>Ga0302299_10002362_pt1 | contig 11531 bp, 8 predicted proteins | sample III_Fen_N3_4_FD_198795 | JGI IMG/M metagenome (GOLD analysis project Ga0302299, IMG submission 198795) | Peat permafrost microbial communities from Stordalen Mire near Abisko, Sweden - III_Fen_N3_4 | ecosystem: Environmental > Terrestrial > Soil > Wetlands > Permafrost | place: Sweden: Abisko...
GCCTGGGGTGACGCGCGTGCGACCGAGAAAGGCGACCACGCCGCCGTCCTCATTCGTCGCGAGCCGGTCAACCAGTGATGCGAGGAGGTCCGCCGGGAACGGCTGCGCCCGGATCTCGAGGATCCGCCGGAGCAGCCCGCCGCCGTCCGGCCCGTCGGCTGCATGCTCGTCCGCGGGCTCGCCGACCGCGTCATCGTCCAGGTCATCGTCGTTCGCTCCCCCGCTGACGGGCGGGATGCAGGCCACCTCGTCCCCGTCCGCCAGGGCCGTCCCGGAGTCCGCGTACACGCCGTTGACCGCGAATCGCAGGAACGCGCGACCGGGTGCGAGGGCCGGCACCGTGACCACCACGGCGTTCCAGGCGTCGTCCACCGTGGAGCCCAAGGGGACCTCCAGGCGCAGCTCCTTCATGCCCGCCGTCTCGCGCTGCATCGCGAACAGCCGGACGCGGATCCGCAGGGGCGGCAGGACGGCCATCAGGCGCGCAACCCGGCCATCAGACCAGCAGCCCCGCGCCGAAGTAGAGCCCGGCGGCGAGGATCGTGCCCGCCGTGATCGTCCCGACGTTGATGTAGAGGAGACCGGTCGCGGACTCCATCGACCGCGTCCCGGCCGTCTTCACCGCCGCCAGGCAGACGACCAGCGGGAACACCAGCCCAACCAGCAGCCGCAACCAGACATACATCGCCCACGGCCCGAACAGCGCGGCGAAGGGCCCGCCGGTCGCGCCCGGCCCGATGCCCAGCCCCACCCAGACCACGAACAGCGCGACCTGGAGCGCGACGACCGCGAGCAACACGCGCGCGACCCTCACCAACGGGCCCTCCGGGAGCTTCGGCGTGACGAGATACCAGTGCCCGAGGATCATCGCCGCGAACACGCCGCCCGTCGCCAGCGCCAGGACGACCAGTTGCAGCGTCAGCATGACCACGCCCCCGATGGTGCCGCCCCAGGTCAGCCCGCCAAGGACGAGGACCGCCATGCCCGCCGCGAGGCCGGCGATCCCCGGCAGAACGCCGCCGCGCCCGCGTGACAGCCTGATCATGGTGACCAGTGAGAGGGCGATGAACGCGACCAGCGCCGCCCGGCGCGGCCCGTCCCACGCCGGGTCCGCGGTCACGGGCGATCCAGTCGCGATCGCCGGCAGGCCGGTATCGGACAACCACGTCAGCACCCCGAAGGCCGCCGCGCAGAACGCGGTGAATGCCAGGTATCCCTTCGTGGCTTCCGTCCGCAGGCGCGCCAGCGCGACCACCGTGAACGACCCGACCGCGAGGCTGGCCAGGACCGTCCAGTTGATCAGCGCGAGATTGGAGGCGATCTGGTCTGCGGGCACGGCCGGAGTGTAGCGGCCAGCCGCACCGTCGCCGGATAATGGGTTCCGGAGATGGCAAGGCCGGACGGCCGCCCGCGGCGACAGGAGGCTTCGATGACGATCGGACGGGACACGTCGATCACGTGGCTGGGGCACGCCGCGGTCGAGATCGCGACGCCGGGTGGGAGCCGCGTGCTGATCGATCCCTGGCTCGGCAACCCGATGAGCCCGAAGGCCGCCGACGCGGTTGACCGCTGCGACGTCATGCTCGTGACGCACGGGCACGGCGACCACATGGGCGACGCGATCGCCCTCGCCGCCCGGCTGCGGCCGGCCTGGCCGTGTATCCACGAGATGAGCCTGTGGCTCGCGCGGAGGCTGCCCGGCGGCGCGGACCAGGTCATCGGCATGAACAAGGGCGGGACGGTCGAGGTGGCCGGCCTGCGGGTGTCGATGACCGGGGCGGAGCACTCCGCGGGCGACTGGAACCCCGGCGGCGAGACCACGCTCTACCTGGGCGAGCCGGCCGGGTTCGTGATCGAGATGGAGAACGGTTTCCGCGTCTACCACGCCGGCGACACCGCGGTCTTCGGCGACATGGTGCTGATCCGGGAGCTGTACCAGCCGGACCTCGCCCTGCTGCCGATCGGCGGGCACTTCACGATGGACCCGGTCGCCGCGGCCCTCGCCGTGGAATTGCTGGGCGTGACCCATGTCGCGCCGATTCACTGGGGCACGTTCCCGGTGCTTGCCGGGACGCCGGCTGAGCTGGAGGCGGCGATGCGGGGCCGCGGGCTGGATGCCGAGGTCCACGCCTGGGCGCCGGGCGACACCATCAGCTGAGCCGGATCCAGCGGCCGACCGGGCAGGGCCTACGCGTCCGCCCGGCCACTCCGCCACAGGGTCCCAGCCACCCAGCCGGCCGCGAGCCCGATGAACAGGCCCGCAAGGTTGTCGAATACGTCCCCACCCTGGCATGCCCGGTCCAACGGCACCGCGAACGCCTGGATCGTCTCGATCGCAAACGGCAGCAGAATCGCCGCGACGGCGAGCGCGCGCCGGTGCTGGCGGCGCTCCAGGAGGCCGATGAGCACGCCCAGTGGGATGAACATCAGGACGTTCAGGGCCGGATCGTCGAATCGCAGGTAGACCTCGAGGGACGCCGGTCCGATCCGGGACAGGTCGCAGCTCACGGTGCCTTGCGCCCCGAACTCCAGTGCCCACCTGCTCGGCGTCATCGTGATCGCGAGGATGACGCCTACCGTCGCCACGAGCAGCCACGCCGTGACCCGGCCGGTCCCGAGCCGTCGGGCCACTGGAACGCACAGCAGGAGTGCTACCGCCAGCGCGATGGCCACGCCCGGTCGAATCGGCGGATAGCCGCCCCAGAACCCCCCGTGCTCGCCAAACCCCCTCATCGGCCGGAGTAACCCGCGATTCGGCTCGCGTTCGTTCGGGCACCGGGGCGGCAATCGTCAGCGCTCATGCCCACAAGGATCAGGGAAAACCGTCGGACGTGCTTGGCGCCTCGCGGGCGGTGCGTCCGGCCAGGCCGACTAGAGGGCCGGGGCAACCGCCATTGGCGCCGGGACCGCGGTTCCGGGATCAGTGCCGCGCTCGTCTACCGGAACTGGCACCCCTTCGTGCGCCCGTACATAGCGGAGCATCCCGTCGCGCAAGGCCGGCTCATCCGCTCCGCTCGCCATCGCCAGGAACCGCTTCACCTCGTCCACGACGTCGAAGGGCGGAGGTGACGAGATCGCGCGCAGCACCTTGGGACTCTGTGTCGGCTCGACGCTCTCGGCGTCGTAGAACAGCTCCTCGTGCAGCTTCTCGCCCGGCCGCAGGCCGATGGTCGTGATCGGCTGGCTGTCCGGATCGCGACCGGCGAGCCGGACGAGGTCCCGGGCCACGTCCAGCACCTTGACGGGTTCGCCCATGTCGAGCACGAACAGGTCGCCCTGGTTGCCAAGGGCGGCCGCGTCGAGGATCAGCCAGGCCGCCTCCGGGATCGTCATGAAGTAGCGCGTCATGTCCGGGTGGGTGATGGTGAGCGGCTCCCCATTCTCCAGCTGCTCCTGGAAGATCGGGACGACGCTGCCCGTCGACCCGAGGACGTTCCCGAACCGGACCGACACATAGGGACGCCCCGTGCGACGGGCGGCGTCCGCAACCAGCATCTCGCCGATCCGCTTGCTCGCGCCCATGATGCTGGAGGGGCGGACGGCCTTGTCCGTGGACACGAAAACGAAGCGCTCGACGCCCGCGGCCGCCGCGGCTTCGAGGAGGACGAGCGTGCCGCCCATGTTGACGTGGGCGGCGTCCGATGGGTGCTCCTCCATCATCGGCACGTGCTTGTAGGCCGCGGCGTGGAAGATGACGCTCGGGGCTTCCTCGCTGATCAGCCGGTCCATGGAGCCGCGGCTGGCGGTGTTGGCCAGGACGATTCGCAGATCGCCCGACGCGCGACCCTGGGCGCGCCGGGTCTCGAGCTCCCGCTGGAGGAGGTAGAGCGGGCTCTCGGCGCGATCGACGAGGACGAGGCGCCGTGGCCCGATGGCGAAGACCTGGCGCGCCAGCTCCGACCCGATCGAGCCCGCGCCGCCCGTGATCATGACCGTGCGGTCGCGGATGATCGCGTCCACGTTGACCGCATGCTCGGTGACGGCCGGCCTGCGCAGGAGGTCCTCGACCCGGACCCGCCGGACGCGGTGCGCGTCCACGCTGCCGTCGATGAGCTCGGAGATCGGGGGGACCGTCCGGACATCCAGGTGCAGCGCCATCGCGGCCTCGACCACACGCCGCACAGCGTCGCCCGGGGCACCCGGCATCGTGACCAGCAGGCTGGTGGCGCCCGTTGCGGCAACCGCCCGCTCCATTGCATCGACGCCGCCGAACACGCGGAGCCCGGCGACCATCGCATTGGCGAGGCTTCGATCATCGTCCAGGAAGCCCACCGGCCGGACGCCAGATGCCCGGTGGCGCGCTGCCGACCGGGCGACCAGCACCCCGGCCTCGCCGGCGCCGTAGAGCAGGGTCGCATGGCGATCACCCGCCTCGGGACGCGACGAGGACACGCCGTCGGCGGCGGCGCGGATCCCGAACCGGACGCCACCGAGGACGGCCACGCTCAGGAGCAGCTCGATGGGCCAGAACGAGCGCGGGAACCCATCGGTCCACTGGCCGGCTCCGACCATGTCGGTCCCGTAGAACGTGACGATGGCGACAAGCGAACCGAGCGTCGCGGCACCGACGATCCGGGCCAGCTCCGGGACGCTCGCAAAGCGCCACCGCCGGCTGTACAGACCGAGCAGGACGTTGACTCCAGTGCGCACCGACAGGAGCAGGAGCACGATGAACGGGAACGCCGGGATCTCGGTGGGGCCCTCGACATCGTCCATTCCCAGGGCCAGTGCCACGTACGCGGCCAACACGATGCCAGCGAGGTCGATCGCGAGGAGGTACCGGCCGCGGATGTCGCGGGCGAATCGCAACAGGACCTGCGTCGCGGACCGGCGGGCTCCACGGCTCGAGGCGTCAGCGAGGCCAGCCGCAGAGTTACCCCAGGACGGAGGCGACGGTGCTACGGAGCGACGGATGGCCAAGGTGCCCTCGCGACGGTGAATGTCCCCAGATCTGGCCGCCGTCGTTCCTGCCTGGAGCGACGGCACCCACCGGCGATCGCCCGAGCCGACGCCCGCGTCTGGCGTCGCCAGCGCAAGCAATATTGGCTGCAGCGCATTCCCCGGATCAGGAACACTAGGGCAAATGCCTTATTGTTGCCAGTACCTCTGGGGGTCCCTTTCGGGGCGGAACCGCATTCAGCGGTGCGTCGCGGCACCGCTGGCCAGTTGAGGCGTGCATCCGTGCACGGCGGTCCGCTCATAGGCCACCGTCGCCGTTCCTGGCCAGGTTGACGCTACCGTTCGGCGTAGCCGATGATCAACTTGGACAAGCGTCGCCCAGAACCTGCGGCGCTGATCGCCCGGAATCCCCGGGCAGAAGGTGAGACCGCGTGGACCTCCGGCGCCTGCTGGTGATCGTTCGAGCGCGCCTGCTGATCGTGGCGGCATGCGTGGCGATCGGCGCCGGCGTGACCTTCCTCATCAGCATCAATCTCGCCAAAGTGTACGAGGCGCAGGCGACGCTTATCGTCGGTCAGTCGCTCTCCGGCGTGAGCCCCGACTACAACCAGCTGCTGGTCTCGCAGCGGCTGTCGTCAACCTACGCGAGTGTCGCCACCACGCGCCCGAACCTCGACGTCGTGATCGGGAAGCTCGGTCTGGCCGAGACCGCAACCGACCTCGCGAAACAGGTCCACGCCGATGCGGCCCTCGACAGCACGCTCTTGACGATCACGGTCCAGAGTTCGGATCCGGACCAGGCGGCCGCGATCGCGAACGCTCTCGCCTTGCAGTTGATCGCCGTGTCACCCGAGATCCAGGGTCAGCAGGCGGGCATTCAGGATTCCATCGCCGCGGACTTGCGGTCGACCCGGGCCCAGATCGACGCGACACAGGCAGAGGTCAACGGCCTCACAGCGCTGACCGAGCCGACAGCGGAGCAGGGAGCTCTGCTCGCGACACTGGATGCGCGCCTCGTCACACTCCGTGCGACCTACGCGAGCCTGGTTTCAAGCTCCTCCGGCTCCGTCACCACGCAGCTGACGCTCATCGAGCCCGCGGTGCCGCCGCTTGCGCCGATCTCGCCGCGCGTCCTGCTCAACGTCCTCATTGGGGCGCTGCTGGGGCTCTTCCTGAGTGCGGGCCTGATCCTCGTCAAGGCGCGCCTGGATGACACCGTGAAGACCCCCGAAGACGCGGAGCGGACGATGGGTCTGCCTGCCATCGGCGTTATCACGCGCATGGCCGGCGAACCTGGGCGCAGCGAGATCTATCGGCTCGTGGCGCTCCTGTATCCGCGGTCGCCCGTCACCGAGACATACCGAACGCTCCGGACCAACATCGAGTTCGCTTCCGTCGACGAGCCTATCCGCACGCTGCTGATTACGAGCTCGTCCCCTGGCGAGGGCAAGACGATCACGTCCGCCAACCTTGCGGTCGTCTTCGCCCAGGCCGGGCGCCGGGTCCTCCTCGTGGACGCCGACCTCCGGCGGCCGGGTCTCCATCGGCTGTTCGACGTGCCCAACACCCACGGCCTCACCACGGTGTTGCGGGCCGACGATGTCGATTTCCTGCTGTATGCCCGGGCGACCGAGCAGGAGAATCTCTGGATCCTCCCGACCGGACCGCTGCCAGCCGATCCGGCGGAGCTGGTCGGCTCCCGCCGCATGACGACCGCGGTCGACCGTTTCAAGTCCGCCTACGACCTGGTGATCGTCGACAGCCCGCCCGTCCAAAGCGTCGCCGACTCGGCAATCCTCAGCTCTTTCCTCGACGCGACCGTGATCGTCATCGGTGCCGGCAAGGCGCGCCGGGCTACCGTGCAGCTCGCGCGCGAGTCGCTCGATCGGGCTGGAGCCCGCATCGTCGGGGTCGTCCTGAACCTGCTCAGTGATCCGGCGGGCGTCGCCTACGGCGGCAACTATCCCTCGTATCCCGAGGAGGAAACAGCGCACGGCGGCGAGACGGCGGGTGGGTCGGGCGTGCGCCCGTCCGCGGGAGGCTCTACTCATTGAGGCCGGTGCCGAGGGGACTGCCGACGGCGGCATCCGGCACCCACCGGTGGACCTGAGCGCCCGGCCCACGGCCCGCCTCGCAGGACCCGGCGTATGACACGTCGCGGCCTGAGGGCCTGGTTGCCCCGCATCGCGGTCGGTGGCGTCGCGCGCAGTGTCGTGCTGGTGGGGGCGGCGACGGCAGTCGGACAGGGCGCGCTGATCATCGCGAGCCCGATCCTCGCGAGGCTGTACAGCCCTGAGGCCTTCGGGCTGCTGTCCGTCTATGCGGCCCTCCTCACAATCCTGCTAGCCGTCTCGTCACTGCGCTTCGATATGGCTATCCCCATCGCCCACGACGATGGGGAGGCGGTGCACCTGCTCCTGGTCAGCATCCTGATTGCGCTGTGCGCCAGCGGGGTCCTCGCACTGGTGCTGCTGGTCTGGGGCGCACAGATCGCGACCGCCCTCGGCGTCAGCCTCCTGACCCCGCTCCTGTGGGTGCTCCCCATCGCGCTGGTCGTGGCGAGCGTCTCCCAGAGCATCGCCTCGTGGGCCGTCTACCAGCGCACCTTCCCGGCGCTGGGGCGCATGCGTGCGATCCAGGGGCTTACCCAAGCGATCGCCCAGGCCGCACTGGGGCTTCTCCGCCTGGGCCCCGGCGGACTGATCGTCGGCGACGTCGCCGGACGGATCCTCGGGACAGAGCAGCTCCTGCGCCCGCTGATCGGCACGCTGCGGACGACCCGCCTCAACGGGTCGGCGCTACTCCGGCATGCGCGCACCCAGTGGGGCTTCGCCCGTGTCATGACGATGGCCTCCTTCCTGAACACCCTGTCACTCCAGGTCCCGTTCCTGCTCATCCCGGGGATGTTCGGTCTCGACGCGTCCGGGCAGTACTTCCTTGCCTACCGGGTCCTGGTCCTGCCCGCGTCGCTGGTCGGCGCGGGCGTCAGCCAGGTCTTCTTCGGCGAGGCATCGCACCGCCGCGATGATCCGCAACGGCTCCACGACATGACACTCAACGTGGCCGTGTCCCTGCTGGTCTTCTCGATCCCCACGTACGCGATCGTCACGGTGGCCGCGCCCGCCCTGATCACGCTCCTGTTCGGCGCCCAGTGGGAGACGGCGGGTCTCTACGCGCGCCTTCTGGCGCCTGGCCTCATCCTTTGGAGTGTGGCGAGTCCGATCAGCACCCTGCTCCTCGTCGGCCGGCGTGAGCGCGAGAGCCTGGCCTTCACGCTGGCCGAGTTGTTTCTCAAGACCGGCGCCCTCCTCGTTGGCGCCGCGCTGGGGTCGCTGGTGATCGGCGTCGCAGCCCTTACTGCTGCCTCGATCCTGATCAACATTGGCGCCCTGTGGCGGATCATGCGGGTGGCCGCGGCGAGCGTCCTCGACCTGGTCCGTCCGGGCCTCCGGATCATGGCAGTGACCCTGCCGTCGATCGCGGTCGTGACGCTCGCGCTGTCGCTGCGGCCCATCGGTGTCGTCGTGGTGGCGGGCGCCGGCTGGGCAGTTTCGTTCCTGCTCGCCGCCCGCTTTTCGCCGGAGCTGCGGGCGCTGGTCTCGGGCTCCCATGATTAGGATCGCCGTGCTGGGCCAGCCGTACTGGGGGACGCGAATCGCGCAGACCCTGGACACGCAGGCCGAGGACATGCATGCCACGTTCGTCGACCAGGAGTCCTACCTGCGGCTGCTCGCCCGGCCACCGCGCGGGGACCACGTCGTCCTGATGCGGGCCGGCTACCGGGTCGGTGGGACGACTCCCCGCGGCCGCCTGTTCGATGCCTATTGGTCCGCCCTGCGGCGTGCCGTCCCCCGGTCGACGGGGTTCCACTACTGGCTTGGCTCGGACGTCATGGACACGATCACCGAGGCCCGTGCCGGAACCCTGCGACTCGCGGCCGTCGCGGCCGCCCGCGACGACATTCACGTCGCCGACGGGCCGTGGCTCATCCCGGAGCTCGCGGAAGTAGGCTTCGCGGCCCAGGACGTCCATGTCCCGCAGCCGCATCTCTGCCCCGATGTGCCGCCGCCGCTCCCCTCGGCCTTCCGGGTGATGACGTACCTGCCCGGAGACCGCTTCGAGTTCTATGGCGGCAAGATCGTCCTCGAGGCGGCGCGCCGACTGCCGGACGTGGCGTTCGACATCGTCGGCCGGACAGGACCCACGCCACGCGAGGCCACGCGGAACGTCGCTTGGCACGGCTGGGTGTCGGGGATGAGCGCGATGTACGGGCGAGCGACGGTCGTCGTCCGAATCCCCCAGCACGATGGCCTGGGCGCCACCGTCGTCGAAGGACTCCTTCATGCACGCCACGTCATCTACCCCTACCGGGTGCCCTTCGTCCGGAAGATCGAGCCGGTGACTGTCACGGCGCTCTTCAACCAGCTAAAGGGGCTGCGCGACGCCCACGCGTCGGGCACCTTGGGCCTCAACCTGGACGGGCGAGCGTACGCCCTCACCGCCTACGACGAGCAGCACCTGGCCGAGCGCCTCGCGGTGCTGATCCGGAGTCGCTTATGAGCGGCAGTGGCGCCACAGGGTCGCCTTGGACTCCCCGGGCCCGGACGGTTCGCGCGGCGCGGGCGGACGTCAGCACCTCCGCCCGCCTGGCGGCCGTATCGGCCGCCGGCGCGACGCGCGGCGCCGATCGCTGGCTGACGGTCATCGTCGTATTCGTCGTCGCGTGCGCCGTCATCGCCGACAGGGCCGTCGTGGCCGTCTCGACCGGTGGCCGTGGTGCGCTGGGCCTGCTGATCTTCGTGGCGCCCGCGATGGCCCTTGGCGCCATTGCCCACTACGGGACGGCCCGGACCCTGTCCTTCCTGCGCAGCAGGGTCTTCCTGATCGGCGTAGCGCCGTACCTTGCGCTCACGCTAGTGCTGCCGTTCCTCGGGGTGATGTTCAACCGGTACCCGGAGCGGACGCTGATCTCGATCACGGAGGCGACGACGGCCCTCTCGTTCCTCGTCCTGGGCGCGGCCGCGTCGACGGCGCCGCTTCGCCAGTGGCGTCCCTGGCTCGTACTCGCGATCGTGGTCCAGATCGTATACGCCGCCGGCCAGCTGGCTTACCTCGGGCGCGCCCCGGGCTGGGAGGTGTTCGGGCCGTTCCATGCCTGGGACCTGTCCCTCCAGGGCCTCTACGGCACATTCGTCCAGGCGCGCGCGACCGGCCTGTATTTCAATCCGAACGAGCTTGGCCTCTGGGCAGGCGCGGCGGCGATCCTGGCCTGGGTCATCGTGACGCCGCGCTGGCGCCTTGGAGTTGTGCTCCTGGCCGTCGGGACGCTGGTCCTCAGCCAGTCGCGAGGCGCGACGGTGGCCCTCGTGGCCGCTGCAGCGGTCGGTGCAGCCATGGCCATCCTCGGCGGGCGTGCAAGCGCGTCCGGCGCTGCCCGGACGGCGATCTCGCTCGGACTCGCGACGGCCGTGGCGGTGATCGTCGTGGTCGCGCTGCAGCCATCACAGGGGCTCATCGACCGGTTCAGCGCGCTGGCGGCCGTCTGGACTCAGGGCCCTCGCGCCGATGCCAACCTCGCCGGCCGGCTCGACTACTGGTCGTCGGTGATCGCCCTCAACGCCGTCTACCCATGGGGCACGCTTGGACCTCCCGAGATGCTGCTTGGGACCGCCGTGGACAGCAGCTGGTTCCGCGTCTTCGCCCAGGGCTCCGTGGTTTACGTCGGCACCATGATTCTGCTCCTGATATCGCCGTTCGCGATCCGCGCCACGAAGTTCGGCGAGGCGCTGATCATGATGACCGTGCTGATCGCGGTGGCCGGCCTCACGCAGACGCCGCTCAACTACCCAGTCGTCTTCCTGTGCTGGGCCCTCCTCGGCGCCGCGCTGCAGAGCTCAGTCATCGAGAGCGGTCGGGATCCCGGGACCGTGGGCCGGAATTCGGTCGCGTTCACCTCGCCACGTGGGCTGCGCCCGATTGTGCGGCCGCCGGCCCGACGGTCATGACGCGCGTTCGACGCGACTGCCAATCCCCTACGGAGCGACCCCGAGTGAAGCGCAGGACCCTCGACTACATCTGCATGCAGCCGACCCGCCAGGGCCAAGCCAGCTATGCCCACGTCAACGAGATCGTGGCGGGTCTGCGGAGCCGCGGCTGGGACGTGCGCCTAGTCGAGCCCGCGCACCCGCGATCAGGCCGTGGCGATGGGCTGCGCCGGGCGCTCGTCGCTGTATCGGCGCAATTCAACTACTGGGTCCAGTGCAGGTTCCGCCCGGCACGGTTCGTCTACATCCGTGCTCACTTCCTGACGCTGCCAACGGCCATCCTGGCGCGGATCGCGGGGTCGATTGTCGTGCAGGAGGTGAACGGCCCCGGCTCGGATGCCTACGACGCCTGGCCGCAGCTGCGCCCGCTGCACGGCCTCCTGTCCTTTATCTCCCGGGCCCAGATCCTGATGGCCGACGCGGTCGTCGTCGTCACGCCTGGACTGAAGGACTACACGCGGGAGCAGACAGGCCGGCGGGTCGGCTATCACGTCATCGGCAACGGCGCGGACGTGGACAGGTTCCGGCCTGACGCTGGACCGGGCACGGCCGAGGAACCCTACGTCGTGTTCGTCGGTGCGCTGGCCT
>Ga0302299_10002364_pt1 | contig 11526 bp, 9 predicted proteins | sample III_Fen_N3_4_FD_198795 | JGI IMG/M metagenome (GOLD analysis project Ga0302299, IMG submission 198795) | Peat permafrost microbial communities from Stordalen Mire near Abisko, Sweden - III_Fen_N3_4 | ecosystem: Environmental > Terrestrial > Soil > Wetlands > Permafrost | place: Sweden: Abisko...
CCATGAAATCGAAGATCGCCCGGAAGAACTCCTCGAGGTCGGCGAAGCTCTCGACCCTGAACGGCTTGCCCCGCAGCAGGTCATCGGTGAACTCGCGACCCACCACGCGTTCGCCGAGGAAATCGATGAAGGCGTCAGCCTTGGCATCGATGTCATCGCGATTCATCACCACTTCGGCGTAGTCCAGCACCTCGCGAAGCCCCCACACCAGCGGCTCGGTGTTGTGCTGCAGCGCCTCGTGCGTACGCAGCGTATTGAGGTTGACGCCATCCGCCTTGAAAGGCGCGAAATAGCGGGCGCGCGTCAGCGGCTCGGCGGCGAGTCCGAGCTTGTCATACAGTGCGTGATCCCGCTCGGAGATCTCGCCCGGCTGGTCGAGGAAGCAGAGATCAGGCCCCTTCACGTTGAAGCACACGGCGGCGATCGATCCGCGGTGAGACGGGAAGGTCTGGAAGATGCTCGAGAGCAGGAACTCGACGGCGCTGGTCTTGGTGGCGAGCCCCGATACGCCGGTGATGTTGAGGTGCGCTGCCTCGGGGCCGAGCAGGAAGTCAGCGTCGAGCAGCACCGGTGACTCGTGCCCGCCCAGCGCGTAGACACCTACGGGAATGCCGGTGGGTCGCTCGGAGCGCGTGTACGCGTCCATGCGGAGTGCCAGCTCCACGTCGGCATCGGTGGCGAGGTGCACCGCACCAAGCGGTACCGGCTGCAACGGTTCCTCGGGGACCTGGCGGAGGACGGCGGCCAGGAAGAGGCGTACCTCCGTACGGGCCGTGGGCTCAGTTGCCACGACGGAGGGATCGCCCTCGGCGCCAATGACGGCATGCAGTGGCGACGCCAGGTCGGCGTAGGCCATGCCATCGGTGACGACGCCATACACGGTGCGCCCGGGGTGATCGACGCGTACGATCGCACCGATCCCGACCTCAGACTCCGTCGCGGTCCAGAAGTAGAACTGGTGCGGGGTGCTGGGCTTGAGTTCCGTGGCCACGACGCGGCCGATGGGCGCTGACATGCGACAAATCTAACGGTGGGGTGAGACGCGCGTCGCCTTCAGAAAATCCTCCACACTCCGGATCCCGTACAGCATCCGGTCCCACCTCGGATCGGGCGCGCTGATCGGCGCGCGCTCGGCCAGGAGCCAGCGGGATATCTGGTCGGCCATCACCGGAGTGCCATTGACCGGAGCGACCTCGACCCGGATGAGGCCATGGAGCAGGTCCTTCCCTTCCCATGGCCAGAGCCGCACCGCCCAGGCGCGAACGGGAGCGAGACGGCGCGATGCGGGGGCGAAGATCGGGGAGCGGTGTCCCGGCGGCAGCCTGAGGTAGGCCACAAGGTCGGCGCCGTCGAACGGCAGCGACGAATGACTCTTCGCCACGCCCACCATGCGATGATCCTGCGCCCACACCGGGCTCTCCGCGAGCGATCCGTCGATCACCAGCCAGCCGCGGCTCTCGTTCCGGTAGGCCACACCGACAGCCACCTCGAGCGCGCCGCGAGCATCGTCGAGGGCAGCGCCCGCCTGTGCCAGCTCGCGGATGGGATGGGGCGGGTCGACGTCGGAGAGTTCGATTCGCTCAAGGGCATCGAGGACCGGGCCCGCGGCGTCGAGTGCCGCGCGGCGACCGATGGCCAGCTCCCGCCGCTGCACCAGTTTCGTGGCAAGCACGCGAGCGGTGCGCTCCCTCACTGCGGCTGCAACCGACGCCACCACGATCGGCGACGAACCGGCGTAGCCGACCACCTCGGAGTGCTGTACACCATCGAGGAAGGCCACCGGATCGGGCCAGCCCGCTGGCTCGCCCACGTCCCGCGCCTCGACGCGGTCGCCTTCCAGCAATGTTGCGAGATGGATCTCGGCTTCTTCGCGCCGGCCGGCACTCGCCGCCGGGACGACAGTGGCTGGGGTTATTCCTGCGGCAGCGAGCGACCGGCGAAGGGCGGTGAGGTCGCTAGTCATCCAGGCTCGGGAATGGCGGCACACCCATGAGCCAGCAGCCCGCGAGGCCGTCCTCGGCATCGAGCTCGACCAGGAGCTGGTCGGCAACCCGGACGGCGCGCGCTGCCGGCAACGTGCCGAGCTTCAGGTGATAGATGCTTTCACCGGGATTGGTGCGGATGGTGAGCACCGCCTCGATTTCCACCGACGTCGTCCGGTCGGCTCGCGGACCACGAAGCACGACGCGCCCACTTTCCACGCTCGACGGAAGTGCGAGGCCGCGGGTGGACGTAACCTCAGGCCACACCACCACGTCGAGACCGGCGACTGCGCCATCGGCCACGTCCAGCACGGCGATCGCGCCCTCGGCGTCGGTCAGCTCGATGGTGCCGTCAAGCCGGGAGCTTCCCGAACTCCGGAAGGTGCCGGACAGGATGTCGGTCTCGGGATCCCATCGCCACGCAATCGACGGGAGTGCGCCGGCCTGGCGCTCAACGGTGAACCGAGGCCCCAGCGACGTCTCAGGCGGCACGGGCAGCTCCCATCGTGCGGATGACGCGGATGATCCGATCCACCGCGGCCTCCAGTTCCTTGTCGGACACAGCATAGCTCATCCGTACCCAGCGGTCGTCCCCAAACGCCGCGCCGGGCACCAGGGCAACGCCCTCGCGCTGCATGAGCTCGTCGCAGAACTTCGACCCCGTCATCCCGTCGCGAATGCCGTCGACCCGGAAGAAGAAGTAGAACGCGCCATGCGGCTCGACGAACTCCACGCCTGGCACTTCGGTGCGGAAGCGGCCGACCAGCAGGTCGCGACGGCGACGGAAAGCGGCGACCATCCTGGTGACATCCTGCGCCACGCGTTCATCGTTGAACGCCGTGACTGACGCCCACTGCGCCGGATGATTGGCACCGGTGGTGGTGTGCGACTGCAGCGCCGCCATTGCCTTCGCGACGTGCGGTGGCGCCAGCGCCGAGCCGATGCGCCAGCCGGTCATGGCATATGCCTTGGATACGCCGTAGATGAGCACCGTACGCTCGAGGAGCTCATCGGGCAGGTCGAGCATCGACGCCGCCGGCCCCGGGCCATAGTTGATCGTGCGGTAGATCTCGTCGGAGATGATCCACACCTGGTGCTTGTGGGCCCACTCGGCGATGGCCTTGAGTTCGGCGAGCGTGTACACCGCGCCGGTCGGGTTGCAGGGCGAACAGAGGATGAGGCCCTTCACCGACTTGCTGTAGGCAGCATCGAGGTCGCGGACGCTCACTTTCATGCCCCACTCGATGTCGCCGGGCACGAGAATCGGTTCCGCACGCGCCAGGTGGACGATCTGGGGATAGGACACCCACGCCGGCCCCGGGATGAGCACGCGCTGGCCGGGGCCGAAGAGCGTGAAGCAGGTATTGAACAGCGACTGCTTCGAGCCCGAGCTCACCACGATGTGGTCAGCATTGACCGCGCGGCCACCCGACATGAGTGACAGCGTCCGCGCGATCGCCGTGCGCAGCTCCGGGATGCCGATGTTGGGCGGGTACCGCGTCATGCCCTTGTTGATGGCCTCGATGGCAGCCTGGCGAATGGGTGCCGGCGTATCGAAGTCGGGCTCGCCGACGCTCAAGTCGTAGACGTCCTCGCCGGCCGCCTTGCGCCGCTTGGTCTCGTTGCTGATCGCGACGGTTTCGGACGCCTTCAGGTGCGCCAGGTTGATCGAGAGCGGGTCGGGCATGGACAATCCAGAGTGAGGGCGAAAGACGGCGACGCGGACCGGGAAGGTTCGTTCCCGGCATGCTCCCTGTCAACGCCATTTGCCCTTGGCCGGTGCCCCTGGCCGGGCTAGCTTCGATCGTCGCGACAGTCGCGACCGCTATTTGAGAATCGAGGAGCCTGTGTCGGAGCTTGAGCAGCACCTGAGCGCGCCCGTGGCGCGCACACTTGAGTCGTGGGATTGGCAGGCGTCCGATCCCCTCCTGAAGGACGCGGTACCCACCGTGGCCCGGGGCCACAACCTGGTCGCCGTCCTGCCACCGTCGCCCGCCGCCGCGGCCCCGCTCATCGGGGCCGTTCTGGGCCGGCTCGGGGGTGGGGTGCGGGGCCTCATGGTGGTGCCGCCGGGCATGCTGGCCGAGTGGGCTGGCGTCGTCTTCGGGGTGGCCGCCGGCACCGGGCTCAAGGTGGGCGCGGCACTCGCGTCAGCCCGCGCGCTCCGCGAACTCCGCAACGGCTCCCTCGACCTCCTTGTGGCCTCCCCATCGGTCATCCAGGAACTCATGACCAGCTCCGCCCTCAAGGCGGAAGGGCTTGGCGTCATCGTGCTCGCACAGCCCGAGGCGTGGGCCGGTCACTCCGCCGTGTCTCCACTCATGCAGGACCTCCCGCTCGAGGCCCAGCGCGTGATCCTCACCGCTGACCCCGCCGCCGCGGCCGACCTCGTCGAGCGATATGCCCGGAAGGCGCTGGTACTGGGCACGCCGCCGGCCGAAGCGCCGCCGATCCAGCCGGTTGGCCCAGTCCGGACGGTGAGTGTGGCCTGGTCGCGCCGTGCCGCCGCCCTGGGCGAACTGCTGCAGCTCCTCGATCCCGCCACCGTGTCGATCTGGGCCCATGACCGGAGCGCCGCCGCCGACATCGCGCGGGCCGTGCCGATCGATGGCGAGTCCATCCGCCTGGTTACTGGCGATGCCCCCAAGTCCAGCCTGATCATCGCGTTCGACCTGCCGTCACACGAGCGGTTGGCGCAGCTGGTCCAGGCCGGCGATACGGTGCTCCTTGTTCCGCCAGGCACCGAGTCGTATGTGGCTAGCATCGCCCGACCCACCCGGCCCCTGCGCCTCCCTGGCCTGCTCGAAGAGCATGCCGCCATCTCCACCGCAGACCGGGGTCGCATTCGCGCCGAGCTCGAGTCGGGTGACCCGGCAGCGGGGCTCCTCGCCTTGGCGCCACTGTTCGAGCGGCATGATCCGACGCGGGTCGCCGCGGCGCTCTATTCATTGTGGAAGGGGCAGGCACCGAGAGCAGTGCCCGAGCGGCAGGATGACAAGGCGGCAGGGCGGCAGGAAGCACCCGCTGCACCCGCCATTGCGAAGGTGTGGGTGTCGATCGGCAAGAAGGACGGGGTGACGCCGGCCGACCTCGTTGGCGCCCTGACGAAGGAGTTGCGGGTAGATCGGACGGCGATCGGCCGGGTAGAACTGCGCGATGGCTTTTGCCTGATCGACCTGCCTGCCGGCGATGCCGACCGGATTGCCCAGGCACTGAGCGGAAAGATGATCCGCAAGGTCCGGGTAACGGCGCGGCTTGACCGGGTGCCCGGGGCCAGCACCGACCGCAAGCCTAGGAGCGGCGCCGGACGACCGCGTCCTTGAGGCGCTTGCCGGCCTTGAAGGCGGGCATGACGGATGCAGGGAGCGTGATAGTCTTGCCGGTGCGCGGATTGCGCATGGAGCGGCCAGCTCGACGGCGCACCTCGAAGTTGCCGAATCCCGTGATCTGAACCCGGCCGCTCTTGCGTAGCTCGGACGCAATCAGTCCGTCGCTGGCGAAGAGCGCATCCACGATTTCAGACGCACGGACCTTGGAAACATCGAGGCGCTGCGCGAGTGCCACAATCAATTGTTGCTTGGTCACCGGGCGACGATAGCTGCGACCGTCCCCGTCACGCAAGCACCGCTGGCGGTGATGCGTCCCCGGCCCGTACATTTGTCGGCCCACCGCTCGTCGGTCCTCCGTCCCCGTACGTCGTTGCTGGAGACTCGTCGATGTATCAGGGGTCGCGCACCGGATGGCTCGAGGTCGTCTCGGGTGTCATGTTCAGCGGCAAGAGCGAGGAGCTCATCCGCCGGGTCCGCCGAGCGATCATTGCCCGCCGCAGCGTCCAGGTCTTCAAGTCCCATCTCGACAGCCGGTACGCCGGCGTCTACAACGTCACCAGCCACGATGGCACCGAGATCGAGGCAATCCCCATTGATTCCTCGGACGAGATCCTGCGTCAGGTGCGACCTGCCACGGAAATCGTGGCGATTGACGAGGCCCAGTTCCTCGATCGCGATATTGTCGCGGTGACGACCGTCCTGGCCCAGCGCGGCGTTCGCGTGATCCTCGCCGGCACCGATACCGACTTCAGGGGCGAGCCGTTCGGTGCCATGGGCGACCTGATGGCCGTCGCCGAGACGGTGGACAAGCTCCGCGCCATCTGCATGGTGTGCGGTGGCGAGGCCTGCCGGAACCAGCGGCTGGTTGATGGGCGACCGGCACGATGGGATTCGCCGACGATCATGGTTGGCGGTCGTGAGTCATATGAGGCGCGCTGCCGGCATTGTCACCGGGTGCCGAGGGCGGACGAAGACCAAACTGCACTGTTGTAGACAGTAGGAGCGGTAGGAGCGGCAGGAGCGGCAGGAGCGGCAGGAGCGGCAGGAGCGGCAGGATGTCACGCACCGCGGTTCTGCGCCACGCGTGCGGGACACTGCAGACATAAAATGTGGAATGTCCGCCGCGTCCGATCGAAGTTACCGCCGATTCCGCGCATGGCACGCTTGCCACACGTTCACGCTGGCCGTGTACCCGTTGACGCGCCGCTGGCCGAACGACGAGAAGTATGGACTGACGTCACAGCTTCGACGGTGCGCCGTTTCCGCTGAAGCAAACATTGCCGAAGGGTCGGCGAAGCGTGGCTCCGCAGAGTTCGCTCGTTTTCTCGACATCGCCCACGGTTCACTTTCAGAGGCCGAATGCCTGTTGGAAATTGCTCGGGACTTGGAATACCTGACGACGGCCGCGTGGAATCAGATCGAAACCCAGCGGTTGACGGCAGCCCGCCAGACTGCTGGGCTGCTGGGCGCCGTGCGACTCCGCGCGCGGAAACCGCAGTCTCCTGCCGCCCTGCCGCCCTGACTTCCTGCCGCTCAGTCCCGTGCTGAATGTCGCTTTGACCGGCAACGTCGCCGCCGGCAAGTCCACCGTCGCGAACCTCTTCCGCCGCTGGGGCGCGGTCGTCATCGACGCCGACCAGCTCGTGCGCGAGGTTCAGTCGCCAGGGAGCCCGGTGCTGACCGCCATCGTGCGCCGGTTCGGCCCGGGTGTCCTCCGCCCCGATGGCACCCTCGACCGGGGTCAGCTGCGTGCGATGGTGCTCGCCTCGGCTGAGGCGCTCAAGGACCTGAACGCGATCGTGCACCCCGCCGTGAATCGGCTGCGCAACGCTCGTGTGGCCGAGGCGCGGGAAGCTGGTGCGCAGGTGGTGGTGACGGACATTCCCCTCCTGTTCGAGGTGGCCGACCCCGACTCGTTCGACGTGGTGATCCTGGTCGACGCGCCCGACGAACTGCGCCGGCAGCGCCTGTTTGAACGGAGCGGGTTGCCGCGACACGAATCCGACCGGCTGATGGCCGCGCAGCTGCCCGCCGCCGTGAAGCGACCGCGCGCCGACTACGTCATCGACAATGACCGCGACGTGGCTTCCCTCGAGGCCCGGACGGCCGATATCTGGTCTGCACTGGAAGCGCGCGCGGTTCCTTGACCCACCCCGCAGCTTCCGGTATCCTTGCCCCCGATCGCCTCCCTCTGGAGCATTCATGTCGAACATTCCCGCCGACCTGCGATATACCGCTGATCACGAATATGTGAAGATGCTGGGCAAGGGCCTCGTCCAGATCGGCGTTACCGACTACGCCCAGGGCGAACTCGGCGACATCGTGTTCGTGAACCTGCCCAAGGTTGGGGACAGCTTCGATGAACACGGCGTGTTCGGCGTGGTCGAGGCGGTCAAGGCGGTATCCGACTTGTTCTCCCCGCTCGCGGGCGAGGTGGCCGAGGTCAATGGTGCGCTCGATGCCGATCCCGGCCTCATCAATCGGGATCCTTACGACACCGGCTGGATGATCAAGCTCCGGATCAAGGATCCAGACAGCCTTACCGCCCTGCTGACTCCTGAGGCCTACAAGGCCCAGATCGGCGAGTAGGTTTTCGTGCGTGTGCCGTCACTACCTGCGCTCCGGGCATCCTGCCCGGAGCGCGTTTTGTTTGCTCTTGTGCCTTTTTTCACGAGCGTCTTAACGAGCTGGAGTTATCCCAAAGCATGACAGCTACCCGTCGCCCCCACACTGCCGCCGCCGAACCGGTCGAGGCGGTTGAAGAGATTCGCTCGCACCGGATGCCCTCCTTCGAAGTGATGCATCCGAACCACTTCGCGTACCGCCACATTGGTCCGCGCAAGGAAGACGTGGCCGAGATGGTGAAGCTCCTTGGCTACAGCTCACTCGATGACCTGATCGACGCTGTAGTACCTGAAGACATCCGCCTGCGGCGGCCACTCGACCTGCCGCCGGGCCGCGGTGAACGTGAAGTGCTGCAGGCCCTCCGCGGGATGGCCGACCAGAACCGGATCTTCCGCACTCACATCGGCATGGGGTACTACGGCACCTTCGTGCCGCAGGTGATCCAGCGGAACATCCTGGAGAATCCCGGTTGGTACACGGCGTACACGCCGTACCAGGCGGAAATCGCCCAGGGACGGCTGGAGGCGCTGCTCAACTTCCAGACGATGGTGGCGGACCTGACCGGTCTTCCCATCGCGAACGCGTCGCTGCTCGATGAAGCGACCGCGGCAGCGGAAGCCATGGCCCTGACCCATGCCGTCGCACCGCGGCACGACGAGCCAGTGTACCTGGTCGACGCCGATTGCCATCCGCAGACCGTCGCCGTGGTGGTGACGAGGGCCGAAGCGCGCGGCGTCGCGGTGAAGGTGCAGTCACCGGAGCAGTTCGAGTTCGGGCCCGGGGTCATCGGCTGCCTGGTGCAGTACCCGGCCACCGACGGCGGACTGCGCGACTTCCGCGCAACCTGCTCGGCGGCGCATGCGGCGAAGGCGCTGGTCACCGTCGCCACCGACCTGCTGGCGCTGACACTGCTGGTGCCGCCAGGCGAATGGGGCGCCGACATCGCCGTGGGGAACAGCCAGCGGTTTGGGGTACCTATCGGCTACGGTGGCCCGCACGCGGCGTTCTTCGCCACCAGGGACGAGTACAAGCGGCACATGCCGGGTCGCATCATCGGCGTGTCGAAGGATCGCGATGGCCACCCCGCGCTCCGCATGGCACTGCAGACGCGCGAGCAGCACATCCGCCGGGAAAAGGCGACGAGCAACGTCTGCACTGCACAGGTGCTGCTGGCAGTGATGGCCAGCATGTACGCCGTGTACCACGGCCCTGACGGCCTGCGGCGCATCGCCGAGCGAACCCACAACCGGGCGGTGATCCTGGGGAACGCGCTCCGGCGGCTGCGCTACCGGATCGTGCACGAGCACTTCTTCGACACGCTCTGCGTCGAGGTGGAGCGGTGGGCCCTGCCGCGCATCGTCGATGCGGCGCGGTCACGCCAGATCAACCTGCGGGTCATTTCCCCGACCCGGCTGGGCGTGGCCCTCGACGAAACCACGAGCCTGGGCGAGGTGGCCGACCTCATCACGATCTTCTCGCTCAACGAGGCGCTGCCGTTCATGCTGGAGGACATCGGCGCCCGGGTGGAACGGGCAATCCCGGATCACCTCAGCCGGACGAGCGCCTACCTCGCCCATCCCGTCTTCCACCAGCACCACTCGGAAACGGAGATGCTGCGCTACATCAAGCGGCTCGAGGCACGCGACCTGTCGCTCTGTCACGCCATGATCCCGCTGGGCAGCTGCACCATGAAGCTCAACGCCACCAGTGAAATGATGCCGGTCAGCTGGCGAGGCTTCAACCGGATCCACCCGTTCGCCCCCCGTGACCAGGCGCAGGGCTACCAGGAACTCTTCCGCCAGCTGGAATACCAGCTCGCCGAGATCACCGGGTTCGCGCGGGTGTCGTTGCAGCCGAATGCGGGATCGCAGGGCGAGTATGCCGGCCTGATGGTGATCCGCGCCTACCATCACAGCCGCGGAGCCACGAACCGCACGATCTGCCTCATCCCGATGTCGGCACATGGCACCAACCCGGCGAGCGCCGCAATGGTGGGCATGACGGTGGTGCCGGTGAAGAGCGATGCGGCAGGCAACGTCGACATCGAGGACCTCCGCGCGAAGGCGGCGCAGCATTCCGACAACCTGGCGGCCCTGATGGTGACGTACCCGTCAACGCACGGCGTCTTCGAGTCGGGCATCCGCGAGATCTGCCGGATCGTGCACCAGCACGGCGGGCAGGTCTACATGGATGGGGCCAACATGAATGCGCAGGTCGGTCTCTGCCGGCCGGGCGACATCGGCGCCGACGTCTGTCACCTCAACCTCCACAAGACGTTCGCCATTCCACACGGCGGCGGCGGCCCGGGCATGGGGCCCATCGGGGTGGCGGCACACCTGGGCCAGTTCCTGCCGGATCATCCGGTGGTGGACCTCGGCCACGACGCGAGCTGCGGCACGATCTCGGCCGCCCCCTGGGGCAGCGCCGGGATCCTCCCGATCTCATGGGCGTATATCAACCTGCTCGGATACGACGGCCTCGCGGAGTCAACGAAGGTCGCGATCCTCAACGCGAACTACATCGCCGCCCGGCTCGCGCCGCACTACCCGGTGTTGTATTCCGGGCGGCATGGACTGGTGGCGCATGAGTGCATCATCGATACACGCGGGTTCAAGCAGTCCGCGGGTATCGACGTCGAGGACATCGCCAAGCGGCTCATCGACTACGGGTTCCACCCGCCGACGGTCTCATTTCCGGTGGCCGGTACGCTGATGATCGAGCCCACCGAGAGCGAGTCACTGGAGGAGCTCGATCGCTTCTGTGACGCCATGATTTCCATCAGGCAGGAGATCCGCGAAATCGAGGAAGGCACGGCGCAGCGGGAGGACAACCTGCTGACCAATGCCCCGCACACGCTCCAGCAGGTGATCGGTGACAGCTGGAAGCGACCGTACCCTCGTGAGCGAGCCGGGTTCCCCTCGGCTGCAGTGCGCGAATCGAAGGTGTGGCCGACCGTTGGTCGCATCGATGGCGCGTACGGCGACCGGAACCTGATATGCACCTGTGTCAGCATGGATGAACTTGAAGACGTGAAGGCGTGAGGGCTTGAGGGAGTGGTTCCTCTGGCTCGACCGCACGCCGCGCCCGGGATGGCAGCACATGTCGCTCGACCTGAGCCTCCATGCGCGGGCGGCACGGTCGGGCTACTGCTATCTCCGTTTCTACCGCTGGACTCCCTCATGCCTCTCCTTCGGGAGGCATGAGCCCGCCCTGAAGCGCTACGATCGCGGGCGCATCGCCGAACTCGGCATCGACACGGTGCGCCGCCCCACCGGGGGACGCGCCGTGTGGCATGCCGGGGAACTCACCTACGCTGTGGCGGCGCCCGAGGCGGCGATGGGTTCGCTGCGCGAGGCGTACCATCAAATCCACCTGACCATCGCGGCGGGGCTGCAGGCCCTGGGGGCCCCGGTACAGCTTGCCCCCGCAGGACGCAGTGTCCCGCTCGACGCCGGCGCCTGTTTCTCGGCGGCGACCGGGGGCGAGGTCGTACGGGACGCGAGCAAGGTGGTGGGCAGCGCCCAGCTGCGCAGCGACGGCGCCCTGCTGCAGCACGGCTCGGTGCTGCTGGACGATGATCAGTCGCTCGT
>Ga0302299_10002365_pt1 | contig 11523 bp, 7 predicted proteins | sample III_Fen_N3_4_FD_198795 | JGI IMG/M metagenome (GOLD analysis project Ga0302299, IMG submission 198795) | Peat permafrost microbial communities from Stordalen Mire near Abisko, Sweden - III_Fen_N3_4 | ecosystem: Environmental > Terrestrial > Soil > Wetlands > Permafrost | place: Sweden: Abisko...
CAGGCCGGGACCATCCGCGCCCTGCGAGCCGCCTCGACCGGGTCGCAGGCCCCGCTCACCGCCTGGCTGCACGGGCAGGAGGTCGCGGGTCGCGCCGCCGGCCATTCGTCGTTCTGGATCTTCAACGGCCTGTCGGTGACGGCGACCCCGGCGGTCATCGCGTCGCTCGCCTCCCGGCCGGACGTCCTGAGCGTCACGCCGGACGAGGTCCCGATCGTCCCGGCGAGCGTCGCCGCACCGGCCGGCACGCCTGCCCTGGCGCCCGCCGCCGCCGGCCCCGCCGAAGGCAACATCGCGCTGGTCAACGCGCCCGCGTTGTGGGCGACGGGCGACACGGGTCAGGGGGTGGTCGTGGCGAACCTCGACTCGGGTGTCGACGTCGCCCACCCGGACCTCGCGGGGCGCTGGCGTGGGGGCACCAACTCCTGGTTCGACCCCTACGGCCAGCACCCCACCACGCCGACGGACCTGAGCGGCCACGGCACCGCCACGATGGGCGTCATGGTCGGCGGCGACGCCGGCGGCACGTCCATCGGGATGGCGCCCGGCGCCACCTGGATCGCCGCCAAGATCTTCAGCGACAGCGGCACGGCGACGGCCACCGCGATCCACAGCGCCTTCCAGTGGGTCCTCGACCCGGACGGCGACCCGACGACCGCCGATGCGCCCCAGGTCGTCAACAACTCCTGGGCGTATGGCACGCCGGGCTGCAACCTGGCCTTCCAGCCCGACCTCCAGGCCCTGCGCGCGGCGGACATCGTCCCCGTGTTCGCGGCCGGCAACTACGGGCCCGGCGCCTCGACCAGCGTGAGCCCGGCCAACTACCCGGAGGCGCTCGCCGTCGGCGCTGTCAACAGCAGCAGCGCCATCGACGCGACCTCGGGTCGCGGCCCCTCCGCCTGTGGAGAGTCCGCCACCACCTACCCGGAGCTCGTGGCGCCCGGCGTGGCCGTCCGGACGGCCGACCTGTTCGGCATGTACCAGGTCGCCACCGGGACGTCCCTCGCGGCGCCGCACGTCGCGGGCGCGCTGGCCCTCCTGATCGCGGCGCACCCGGGCACCGGCGCGGCGGCCCAGGCGGCGGCCCTCACCGGGTCCGCCCTCGACCTCGGTGCGGCCGGGCCAGACAACACCTACGGGATGGGCAGGCTCGACGTCCAGGCCGCCGAGGCGCTGCTCGCCGCCGGTCCGACCCCCACGCCCACCCCGACGCCGACGCCGACCCCCACGCCGACCCCGACGCCGACCCCGACGCCATCGCCGACGCCGACCCCGACGCCATCGCCGACGCCGACCCCGACGCCGACCCCGACGCCGACCCCCACGCCGACCCCGACGCCGACCCCGACGCCGACCCCCACGCCGACCCCGACGCCGACCCCCACGCCGACCCCGACGCCTACCCCCACGCCCACCCCGACCCCCACGCCGACGCCGACCCCGACGCCCACGCCGGCCCTGGTCGCCTGCGCGGTTCCCGTCGCGCTGCCCGCGGTCGCCAACGGCTACGGCTACTGGGTGACCGTGACCTCCCAGGGCGCCGGCAAGGTCGGGGCCAGCTGGACGTCGCCGCCCAGGTCCGGGAAGCTCGCCATCTACGCCGGCAACCCGTTCTCCGGGCGACCGGACCCGGTCAAGCTCGGCGCACCGTCCGGGGCGTTGGCCTCCGTCAACATCTCCGGGCGGACGGTCACCGTCGCGACCGGCGTCGTCCCGGCAGGCACGTACACCGCGTACTTCTACGCCGGCGCGGCCACTGGCGCGCGATCGGGCTCGGTCACGTCGATGCGGACCAGCTGCGGCCCGTAGCGCGCTGATCGCTGACCACGCCATCGCCCAGGTTCCGTCGACCCGGGAGCGACCTGGCGGCCTCGGGCCGGTGCGCGAGCCGGCCCGGGTCAGGGCTCGCCGGACGCATCGTGGATGGCCTGGGCAGCCCGGATCCCGGACTCCAGCGCGCCCTGGATCCACGCGTGGTACAGCGAGCAGTGCTCGCCGGCGAAGTGGATCCGGCCCTCCGGCCGCACGATGTCGGCCTGGAGCTCGGTCTGCTGGCCGGGCGTGAACATCGCGAAGGCGCCGCGAGCCCACCGGTCGCTGTACCAGGCATGCGAGGCGCCCACCTCGTACATGTCGCGGATCCGGGGGTGGATCCGCCCGACGTCGTCCAACGCCTCCTCCTGGCGGGTCTCCTCATCCATCGCGCCCCACTGGAGCGCATCCTGGCCCCACGTGTAGGAGGCGAGCAGGACGCCCCGCTTCGTGGTGGGGTCGGGTGTCGGGTAGTTCATGCGCCGGATCGGGAGCTCGGTGACCGTGGCCCCGCCGTAGATGCCGTCGTCCTCCTCCCAGACCCGTTCGCGCACCTGGAACAGGATCTTGGTCGACGCGTGGTAGTTGAGCTGCCGGATCGCCCGCTGCTTCTCCGGTGAGAACGGCTGCAGGATCTCGATGGACCGGAGGACCGAGAAGGGGACGGTGATGACGGCGAAGTCGGCGCGTTCCGTGAAGCGGTTCGCCTCGGTCTTGTAGTGGATCTCGACGCCTTGGTCGTCCTGGCCGATGGCGTGGACCTCGGCGCCGAACCGAACCTCGTCCTGCAGGTCCGCGTAGAAGGCGTTGGGGAGCTTGTCCATGCCGCCCTCGATCTCCTGCATGTCGACGTATGCGCCCCCGAGGTCCTCGCGCAGGATCTCGACGAGCGAGTTGTGCATGTCGGCCTCGAGGAAGTTGAGGACCGTGAAGTACTCGATGGCGCCCTTGGACCAGCCCCGAAGGTGCAGGAACTCGTACAGCGAGTACTCGTCGTACTCGCTCGCGATGTGCTCCCACGCCGCCGGTCCCTCGCGCTCCACCAGGGTCCGCAGGTCGCCGATCGCCGCCTCCCAGAGTGCGTCCGCGGTGCGGCCCCGCTCGTTGTCCGCGAGCACGAAGGGGAGGCGACCGGGGTCGGCGTCCGCCTCGGCCTTGGTCATCCGCCGGCCGCCGAGGTGCACGAGGCCCATCGGGTTGCCCATCACGAAGGGTCGCATCGGCAGGCCGAACAGGTCGCAGTAGCGGAGGGTGAGGTCGTGGGCGCGCGGGATCCGCATTCCGCCCGCCTCCGCGTAGAGCCCCGGCGCGAACGGTGCGCGGAGGGTGTAGATGCGCCCGCCGACCCGGTGCTGTGCCTCCAGCACCACCACGTGGTGGCCCTGGCGCTTGAGCTCGAACGCCGCGACGAGGCCGGCGATGCCCGCGCCCACCACCACGATGCGCTTGGATCCCGGGTGTCCGGCCTCCAGGCCCCCGGCCACCGTCGCGAGGATCCCGGGGTCCACGGGCGTCGTGTCCGGCGGCAGGTCGGCAGGGCTGGGGGCGTCGAGGGACGCGAAGCTGCCCAGGTCGGGCCGATCTGTCGTCATGGCCATCCCTCCACAAGCAGCCCGTCGATGCCGGCTCCCACGATGACACTGTGGCGGGGGGACGCGGGACGGCGCGGCGGGCCGTCACGCTGGTCGGAGCGGAGGTCGATTCGGGGCACCATCGCCCCACGGTACGAGAGCGGCGCAAGCCCCGTTCGGCGATGGCCCGTTCGGCGACGGGCGCGCGCCTCTACAATCCCGCTCATGCACGCCGCTGGCGCCTTCGGGGCAGATCAGGCATGACGGACGGCATGGCGGGTGACGGCGCTGCGGACGTCGCGGCCGCGGGCGCCGGCACGACGGCCACGGGCATCGATCGCGAGCTCAAGGGCATCGGCTACGAGCTGTTCATCCTGCTCCTGTCGCTGCTCTCGATCGCGAACACGGCGATCGTGCTCCTTCCCTTCGGCTCCAGCGTGCAGCAGGTCGCGCTGCTGGTTGACGGCCTCATCGCCCCGGTCTTCCTGGTCGACTTCCTGTACCGGCTGACCACCGCCCCGTCACGCCGCACCTATGTCGTCCGGCGGTACGGCTGGGCGGACCTGCTCTCGGCAGTCCCGATCCTGGGCCTGTTCCGCATCTTCCGCGTGGTCCGCGTCATCCGGCTGCTTCGCGCGTACGGGCTGCAGCACATCGGGATGGAGATCGACCGAACGCGGGCGCTGTCGACGTTCCTGCTGACGCTGTTCCTCGTGGTCCTGGTGGTGGAGTTCGCCGGCATGGCGATCTACATCGTCGAGTCACCGGTCGCGGCGGGCAACATCAAGAACGCGTCGGATGCCGTCTGGTGGGGGTTCGTCACGATCACCACCGTCGGCTACGGCGACCGGTTCCCGGTCACGGACGTCGGCCGCGTCATCGGCACCGTGCTGCTGTTCGCCGGGATCGCCCTGTTCTCGGTGCTCACCGGCTTCATCGCGAACGCCTTCCTCGCCCCGCGGGCGCCCGGCAAGCGCCTGATCCGCGCCCCGAAGGACAGCCTCGAGGACGACGTCGATGAGCTGCGCTGGATGCTGGTGGAACAGGAGCAACGCGCCGCGGCGATCCGCCGCAAGCTGGACGACATCGAGCGTCGAGCGCGCGCAGACCGCCGGCGTGGCGGGCCCGGCTGAGGCCGGGACGAGGCGGCGTGCCAGCCGCGCCGGCGACGGTCGCGGGTCCGGCGCAGGAACCCCCCGCCGCCGGCACCCGGCTCAGCGCCGCTCGCGCCAGCGCTCGAAAGCCTCGACGGCGACGGGCAGCGTCGGGTACATGCGCTCCTCGTCGATCACCGCGAGCAGGCCGCCCTTGAGCAGCTGGGCGCGGAGCTCCTGCTTGACGCGGGCCATGGCGAACACGACGTGGCGAGCCTCGAGGTCGTCCACCAGCTGGCTCACGGCCTCGGCGGCGGTGACATCGAGCTCGACGATCGCCTCGGCGTTGAGCAGGAGCCACTCGGCGGGCTCCCGCGCCGACTCCGCGGCGCGCAGCGCCCGGGCCCGGAAGTCCTGCGCGTTGGCGAAGCAGAGCGGCGCGTCGTAGCGGAACACCACGAGCCCCGGGATGGTCTGGGCGTCCGGGTAGTCCTCGACGTTGTGGAGCCCGGCGAGGCCCGGGACCCGGCCAAGGACCGCGGACGGCGGCCGCGCGACACGGGCGAACAGCTCCGCCACGGACAGCCCCACGGCGACCAGGATCCCGGCCAGCACGTCGAACGCGAGCACGCCCACGAACGCGATCGTCGCCAGGCCCAGCTCCGTGGACCGGAAGGCGGCAAGTCGCCGGACCCCTTTCACGTCGAGCAGCCGCAGCGCCGCGTAGATGACCACGCCGCCCAGGGCGGCCCTGGGGATCATCGAGATGAGCCCCGGCACCGCGAGCACCACGAACATCACCGCGGCCGCCGCGACGAGCCCCGCGACCTGGGTGTGGGCGCGCATCGCGTCGATGATCGCCGTCCGCGAGCCCGACGCGGACAGGGCGTACCCGCCGGTCAGCCCCGACGCCACGTTCGCGATGCCCAGGGCGAGGAACTCCTGGTTCGGGTCGATCTGCTCGCCGGTCCGGGCGGCGAACGCGCGCCCTGTGAGCGCGACGTCGGAGTAGGCGACGAACGTGATCGCCGCGGCCGACCCCAGGAGACCGGTCACGTCCCCGAGGGCGATGGCGGGCAGCGTGGGCACCGGCAGGCCGCCCGGGACGGGCCCCACCACGGTGATCCCGTGTGCCTGCAGCTCGAACGCCCACACGATGAACCCCGCGCCGACCACGGCGATCAGCGTCCCCGGGGCGAGTGGCTGGAGCCGCCGCAGGACCAGCAGGAACACCGTCACGCCGAGGCCCACCGCCAGGGTCAGGAGCTGGACCTCGTCCAGGCGCCCGATGAGCTCCACTACCCGGCCGATGGGGCTCGTCGCCACCAGCTTGATCCCGGAGATGGTCCCGAGCTGCGACACGATCATGATGACGCCCACGCCCGCCATGTACCCGATGAGGATCGGCTGGGAGAGCAGGTCCGCGATGAACCCGAGGCGGACGGCCCACGCCGCGAGGCACATGACCCCGACCATCACCGCGAGGCCCGCGGACAGGGCCAGGTATCGGGCCGGGTCCCCGGCGGCGTGCGGCGCGACGGCCGCCGCGACCATCACGGCAACCGCGGACTCCGGCCCAACCGAGAGCTGCCGCGAGGTGCCCAGCAGCGCGTAGATGACCATCGCGAGGACGGCGACCCACAGCCCGGTCACGGGGCTGGCGCCGGCAAGCTCGGAGTAGGCGAGGCACTGGGGCACGAGGTACGCGGTGACGGTGATCCCGGCCAGGGCGTCGGCTCGCAGCCAGGCCGGCTGGTAGGCGCGCAGCTGCGCCAGCCCGGCCACCGGGCGGCTCTGCCGCCGACCCTGACCCTCGACGCCCATGACCACCTGCCCTGCGCGGGGAACGTCCCGCCGTTTCGGGACGTTGGACACTCCATGCCCCGGCCCGTGTCTGGGATGGTAGGGCTACGCGAGGCTCGCGGTCCGAGGTACGAGCAGACCGACCGCCGGCTCCGAACTGGCCGACCACCGATCCGGTAGACCCCTGCGGCACCGGATGCGCGGGGAACCACCGGCCGACCCGGAGCAACCGGCAGGACCGCGAGCCCGCTGTCCCAGGTCCCGCACCGGGTGCGACCACGCCCGCCTGGGTCGCCACGCGCCCTACCCTGTGCCCATGGAACCCCGCACCGACCCCCCGCGTCTCGCGGCCATGGCACACGTTCGCGCCGCGCGCAACACCCGCGCCGCCCGCTTCCCGGCGATCCTGCTGCTCGCCGTGCTCGCCCTCGTCGCCGCGGCATGCGGCTCCACGGGGACGAGGGCGGGGACGAGCCCGGGCGCCCCCTCAGCCGCCCCCTCAGCCGCCCCCTCCGCCCTTCCCTCGGCCGCCCCGGTCGGGACGCCGGAGGCCGCCGTCGCGGCGATCCGCGCACGAGCGCCGTGGTTCGATGGCATCGCGGCACGCGACGCGGCGCTCATCGGCCAGGCCGCCTCCTGGCAGGCCGATGCCACCGGTGCCGGCACCAGGGTGACCTTCGAGATCGGCTGGGGCGACTGCCAGGCCGGCTGCATCGACCGCCACACCTGGACGTGGGACGTCGCGAGCGACGGGACGGTGACCTGGGTCGGCGAGGACGGCTCGACGGTGCCCGCGGCGCAGCTCGCCGCCCTGCGGGCCGCCTCGACGGCGACGGGCGTCGGGGGGCGCGTGACCGGCGGCCCGACGTGTCCGGTCGAGCGGCCGAACGATCCGTCCTGCGCCCCGCGCCCCGTGACCGGCGCCGTCCTCGTCGTCCGCGACTCGGGCGGGACCGAGGTGGCCAGGTTCACCACCGACGGGTCCGGCTTCTACCGGATCGCGCTGGCCCCGGGCTCCTACACGCTGGAGGCGGCCCCCGCGGACGGGTTCATGCACGCGCCGTCGCCGCAGGCGATCAGCGTCGCGCAGGGCGTGGAGACGGCGCTGGACGTCGCGTACGACACCGGGATCCGCTGAGGTCCCGACCGCGGCGCGAGGGAGGGACGTGCGAGGCCCCGGGGTGGCGCGCCCGCACGCCTCCCCTAGGACTCGTCGGGCGCCTCGGCCGGCAGCCTGACGGTGAACCGCGCACCGCGGCCGGGCTCGGCGGGCCCGAGCTCGAGATCGCCGCCCATCGCGCGGCAGAGCGCCCGGCTTGCGTAGAGGCCCAGGCCCGAGCCCTCGCCGGATGGCCGTCCGGTGCCCCGCTCGAACCGGCCGAACAGCCGCTCACGATCCTCGTCGGGGACGCCCGGGCCATGGTCCGCGATCGTGACGAGGAGGTCCTTCGTGACCGGGTCCAGCGCAACGACGGCGTCGATCGGCGTCCGGCCGCCGTAGCCGACGGCGTTGTCCAGCAGCGCCCACAGGACCTGGTCCAGCTGGTCGCGGTCGCCCAGCGCGAGCCATCCCTCCGAGCGGTCCTCCAGCGTGAACGGGACGTCCGCGGCACCCAGCGCCTCCCACGTCTTGCGCACCCGCGCCGCGGGCGCGAACACCTCGAGACGGGAGCGGAGCGCCCCGGACTCGATGCGGCTGACCGTGAGCAGCTGCCGGACCATCCGGCTGAGGCGGTCGACCTGCTCCGTGATGATCTCCAGGCGCCGGTCGGGCTGCTCGGCCGCGAGCTGTTGCGCGTAGCCGCGGATGCTGGCCAGCGGGGTCTGGAGGTTGTGCGAGACGCCCCGGAGGAAGTCGTCCTTGGCCTCGTCGAGGCTCAGGAGGCGCCGGTTCTGCGCCTCGACACGCGCGTACAGCTGGGCGTTGCGGATCGCGGCCGACACCTCGATCGCGAACAGCTCCAGGAGGTCCTGGTCCGCCCGCTCCCAGCGACGCGTCGCCGGCAGGTGCCCCGTGACCACGCCGATCGCACCGCCCGCCATGCCCAGCTCCGCGCGGACCGGGACGGGCTCGCCGGGGACGGCCTCCTCGCGCGGCACCTCGCGGGGGTCCACGAGGGCGATCTCGCAGTCGATCATGCCGAAGGCGGCTCGCGCGTCGATGGCGGCCCGGCGCGCGATGATGAGCGGCGGCTCGTCCAGGTTGATCGCCTGGAGCGCGTCCAGCAGGCGCCGCAGCTCGGTGTTCCGCCGGGCGAGGTCGCGAGCGAGCCGGTTCTGGCTCTCGGCGAGCCGGCTGATCTCGTCGTCGCCGGGGAGCTCGACGGCGGCGGAGTCATCGCCCGCGGAGACCCGGTCAACCGAGCGGATCAGCGCGCGCAGCGCGCTCGCGAGGGTCGCGGAGAGCAGCGCGGCGAGCAGCACGCCCAGCACCACGGAGACGACGATCGCGCTCAGGAAGGCGCGCGTGAGCGCGGCGTTGGTCGCCGGCTCGAGGCCCGCCAGCAACAGCACCACGAGCCCGAACCCGACCACGGGGATCACGGCCGCCGCCACCAGGCCGATCGTCATGCGGGTCCGGAACCCGGGCCCCGAGCCGCGGTACGCGAGGCGCGCGGGATCCGGGACGGGGTCGGGCTCAGGGCCGCCGCCCCCGATGGTCACGACGTCACGCCGTCACGTCGCCGGCGTGCCGGCCGAGACGAGGCGGTAGCCGATCCCGCGCACCGTCAGCAGGTGGGCCGGCTTGTTCGGGTCGACCTCGACCTTCTGGCGCAGGCGGCGCATCGTCACCCAGACGTAGCTGGGGTCGGCGTCCTCGGTGTCGGCCCAGCCGCGGGCCAGGAGGGTCTCCGTCGTGACGGTCTGCCCGAGGTTGGCCGCGAGCGCGTAGAGCAGGCGCGACTCCGTGGGCGTGAGCGTGACGGTCGTGCCGTCCACCTCGGCGACGCGGCGGTGCAGCTCCAGCGCCAGCCTGGGCCCCAGCTCCAGGCGCTGGCGGGGGACGCGATCGCCGAGCCGGCGCAGCACCCGCTGGATGCGGGCCCGAAGCTCCGGGTAGTGGTACGGCTTGGTGACGTAGTCCTCGGCCACCTCGTCGAGCAGGTCGGCCTTGGAGTCCGCGGTGTCGATGGCGGACAGGACGATGATCGGGAGGTCAGCGCGGGCCTTGACCTCGCGCGCCAGCGTGAGCCCGTCCATCCGGGGCATCAGCATGTCGATGACGAGCAGGTCCGGCCAGGCATGCGCGAGACGCCGCAGGGCCTCGTCGCCGTCGCGAGCGGTCTGGACCTCGTAGCCGTCGCCCCGGAGCTGCTCGGCGAGGATCACCAGCAGGTTGGGGTCGTCGTCCACGATGAGGATGCGAGGCGTCGAGACGCCGTACGGGCCGGGTCCGCCGTGGAGCATGCCCCGAGGATAACAGCGGGGGTCCGGCGCCCGGGGTCCCCCGGCGAAGAGCCCTCGCCTACACTTGCCCGCGATGTCGGACCTGCCCATCCGCCCCTACGAGCGCCAGCCCTCCGCGTTCCACCCCTGGGATCCGCGCACGGCCGACGTCGCACGCGGGGTCGGCCGCCTGATCGCGTCCGCCCGCCCGGGGACCGTCGTGGAGCACGTCGGCAGCTCGGCGGTCCCCGGCCTCGCGGGCAAGAACGTGGTGGACCTCGGCATCGAGGCGGACCCGGAGGCCATCCCGCTCGTCGTCGAGGCGTTGGCCTCGCTCGGGTTCGGCCCGCAGGGTGGCCTCGCGCCCTTCCCGCCGACCCGTCCGATGCTCACGGGGAACGTGCTCCACGACGGGGCCTCGTTCCGCGTCCACTGCCACGTCATGCCGCCTGCCCGCCGCGAGCTGCGCGAGCTCGTTGCCTTCCGAGACGCCCTCCGCGCCCACGCCGACCTGCGCGACGCGTACGCCGACGAGAAGCGGCGGATCGTCGCCGCCGCCCCGGACGGCGACGCCAACCTCCTGTACACGGCCACCAAGGGCGGGTTCGTGGTGGACGCGCTCTACCGGCTGGGCATTCGCCGCGGCCCCGCCGACGCGCCCGTCCCGCTGGCCCCCGGCGCGACGATCGGTGTCATGGGCGGTGGGCAGCTCGGCCGGATGCTGGGCCTGGCGGCCCGGACGATGGGCTACCGGCTGATCGCCCTGGATCCCGACCCCGCCTGCCCGACGGCCGCGGTCGCGGACGAGATCATCGTGGGCCGCTACGACGACGTGGCCGCGGCAAGGCGGCTCGCGGCGCTGAGCGACGTCGTGACCTACGAGCTGGAGCACGTGGGCCCTGAGGCGGCCGCGGCGGCCGGCGAGATCGCGCCGCTGCGCCCCGGGCTGACCGCCCTGCGCGCGACCCAGGACCGCCTGGCGGAGCGACGCTTCATCCGGTCCATCGGCGAGCACACCGCTCCTTGGCGCGAGGTCCGGGGCGTCCTGGAGGCCGAGGCCGCCGCCGACGCGCTGGGCTACCCAGCCCGGCTCAAGATCCCGCTCGGCGGCTACGACGGGCGTTCACAGGCGCGGATCACCTCGGGCGGCGAGGTCGCCGGCGCCGTCGCGTTGCTCGGCGGCCTGGACGGCCGGCCGCTGCTCCTCGAGAGGGAGATCGACTTCGAGGCGGAGCTCTCGGTGGTGTGCGCGCGCGACCGTACCGGACGGACGCTCGCCTTCCCCGTGTCCCGCAACGTCCACGACGCCGGAATCCTCGCGGAGAGCGTGGCGCCCGCGCCCATCCATCCGGTCGTCGCGAACGACGCGAGGGAGGTGGCCGACAGCATCGCGCGCGGTCTCGACCTCGTCGGGGTCTTCACGGTCGAGCTGTTCCAGCTCCGGGGCGGCGGGCTGATGATCAACGAGCTCGCCCCACGGGTGCACAACTCGGGCCACTGGACCATCGAAGGGGCGGCGACGTCGCAGTTCGAGCAGCACCTGCGGGCGATCCTGGGTCTGCCGCTCGGGTCGGCCGCGCCGCACGGCGTGACGGCCATGGTGAACCTGCTGGGCACGGGCCCGGACCGCGACGCGCGGCTGGCGGGGCTCCCGGGCGCGCTCGCCGACAGCGGCGCCCACGTCCACCTCTACGGCAAGCGCCGGGTCTTCGAGCGGCGCAAGATGGGCCACGTGACGGTCTTGGGCGACGACGCCGAGGGGGCGCTGGCACGGGCCCGCGCCGCCCGTGCGGCGCTGAGCTGGGAGGCATGAGCAGGGTGGGCGAGACGGGGTCCGTGCCGCGCGTCGGCATCGT
>Ga0302299_10002366_pt1 | contig 11522 bp, 11 predicted proteins | sample III_Fen_N3_4_FD_198795 | JGI IMG/M metagenome (GOLD analysis project Ga0302299, IMG submission 198795) | Peat permafrost microbial communities from Stordalen Mire near Abisko, Sweden - III_Fen_N3_4 | ecosystem: Environmental > Terrestrial > Soil > Wetlands > Permafrost | place: Sweden: Abisko...
CCGGGGTCAGCCGCCCGGGGTCAGCCGCCCGGGGTCAGCCGCCCGCGACGACCCAGCCGGCCCAGGCGGCGCCGAGCCCGAGGACGAGGGACAGCGCGACGTTCGCGACGGCGTGCGCATAGCGGTCGTCGGCCATCGCGTCCCAGATCTCCAGGGCGAGGGTGGAGAAGGTGGTCAGGGCGCCGCAGAAGCCCACGCCGACCAGGGCGAGCGGGGCGGAGCCCAGGCCTGCCCCGACGACCACCCCCAGGACGAACGACCCGGCGACGTTGACGAGGAGGGTGCCCGCGGCCGGGGTGCCGCCCAGGCGCGCGCGCACCTCGTGGTTGACGAGGTAGCGCAGTGGCGCCCCCACGGCGGCGCCGAGAGCGACGAGCAGTGCGGCGGTGCCGGTCATGGCCCGGGCCAGGCTCGTTGTCCGAGAAGCGAACCGGCGGCCACGGCGAGCGTGCCGACGAGGAAGGTCGCGGTCACGTAGACCAGGGCCGCCTGCACCTGGTGGTGCGCGCCGAGCACCACGACATCGACCGCGAGGGCCGAGAAGGTGGTCCAGCCGCCCAGCACGCCGACCCCCACGAAGGGTCGGGCCAGCCGGTGCACGCCGGGACGGTCGACGAGGTAGGCGACGAGCAGCCCCATCGCGAAGGCACCCGTGACGTTGACCAGCAGCGTGGCCCACGGGAAGGTGCCCGGCGCGTGCGGCAGCGCGGCCCCCACGGCATACCGGCCCAGCGAGCCGAGCACGCCGCCGACCGCGACGGAGGCCAGCAGCGCAGGGTCCGCGCGGGGGCCCGGGTCGGCCACGAGGTCAGGCCCGCAGGGTCTCGAGGTAGTCGGCGATCCGCCCGATCGCCTCGCTGAGCACCTCGACGTCGGGCAGCGTCACGAGCCGGAAGTGGTCGGGCTCGAACCAGTTGAAGCCGGTGCCGTGCGTGACGAGGATCTTCTTCGCGCGCAGCAGGTCGATGACGAAGGCCTCGTCGCTCTCGATCGGGTAGACCTCCGGGTCGAGCCGAGGGAAGCAGTAGAGGGCCCCGCGCGGCTCGACGCAGGAGACTCCGGGGATCTCGTTGAGCAGCCGGGAGGCGAGCTTGCTCTGCTCGTGGAAGCGGCCGCCCGGGACGATCAGCTCGTTCACCGACTGGTAGCCCCCCAACGCCGTCTGGATGGCGTGCTGCGCGGGCACGTTCGCACACATCCGCATGTTCGACAGCAGGGTCAGGCCCTCGAGGAAGTCCGTGGCGAGGTGCTTGGGGCCCGAGACCATCACCCACCCGGCGCGGTAGCCGCACACCCGGTAGGCCTTGGACAGGCCGCTGAAGGTCAGGCACAGCACGTCGTCGCCGGCGAACGTGGCCGCGTGGTGGTGCACGGCGTCGTCGAAGAGGATCTTCTCGTAGATCTCGTCGGCCATGACGACGAGGTCGTGCCGGCGGGCGATGTCGACCAGCGCCCGCACGACCTCCGGCGAGTAGACCGCCCCGGTGGGGTTGTTGGGGTTGATGATGACCAGCGCGTGGGTGTTCTCGGTGATCTTGGCCTCGATGTCGGCCAGGTCGGGGTTCCAGCCGTTGGCCTCGTCGCAGCGGTAGTGCACCGGCGTGCCCCCGGACAGCGAGACCGCGCCGGTCCACAGCGGGTAGTCGGGAGCCGGCACGAGCACCTCGTTGCCGTCGTCGACGAACGCCTGGAGCACCATCGTGATCAGCTCGGAGACCCCGTTGCCGATGTAGACGTCATCGTTCGCCGTGTCGGTGAGGCCGTGCGACTGGTAGTACTGCGACACCGCGGTGCGCGCCGAGTAGATGCCGCGCGAGTCGGCGTAGCCCTGGCTCAGCGGCAGGTTGTGGATCATGTCGGCGAGGATCGCCTCGGGCGCCTCGAACCCGAACGGTGCGGTGTTGCCGATGTTGAGCTTGAGGATCTTGTGGCCCTCGGCCTCGAGCCGCTGGGCCTCGACCAGGATCGGCCCGCGCACGTCGTAGCGGACGTGCTGCAGCTTCTTGCTCTGGACGACGCGGCGCATGGGGCCAGTGTTCCAGCCCGGTGGGGCGCTCGACGGGTGGGTCCGCGGTGACGCGCCGCACGCTGGTGGCGGCGCGTCGGTGCGCTACCCTCAGCGCAGCATGTCGGCCACCGCGAGAGTGGCGGAGGACGGACAGCCCTTGGTGAAGCCGTAGAACGGGCCGAAGTCGCGGGTCGAGGCGAAACCGGTGAGGTACAGCCCCGGCACCGACGTCTCGAAGCCCTCGGACAGCTGGGGAAAGCCGTCGGTGACCGCCAGGTCGTCGAGCAGCGGTTCGAGGTAGGGCACCCGCCCGATGTCGGTGCGGTAGCCGGAGGCGAACACGACGAAGTCGGCCGTCAGCCGAGACCCGTCGGTGAGGCCCAGCATCGTCTCGTCGTCGCCCCCCTCGACGTCGACGACCTCGCAGTACGGGTGCACGGTGACGACATCCGGCTTCAGGCGCGGGGTCAGCCAGGGTTCGAGGGTGAGCCGGCCGACCTGCCAGAACTGCAGGGCGATGGCGCGCTGCTCGTCGGCCGACAGGCCGCGCCACCAGCCGGGGTGGGCGAGGGTCTGCTCGACGTAGGGGTTCACGAACTCCCAGCTGACCCGCTCGAACGCCGGCGCCGGGTGCCGGTGCACGACGTCGACCGAGGCAGCCCCGTGGTCGCAGAGCAGGGCCGCCCACTCGTAGGCGCTCTGCCGGCCGCCGATGACGACGACCCGCGCGCCGGCCAGGGCGGAGAAGTCGACGAGGTCGCAGGTGTGTGCCCGGCGGTGCTCCGGAACCCCCTCGTGCCAGGCGGGCAGGGTGACGAAGTGCCGGATGCCGGGCGCGGTGAGCACCTTCTGCGCCGCCAGGGTGGTGCCGTCCTCCATCGTCGCGACGAACCCGGCCCCGGAGTCGTCGAGCTGCAGGGTGTCGACGAGCCGCTCGTCGACGTCGAGCCCCTTCTGCTCTCGGAACCAGTCGGTGTGGTCGAGGAAGACCCCGATCGGTATCGGGTCGTGGTCGGCCCGGCTCAGCCCGCGGTCCTCGAAGTAGGCGGCGAAGGTGTGCTCTCCGGCGGCGTCGAGGTGCCAGTCCGGGCCGGATCGAAGGAACATGTCCACCGGCATCTGCTCGCGCCAGAAGCTCATCGGCATCCCCAGGATCCTGGTGTCGATGCCGTTGTCGCGTGCACAGGCGGCGGCCGAGTAGCCGTAGGGGCCGGCGCCGATGACAAGCAGGTCCGTGCGGTCCACCGTGGCGCCACCTCCCGTCATCCTCACTGCCGAGTGATGCTCTCGCGCCGCCTCCCGTGGCGCAAGGGTGTTCGCGCATACCGCAGGGCGATGCGGTCGGGCAGACTGCGGCGGATGGACGACGTCGTCGTGGAGCGGGTGCTGCGGGCCGTGGAGCAGGTGCCCCGGGGCCGCGTGGTGTCCTACGGCGACATCGGGGCGCTGGTCGGCATCGGGCCGCGGTTGGTGGGCCGGGTGATGAGCACGTACGGCTCCAACGTCACCTGGTGGCGCGTCTGCAACAGCTACGGAGACCTGCCGGTGCCGCTGATGGACGAGGTGCGCGAGCGGTGGGCGGCCGAGGGAATCCTGCTCAAGCCCAACGGCCGCGGATGTCGGATCGCCGAGTACCGCGCCGACCTCGCGGCGCTGTCGAAGGACTACGAACGGGCCACGGTCGACCTCTCCGGGTGAGACTGGAGCATGAGGTCCCGGTTCGTCGCCCTGCTTCCCGCCCTGGCGCTGGGAGCGTCACTCGCCCTGGCCGCCTGCTCCGGCGACGACTCGGTGGGTGAGGTGCCGGCAGCGGCGGCGAGCACGACGTCCACGGCATCCGGAAGCGCGGCATCCGGGAACACCGCATCCCCCACCGAGGAGCCCTCGGCGAGCCCGGCCCCGCGAAGCACCGAGGCGCCGAACCTGGCCGTCGAGGTGGTGACCGCTGGTCTGCAGCACGGGTGGGACATCGGGTTCCTGCCCGACGGCAAGGTGCTGGTGACCGAGCGCCCCGGGCGGATCTCGCTGGTGTCGGGGCTGCGCAAGGGCGCGACGCGGAGCACGGTGCGGGCCGATCTCGACGACCTCTTCGTGCAGAGCGAGGGCGGCCTGATGGGGATGGTCGTGCACCCCGACTTCGCGACGTCCCGGGAGTTCACGACGTGCCAGACGCACCAGGAGAACGGCGACGCCAAGGACATCCGGCTGGTCACCTGGCGGTTGGCCCCCGACGAGCGGTCGGCGCAACGGGTGAAGACCCTGCTGGGCGGGCTGCCGATCTCGACCGGGCGGCACTCGGGGTGCCGGCCGGAGATCGCCGCCGACGGGGCGCTGCTGGTGGGCACCGGCGACACGGCGCAGGGCAACATCCCGCAGGACCGCACGATCCTGGGGGGCAAGGTGCTGCGGCTCGACCTGAAGACGGGGAAGTCGTTGCCGGACAATCCCTTCGCCTCCTCGTCCAACGCTCGCGAGCGGTACGTGCTCAGCTACGGTCACCGCAACCTGCAGGGCGTGGCCGTGCAACCGGGCACCGGCGTGATCTACACCGCGGAGCACGGGCCGACCTTCAACGACGAGGTCAACCGCATCCGCCCCGGTGCCAACTACGGCTGGGACCCCTCTCAGGGCGGCACGGTCGGTGGCTACGACGAGAGCGTGCCGATGACCGACCGGAAGCGCTTCCCGGATGCCGTGCCGGCCATCTGGCAGTCGGGCAGCACGACCCAGGCGGTGTGTGCGGCGGAGTTCCTCGAGGGGTCGCAGTGGGGCGGGCTCGAGGGGGCGCTGGTGGTGACCGCGCTGAAGGGGGCGAAGCTGCTGCTGCTGACCCTGAAGCCCGACGGCACGCTGGCGAAGGTGGCCGTGCCCGAGGCGACCAACGGGCCCTACGGGCGGCTGCGGGCGGCGCGGATGGGACCCGACGGTGCGCTGTACGTGACGACCACCAACGGTGACGACGACAAGCTGCTCCGGGTCAGCCCCCGGGTCTGACCAACCCCCGGCCGCGGGTCGGACGCCGTCCCGAAGGGCGAGCCCGTCGAGGGGTCGGGACATGCCCGGGATTCCGCGTCCTGCGCGGGCGTGTCATGACCGGTCGATGTGCTTGTCCGCGGGAGCTTTCTTTCGGCGGTGACTGTTCCGGGCCCGGGGTCGATCGAGGGGTCGGGACATGCCCGGGATCCGCGTTCTACGCGGGCGTGTCATGACCGCTCGACCGGCCTGCCGGAAGGCCCGAGCCCGAGCCTGTGGATGACGGGGCCGGCCCGCCGTCGATCTCGGGCAGTCTGCGGCGATGGGGGAGCTGGTCCTGCCGTCGGCGCTGGCCGATCGGCCGTTCACCGTGCGGCAGGCACGCGCCTCCGGCCTGCGCTACGACCAGGTGCGGCGGGCGCCACTGCACAGCCCGACCCAAGCGGTGCGATGCCTCGAGGAGCCGGGCAGCCTGACCGCTCGGGCAGCCGCCTTCGCGTGTGGTCTGCCGAGTGACGTCGCCTTCTCGCACGTGACCGCCGCTCGGCTCTGGAAGCTGCCGCTCCCGGCTGACCTCGAAAGGGATGACGCCGACCTCGACGTCATTCGCGACTCCGCGATGGAGCGCATCCGCCGCCGGGGATGCCTCGGCCACCGAGGGCTGGAGCGCCGGCAGCTCGTCGAGCTCGGCGGTCTGAGGGTCGTGGGCCTGGCCGACACCTGGGTAGACCTCGGCGAGGTGGTCGGGCGTGGCCTGCGGCTCGACGACCTCGTGATGGCGGGTGACGCAGTGGCCCGCCGGCTGGAGATGCAGCAGCTCGCCGAGGCCGTGGGCGCACCGTTGGGCGTCGGCCTCCCGGCCGGCTCCGGGATCGCGTTGCTCAGCGCGGCACTGGCCCCCCGGGTTCGCCCGCGGGGCAAGGCCCTTCTCGTGCGCGCGCTGCCCCTCGTCCGGTCGGGCTCACGGTCGGCGATGGAGACGCGGGCGCGGTTGATGTTCCATCGTGCTGGCTTCCCCCAGCCCGAGCTCAACGCGCCCGTGCGTGATGCCCACGGTGGGTGGCTGCTCGAGGGTGACTTCGTGTGGCGCCGGCAACGGGTCGTCGGGGAGTACCAGGGCTCCGACCACGGCTCGATCAAGCGGCGCAGTGCCGACGCGTCGCGGGCCACCACCGCCGAGGCCAACGACTACCAGCTGCTCGAGATCTATGCCGAGGACGTCTTCGGCGGCGCTCGACGCCGGGCCTGCCTGCGCCGCTTCGCCCGGGCCTTGGAGCTCGACCCCTCGACGCTCAGCATTCAGTGACTCGGCGCGGCTCGGCGCGGCTCAGGGCCGTCGAGGGGTCGAGACATGCCCGGGATCCCCGTTCCCCCGGGCATGTCTCGACCGGTCGATGTGCCCCGGCCACGGGAGGCCGCCCGTCGGCGTCTGCTCAGGGCCCTGAGGTCGATCGAGGGGTCATGACATGCCCGGGATCCCCGCTTCCCCGGGCATGTCATGACCGCTCGGTGTGGTCGTCCCGTGGGGCTCGTTCTCGCGCCCTGAGCTTCCCCGTCGGCAGGGCTGCTCCCTCGACGAGTCGGCCTCAGCCGCCGACCCTGCCCCTGCGAGCGAGGCGGCCGAGGGCCAGAGCCGCAACGCCGACGACCACCCACTGCCAGCGCCGCCGCACCTGCCGCACCCGGTTCTCGTCCCCGGACCGGATGGGGGGCGCGACGCCGACCACCCGACGCCGGGCCAGCCGGTTCACGACGTGCCCCGCGGCGTAGTAGTAGCCGTACGACACGAGCAGCGTGTGGGCCAGCCCCTGCTCGAGCCGCCGCGACGATGTCCGGACGGCGTTGGTGCGGTCCCACGTCACCCGCCCCTGGCGGCGCAGTCGTCGCAGCAGGTCGACCTCGTCGCCGCCCTGGGTCAGCGAGGTGTCGTACCCGGGGAAGCCTTCCCGCCGGAAGGCGACGTTGGTGGCCGTCACGTAGCCCACCCGCCCGGTCATCCGGTGGGCCAGGGCCACCGCCGCGAAGCCGAGCCGGGGCAGCACTGCCGCCCACCCGGGAGGGTCCTCGTAGCGGCACGGGCCGGCCACGGCCACGAGGTCCGGGTCGGCGCGGAAGGCCGCGTCGATCCTGGTCAGCCAGTCGGGCGGGTGCACCGTGTCGGCATCGGTGGAGACCACGATCTGGCCGCGGGCGCGATCGGTGCCGCGCTGGCGTGCCGAGCACACCCCGAGCACGGGCTCCGCCTCGACGCGAACGCCGGCGGCCCGCGCGACCTCCGCGGTGCTGTCGACGCTGCCGTTGTCGACGACGAGCACCTCGACGGCACCGGGAAAGTCCTGCGCGCTCAGCGAACCGAGGGTCCGGCCGAGCACGTCGGCCTCGTTGTGGGCAGGCACCACCACGGAGAAGCGGGGCGCGTTCACGGGCGCTGCTCCGTCTGCAGGGTGTGGATGCCGTGGTGGTGGCCCGAGTCGGCCGAGTCGTGGATGCCGTGCCGGTCGCCTCCGTCGTGGATGCCGTGCCGGTCGCCTCCGTCGTGGATGCCGTGGTGGTCGCCCGAGTCGCCCGAGCCGAGGACGTGGTCGCCTCCGTCGTCGATGCCGTGCCGGTCGCCTCCGTCGTGGATGTCGTGCCGGTCGCCCGAGGTGCGGATGCCCTGCGGCTTGCCCGAGCTGCGCGAGTCCCGGAAGTCCCGGCTGCCTCGGCTCTCGCCGTGTCCACCCGGCTCGCCGGTCTCCTCGAACGAGGTCGCCAGGTGCAGCCGCCGCACGAGCAGCAGGAGGGCAGCGCCGACGGCGACAGGAAGCACGAGCACCAGGAACACCGGCGTCAGCGCGTCGGCGTAGGCAGCCGCGACCTCCGCGCGGACCCCGCTCGGCAGGCGGCCCACGCGCTCGGGGGTCAGCGAGTGCACCGGCATCCCGGTGGACTGCTCGAGGGGGAGCAGCCCTTGCTGCAGCCGCCCGGTGAACGCCGCCCCGACCATGGTGGAGCCCACGAGCACCCCCACCTCACGGAAGAAGCCGTTGGTCGCCGTGGCGATGCCGACGTGCCGCGTCGGGACGGTGCTCTGCACGACGACGACGAGCACCTCCCAGGCGCACCCGATGCCGACGCCGAGCAGGGCGAGAGAGGCCCCGATGGTGACCAGTGAGGTGTCGGTGGACCAGCGGGACATCACGGCGAGTGCGGTCGCGGTGAGCACCGACCCGAGCACGGGAAGGAACCGGTGCCAGCCGGTCCGGGCGACCACCTGGGCCGCCACCACGGCCGCCGACCCGAGGCCCCCGACGAGCGCAAGCATCATCAGACCGGCACCGTTCGGGCTCAGCCCGGCCGCCATCTGCAGGTAGGTCGGCAGGTATCCCACGGTGGCGAACATGGCGGCGCCCAGCACGAGCCCCGCCAGCACGGCGACCACGAAGGTCCGGTCGTGGAACAGCGGCGGTGGCAGCACCGGCTGCTCGGCGCGGCGCTCGACCACGACCAGCGCCAGGGCCAGCCCGCCCGTGGCCGCAGCACCGGCTGCCAGCCACTCCCACGGAGCGCCCGGCCGGGCGGCGACGCTGACGAGCAGGGTGAGGGCGAGCACGGTCACGGTGAGCAGGGCGATGCCGGGGGCGTCGAGGTGCACCGGTGCCCGCTGCGGTCGCCCTCGGGGCAGCGTCCGGGCCGCGAGCAGCACGGCGAGCACGCCAACGGGCACGTTGACCCAGAAGGCCCACCGCCAGCCGACGGTCTCGGCCAGCCAGCCGCCGAGCAGCGGCCCCGCGATGGCGCAGACGGCGAACACCGCCCCGACGGCCGTCATCACCGGCGCCCGGCGGCGGGCGGGCAGCAGGTCGGCGAGCACCGCGTAGACGAGCACCACCAGCGCTCCACCGCCCAGCCCCTGCACGGCGCGCGCTGCCACCAACGTCGGAAGGTCGACGGCCAGCCCGCCCAGCACCGACCCCGCGACGAGCACCGACAGGGCCGCGAGGAACACCGGCCGCCGCCCGAGCAGGTCACCGAGCCGACCGAGCACCGGCATCATCACGGTGCCGGTGACGAGGTAGGCGGTCGTGACCCAGAGCAGCTGGTCACTCCCGCCGAGCTCACCGACGACGGTGGGCAGGGCGGTGGCCAGCATCGTGGCGTCCAGCTCGGCCAGCACCAGCCCGGTCATCAGCGCCGCGAGCACCGGTCTCAGGCGTCGCAGGTCGTCGCAGACTGGTGAGGGCGGCGCGACCTCGGTGCGGCTCACGGTAGCCCCGAGGCGTAGGCGGGCACGTCGAGCAACCGGTCGACGGTCGTGAACGAGTAGCCCCGTTCGCGCAGCCGGTCGATGAGCGGCCCGACCGCCGCCACGGTGGCGCTCCGGTCGCCCCCGCGCGCCTCCCGCCCGTCGTGCAGGATGACGATGCCGCCGGGCCGCGCCCGTCGCACGGCACCGGCGACGAGCACCTCGGGCCGCGGCTGGAACATCTCGAGCGGGGAGCCGAAGGTGCCGGACACGACGTGCGAACCGGTGCTCGCGACGCCCCGCAGCACCCACGGGAAGTGGCACAGCCACGGCGGCCGGTAGAGCAGCGGTGACAGCCCCGACACCTCGTGCAGCGTGGCGCGGCCCCGCTCCAGCTCGCCCACCTGGGCCGGATCGGTGGCGTACCGGGAGAAGGTGTGGCTCTCGCTGTGGTTGCCGAGCACGTGGCCCTCGGCGACGACCCGGCGGGTGACCTCCGGATGCCGCCGGGCACACCGGCCCACCTGGAAGAACGTCGCCCGCACGCCCTTGTCGCCGAGGACGTCGAGCAGCCGCGAGGTCCACGGCTCGTTGGGGCCGTCGTCGAAGGTCAGCGCCACCGTCGGCTCGGTGCCGTCCCCGCGGTAGGGGAACGGGCCGAACACCTGCGACGTCGGGCCGAGGCCGGCCCGGGCGAGCGCGACCAGCCGGTGGCTGCCACCGCGGCGGCGGCGATGAACGGCAGGCGCGGGCCCGGCATCCGGGAGGGGTGGGGCGGCATGTCGGTGCCGTACCCGGTGCCGTCATCCGGATCCCGCTTTGTCGAAGGTTCGTGGTGCTGGAGGTCCGACTTGCCGCCGACCGAGCTCAGGCGGTGTCGACGATGGTGGTGACGACGTCGGTCACCGACGGATGGCGCGGCGTCGACGAGAAGCCGAAGCGGCAGGCGGGGTCGACCGGCGCCAGCTCCCCGAGCGGGATGCCGTCGAGCGTGCCGGTCAGCGCGGTGACGCCCCGCAGGTCGGTCGCGCCGTAGTACTCGCGGCGCCCGGCCCGGGCCATCCCGCGAGTCCGCACACCGCGCATCGCGACCCGGGCGACGGGGTCGGCGACGGTGGCGAACGCCGGGCTCTGCGCGACGCCCCGTGGCACCAGCCGCAGGAGGTGACCCACCGGCATCCGGCCGCCGACGTCGAGGCGCAGCGAGAGCGACGGCGACTCGACGACCCACTGCGACCCGGCCGCGCCACCGGCCGACACCGTGAACGGCTCGATGCGGGTCTCGTCGAAGACGTAGGTACCGGCCACGAGGTCACGCACCTGCTCGCTGGGCGCCAGCAACAACCGGTGGCCATCGGCCCGTTCGACCATGGCGTCGGCGAACGACCCGAACGGGCTCTCGTGCCACCAGCCGACCACCACCCGCACGCCACTCGTGGAGCCCACGCCGGCGATCCGCCCGCGAAACCTCTGATGCGCTCCCACGCCCACATCATCCCCACTAGGGTCCGGGCATGGCATCGGCCGGCACCCCAGGTTCGACGCCGGGGCCCGGCCCCCGCCCGACGGCCCGGCTCACCCCCGGCGCCCGGCGCGGCTACGGGCTGGGATCGGTGGCCACCGGCTCGTTCGGCACCGTGCCCGGCCTGCTCCTGCTGCCGTACCTGACCGACCGGCTCGGGGTGGCCGCCGGGGTCGCGGGCCTGGTCGTCTTCCTGCCCAAGGCGTGGGACGTCATCCTCAACCCCGTCGCGGGGCGGATCAGCGACCGCTCCAGCAACCCCGCCGGTCGGCGCCGCCCGTTCCTGATCCGCTCCGGCACCCTGCTGGCGCTCGCCTTCGTGCTGCTCTTCGCCGGCCCGACCTCCCCCAAGGGCCTTGCCACCACCTGGGTGGTCGTTCTCTTCGTCGGCTGCGCCACCGCCTACGCCTTCTTCCAGGTGCCCTACGTGGCAATGCCCGCCGAGATGACCGACGACTACGACGAGCGCACCAGGCTGATGACCTGGCGGGTGGCGATCCTCGCCCTCACCATCCTGGTCAGCGGCGGCCTCTCGCCCATCATCCGGAACCAGCTCGGCCCCGAGTGGGGCTACCGGGGGGTGGGCCTGTTCGTCGGGACATTGATCCTCGTCGGCACGGTCGGCGCCTGGTGGGGGACCCGCAACACGACGATGAGCAACGCGGCCACCGCGGGCGGCAGCCTGACCGACCAGCTGAGGGTGGTCGCCGCGTCGCGCGAGTTCCGCACCCTGCTGACCGTTTTCGTGCTGCAGGCGCTCGCCACCGGCGCGATGCTCGCGGGCGTCGACTACG
>Ga0302299_10002367_pt1 | contig 11522 bp, 9 predicted proteins | sample III_Fen_N3_4_FD_198795 | JGI IMG/M metagenome (GOLD analysis project Ga0302299, IMG submission 198795) | Peat permafrost microbial communities from Stordalen Mire near Abisko, Sweden - III_Fen_N3_4 | ecosystem: Environmental > Terrestrial > Soil > Wetlands > Permafrost | place: Sweden: Abisko...
CGGGTCATCTGCATGCGGGCCACCAGATCTCCGGCGGTCCGCAATCCGCCCATGCCCGACGCGACACCATGGCCGATCCCCTGGCTGTGGTTATCGCCGGCGCCGATCTACAAGCCGTCGAGCTTGAGGATGTCGACGCACGCGCGTGAGGCGCGCGAGACGGCGTCGACCGGCGGCAACGCGTGCATGGGGACGCCGCCCACACCCATCCCGCCGTTGAGGTGGACCGGGATCTCAGCGGCGTCGGTGCACGGCTTGACGATCGTGCACGTGCGGGCGACGTTCCAGGCGACGGTCTTGCCCGTGTTGACGTTGATGGCCGGGCCGAAGACGGAGACGCCGGCCTTGGCCGCCAGGCGCATCTGCGCAGCCGGCCAGAGCCCGGCGAGGCGCACGCCGTCGTACTCCAGCTCGCCGTGCATGCCGAGCACGAACTCGCTGGCCATGCCGATCTGGATGCCCCAGTCCGGGTACCTGGCGCGGATGCGTTCGATCGCCCTGAGGGCGGCGAGGAAGTCGGCGTCGCCGGCCGCCCCTGCCGTGTCCAGGTTGATCCCGTCGGCGCCGGCCTCGAACATGCCCTCGGCCACGTAGACGATGTCGTCGGCGGCGGCGTCCACCGCTTCTTCCTGGGCAGCCCGGGCCTCGTCGATGCGGCCCAGCGGCAGCAACTGCGACCAGTTCGGGATGGGCCCGTCGGGCATCGTGTAGCGCCCCAGGTCCGGCATCGCCCCATACGCGCACGGGATGGTGAGCAAGAGCTGCGTCTGGCGCATGGTCTCCTGCTCGAACGGCAGCACCGGCTTGATGGGCTTGAACGAGTAGTCGTGGTGGTACAGCTCCACGGTGTCGGTACACACGGTCTGCTCGTAGTTCTGCAGGTCGTTGATGCGCGACCCGGCGTCCTGGCTGCCCACGCCGTCCGACGTGAGGATGACCTCGTCGCCGATGTCGACCGCGCTGAAGCGCGCGCTGCTCGCGAACACGTCGACCAGGTGCGCCACCTCGTCGTCGCCCAGCGGCTCCACCTTGGCGCGCTTCACGCCGGCCTCTACGCCGGCCCGGATGTCGGCCTCGATCTCGGCCCGGGTCATGCGCACCAGCGACCCGTCGCCCATGCGCGTCGGGATGCGTTCCATCGCCCCTCCGTCCGTGTGCTCGGCATGCCGCCGCCGGTGCGCCGTCCGCGACGTGACCCGCGGCCTTTCCCGGCGGCGTCCCGAGGCTACAGGCCCGCGCCGCCGCTGTCAGCGGCGGATACTTCGGCAAAGTTCACGGCGGCGTGGAGCAAAGGTGAGACAAGCGGGGCGAACGAGGGTCCGATGGCTCCATCCTGCCCCCAAAAGGGGACGAGGCCCCGCGGGGAACGGGGCCTCGAACAAGGGCTTTGGGGCAAACCCTCGTGGTGGGGGGTCTTCGCTTGCCAGCGAAAGGAGCCACTCACATCTTGCCCAAGGAATGTTGCGACCGCGTGAAGCGGCGCGAACGCATGCGAAGGCGGAGTTGCCGCTTCGTTAGGCAGGCGCGGATCCCGGGATGGGGCGAGCGCCGCGCCGTGAAGATGGCCGAAGGCCGGCGAGCCGGGCCGCATGAGTGCGGCCGCCCCGCCGGCCCTCAGGCCGTGGTTCGCCCGGGGCCGGGGCGAACCAAGAAGATAGGAGGTACCAGCAAACCTGACGCTGGCAGCGGGCTTCTCGGAGACGGGAAGCGTCGCAAGGCGGACCATAGAAGCGACGTATTGAGAGAAGGTTAACCGATTATTAACCGATATGAAGTGAGCAGCCTGTTTATCTTGCTCGACGCCGACAGCTACTGGTAGGTTCACGGCCGTTTTGACCGGCAAAGACCCTCAGTTCCGTCACGTGAGCGACAGTTGACCCTCCTGATGGTCTGGGCCGCCTGCCAGTTCCAGGAGGGCGGCCTCGTCGATCACGGCGACCCCAAGCCTGGTGGCCTTGTCGAGCTTCGATCCCGCGTCGTCGCCGGCGACGACGTAGTCGGTGGCCTTGCTCACCGAGCTGCTCACCCTGCCGCCGGCGGCCTCGATCAGCACCTGAGCCTGACCGCGAGTGAGTGTGGGCAGCTTACCTGTGAGCACGAAGGTGCGGCCCGTAAGCGGGCCCTGGCGCCTCACGGGATCTTCCTCCACAAGGCGTACGCCGGCGATGCGCAGCTTCTCGACGGTCTCACGGTTGTGCTCGTCACCGAGGAACTGCTCGACCGCCTCGCCCACCACGGGGCCGATGCCGGGGACCTCGGCCAGGTCGGCGGCGGTGGCGTCGAGGAGCAGGTCCATGCTCGGGTACTGCTCCACGAGCGCCTGGGCAGTCACCGAGCCCACGTGGCGGATGCCCAAGGCGAACAGGACGTTCGCGAACGGCCGCTGCTTCGACGCCTCGATGGCGGCGAGGGCCTTGTCGGCGCGCTTGGCCTCGGCCAGTTCCAGCGCGCCGTCTTCGCCCTTGCGCGTCTTGCCGCCGAAGCCGGGCAAGGCGACGACCTTGCCGGCCTCGAGTCGCACGAAGTGCTCTCGCTCGAGGCCGTACAGGTCGGCGACGTTCTCGATCAGCCCTTGGGCGTGCAGGAGCACGACCGTCTCCTCGCCGATGCCCTCGATGTCCATCGCGCCTTTGCTCACGAAGTGCTTGATGCTCTCCACAAGCTGGGCCGGGCAGGAGCGGTTGGGGCAGCGTACGGCCACCTCGCCGGTCTCGCGCACGGTCTCCGAGCCGCAGGCCGGGCAGGTGCGCGGCATCGTCCACTCGGGCAGGGCGACGTGCCGCGCCTCGCGGCCCGAGGACCGCCCCTCCGCGTCCTCGGTCTCCCCCGTCGTGACCGGCCCCACGACCTGCGGGATGACGTCGCCGGCGCGCTGCAGGATCACATCGTCGCCGGGGCGGATGTCCTTGCGCCGGATGTCGTCCTCATTGTGGAGTGTCGCGCGCTCGACGGTGACGCCGCCGACGAACACCGGCTCGAGCACGGCGAACGGCGTGAGCACGCCGGTCCTCCCCACGTTGACCTCGATGCTGTGCAGCCGCGTGGTCACCGTCGTCGGCGCGAACTTGAAGGCGATCGCCCAGCGCGGGTCGTGGGCCACGCTGCCCAGAGCCCGTTGCAGAGCGAACGAGTCGATCTTGACCACCGCGCCGTCGATGTCGTAGTCGAGCTCTCCGCGACGCTCCTCCCAGGCGCGACAGGCGGACGCGACCTGATCGATGCCGTCGACGATGGCGATCTGCGGATTGACCTTGAACCCGGCGGCGCGGAGCCAGTCGAGCGCACTGTGGTGGTCGGGCAGATCGAGCCCCTCTGAGTACCCGATGGCGTAGCACCAGACATCGAGAGGCCGGGCGGCGGCGAGCTTCGGGTCGAGCTGGCGGATGGAACCCGCGGCGGAGTTGCGCGGGTTCACGAAGGCGCTGAGGCCGTCGGCAAGACGCTGTTCGTTGAGCCGGGCGAACGCGGCGAGCGGCAAGTAGACCTCGCCGCGCACCTCGACGACCGGCGGCGGATCGCTCGTAAGCAGCCGCAGAGGCACCGAACCGATGGTCCGCAGGTTGGCTGTGACCTCCTCCCCGACCTCACCGTTGCCGCGGGTCGCGCCGACGCTGAACACACCGTCGCGATAGGTGAGCGAGATGGCGAGGCCGTCGATCTTGGGCTCGACGACGTAACGCAACGGCGCGTCGTCAAGCTCCCGGGCCTCGAGCAGCCGGCGATTGCGCTGGTCCCACGCCAGCAACTCGTCCTCGTTGCGGGCGTTGGCGAGCGAGAGCATGGGCTCGAGGTGGCGGACCTGGGTGAACCCCTCGAGCGGCGCGGCGCCGACGCGCCGGGTCGGCGAGTCGGCCGTGCGTAGCTCCGGATACTCCTCCTCGATCGTCTGCAGCTCGCGGTAGAGCGCGTCGTAGGCGGCGTCGTCGATCTCCGGCCGGTCGAGCACGTAGTAAAGGTGCGCGTGCCGGTTGATGGTCTCGCGCAGTCGGGCCGCCCTGGCCGCCGCCTGAGCTTCGCTCACCGCATCCCCCTTTGGCGGCCGTGGCCGGCCGCGACGCTTACCCGCTGGTGGTACCCTGGTCCGGCGCGGGGCTCACGCTCCGTCCCTCCCCGCGTCTTCCTCGGCAGCTTGCCCACGGCGGCCGCTCACGCGCCGTCCCTCGCCGCGCAGGCACAGGCCGAGCAACTCGCCGGGCTCATCGAGCCAGTAGTCCGGCGCCGATGCCAGTAGCGCCTCCCGGCCGAACACGCCCCAGGCCACGGCCGCGGTGGCCATGCCGGCGGCGCGACCGGCCTCGATGTCCACGGGGCTGTCGCCGATGTAGAGCGCCCCGTCGGCGGACGCCCCGAACCGCTCGAGGCAGAGGCGCAGCGGTACCGGCGATGGCTTGTGCTGGTCGGTGTCGCTCGCGGTCACGACCACCTCGAAATGCTCCCGCAGGCCGACGGCGCGGAACGCCATCTGCGTCGTGTCCGCGCTCTTGCTGGTGACGATGCCGAGCCGCCTGCCGGCGGCGCGCAGGGCGTCCAAGACCTCGGACACGCCCTCGTAGCCGCGGATGAGCTCGTCGTGCCGGCGGTGGTTGTACTCGCGATAGACGTCGTACAGCTCCTGGGCGTGCTCAGCCGACAGGCGGCGCATCTGTGCCATCAGCGGCTGCCCGACGCCGGCGAGGATCACCTCGTCGGGCAGCGTCTCACGCAGGACCGTCCGCGTGGCGTGGCGGAACGACTCGACGATGAGTTCGACGGTGTCGACGACGGTGCCGTCGAGGTCGAAGACCACCGGGTCGAAGCCCCCGCTAGGCACGGAGCCGCTCCAGGTCGAGGTCCCAGCCGGCGAGGTCGGCGAGCAGCGCCGGGTCGAGCAGGTCGTAGCGCAGCGGCGTGACGGCCACCGCGCCTGAGGCGACCACGTCGAAGTCCGTCTCCACCCAGTCGCCCGACGCCGGGTGCTCGCACGGCAGATAGTGCTCGGCGGGGGCTGCGCCCTGTTCGCCCGCGAGCGTGACGAAGTCGTAGGCGCTGGCGCCGCCGAGCCGCGCCGGGCGGATGCCCGTGATCTCGGCGAGCGGCCGATCCGGGAGATTGACGTTGAGGATGCTGTGGCGCGGCAGGCCGCGCTCGATGACGTGCCCTACCATCGCGCGCAGCACCGGCGCCGCCTCGTCGAGCCAGCCGGGCTCGAGTTGCTCGACCGAGAAGGCGACCGCCGGATGCCCGCGAAGGGCCGCCTCGAAGGCGGCGCCGACCGTGCCGGAGTAGGTGACGTCGGCACCCATGTTGCCGCCGGCGTTCACGCCGGACACCACGAGGGCGGGCATCGGGCACCGAAGGCCGAGCAGCGCGATGCGCACGCAGTCCGACGGCGTGCCGTCGACGGCGAAGCCCTGATAGCCGCCGCCGAAGATCCGTGGCTGCAACGAAAGGGGACGGCGGACGGTGATACCGCGCGCGACGGCGCTCGTGTTGCGGTCCGGCGCGATGGTCGTCACGTCTCCGAGGCCGTCGATGGCGCGCCGCAGCACGGCGATGCCGGGGGCGTCGATGCCGTCGTCGTTGGTGAGGAGGATCTGCAGTGCCACGGTCCGATTCTAGCCGACCCCGGTTCACGTTGTCCGGCGACCGGCCCGCGACCCCGTTGACGTTGCCTGCGCGCCCTCGCGCGGCCCGGCGGCCGCCTGTAGCCTGTCCGGGCGACAGGGGCCGCGGCGGCCTGCGGCAGGAATGGTCACCCGCCCGTCGTAGGAGAGGCGAGGCAAGGCTGAGAAGGAGCCGCGTGACCCAGGCGACGCACGTCCCGAGCGACAGCGAAAGCAGACGCCTCACCCTCCGGCGCGGCGTCGCGCTCGCGGCGGTCCTGGCCGGCGTCTCGGCCCTGGTCACCGTAGCCGGAGCGGGGTATCTCTGGCCGCTCTTCCTCTTCCCGCTCGTCCTCGCGGCCGTGTTCTTCTTCGAGCTCGGCAGCCTCGCCGTCACCGTGTGGCTCGGCAACTTCTTCGTGCTCTACTACAGCTTCGTGGCGACGGCCTCGCCGCAGATCGTGCGCCAGGCGCTCCTCGGCACCGCGCTGTTCTTGATCGCCGGCCTCCTGCTGGGCCGCGTCCAGCGCCAGGCCCGCAACGCGCAGCGCGAACTGGCCGCGACGACGCTCACGGACAGGCTCACCGGCCTGTACAACTACGGCACCTTCGTAGACTACCTGCACAACGAGGTCACCAAGGTCGACCGCTACGGCGGCGAGCTCACGCTGCTCATGCTCGACCTCGACCACTTCAAGCAGTTCAACGACAGGCACGGCCACGAGGCCGGCAACGAACTGCTGCGCCGTATCGGCGCCACCATGGGCGGGCTGGTGCGCGACGCTGACGTCGCCGCGCGTTACGGCGGCGAGGAGTTCGCGCTGCTCATCCGCGGCGACGAGTCGCAGGGCTACGAACTGGCCGAACGCCTTCGCCGGGCCGTCGAGACGGTCACGTTGGAGGTCCGCGGCGGCGAGCTCGCGGGGAGCACCGTGTCGGCCGGGATCGCGACGTACCCCGCCGGCGCGGCCGACGAGGCCGAGCTCATCGAGGCCGCCGACGCCGCGCTCTACGAGAGCAAACGGCGCGGCCGCAACCGCGTCACCATCTTCACGGGTGTGGCCGGCGAGCGGGAGCTCCCGGCCAGCCTGACGGCCTGAGCACGAAGAGGCCGCGCGCCGGCGAACCGGCGCGGCCCGCTCACTCCGGGAACGTCACCTGCGGCAGCCGCGTGTCGGCGCGCGCGAACGCCTCGCCGCAGAACAGCTCGACCCCGTTGCGCGCGAGCAGCTGGTGCTGCGCCGGCTCACGCACGCCGGTCGCGATGAGCTGCGCGCCGGTGCGGCCGGCGAAGCGCACCAGAAGCTGCACGACTTCGACCGACGTGAGCTCGACCCCCAGGCCGGACACGAGCACCGGGTCGAGGCACAGGAAGTCGGGGGCAGCCTCGGCGATGAGCTCGAGAGCGGTGAACTGCGCCGCCAGCCCCGAGATGCAGAGCAGGAAGCCGAGGTCCCGCACGTCGGCGAGCGTCCGCAGGGTCGAGGCGGTGTTGGTCGCGAGGTCATCGGCGTCGATCTCGAACACCACGTGCTGCGGCACCAGCGCCTTGTTCAGGGAGTAGAACTCGCTGACGGCGACGACGGCCGCGTTGGGAAGCTCTCCGGCGGCACAGCCAAGGAACAGGAGGTCGTCCGCCTGGAGCCCGGCTGCAGCCGTGACCGTCGCCTCCCGGGCGACGATCCCGTAGGACGCCAGGCCCCGTGAGCGACGCGCGACGTCGAGGAGCACGTCGGGCAGGCGCAGCGGCGAGTAGAACGGGCCGCGCACGGAGCTGCGGTAGCCGACGACCCGGCGCGCCACGGGATCGACGACCGGCTCGAAGAGCGGCTCGAGGTCGCCGCGCGCCACGCAGTCCGCCAGCGTGTCCTCGAGCTCGCGGTCGTAGATCGCCGCCTGCTCCTCGGCGGCCTGCATCGCCAGGGCAAGGCCCTGCTGCAGGTTCTGCTCGAACGTGAGCGACGTGTCCACGGCGAGCACGGCGGACCCGACCGACGGGTGCACGCGGTCGTACACGCCGGGCGCGAGGTCGTTGAGCAGCAGCGACTGGAGACGCTCGTACACGCGCCGGGTGACCGCCGCGAGGTCGTCCTCCGCGATCACCGCCGCGGACCGCGGCGGTGAGAGCAGCACGATGAACGCGTCGTCGGTGAGCGTGAAGTCGCTCACCACATCGAGGCGGCGCAGCGTGCTGCCGGCCATGCCCTCGAGGTTGGCGGCGACGGCGTCGAGGATGTCTGAGACGATGCGCCAGCCGAAAACGGGCTCGAGCCGGCCGTAGCGGATGAGGTTGATGTAGAGGAGCGCCACCTGCCCGGACTTCTCGAGCTCAAGGCGGATGGAGTCGGCGACGAGGTTGAGCGACGGAAGGTGCGAAGGGCCGTCGCTCACCAGCCCGCGAAGGGTGGTCTGCGCCTTGCGCAGGGCCTCGTCGGTCGGTCGCTCCACGCGCCTCACCCCCCGGCGAGTCAGGTCGCCTTCTGCTTCTCCTTGGACTTACCCTCACCCGAGGGCGGCTTCTTGTCGACCTTGACCGAGTCGCCGTCCCCGCCCGAAGAGCCCTCACTCGCACTGCTCGAGCTGTTCGAGCTCGATGACTCGTCGTCTGAGCCGGAGTCGCGGCCGCCCGTGCGCCGGCCGGAGCCCTTGCCGTAGTCGGTCGTGTAGAAGCCGGAGCCCTTGAAATGGATCGCCACAGGGTGGAGCACCTTGTGCAGCGAGCCGCCGCACTTCTCGCACTCGACGATCGGGTCCTCACTCATCTTCTGCATGACCTCGAACGAGTCGCCGCACTGGTCACACCGGTATTCGTAGATAGGCACGCAGGAGTCTCCCGGGCGTGGTCACAAGGGGCCTGAGTGTAGCACAGCACAGGCCGGCCGCGGCACGCTGCGCCGCGCTGCCGGGGCTCACGGAGCGAACGGCGGCAGGTGCCCCGCGATGACGCGCACCGGGTCCCAGGCGCGGATGCGGCGCCACGAGGCGAGGACGATCTCCGACTCCGGCCCGGACGGCGCCATCGCGTCGAACTCGGCTCTTCCCGGGCCGATAGTGTCGCCGCAGAGCACGACGCGGCCCTCGGCAGTGTCCACCGCGAGGCTGATGTGCCCGTCGCAGTGGCCGGGCGTGAGCGCCCACTCGACGCCGGGGGCGAGCTCGCCGCCGTCGCCCGCCAGGCGCTCCAGCGGGAACAGCTCGAGCAGCCCGCTCACGAGCGGCCAGTAAGGCGACACCGTCTCGAGCTCGTGGACGGCGATGGGCGCAGGCACGGACGCGCAGCCGCCGGCGTGATCGAGGTGGGCGTGCGTCAATACGACCAGGTCGACGTCGGCGGGCGAGAGCCCCCTCGCCTCGAGCGCCCGCACCGCCGGGTCGTTCTGCAGCGGCAGACCCGGGTCAACGAGGATCGTGCGCGGTCCCCGGAGCAGCACCGTGTTGGGAAAGGTGGTCATGCCCACCACCGGCTTCTGCTCGCGCAGGGCGCGGTACTCGACGAACGCCTCCTGGGAGCGGTGCTCGGGCAGCACGGACACGGCGTCGTCCTCGACGCTGAACACGAAGCGAGCGGTCGGGATGAGGAGGTCGACCTGATAGGTCACAGCCACGAACCCTCAGGCATCCTTGTCCGCTTCGGCGTCTTCGCGCGCGTAGAGGAAGTCGACCTTGTCCAGGTTGAGGATGATGAACGGCGCGGTCTCCTCCAGTTCCTGGCTGCCCTTGCTGTAGATACGCACCTTGGACAGCGTGAGCCGGCTGTCGCTGAAGGCGCGGATGTAGTCCGACGGGCGCCGGGAGCTCGCGCGCTGGCCGACCCCGAAGTGCGCGATGCCGATGATCTTGAACTCGCTGATGTACGCCACGACCTCGAGCTCCTTGAACCCGTGGTCCCCCCTCATGGCCTCGATCCCGGTGCGGGCGTCATCCATCGTCGTCTCCTCCTCCGGCGGCCGGAGCCGCACCCGCGGCGCGTGACGCGCCGCCCTGAGCATTTGCCGGCGCGCGGCTCTCGGCCGCGCACGGCGTCCCGGCGAAGGCGCGCACGGCGCCGCGCCCGGGACGCGCCGCGAGGCGAAGCCGGCCCAGCGCCTCGCGCCGCGACTCTCCGAATCGCGGCGCGAGCACCACTCCGACCGCGGCGCCGATCACGCCGCCGAGAACCGCACTGCGAGCCTTCCCCATGACTGGACTATAGCCGCACGGGGCTACTTGGTGAACACCAGGCTCCCGTCGGCCAGACCGACCTTGACCGTATCGCCGGCGACGAACCGCCCCCGCAGCAGCGCGCTGGACAGCGGATTCTCCACGAGGCGCTGGATGGCGCGCTTCATCGGCCGGGCGCCGTAGTCGGCGTCGTAGCCCTCCTCGGCCACGAACTCCCTGGCCTCCGCGCTCACCTCCAGGGACATGCCCTGGCCCTCCACGAGCCTGCGCAGGTGCGTCAGCAGCAGGTCGACGATCTCGGTGAGCTGCTCGCGCGTGAGCGGATCGAAGACGATGACCTCGTCGATCCGGTTGAGGAACTCGGGCCGGAACGACTTGCGCAATTCCTCGAGCAGGCGCTTCTCGAGGTCCTCGTGCGTGTGTCCGCCGGCCTCCGCGGTGAACCCAAGCGGGTTCCTGCCGATGACGCTGCTGCCGAGGTTGCTGGTCATGATGACGACCGTGTTCTTGAAGTCCACGGTGCGCCCCTTGCCGTCCGTGAGCCGGCCATCGTCGAGGATCTGCAGCAGGGCGTTGAAGACGTCGGGGTGCGCCTTCTCGATCTCGTCGAAGAGCACCACGCTGTACGGGCGCCGCCGCACCGCCTCGGTGAGCTGCCCGCCCTCGTCGTAGCCGACGTAGCCGGGGGGCGCGCCCGTGAGGCGGGACGCCGTGTGCTTTTCCTGGTACTCGCTCATGTCGAGGCGCACGAGCGCCTCCTCGTCGTCGAAGAGCAGCTCGGCGAGGGCGCGCGCCAGCTCGGTCTTCCCCACGCCCGTGGGGCCGAGGAACAGGAACGAGCCGATGGGCCGCTTGGGATCCTTGAGCCCGGCCCTGGCGCGGCGGACCGCCTCGCTGACCGCCTCCACCGCGCGTTCCTGGCCGATCACCCGCGCGTGGAGGTCCTGCTCCATGTCGAGGAGCTTGTCCGCCTCCTCCTGCAGCATCCGCTGCACGGGGATGCCGGTCCACTTGCTGACGAGCGCGGCGATGTCGTCGGCGTCCACGGTGGCGTCGGCGATGCCCTTTTCGGCCAGCCACGCGTCCTTGGCCGTGACGAACGTCTTCTGGATCTTGTCGCTCTGCTCCTTGAGCAGGGCGGCGCGCTCGTAGTCCTGCACCTGGACCGCCGCGGCGCCCTCGCGCGTGAGCTCCTGGAGCTTGAGCTCCATCTCACGCAGGTCCGGCGGCAACATCGTCGCCTCGATGCGCAGCTTGCTGGCCGCCTCGTCGAGCAGGTCGATGGCTTTGTCCGGCAGGAAGCGGTCGCTGATGTAGCGGTCGCTCAGGTGCGCCGCCTCGCGCACGGCGGCGTCGGTGATCTTGACCTTGTGGTGCGCCTCGTACCTGTCGCGCAGACCCTCGAGGATGGCGACCGTCTCCTCGACCGTCGGCTCTCCGACGAGGATCGGCTGAAAGCGGCGCTCGAGCGCCGCGTCCTTCTCGATGTGGGCGCGATACTCGTCGAGCGTCGTCGCGCCCACGCACTGGAGCTCGCCACGAGCGAGCATCGGCTTCATCATGTTGGACGCGTCGATGGCGCCCTCGGCGGCGCCGGCGCCCACCACCGTGTGCAGCTCGTCGATGAACAGCACCACGTCCTTGGAGCGCTGGATCTCGTCGAGCGCCCCCTTGAGGCGCTCCTCGAACTCGCCGCGGAACTTGGAGCCGGCGACCATCGCGCCGAGATCGAGCGCGAGCACGCGCCGGCCACGCAGGAGCTCCGGCACGTCGGCGTTG
>Ga0302299_10002368_pt1 | contig 11521 bp, 9 predicted proteins | sample III_Fen_N3_4_FD_198795 | JGI IMG/M metagenome (GOLD analysis project Ga0302299, IMG submission 198795) | Peat permafrost microbial communities from Stordalen Mire near Abisko, Sweden - III_Fen_N3_4 | ecosystem: Environmental > Terrestrial > Soil > Wetlands > Permafrost | place: Sweden: Abisko...
CAAGCCCTACGAGGACGGCACCGACTGGCGGGCCGTCGTGGCCGACGCCGGCGGGTTCGGACCGCTGCAGCACGAGCGCTTCGTCTACGACCAGTCGATCGACGCGGACCTGCTCGTGCAGCGGGCGGCGTCGACGAGCTTCGTGTCGGCCCTGCCGGACGGCCCGCGGGCCCGCTGCCTCGACGAGGTGCGCGAGCTCACCCGCACCCACCCCGACCTGGCCGGACGCGACACGTTCGTGTTCCCCTACTTCACCGACGTCTTCTGGTGCGGGCGGGTCTGAGCCAGGGCGCGGGCGCGCTGCTCGGCTGGAGCGAGCGGACCCGACGCGACCTCCCCTGGCGACGGACCCGTGATCCCTGGGCGGTGCTGGTCAGCGAGCTCATGCTCCAGCAGACCCAGGTGGCCCGGGTCGTGCCGAAGTTCGACGCGTTCCTCGATCGGTTCCCGACCGTGTCCAGCTGCGCGGCCGGGTCCTCCGGTGACGTGGTGACCCTGTGGGCCGGGCTGGGCTACAACCGGCGGGCCGTCAACCTGCACCGCACCGCCGTGCTCGTCGTCGACCGGCACGACGGTCGGCTGCCCGACGACCTCGCCTCGCTGGTCGCGCTCCCGGGGATCGGTCCCTACACCGCCCGGGCGCTGTTGGCCTTCGCGTGGGAGCGCGACGTCGGTGTCGTCGACGTCAACGCGGCGCGGGTGCTGGCCCGCACCGAAGGTCGGACCATGACCTTGCGGGAGGTGCAGGCCGCCGCCGATGCGGTGGTGCCGGCCGGTCGCGGATGGGAGTGGAACCAGGCGATGCTCGACCTCGGCGCCACGATCTGCACCAGCCGCAGCCCGCGATGCGGGTCGTGCCCGGTCGCGGGAGCGTGCGCGTGGCAGCGCGAAGGCACCCCGACGCCGGACCCGGCGCTCGGTTCGGCGGGCACGAGTCGGGGCCAGTCGCGCTTCGAGGGATCGGATCGCCAGGGTCGGGGTCGCCTGGTCGACGCCCTGCGCGATCGAGCGCGGCTCGAGCCGTCGGAGCTCGCGGCGCGGGCCGGGTGGCCCGACGACCCGCTACGAACCGCGGCGGTCGTGGCCACCCTCGTGCGCGACGGCCTCGTGATCGAGCACCCGGACGGGTCGCTGACGCTCACGTGAGCACCCTCCGCACCGCCCTGATGACGTAGGGTCGATGCACGGCCCGTCCCGGAGACAGTTGTCACATCGCGGGACATCGGGCCGGAACCGTGATTACTGTGCGCTTCTCATTGGTTTCTCACCGGGGGGTGGACGTTCGTTGGACGTGACGTTCTACGGAGTTCGTGGTTCCACACCGTGTCCGTGTGAGGAGAACCGCCGCTACGGGGGCAACACCGCGTGTGTTGCCGTCGACATCCCGGGCTCGGAGCCGATCGTCCTCGATCTCGGCACCGGCCTGCGCTTCTGGGGCCAGGACCTGCCGGTCGATCAGCCCTTCCACGGCCACGCGCTGGTCACCCACCTGCACTGGGACCACATCCAGGGCCTGCCGTTCTTCTCGCCCGTGCTGCGGCCGGGCTCGACGTTCGACGTCTACGCCCCGGCGGACGACTCCGAGGCCCTCGAGGCGTCGTTCGACGAGTTCATGGCGCCGCCCTACTTCCCGATCTCGGTGGCCGAGCTGCCCGGGGACATGACGTTCCACGCCGTCACCGACACCCGCTTCACGATCGGCGACGTCGTCGTGACCGCCCGGACCGTGCCGCACTGCGGGCTCACCAACGGGTACCGCATCGAGCACAAGGGCGTCGTGCTCGCCTACATCTCCGATCACCAGCAGCCCCACGACGGCTCGCTCGAGGTGACCGACGAGGTGCTCGACCTGTGCCGCGGCGCCGACCTGTTGATCCACGACGCGCAGTACACGAGCGGCGAGTTCGCGGCCAAGGCCCACTGGGGCCACTGCACCGCCGAGTTCGCGGTGGCCGTCGCCGCCCAGGCCGGCGTCCGTCGGCTGGCGCTGTTCCACCACGACCCCGGCCACGACGACCTCATGGTCGACTCCATCCTGATCGAGGCCCGCGAGCGCGCCGCCCGCGCCGGCATCTCCGAGGTCATCGCCGCGGGTGAGGGCACCAAGCTCTCGGTGGGAACGGTCAGCGTCGTCGCTCGCTAGGAGACCTCCTAGTCTCTGCGGTCACTCGTCTCCGCCGCCGCCGCGGCCGACCTCCCAGGAGCCCACGCCGTGACCGACATCGTCAGCGACGGATCGACGTTCGACTCGGCCAAGTACCGCCAGGTGCTCGGCCACTTCCCGACCGGCGTCACGGTGATCACCGCGATGAACGACGGCGTCCCCGTCGGCATGGCCATCGGCTCCTTCGCCTCGCTCTCGCTCGACCCGCCCCAGGTCCTGTTCTGCGCCGGCCAGTCGTCGTCGAGCTGGCCCAAGGTGCGAGCGGCCGGATCGTTCTGCGTGAACCTCCTCGCCGAGGACCAGGAGGACGTCTGCCGGGTGTTCGCCAGCAAGGCCGAGGACAAGTTCGCCGAGATCGGGTGGAAGCACTCCGGCAACGGCTCACCGCTGCTGGCCGGCACCCTCGGCTACATCGACTGCACGCTCGAGAACGTGGTCCCGTCGGGCGACCACGACATCGTCATCGGCGCGGTGACCGATCTCGACGTCCTGCACGAGGGCGGCCCGCTGCTCTTCTTCCGAGGCGGCTACGGCCGCTTCCAGCTCTAGGAGCCCTGGTGGCCGTCTACGCCCTGGGCGACCAGGTCCCGAACATCGACCCGAGTGCCTACCTCCACCCCGACTGCGTGATCATCGGCAGCGTGACGATCGGCGCCGAGTCGACTATCTGGCCGTGCGCCGTGCTCCGCGGCGACGACGGCGAGATCGTCGTGGGCGCCCGCACCAGCATCCAGGACGGCACCGTGCTGCACACCACGGCGCTGCTGCCGACCACGGTGGGCGACAACTGCGTGATCGGCCACATGGTCCACCTCGAGGGCTGCACGATCGAGAGCGGCGCGCTGGTCGGCAACGGCTCGGTGGTCCTGCACGGCGCGATCGTGCGCACCGGCGGGCTGGTGGGGTCGAACGCGGTGGTGACCAACGGCATGGAGGTGCCTGCCGGCATGATGGCGCTCGGCGTGCCGGCCAAGCTCCGCCCGTCGTCCGACCACCAGGACGTGATGGTCGAGATGGCCGCCGCGTCCTACGCGGCCCGGGGTGCCCGCTACCGCGAGCAGCTCCGCCGCATCGACTGAGCGGTCACGACAGACCGAGACGTCGTCAGGCGGTGGCGGAGTTGAGCCAGTGCAGCGGCCCGGAGATGTTGCGCACGACGGTGAACACCACGAGCACGATGACGAGGGGGATGTTCACCCACCTCGACGACATCGGGATCGGCTTCATCGGGTGGCCCATGCGGGTGGCGGTCCACGCCACGAACGCGTAGGCGAGGAACGGCAGCAGCAAGACGAAGAGCAGGTTGTGATCCATGGCGCCGCGGACGTCGGCTCGCAGCAGCGAGTGGACGGCCCGGGTGGCGCCGCACAGCGGGCAGTCGAGGCCGGTCAGCAGCTTGGTCGGGCACTGCGGGTACGCGGAGGAGTGGTTGGGGTCGACCGCGAGCGTGTAGGCGCAGGCGGCGAGGCCCCCGGCGACCAGCAGCGCCGGCGCGCCCCACGGCGGCAGGCGGCGGGACGAGGTCGGGCGCGGCGGCGACGCCAGTCCATGGCCGCCGGGCGGCGGGCTGGGCAGCTCGGCGAGCAGGGCCGAGTCGTCCGGAGGCGTCTCCGTGGGCGTGGTCGACACGTCGGCGACTGTACCCCTGACCGCCTAAGGTCCGCGGCCATGGAGACCAGCGCAACGCCCGCCCCTGCCTCATCGGTCGATCCCGGCCGGATCGGCCTGTGGACCCACGTGCTCGACGCCATGCCGATGGCCGCGGCCCAGGAGCAGGTCGCCGAGCTCGGCGAGCTCGGCTACGGCGCGGTGTGGATCCCCGAGGCGGTCGGCCGCGACCCGCTGGTCGCCTCCAGCCTGCTGCTGTCGGGATCGTCCGACATCGTGCTGGCCACCGGCATCGCCAGCATCTGGGCCCGCGACGCCATGGCGATGGCGTCGGCCCACAAGACCATCACCGAGGCCTTCCCCGGCCGGTTCCTGCTGGGGCTGGGCGTGAGCCACCAGCCGGCCGTCGACTTCCTGCGCGGCCACTCCTACGACAAGCCGCTGAGCCGCATGCGCAGCTACCTCGACGCCATGGACTCGTCGCTGTTCATGGCGGCCGAACCGGCCACGCCCCCCACCCGGCTGCTGGCCGCGCTCGGTCCCAAGATGCTCGAGCTGGCCGCCACCCGGGCCAGCGGGGCCCACCCGTACTTCGTGCCGGTCGAGCACACCGCAGTGGCGCGAGCCGCGCTCGGTGCCGGACCGCTGCTGTGCGTCGAGCAGGCGGTCGTGCTCGAGACCGATCCCACGGTGGCCCGCGAGATCGCCCGGCGCCACACCTCGATCTACCTCACGCTGCCGAACTACACGAACAACCTCAAGCGCTTCGGCTGGACCGACGACGACATCGCCGACGGTGGCAACGACGCGGTCACCGACGCCATCGTGGCGTGGGGCGACATCGACGCCATCCGCTCGCGGGTGCAGGCGCACCACGACGCCGGTGCCGACCACGTGTGCGTCCAGGTGCTCGGTGCCGACGATGCCGCCGTCCCCGGCCGCTGGCGCGAGCTCGCCCCCGCCCTGCTCGCCTGAGGTTCCGATCGACAACCGGTTTCGGTCGGAGGGGGGCGCGCCGGTAGCGTGCCGACGGGGCTGCTCGACCGGGTGGCGCCCGGGGGAGAGGAGCCGACATCAGCGTCACCGACCACGCCGGCGCGCCGGTCACCGCTCCTCACGTCACCGCCGCTCCCGTCACCCCTCGTGAGGGCTGGCGCCTGATCGTCGGCACCCTGCGGGACCAGTGGTTCGGCGTGACCGTCGGCGTCGTCGTCGGGCTGCTGTGGACGGTGGCCAAGGTCAGCGTCCCGCAGCTGGTGGGCAACGCCATCAACGAGGCGATCGTCCCGGGGGACACGCAGGCGCTGATCGCGTGGTCCCTGGCCATCGCGTTCGCGGCCGCCTGCGCCGCCCTGTTCACCGGCCTCCGTCGCTACTGGGCCTTCAAGGTCTCGCGCCAGACCGAGGCGACCCTGCGCGACCAGCTGTTCGCCCACCTGCAACGCCTGCACTTCGCGTTCCACGACCGGGTGCAGACCGGCGACCTCATGAGCCGGGCCAACACCGATCTCCAGCAGATCCAGTTCTTCGTGGTGATGATCCCCCTGACCATCTCGAACTTCGTGACCGTGGTCGCCGTCACCGTGATCCTGGTGACGATCGATCCGTGGCTCGCGCTGCTGGCCCTCGGGTCGCTGCCGCTGGTGAACTACCTGGCCAAGCGGTTCAGCACCCGCCTGCACCCCGAGGTCATGGCGATCCAGCGCGAGTCCGCCGAGCTGGCCTCGGTCGTCGAGGAGACGGTCAGCGGGGTGCGGGTCGTCAAGGGCTTCGGGTCCCAGCGGGTGCAGGCGGCCCGCCTGCGCACCGAGGCCGACGACGTCTACGGGGCATCGATGGCCGCGGCCCGGGTGCGGGGCCGCTACCTGCCGGCGCTCGACCTGCTGCCGGCGATCGGGCTGATCCTGGTGCTCTACGTCGGTGGCCACCAGGTGCTCGACGGCACCCTGTCGCTGGGCGACCTGGTCGAGTTCAACATCTACATCGGCCTGCTCATCTGGCCGCTGCGCTCGCTCGGGCAGATCATCGCCAGCGCGCAGCGGGCCTCCGCATCGGCCCAGCGGGTGCAGGCCGTGCTGGCCACCGAGCCCGGGATCGTCGACCGCCCCGGCGCGTCGGGTCTCCCGGTGATGACGCCCCACGGCGAGGTCCGGTTCGAGCAGGTGTCGTTCGGCTACGAAGCCGGGCGCGACGTCCCCGTGCTCGATCGCCTCGACCTCACGATCGCCGCCGGCGAGTCGGTGGCGTTGGTCGGCGCCACCGGCAGCGGCAAGTCCACCGTCGCCCGCCTGCTGCCGCGGTTCTACGACATCGACAGCGGACGCATCCTGATCGACGGCGTCGACGTGGCCGACGTGCGGGTCCACGAGCTGCGCCGGGCCATCGGGTTGGTCTTCGAGGAGACGTTCCTGTTCAGCGACACCATCGGCAACAACATCGCGTTCGCCGACCTCGACGCCGACGACGACGTCATCGAGCGGGCCGCCCGCCTGGCCGGCGCCGACGAGTTCATCCGGGCCCTGCCCGACGGCTACGCCACCGAGATCGGCGAGCGGGGCTTCTCGCTGTCGGGCGGTCAGCGGCAGCGCATCGCCATCGCCCGCGCCATCCTGGCCGACCCCCGCGTGCTGATCCTCGACGACGCCACGTCATCGGTCGACCCGACCAAGGAGCACGAGATCCGCGACGCGCTGACCGAGGTGATGCGGGGTCGCACGACCATCGTCATCGCGCACCGGCCGGCGACCATCGCGCTGGCCGATCGGGTGGTGCTGCTCGACGCCGGTCGCATCGTGGCCCAGGGCACCCACACCGAGCTGCTGGCCACCAGCGACGCCTATCGGCTGGTCCTCGCGGCGGCCGAGGCCCACGACGCAACCGCGCCTGCGCCCGAGGAGGCCGGCGATGTGGGGTGAGGCCGGCGTCGCCGAGGAGGACGCGCTCGATCGCGAGCAGGCCAAGTGGGTGATGCGTCGGGCCGCGGCGATGCTGCGCCCGTACCGCCGGGAGGTGATCGTCAGCTCCGTGCTGATGGTGCTGTGGACGGCGTCCACCATCGCCGGACCGCTGTTCGTCCGCTACGGGATCGACCACGGCATCAGCGTCGGCAGCACCCGCGGGCTGAACGAGGCCGTCGCGGCGTACGTGTGCACGGCCGTCGCCACCTACTTCGTGTACCGCCGGCTGATCGTCGAGGTGAGCAAGGCCGGCGAGGGGTTCCTGCGCGACCTGCGCACCCGCGTGTTCGACCACCTGCAGCGCCTGTCGATGCCGTTCTACGACCGGGAGAAGGCCGGCGTGCTGGTCTCGCGGATGACCTCCGACGTCGACTCGCTGGCCGAGCTCGTGCAGATGGGGCTCGTCATGTTCGCCATGAACACCCTGCTGCTCGTGTTCTCGCTGATCGTCCTGATCATCGTGTCGTGGCAGCTCGCGCTGGTGTGCCTGATCGCGCTGCCGCCGGTCGTGCTGGCCAGCATCCGGTTCCAGCGGGAGTCGAACCGGGCGTACCTCACCATCCGCGACCGCATCGGCCACACCCTCTCCCGCCTGCAGGAGGGCATCAGCGGGGTGCGGGTGATCCAGGCCTACGGGCGCGAGTCCACCGAGATCGATCGGTTCAACGTCGACAGCCGCGACCTCTACGACGCGCACATGCGCTCGGTCCGGGCCCAGGCCTGGTACCTGCCGGTCATCGAGTTCGCCGGCCTCGGCACCACCGCGCTCGTCGTCGGCATCGGTGGCTGGATGGCCATCGAGGACATCGTCACCATCGGCACCATCGCCTTCTTCGTGCTGACGCTCGGCAACCTCTTCGACCCCGTGCAGCAGCTGAGCCAGCTGTTCAACACGGTGCAGAGCGCCGGTGCCGGCCTCAAGAAGCTGTTCGAGCTGCTCGACACGTCGGTCGACGTCCCCGAGCGGATGGGGGCCATCGACCTGCCCGAGTCCGGGGAGATCGTCGTCGAGCGCGTCTCGTTCGCCTACGCCGGATCCGACCCGGTGCTGCGCGACGTCGACCTCACCATCGCTCCGGGGGAGAAGCTGGCCCTGGTGGGTCCCACCGGCGCGGGCAAGTCGACCCTGGCCAAGCTCGTGGCCCGGCTCTACGACCCGACCGAGGGCCGCGTGACCTTCGCCGGCACCGACCTGCGCGACGCCACCCAGCGGTCGTTGCGGGAGCGGATCGTCGTCGTGCCCCAGGAGGGCTTCCTCTTCAACGGCACGATCCGCGACAACATCCGCATCGCCCGGGGGGACGCCACCGACGCCGAGATCGACGAGGCGCTCGCCGCGGTCGGCGTGCTCGAGCGGTTCTCCTCGCTGCCCCAGGGCCTCGACACCGAGGTCCGTGAGCGCGGCTCCCGGCTCTCCGCGGGCGAGAAGCAGCTCGTGTCGCTGGCCCGGGCCGCCCTGGTCGATCCGGCGCTGCTGGTGCTCGACGAGGCCACGTCCAGCCTCGACCCCGGCACGGAGCTGCTCGTGGAGCAGGCGATGGACCGCCTCATGGAGGGCCGCACGGTCGTGGTCATCGCGCACCGGCTCTCCACCGCCGAGCGGGCCGATCGGGTCGGCGTGGTGTCGGGCGGTCGCCTGATCGAGGTCGGGACCCACGCCGACCTCGTCGCCCACGAGGGCCACTACGCGACGCTCTTCGCCACCTGGGCCGGCGGCCTCGACTCGACGCAGGCCTGACCTCTGGCCTGACATCGGGCCCGAACGAGCACTAGCCGGCGATCGGCTCGTCCGGCAGGCCGTAGCTGCTCACGAACGGGAGCACCCCGTCGACGTCGCCCGTCCAGTCGAGCGATCGCAGCTGGGCCTCGGTGCGCCGCCCGCCGAGACCCCGGAACAGCTCGAGGGGGCCGGCGGCGACCGAGGCCACCGGCGGTCCGGTCCCGAGGGCCCAGTCGACGTCGGGCAGCCGAACGAGGACCGTCCCGATCGCCGCCTCTCGCAGGGTGTCGTCGAACGACGTGAGGTAGAAGTCCAGGGCGACCACGAGCGACTCGTCGACCGCGAGGTCGCCCAACCCCAGGGCCCCGTGCACGTCGGCGACGTGCTGGAGCAGATCGCCCAGGTAGTGGCTGCCGAAGTCGTAGCCGAACAGCCGCAGGCCCTCCTCGAACGTGGGCGCCTCGCGGTCCCACTCGCTCCCGAGCTCTTCCAGGGTGCGCTCGCGCCGCTCCTGTACCTGGCAGGCCGTCCACTCGTCGGGCGTGCCGGGCCCGAAGCGCTGCGCGTTGAGGTCGGCGCAGATGCCGACGAGGTGGGCGACCACGTCGTGCACCGACCACCCGGGGGTGGCCGGCACCGGCTGGGCCAGCGCCGCCTCGGGCTGGGCGTAGAGGCGATCCATGAACGCCAGCCGCTGGCGCTCGTAGAGCGAGGCGCAGTCGACGTGGCGCTCGATCCGCACCGGCTCAGCCGGGCCGGGGCTCGGGCGGGAACCCTCGCTCGATCATGCCGGCGATCTGGTCGGGCTCGGCCGGCTCGGCGAAGTAGTACCCCTGGGCGAGGGTGCAGCCGAGGGACTGCAGGCGATCGACCTGCTCGGCCGTCTCCACGCCCTCGGCGATGGCCTCGAGGTCGAGGGTGGCGGCCAGGTTGACGATGGCGGCGACGATGGTCGAGTCCTCCGGATCAGGGCCGAGGCCGGCCACGAACGACTGGTCGACCTTCAACACGTCGACCGGGAACCTCCGCAGGTAGCTCAGCGAGGAGTAGCCGGTGCCGAAGTCGTCGATGGCCAGCATCACGCCGATGGCCTTCAGCTCCCAGAGGGTGTCGATGACCGCCGAGGCGTCCTCCATCAGCACGCTCTCGGTGATCTCGAGGCACAGCTGGCTCGGCGTCAGCCCCGAGCCGTCGAGGACGCCCTGCACCAGCACCGGCAGGTTCGAGGTCGTCAGCTGGCGGGCCGAGAGGTTCACGTGCACGCGCGGTGCCCCGGTGCCGTACTGCTCCTCCCACCGACGCCCGTGCTCGCACGCCGTGCTGAGCACGCGCAGGCCGAGCCCGACGATGAGCCCGGTCTCCTCGGCCAGGCCGATGAACTCGCTGGGGGCCAGCAGGCCCCGGCTGGGGTGCTGCCAGCGGGCCAGGGCCTCGACGCACGTGACGCGACCGGTGCGGGTGTCGACGCCCGGTTGGAAGCGCACGACGATGTCACCGAGCTCGATGCTCTCGGCCAGCTGCTCGGAGAGCTCCAGCCGGTGCGCCGAGCGGCGACGCATGGTCTCGTCGTAGATCTCGAGCCGGGCCCGACCGAGGTCCTTGGCCCGGTACATGGCCGCGTCGGCGTCGCGCAGCAGGGCCTCGGGGTGGCCGGCGCCACCGGCCGCCATGGCGATGCCGATGCTGGCGCTGATGGCCAGGTTGGTGTTGCCGATGTAGTACGGGCTCGACTCGATAGCTGCGGCCACCCGATGCGCCACCGCCACCGCGTGCTCCTCGTCGTCGACGTCGTCGCACAGGATGACGAACTCGTCGCCGCCGAGACGGGCCACGGTGTCGGACGGGCGCACGACCTCGGAGATGAGGCGGGCGGTCTGGGCCAGGAGCTCGTCGCCGGCGTCGTGGCCGTGGAGGTCGTTGACCATCTTGAAGCGGTCGAGGTCGAGGAACAGCAGCGCGATGAGGCGGTCGTCGCGCTCGGCCCGGGCGAGGGCCAGCTCGAGGTGGTCGAGCAGCAGCGCCCGGTTCGGCAGGCCGGTGAGCGAGTCGTGGGTGGCCTGGTAGGCCAGGTCGGCCTCGAAGCGGCGGCGCTCGGTCACGTCGCGGCCGACGATCGAGATCTGGTGCAGCGTGCCGTCGGCCCGCAGGGTCGGCGTGATCGTCTGCCACACGAGGATCTCTCGGCCGCCCGAGTTCACCATCGGCAGCTCGCCGCTCCAGGTCTCGTTCTGGCGCAGCGCCGGCACGATCGTCTCGAGGTAGGTGGTCCGGGTGCCCGGCGGGTAGAGCACGGTCGTGTCGATCGAGCTGATGTCGGCGTCGACCAGGCCGAACACCTCACGGGCGGCCCGGTTCAGGTATGCCAGCTTGTTCGTGTCGGCGTCGACGATGCCGACCATGTCCGCGGTGGACTCGATGATCCCGGCCAGGCGGGCGTTCTGCTCCTGCGCCGAGATGAGCGCGGTCACGTCCTCGATCGAGCCGATGATCCCCGTCGTCCGACCGTGCTCGTCGACGGTGGCGCGGGCCCGGTGGCTGACCCACCGGACGGCGTGGTCGTCGCCGAGGACCCGGTACTGGTCGGACCAGCTCTGCGCCCCGTCCAGCAGGGAGCTCAGGCCGCGGGCCACCCGGCGGGCGTCCTCCGGGTGCACCGGCGCCATGGCGTCCTCGTAGGTCTCCGGGGTGCGCTCGATGCCGACGACCTGGGCCATCTGCGGGTTCACGTACTCCACCGCGCCTGCGGCATCGGCCTGGTAGACGCCCACGGGAAGGGACTCGGTCAGGGTCCGGAACCGGTTCTCGCTCTGCTGCAGCGCGTCGGACGCCCGCTTGCGCTCGGTGATGTCGGTGAAGGACATCACGATGGCGTAGGGGAGCTCGTCGCCCCGGCGCATCAGGGGCACGGTGTTGAGCAGGCACCACCGCACCTCGCCGCTGGCCAACCGCAGCCCGCGCTCCACCGCGTACTGCGGGACGCCCGTGGCCAGCGTGATGGCCGCCGGGTGCGTGTCGTAGCCGACCTCCACGCCGTTGTGGTCGAGGTCGTGGACCTGCGCCAGGCGGTCGACT
>Ga0302299_10002369_pt1 | contig 11519 bp, 10 predicted proteins | sample III_Fen_N3_4_FD_198795 | JGI IMG/M metagenome (GOLD analysis project Ga0302299, IMG submission 198795) | Peat permafrost microbial communities from Stordalen Mire near Abisko, Sweden - III_Fen_N3_4 | ecosystem: Environmental > Terrestrial > Soil > Wetlands > Permafrost | place: Sweden: Abisko...
TGGGACACAGCCGGCATTTCGCCCCCGACGTCGGGTGCTGGTTGAACTTCGCACCCGACCACCTCGACGTCCACGCCGGGCTGGACCGCTACGAGGCGGCCAAGGCCCGGATCTGGGCCGACCAGTTCCCCGGGCAGGTGGCGGTCGCCAACGCCGATGACCCCGTCGTGATGTCACATGCCACCGGGCCCGGTCGGGTCGTGACCTTCGGGCTCGGTCCGGCCGACTACTTCGACGACGGTGACACGCTGCGCCGACCCGACGGATCGGCGGTCATCGCCGTGGCGGACCTGTTCCGTGCACTGCCCCACGACCGGTCCAACGCGCTGGCCGTCGCCGCCTGCAGCGACCCGGTGGGGGCGACCGCCGAGGGAACCGCCGAGGTGCTGGCGGCGTTCGGTGGCCTCAGTCATCGCGTCGAACTGGTGGGGACCAGCGGAGGCATCAGCTGGTACGACGACTCCAAGGCGACCGCGCCGCACGCCACCGCCGCAGCCGTCGCCGGGTTCGGGTCGGTCGTCCTCATCGCCGGAGGCCGCAACAAGGGCCTCGACCTGAGCGTGCTCGGGCGCGCGGACTCGGTCCGCGCCGTGGTCGGGATCGGCGAGAGCGCCGAGGAAGTGACGGCGGCCTTTCCCGGTCGTCCCTCGGTCACGGCGTCCACGATGTCCGACGCCGTCAGCGAGGCGGCCCGGCTGGCCCGGTCCGGCGACGTGGTGGTGCTGTCGCCGGCGTGCGCGAGCTTCGACTGGTACCGGAACTACGGCGAGCGGGGCGACGATTTCGTGCGGTGCGTGCAGGACCTGGTGCTGTCGGGAGGTGGGTCGTGAGCTCGGTCGACCTCCGCGCCGCCAAGCGCCGCCACCCTGCCACCACCGACGCCCGTCGCCGCCATCCGACGTCGACGTCGACGTCGACGGTGGCGACACCACAGCGGCCACCCCGGTCCGCAGCACCGACGACACCCGCACCCCGACCCCGCCGCTCCAGGTGGGCGCGCCGCGGTCGCACCCGCCTCGAGGTGGTCGTCGACGCACCGATCCGACCGCCGCAGTACTGGACGATCCTGGGCTCGGTCACAGCGCTCTGCCTGGTCGGGCTGTTGTTCGTCCTGTCGGCCTCGGCGGTGCTCGCCACCCACAAGCTCGACTCCTCGTGGCACTGGTTCATCCGCCAGGCGTTCTTCGTCTCACTGGGTGCCGTCGGCATGTTCGTCGCCGCGCGCATCGACTACCGCTGGTGGGTCCGCCACAGCCAGTGGGCGCTACTGGTGGCCATCGGCATGTTGTTCCTGGTGCTCCTGCCGACGTCGCTGCGCCACGAGGTCAATGGCTCGGCCCGGTGGCTGGGTCCGGAGTTCGCGGCGATCCAGCCGTCGGAGATCGCCAAACTGGCCATGATCCTGTGGCTGGCCGGGCTGCTGAGCCGCCGGGTGCGCCAGATCCGCGATCCCCGCCAGACGATCGTTCCCGCCTTCGCGGTGCTGGGACTGGTGGGTGGGCTCATCATCGCCGAGCCCGACCTGGGCACGGTCATCCTCATCTCGTTGGTCACCTTCACCATGCTCGCCGTCGCCGGGGTGCGCCTGGACCGGCTCACCCTGTTCGCCCTGCCGGCGCTGGCGATCGGCGCGGTGCTGTCGATGTGGGGGTACCGGCGGGCCCGGATGCTGGCCTTCCTCGATCCGTGGGCCCACGCCACCCGGGCCGGCCTGCAGACGCTGCAGAGTCAGGTGGGGATCGCGTCGGGCGGCTGGCTCGGCGTCGGGCTCGGAAACGGCCGGTCGAAGTGGGGCTTCCTTCCCGAGGCCCATACCGACTTCATCTTCTCCGTCATCGGCGAGGAGCTCGGCCTGCTGGGGTGCCTGGTGGTCATCGGGCTGTTCCTGGCGTTGGTCACGGCGGGGATCAGCGCCGGCCGGCGGGCCGGCGACATGAGCGGGATGCTGCTGGCCATCGGCATCTCGGTGTGGATCGGGTTGCAGGCGATGATCAACATCAGCGTGACCGTCGGCCTCCTGCCCAACAAGGGCATCACGCTCCCGTTCGTCAGCTACGGCGGCAGCTCGCTCACCATGACCATGGTGGCGGCGGGCATCCTGTTGAACATCGCCCGCCAGCCCGGAACCCGACGTCCCCGCCGGGCCGCCCCGAGACCGTGATCGCCGGTGCCGTCGTCATCGGCGGCGGCGGGACCGCCGGCCACGTCCTGCCCGGGCTGTCGGTCGCCCGGGCCCTGGTCGCCTCGGGCCGGGCGCCGTCGGAGATCACCTTCGTCGGCGCTGCCCGCGGCCAGGAGTCCGAGCTGGTCCCCGCCGCCGGGTTCGAGGTGGTGCTGTTGCCCGGCCGCGGCATCCAACGGAAGCTCACCGTGGACAACGTGGCCTCGGCGTGGGGGATCCTCCGTGCCGTCGTGAGCTGCATCGCACTGTTCGGGCGCACCCGGCCGGCGGTGGTGGTGACCCTCGGCGGCTACGCGGCGCTGGCCCCGACGATCGCTGCCATCGTGTGGCGGGTGCCCATCGTGGTCACCGAGCAGAACGCCTGCGCCGGGGCGTCGAACCGGATCGCCGGCCGGTTCGCCCGGGCCTGCGCCGTGCCCTTCGAGGGGACCGACCTGCCCCGGGCCGTGGTCACCGGCAACCCGGTGCGACCCGAGATCCTCGCCGTCGCGACCGAGCCCGGCGCCCGGGCGCGGGCCCGGGCCGAGCTGGGGATCGATCCCGGCCGCCGGCTCATCGCGGTGTTCTCCGGCTCGCTCGGCTCCCGCCGGATCAACGAGGCCGCGGCCGGACTGGCGCAGCGGTGGGCCGGGCGTTCCGACCTGGCCATCCACCAGGTGGTGGGACGGCGGGACTTCGACGGGGCGCCGCGCCCCGGCCCCGGCATGGCCCTCGACTGGACCGTTGTCGACTACGAGCAGCGCATGGACCTCCTGATGGCCGCGGCCGACGTGGCCGTCAGCCGGGCCGGTGGGTCCACGGTGGCAGAGCTGGCGGTGATGGGCCTGCCGTCGGTCCTGGTCCCGCTGCCCATCGCCCCCCGTGACCACCAGACCGCCAACGCCCGGGCCCTGGCCGGGGTGGGCGGTGCGGTGCTGGTCCCCGACGAGGAGCTCGACGTCGATCGGCTCGAGGCCGTGATGGACGGGCTGTTGGCCACCGAGGGACGACTGGCGGAGATGTCGGCCGCGGCCCGGGCCCTGGGACGACCCGACGCCGCCGAACGGGTCGCGTCGCTGGTCGAGCAGGCCGCGGCGGTGGGATCGTGATCCCCGTCGAGCCGGCCGCCCCGCTCGGCCTGTCCGGACCACCGCTGCGGGTGCACGTCATCGGTGTCGGCGGCGCCGGGATGAGCGCCATCGCCATCGTGTTGTCCTCGATGGGCCACGTCGTCAGCGGTAGCGACCAACGCCCGTCGCCGATGCTCGACCGGCTGGCGTCCGTCGGCATCACCACCACGGTGGGGTCGGATCCGGGTGCCGTGGCCGGCGCGGATGTGGTCACGTTCTCCACCGCCGTGCCTGCGACCGACCCCGAGCTGGCGGCCGCCCGCCGCCAGGGCATCACCACCCTGGCCCGGTCCGCCATGTTGTCGGCGATCTGCGCCTGCCGCCCGACGCTGGCGGTCGCGGGGACCCACGGAAAGACCACCACCTCGTCGATGTTGGCCCTGGTGTTGTCGGGCGCCGGCTTCGACCCGTCGTTCATCATCGGGGGCGACGTGACCCAACTGGGCACCGGTGCCAAGTGGTCGGACGGCGATTGGTTCGTCGCCGAGGCCGACGAGAGCGACGGGACCTTCCTCGAGCTGGAGAGATCGGCCGCCATCGTCACCAACATCGAGCCCGACCACCTCGAGTTCTACGGCGGCTTCGACGGGTTGCGCGACGCCTTCGACCGGTTCATGGTCGAGACCGCCGGTCCGGTCGTGGTCTGCATCGACGACCCCCTGGCCGCCGAGGCCGTGGCGCGGATCGGCGCCCGGTGCGCCCGTCTGGTGACCTACGGCACGGCCGAGGGGGCCGACTTCCGGATGACCGAGGTGACCCCCGGCGCCCGCGACGTGTCCTGGACGGTCAGCGGGCCCGGCGCCGATCGCGCCGCCGGTGGCCCGTTCCCGCTGGTCCTGGCCGTCCCCGGGCTGCACAACGCCCGCAATGCGATGGCCTCGGCAGCACTGGCCCTGGAGCTGGGGGCGGCGGTCGGCCCGGTGGGCGACGCCCTGGCCGGGTACCGGGGCGTCGGCCGGCGCTACGAGTTCCGGGGCGAGGCGGGGGGCGTCACCTTCGTCGACGACTACGCCCACCTGCCGACCGAGGTGTCCGCCGCCATCGCCGCTGCCACCGCCGGCGGCTGGAACAGGGTCATCGGGGTCTTCCAGCCCCACCGATTCAGCCGCACCGAGGCGCTGTGGGAGACGTTCGGGGGTGCCTTCGCCGGCCTCGACGAGCTCGTGGTCTGCGACATCTACCCCTCCGGTGAGGCGCCGCGCCCCGGGGTGACCGGGCACCTGATCGTCGACGCGGTGCGTGCCGCCCGGCCCGAGGACACCGTGGTCTGGTGCCCGACCCGGGCCGAGCTGGTGACCCACCTCACCGGCCACCTGACCCCGGGGGACCTGTGCCTGACCCTCGGCGCCGGTGACCTCACGACCCTGCCCGACGAGCTGATCGAGGTGCTGGGGCGCCCCGACGTCGACGCCGCGTTGGCGGTCCGGTTCGGTGACCGGCTCGAACGCGACCGGTCGCTGGCGCCGATGTGCACCTACCGCGTCGGTGGCGCGGCCCGCTGGTTCCTCACCGCCGACTCGGTGGAGGACCTGACGGCCATCGCGTCGGTCGCGGGATCCCACCGCCTCCCGACGCTGGTGGTCGGCCGGGGATCGAACCTGCTGGTGGCCGACGGGGGATTCGAGGGCCTGGCCATCGCGCTCTCCGGTGTATTCGACACCATTTCGGTGGATGCCGGCCGGCGCCTCCCCGGTGAGGTGGTGGAGGTCACCGCGGGTGCCGCCGTGTCGCTACCGGTACTGGCCCGGCGGTGCGTCACCGAGGGGCTGGGCGGGTTGGAGTGGGCCGTTGGGGTCCCCGGTTCGGTCGGCGGGGCCGTGCGCATGAACGCCGGGGGCCACGGTTCGGACATGGCCGCGTCGTTGCTCGGGGTCCGCGTCATCGACCTGCGGACCGGCGATGATGTCGCCGTGCCGGCCGCCGACCTCGACCTCGCCTACCGGCACTCGTCGATCCGGACCGACCAGGTGGTCGTGTCGGCCACGTTCGGCCTGACCGTCGACCCGTCGGCCTCCGACGCCGCGCTCGGCGAGATCGTGGCCTGGCGACGGGCCAACCAACCCGGCGGTCCCAATGCCGGCTCGGTGTTCACCAACCCTGCCGGCGACTCGGCGGGCCGCCTCATCGATGCCGCCGGCTGCAAGGGGCTGCGGGTGGGGTCGGCCGAGGTCTCGCCCAAGCACGCCAACTTCATCCAGGCCGACCCGGGTGGCCGCGCCGACGACGTCGTTGCCCTCATGGCCGAGGTCCGCCGCCGGGTGAGGGCCCACTCCGGTGTCGAGTTGCGCGCCGAGACCCGGCTCGTCGGGTTCGACGACGACGTTACGGCGGCCGCGGGCGCCCGGGCTGGTGATCGCCGATGAGTTCGACCATGCTCCCGCCGGTGGTCGACGCGGCCGAGCCCGAGGTGCCCGGGGTCGACCCCAGGTTCCGGGTGCGGCGACTCGAGGTGCGCCGCAGCGCCCGCCGCCGCCGTCGTCGCATCTGGTGGACGGTGCTCGCCGTCGTCGCCGTGACCGGCCTGTCGGTGGGTGCGGTGTTCAGCCCGCTGCTCGGGGTGTCCTCGGAGACCGTGGTCGGCAACGCCCACGTCCGGGCCGACCGGATCCGGTCGGTCGCGGGGATCCGGCGGGGCGATGCCATGGTCCTGATCGACACCGGGGGCGCCGAGGCCCGCATCGCCGAGCTGCCGTGGGTGGAGCGGGTCCGGGTCGTGCGGCGCTGGCCCCGGGGGGTCGAGATCGCCGTGGTCGAGCGGACGCCGATCGCCCGGATCGCCATCGGCCCGGAGCGCCTGGTGGTGGCCGAAGGTGGCGTGGTGGTCGGTGCGGCGTCGGCGGTCGATGACGTCCTGCCGCTGATCAACGTGCCCGGGTCGACGAAGGCCTCGGCCACCGGCCACCTGCCCGCGGCCGAGGCCGACGCGGTGGCCATGGTCGCCGCCATCCCCGTCACACTCCGGCCACGGGTCAAGGACGCCACCCTGGCCGACAACGGCGAGGTCTCGGTGGCCTTGACGTGTGGCGCGGTGCTCCAGTTGGGCGCACCCACCCTGATCGCCCAGAAGTTCCTGTCGGCCGAGACGATCCTCGGCGGCGGCGTCGACCTGTCGGGCCTCAAGCGCCTCGATGTCCGCGTCCCCGCCGATCCGCGCCTCGAGCGCGGCGGCAGCTGCCGGTGAGGCAGGCGGATTCCCACCCTCTTGTAGAGGTTCACCTAGGATGAACCTCCAGTCGAGATCCAGCTCTCGCCCCAAGGAACGGTCGATCGGCCGCGCCTGATAGACGGAGGCCAGTCAACATGGCGCACAACCCGCAGAACTACCTCGCCGTCATCAAGGTCGTCGGCATCGGAGGCGCAGGCTGCAACGCGGTCAACCGCATGATCGACGCCGGCCTGAAGGGGGTCGAGTTCATCGCGGTGAACACCGACGCCCAGGCGCTGTTGATGAGTGATGCGGACGTGAAGCTCGACATCGGGCGTGAAGTGACCCGCGGCCTCGGCGCCGGCTCCGATCCCGACGTCGGCCGCCAGGCGGCCGAGGACCACCGGGCCGAGATCGAAGAGGTGCTCCGGGGATCCGACATGGTGTTCATCACCGCCGGCGAGGGCGGCGGCACCGGCACCGGCGGCGCACCGGTGGTGGCCGAGGTGGCCAAGCAGATGGGGGCGCTGACCATCGGCGTCGTCACCCGCCCGTTCCTGTTCGAGGGCCGTCGGCGCTCGGTCCAGGCCGACACCGGCATCGACCGCCTCAAGGAGAAGGTCGACACCCAGATCGTCATCCCCAACGACCGGCTCCTGAGCGTCGCCAACGACAAGACCTCGATGCTGTCGGCGTTCAAGATGGCCGACGAGGTGCTGCTGCAGGGCGTCCAGGGCATCACCGACCTGATCACGACGCCGGGCCTCATCAACACCGACTTCGCCGATGTGAAGATGATCATGGCCGACGCCGGGAGTGCGCTCATGGGGGTGGGGTACGGCTCGGGCGACGGGCGGGCCATCGCTGCGGCCCGCTCCGCCATCAGCTCGCCGCTGCTGGAGTCCGCCATCGACGGCGCCCGGGGGATCCTGCTGAACATCTGCGGCGGCTCCGACCTGTCGCTGTTCGAGGTCAACGAGGCCGCGACGATCATCCACGAGGTGGCGCACCCCGAGGCCAACATCATCTTCGGTACGGTGATCGACGACGAGATGGGCGACGAGGTCCGCGTCACGGTGATCGCAGCCGGTTTCGAGCGGTGGGACGACGGTCGCAAGCGCGACGAAGGTCGCCCCGCGCGGTCTGCCTCGACCTCGCCGAAGGCCGCCCGGGACATCGAGGTGGTGGACGTGTTCGCGAACGACGACTCCCTCGATGATGACGACGGCGACGACGACTTCGACGTTCCCTCGTTCCTGAAGTGACCGGTGCGTGTCCACACGCGCTTCGGGACAGTCGCCGACGGTGACCTGTCCATCGACAGCCCCGAGCCGGGCCTGACCGAGCGGCGGCGGGCGATCGTCGGGCTGCCCTGGACCTGGTTGCGCCAGGTGCACGGCACCGACGTCGTGGTGGTCACCGCCCCGGGCGAGCATGCCGGCGCCGCCGCCGACGCCTCGGTCACCGCCGTCGCCGGAGCGGTGCTCGCCGTCCAGACGGCGGACTGCGCCCCGGTGCTGCTGCGATCACCCGAAGGTGTGATCGGCGCGGCCCACGCCGGGTGGCGGGGCCTGGCCGATGGGGTCCTCGCCACGACCGTGGCGGCCATGTCGGGCCTGGGTGCGACCGACATCACCGCCGAGCTCGGCCCGTGCATCGCGCCGGCGGGCTACGAGTTCGCGCCGGCGGACCTCACGACGCTGGCCTTCAGGTTCGGGCCCGACGTGGTCGGCGTGACCGGCGACGGCGCACCGGCCTTCGACCTCCGCACTGCGGTGCGACAGGCGCTCCGCGAGGTCGGCGTCGAGCTCGACCCGGGCTGGGACGAGGTTGCTGACACCGCGTCCGACGACCGGTACTTCTCGTGGCGCGCCCGCCGGGATGCCGGGCGGCAGGCATCGGTCATCTGGGTCGGGCCGTGACCGATCCCGAGCTCGTCGACCGGATCGCCGGGCGCCTCGGGGTGCTCCGGGACCGGATCGCCCGCGCCGGGGGCGAGGGGGTGACCATCGTGGGGGTGACCAAGCGCCATCCCGTCGAGGTCCTCCGGGCGGCGATGGCGGCCGGGATCGGCGAACTCGGGGAGAACTACGCCCAGGAGCTGGCGGCCAAGGCGGCCGAGCTGGACGTGCGTCCCCGGTTCCACTTCATCGGCCAGCTCCAGACCAACAAGGTGCGGATCGTCGCCCCGGTCGCCGATGTCATCCAGACCGTCGACCGGTCGTCGCTGGTCGCCGCGCTGGCCCGCCGCGCCCCCGGCGCCACCGTGATGATCCAGGTCGACCTGGCCGGGATCGAGGGTCGTGGCGGCTGCACCTGGGAGGAGGCGCCGGCGCTCGTCGATGAGGCCGCGGCCGCAGGTCTGTCGGTGGCCGGGCTCATGGGGGTCGCCATCGCTGCGGCCACCGGCGAGGATCGGGTCGTGGTCCGGCGGTCGTTCGAGCGGCTGCGGGCGATGCGCGACGAGCTGGGCTTGGCCGAGGTGTCGATGGGGATGTCCGACGACCTCGACGAGGCCGTCGCCGCCGGCTCGACGATGGTGAGGATCGGCTCGGCGCTGTTCGGTCCGAGAACGTGACACGCAGGGACGGCCCCGGCATGCGAGACTCGGGGCTGCGCTCGGACCGGTTGGAACAGGAGGCGAGCGATGGCAGGCATGTTGCGCAAGGGAATGTCGTGGTTGGGTCTGGGTCCTGAAGAGGACTACGACGACTACTACGACGATGGATCCGACGCCCTGCCCGGCGTCGCGTACGACGACGACCCCGATGCCGTCGAGCCGGTGGGCGCGGTCGGCAGCCCTGCCCCCGTCGCCCCGGCGTCGCCCCGGCCCCGCGCCGTACCCGCCGGCTCGGGATGGGATGACCAGGACCGCAGCGGCCTGACGGTGCTTCCCTCGGGCGGTGGTGTCACCCCCACGTCGCAGCCCCGTTCGCAGTCGCGCGGGTCGGTCCGGGCCCTGGCGGCGCAGCCCGCCGCCACCCCCCAGGTCGTCTCGCCCGCCGAGTTCAACGACGCACAACAGGTCGGGGACGTGTTCAAGCGCGGCCGGCCCGTGATCCTCAACCTGCAGGGCCTCGAGCGCGATCTGGCCCGCCGGCTCCTGGACTTCACCAGCGGTGTGGCCTACGGCCTCGGTGGCCGTGTCGAGAAGGTGGCGTCCCACGTGTACCTGCTGAGCCCGGCCGACGTCGAGATCTCGGCTGCCGACCGTCGCCGGCTGAGTGACGGCGACTTCGATCTCTGACCCGACGGCCGTCCGACCGGCGGGGCGACCGTGATCGGTGAGCTGGCCTGCCTGGCCACCCGCCTGCTCGGCTACCTGGTGCTGGCGCGCCTGGTCCTGAGCTGGTTCCCCAACGCCCGCAGCGGCCCCTTCGCCGCCGTCGTCGAACTGGTGGAGCGGTCGACGGAGTGGCTGTTGGGGCCGGCCCGGCGGCTGATCCGGCCGATCCGGCTCGGGTCGGGCCTGTTGGACGTCTCCAGCCTGGTCGTGCTCGTGGGACTGCAGCTCGTCATCACCCCGTTGGTCTGCTCGCTGGCGACGTGACGGAATGGCCCACCGGGCGCCCGGCCCCCATCTAGGCTGCCGGTATGGACGTCACGCCACAGCTGATCGAGCAGATCGAGTTCTCCGAGAAGTTCCGGGGCTACGACCCCGACCAGGTCGATGATTTCCTCGAGCGGGTGGGGGCGACCCTGGCCGAGTTGATCGTCGAGGTCCGCGAGTTGACCGACCGGGCCGACCGGGCCGAGCGCGAGACCGAGCAGCTGCGTTCACGGCCCGCTCCCGAACCGGCACCCGTTCCCTCGGGCGCCATGACCGACGAGGAGGAGGTCGAGCAGGCGGCACGCACCCTGCTCCTGGCCAAGCGGACCTCCGACGCCGCCATCTCCGAGGCCCGCGCCGAGGCCGACCGTCTGGTCCGCGAGGCCGAGGCCCAGCGCGAGGAACTCCTGCGGCGCGCCCGGGAGGACGCCGAGAACGAGTTCGTGTCCCAGCGGGGCCGGTTCACCGAGGAGATCCGCTCCCTCGAGATCGAGCGGGGCGTCCTGGCCGAGCAGGTCCACACCATGGAGACCCGGATCACCGCCTACCGTAACGACATCGACACCGCCACCGAGCAGATCCGCCGGGTGCTGGGCGATCCCTCGGTCCTGGCGGTTCGGGAACCGCTGGGTTTCGAGGCCAGCTCCCGTCCCTCCGCGTCCCCGTTCTTCCCGACCGGTTCGGTACCGCTCGTCGACGTGCGGACCACGTCGGCCCAGACCGCCGGTGAGTACGTCCCCGCCAGCGATGTGGACATCATCGACGCGCCGGCACCCCAGGCCCCCGCACCCGCGGCCGACGGCCTCTTCGCCGGTGCCGGCCCCGAGCCCAGCGAGGCGGAGTCCACCCAGGTGTACTCCGACCTGTCGAACACCCAGCAGCACGATCGATACATGTCCAAGCTGGACGCCGCGGTGAACCCCGAGTCCGAGTCCGAGGTCGGTGCCGAGGGTGACGAGGCGATGACGGCGTTCTTCGAGGGCGACGAGCCCTCCGCCGGCCGCCGATTCGGCCGCCGCCGCTGAGCCCGCCCGCGGTTGGCGCGACCGGGGGCCTCCGACTCGCTAGTGTTCGGCGCCACGTTTCAGGCTGGCGCACCGAGGGGTAACCATGGCCACGAAGAAGTCCACTCCAGCGAAGCCGGCACCGGCCGCCAAGAAGGCGCCGGCCAAGGCCCCGGCCAAGAAGGCGGCCCCGGTGGCGAAGGCTCCTTCCAAGTCGGCGCCGGCCAAGAAGGCTCCGGCCGCCAAGGCCCCCGCCAAGAAGGCGCCGGCCAAGGCGACGGCGGCCAAGAAGGCCGCTCCGGCCCCGGTGGCCAAGGCCCCGGCGAAGAAGAAGGCCCCGGCGTTCGATGCCAAGTTCCTCGAGTCCCAGCGGCAGTTGCTGCTCTCCGAGCGCGCCAACTACGAGATCCAGTCCGAGGTGCTCCTGGCCGAGGCCCGCTCGCTGATGGAGAACCGCGAGCCCGGCGACGTCCAGTTCGACGAGGAGTCGGGCGAGGGTGACACGCTGGCGGTCGAGCGGGAGCGTGAC
>Ga0302299_10002371_pt1 | contig 11511 bp, 7 predicted proteins | sample III_Fen_N3_4_FD_198795 | JGI IMG/M metagenome (GOLD analysis project Ga0302299, IMG submission 198795) | Peat permafrost microbial communities from Stordalen Mire near Abisko, Sweden - III_Fen_N3_4 | ecosystem: Environmental > Terrestrial > Soil > Wetlands > Permafrost | place: Sweden: Abisko...
GATCAGCGCGTCGAGCCGCGCGCGCTGCTGCGCGGTGATCTCGTCGGACACCGTGTGGATCCGCGCGATCGCGCCGAACGCCTTCTTGACGTCGTAGCTGATCGGACCGGCGGGCGGCTCATCCTCGTTCTTGCTGGGGATCGGCGCGGGCGCCGGGCGCGGCGGCGCGGCGGCCGCGGGGCGCGCAGCCGCGGCCACCGCTGCGGGCGCGACTGCCGCGGCAGCGCCACCGCCGAGCAGCGCGAGCTGCTGCTGCATGACGGCGAGCTGCTGGTCGATCACCTGGCGCACGTACGCGCTGGGCTCGCCGGCGGCGACGAACGCGCCCGGCGCGGCGAACGCGCCGGGCGCGGCGAACGCGGGAGCCGACGGCTCCGCAGCCACGACCGGCGCCGCGGCGGCGGGCTCGTCGGCCGGCAGCCGCTCGTCGAGCAGCGTCGCGAGGCTCTCGATCGTCGGGTAGTTCTCCATGACCTGGCGGAACGTGACCTTGATCGCGTGGGTCCGCTGGATCTGCAGCGCGAGCTGGGTCAGCGTCAGCGAATCGAGCCCGAGCTCGAGCCACGGGGTGCCCGGATCGACCTCGGCGACCTCGATGCCGGAGACCTCCTCGACGAGCTCGCACACCAGGGCGAGCATCCGCGGGCGGCGGTCAGCGGGAGCAGCGGGCGGAAGCGCGGCGGTGGACATGGCGGCGGCAAGCTCCGTGGTGGGGACCAAGGCGGGGACGCTGAGGGGGAGGCCGGCGGACGCGCTGATCGACGGCACGAGCCGCGCGCCGGGGGCAGGCACCGCGCCGGGGCCGGCGGCGATCGCCGGCGGCGCGAGCGGGGCCGCCGGTGCGTCGACCCAGTGGCGCTGGCGCTGGAACGGGTACACCGGCAGCGCCACGCGGCGGCGGCGCTCGCCCGCGCGGTAGCCCGCCCAGTCGATCGGCTGGCCGAGCGACCACAGCTGGCCGAGCGCCGCGGCGACCGCCTCGGGCTCGCGCTCGGCGCGATCGGCGAGGCACGGGATCGCCGGCGGCAGCGCGCGCCCGGCAGCGACGGCCTGCCGCGCGAGCGTGCTCAAGGTGGCGCGCGGGCCGATCTCGATCAGCACGCGGCGCGGCTCGGCGAGCAGCGCCGCGACCGCCGGCCCGAACCGCACCGGGCGCCGCAGGTGCTCGGCCCAGTAGCGCGTGCTCGTGGCCTCGGCGGCGCTGAGCGGGCGCGCGGTCACCGTCGACAGGATCGGGATGCGCGGCGGCGACAACCGGACCTGGGCGATCCGCGCCGCGATCGGCTCCACGACCGGATCCATCATCGCCGAGTGAAACGCGTGCGACGTGACCAGCCGGCGCGCCGGGATCTCGGCCGCGGTCAGCGCCGCCTCGAGCGCACCGATCGCGTCGCTCGGCCCCGACGCGACGCACAGCCCCGGCGCGTTCTCGGCGGCGATCGCCACGCCGGTGGGCAGCCGCGGCTCGAGCTCGGCGGCGGGCAGCCGCACCGACAGCATGCTCCCCGCCGGCAGCGCCTGCATCCGACGACCGCGCTCGACGACGAGCCCGAGCGCGTCGGCCAGCGGCATCACCTCGGCGAGCGCGGCGCACACCCACTCGCCGATGCTGTGGCCGATCAAGGCGCTCGGCACCACGCCCCAGCTCATCCACATCCGCGCCAGCGAATACTCCAGCGCGAACACCGCCGGCTGGGTCACGCTGGTCGGCACCAGCGCCTCCGGATCCTCGGAGAACAGCAGCTCGCGCGGGTCGCCGCCGGCGATCGCCTCGAGGATCGCGCAGCACTCGTCGTACGCGGCGCGGAACGCCGGCTCGCTGTGGTACAGGCCCCAGCCCATCTGCGGGTACTGCGCGCCCTGCCCCGGGAACACGAACCCGACGTCGGGGAGCTCGGCGCCGAGCTCGCGGCTGCCGGCCTTGCCGGGCTCGGGCGCGGTCAACAGCCGGTGCGCCTCGGCGGCGCTGGCCGCGACGACGTAGCGGCGGTGCGCGAACCCGCGGCGGCCGATCTGCAGCGTGTGGGCGACGTCGGCGAACGCCGCGGCGTCGTCGGGCGCCGCGGCGAACCACCGCGCGAGGTTGGACGACGCCTCGGCGAGCGCGGGCTGGGTGCGCGCCGAGACCACGACGAGCTCGACCGCGCGCGGCGGCGGGCTCGACGCGGCGCGCGGCGGCGCCTCCTCGAGCACGGCGTGCGCGTTGGTGCCGCCGAACCCGAACGAGCTGACCGCCGCCCGGCGCGGCCCGGCGCTGGCGGGCCACGGCGACAGCTCGCGCTGGACCCGGAACGGCGTGCGCGCGAAGTCGATCGCGTGGCTCGGCTGCGTGAAGTTGATCGACGGCGGCAGCGCGCGGTGGTGCAGCGCGAGCGCGGTCTTGATGAGGCTGGCGGCGCCCGCCGCGATCACCATGTGGCCCACGTTGCTCTTGAGCGAGCCGATCGCGCAGAAGTTGCGATCCTGGGTGTGGCGGCCAAACGCGCGGGTCAGCCCCTCGATCTCGATCGGATCGCCGAGCGGCGTCGCCGTGCCGTGGGCCTCGACGTACGACAGCGTGCGCGCGTCGATCCCGGCGGCGTCGTGGGCGGCGGCGATCACGGCGGCCTGGCCCTCGGGGCTGGGCGCCGTGAAGCTGGCGCGCGCGGCGCCATCGTTATTGACCGCGGCGCCGAGCAGCACCGCGTAGATCGGATCGCCGTCGGCGATCGCGTCGGACAGGCGGCGCAGCACGACGACCGCGACGCCGTCGGAGAACACCGTGCCGCCGGCCGCCACGTCGAACGTGCGGGTGTGGCCATCGGGCGAGGCCATCGAGCCTTCCTGGAACAGGTAGCCGCTGGCGGGCGGGCAGGTGATCGAAACGCCCCCGGCGAGCGCGACGTCGCAGCTGCCGCCGCGCAGGCTGTCCATCGCCATCGCGGTCGCGACCAGCGAGGTCGAGCACGCGGTGTGGATGCTGATCGCCGGACCGGTCAGCCCGAGCCGGTGCGCGACGCGGCTGGTGACGTAGTCCTTCTCGTTGCCGAGCATCACGGCGAGCTCGCCGAGCCGGTGGGTGACGTCGGGCCGCGGCATCAGGTGGCGCTGGAAGTACGTCGCGTTGTACATGCCGCCGAAGATCCCGATCGGGCCCGGCGCGGCCTCGGGCACGTAGCCGGCGTGCTCGAGCGCGTGCCACGCCATCTCGAGGAAGTGGCGGTGCTGCGGATCGAGCAGCTGGGCCTCGAGCGGCGTGATCCCGAAGAACGCGGCGTCGAACAGCTCCACGCCGTCGAGCACGCCGCGCGCCGCGACGTAGGCCGGGTCGCCGCGAACCGCCGCCGGGATGCTCGGATCGAGCTCGTCGGGCGCGAACATCCGGATCGACTCGCGCCCGGCGCACAGGTTGTCCCAGAACGCGTCGACGTCGGCGGCGCCGGGGAACCGGCCGGCCATGCCGATGATCGCGATCGGCTCGCGGGCGTCGCCGGTGGCCGCGCGCGCGCGGCGGGGCGCCCCGGCAGAAGGCGCACCCTCGATCGCCCGCGCCAGCGCCGCCGGGGTGGGCGCGGCGAACAGCGTCGCGGGCGCGACCTCCGGCACGCCGGCCTCGCGCAGCCGGGCGAGCAGCCGCAGCGCGAGCAGCGAGTTGCCGCCGAGCTCGAAGAACCCGTCGAGCGCGCCGACCCGGTCGACGCCGAGCAGCTCGCCGAACACCCGGCAGATCGTCGCCTCGCGCGCGCTGGCCGGCGCGCGGTACGGCTCGGCGAGCTCGGGGCGCGCGCTGGTCGGCGCCGGCAGCCTGGCGCGATCGAGCTTGCCGTTGGCGGTGACCGGCAGCGCCGCCAGCGCGACGAACGCCGACGGCACCATGAACTCGGGCAGCGCGCGCGCGAGCTGGGCGCGCAGCGCCGGCGGGCCGGCGGCCGGGCCCGCGTCCGGCGCGGCGACGACGTACGCGACCAGCCGCTTGCCGCTCGGGCCGTCGTCGCGCACCATCACCGCGCACGCCGCCACGCCGGGCAGCGCGCCGAGCCGCGCTTCGATCTCGCCGAGCTCGATGCGGAACCCACGCAGCTTGACCTGGCCATCGGCGCGGCCGAGGAAGTCGAGCGCGCCATCGGGCCGCCACCGCACCCGATCGCCGGTGCGATACAGCCGGCCCGGCGGGCCGCTGCCGAGGTGATCGTCGACGAACCGCTCGGCGTCCAGCGCGGGCCGCGCGAGGTAGCCGCGGGCGACGCCGAGGCCGCCGACATACAGCTCGCCGACGATGCCGATCGGCACCGGCTGACCGGCGCGGTTCAGCACGTAGACCTGGGTATCCGCGATCGGCCGGCCGATCGGGATCGGCAGCTCGGCGCCGCCCGCGGGGGCCGGCGACCGGGGGATCGAGAACGTGGTCGTGAACGTGGTGCACTCGGTCGGGCCGTAGCCGTTGACGAGCTCGGTGTCGGGCAGCGCCGCGAGCGCGCGCCGCACGTGGCTGGGCGACAGCGCCTCGCCGCCGGTGAACAGCTGGCGAAGGCCCGCGAGCAACCGCGGATCCTCGTCGACCACCGAGTTGAACAGCGCCGCGGTCAGCCACGCCGCGGTCACGCCGTGCGCGGCGATCGCGCGCGCCAGGCCGCGGCCGGTCGGCACCGGATCGGCGTAGATCACGCAGGCGCCGCCGTGGAGCAGCGGCCCCCACAGCTCGAGCGTCGAGGCGTCGAACCCGAGCGGCGCGGCGTGGAGGAACCGGGTCGAGGGATCGAGCGTGACGTAGGCCGGCCGGCCGACCAGCCGCACGATCGAGCGATGCTCGATCTGCACGCCCTTGGGCTGACCGGTCGAGCCCGACGTGTACATCACGTACGCCCGGGTGCGCGGCGTGGCGCGCTCGGCGCGTGGCTGCGCGGCGGCGAGCTCGCGCGCGGCGTCGTCGACGAACACGGTGCGCGCGGCGAGCTGGGCCAGCGCGCGCTCGCGGGCGCGGTCGGTGACGAGCACGCGGGCCCCGGCGTCGGACACCGCGAACGCCAGGCGCTCGGCCGGGTGGTCGGGGTCGAGCGGCAGGTAGGCGCCGCCGGCCTTGAGGATCGCGAGCGCGGCGACGACCGCTTCGATCGAGCGCGGCAGGCACAGCGCGACCACCTGATCGCTGCCGACCCCCGCGCCGATCAGCCGCTCGGCGAGCGCGTCGGACGCGCGATCGAGCTCGCCGTAGGTCATCGCGCCGGGATCCGCGACGATCGCGACGCGCTCGGGGTGCGCGGCGGCGAGCTCGCGAAACAGCCCGTGCACCGTGGCCTCGGTGCGATAGCCGACCTGGGTCTGGTTCCACTCGACGACGACGCGCGCCCGCTCCGCGGCGCCCAGCGGCGAGATCGCCTCGAGCCGCGCATCGCGGCCGATCGCCGCGATCAGGCCCGCGAGCAGCGCGCCGAGTCGCTCGACCGTGGCGCGATCGATCCGCGCCTCGGCGAACCGCGCGAGCGCCCGGTGCGGGCCATCGGCCTGCCACACGAGCGCCGGCCCGCCCTCGGGATCCGGATCGGGCGCGAGCGCGACCGCCAGGGTCCGCCACGCGCTCTGCGGCGTCGGCCCCGGCGGCGCGTGCACGCCGTTGGTCACCGGCGGCGCGGCGGCCGCCACGGCCGCGAGCCACGGCGCGAGCTCGCCAGCGATCGGCGCGTCGATCGCCACGCTGCGCCACGCCGCGCCGCCGGCCGCCGGGACGGCGATCCGCGCGCGCGGCGAGCCGGCGAGCCGCGCGAGCAGGAGCCCCCAGCCGGCGCGCCAGATCGCGTCGCTCGCGACGCCGATGTGCGCGGCGAGCGCGGCGAGCGCGGCGGCGTCGCCCGGCTCGAGCACAACCCAGACCTCGCCCTCGGCGGCCCCGGCAGACGCCGCGGGCACGACCACATCGAACAGCTCCGCATCGGTGGCATCGGCGACCAAGCTCATGGGGAGATCTCCTCGATCCGGGCGACCAGCGCCTGCACGATGTCCATCGGTACCGTCATCGCGTTGAGCGCCGCGTCGCTGTTCCACGCCGGGCTCTCGGGCAGGTCGAGCCAGCGCACCGACGCCGGCATCCGCGGCCGCAGCCGCGCGAGCTCGGGCGTCGCGCGCGTCGCGATCACCGTGAGCTGATCGGCGCCCGCCGTCACCGCCGTGAGATCGATCGCGGCGATCTGCGCGCCCAGCACGGCGCCGATCGGCGCGCCGAGCGCTTCGGCCGGCGCGCCATCCGCGGCGATCTGCAGCCGGTCCTGCCAGCCCGCGCCGATCTCGGACCTCATGTACGAGCGGTGCTGCGCGATCAGCTCGCGCAGATACACCGCGCCATCGACCACCGGATCCCACAACAAGAGATGCCGCGGCCGGATCGCGCCGCGCGCGCTGGCCAGCACCGCCAGCGTGGCCCCGAGACCGAGCCCGACGATCGCGAGCCGCGACGCCCCGCTGGCCGCGCGCAGCCGGTCGGCCGCGATCACCACGTCGCCGACCCACGCGTCGATCGTCGCGGCGCCGCTGTCACCGAGAGAATCCCCGGTTCCGGAGTAGTCGAACCGCAAGGTCGGATAACCGGCGCGCTCGAGCTGGGTCGCCAGCACGCGGTAGCTGCGGTGCGCGCGCGAAGCTTCCTCTCCGAATGGATTGCACAGCAGGACCGCCGTGCTGCGCGGACGCAGTCGCTGCGGAAGATGGAGCGCGCCGAACAGCTGACGTTCCGCTCCGAAATACTCGATGCTCACCCCACGCAACGCGAACCAGTTTACAATTGCTCACCGCATGACAGCAACCCACGAGCGGCAAGGACCACAGCCGCGCGCGCCGATCGTGCGCGACGAAGCCCTGCGGCTCGGCCCTGCCGGCCAGCTGGTCGGCATCGTGAGCCACCCTGCCTCACCGGGGCCCGCAGACCTGCCGTCGCGCGCCGCGGCCACCGCCGTGATCATTCTCAATGCGGGGGTGCTCCACCGCGTGGGGCCGCACCGGCTGCACGTGCAGCTGGCGCGCAGGCTCGCCGCGGCCGGCCTCCGCGGGCTCCGGATCGATCTGGGGGGCATCGGTGACAGTCTGGCTTCGTCCGACGCTGCGAGCTTTCGCGAGAGCGCGGTCGCCGATACCCGCGCCGCGATGACCGGCCTCACCGAGGCGCTCGGCGTCCGACGCTTCGTGCTGTTCGGCGTGTGCTCCGGGGCGGACAATTCGATCGCCACCGCGCTGGCCGACGATCGCGTCGCCGGCATCGTGCTGGTCGATCCGCCGGCCTACCCTACCCGCCGCAGCCAGCTGCGGTATCTGCGCCAGCGTGCCGCTAAAAGCGGCAGCGCGCGCGAACTGGTGCGTACGGGACTGGACTTTGCAGCGCGCGAGCTGCGCAGAGTCGCGTCGCGGTTCGGGCGTTACCCGGTCGATGCCCCGCCCGGCGAGGGCCGCGAGCTGCCCCCGGTGGGGGTGTTCGGCGATCAGCTCGCGCAGATCGCCGATCGCGGCGTCGCGGTCCTGGCGGTGTACTCGGGGATCCACGGCGCGCGCTACAATCATCCAGATCAGCTATTCGAGCTGTTCCCGGCGCTGCGCGGCCGGATCGATCATGCGTATTTCCCGTCCGCCAATCACACGTTCACCGAGCTCGCCGCGCAGGCCCAGCTACTCGCGGCCGTGACCGGCTGGATCACCAAGCGGTTCGGCTAGCCGCGATGTCGATCGGACGGCAAGCTGCGCGCGGCGTTGCCTGGTACATGCTGCTCGGGGTCTCGACCCGCGTGCTCGGCCTGGTCGGCACGCTGGTGCTCCAGCGCTTCATCTCGCCGGCCGAGTTCGGCGCGGTCAACGCGGCGTCGATCGCGGTGACCACGGCGAGCGCGTTCACGAGCTTCTCGTTCGGCCAGTACCTGATCGCCAAGCGCGCGTCCCCGCAGGTCGCGACCCAGGCGGCGATCCTCCACCTCGCCCTGGGCGTCGCGGCGGCCGCGATCGTCTACGCGCTGCGCGGTGCGATCGGCCAGGTGTTCAACGCGCCGGCGCTCGGCCAGTACGTCCTGGGCTACGCGGTCGCCAACCTCATCCTCGATCGCGTGCGCTACGTCCCCGAGCGCATCCTCATGCGCGCGCTCCGGTTCCGCACGCTCGCGATGATCAACGGCGCCGGCGAGCTCGCGCTCACCGCGACCGCGCTCGCGACCTTCCACCTGTTCGGCGCCTACGCGATCATGCTGGGCGCCGTCGCCCGCTCGATCGTCACCTCGGCGCTGTTCCTCGCCACCGCGCCGCGCGCCGAGTGGCTGGTGCGCGCGCGGCTGCGCGCCGGCGACGTCCGCGACCTGCTCGGCTACGGCATCCCGATCATGATCGCGATCGTCACCGACACCGCGACGAGCAAGTGGGACAACGCCATCGTGTCCCGGATGTTCGGCGCGACGATCCTCGGCGGCTACAACTCGGCGTACAACCTCGCCGAGACGCCGATCAGCAACGTCGCCGAGCACATCGGCGAGGTCCTGATGCCGTCGTTCGCGCGCATGGAGCCCGGCCAGCGCGAGCGCGCCGCGGTCCGCGCTGCCACGCTCATGAGCCTCGTGGTCTCGCCGCTCGGCGTCGGCCTCGGCGCGATCGCCCCGACCGCCGCCGCGGTGTTCTTCAACGACCAGTGGCGGCCGATCGTCGCGCCGATGCTGACGATCCTCAGCGTGATGACCGTGTTCCGCCCGATGCCGTGGGCCGTGATCTCCTACGTCCAGGCCGTCCAGCGCACGCGCATCGTGATGATCTCGAGCTTCCTGCGCGCGATCCTCGTGCTCTCGCTGGTCGCCGCAGGAGGCGCCGTGGGCGGCCCGAACGGCGCCTGCGTCGGTGCCGGCATCGGCTTCGCGCTCCACAGCGTGGCCACGATCCTCGCCGCCGGCCGGGTCACGCCGCTGCCGGCCGGTCAGTACCTGAGCGCCGTGGCGCGCTCGCTGCTGCCGTGCCTTCCGATGTTCGTCGCGGTGGTCGCGCTCGCCGGCGGGCTCGAGCGCGCCGGGGCGCCGCTTTTCGTCTCGCTGGTCGCCCAGATCGCCGTCGGCGCCATGGTCTACGTCGGCGCGGCGTTCCTGCTCGTGCGACCGAGCGCCAACGAGCTCGTGCGGCTCGGGCGCGAGGCCATCCGCCGCCGCCGCAGGTAGCCGCGCGCGCGGTCCCGCGCGTCAGCCGCGCGCGCCCGTCAGCACCTTGCCCGGCGCGCCCGGCGTGAGCTCGAGCACCTCGATCGGCCCGCCGTAGTGCCGCGACAGGCCGACATCGATCCGCCACAGCGCCTCGCCACACGCCGAGGTGATGCCTTGGCCCTGCACGGTGTGCCCCACGACCATCCGCTGGACGCCGAGCCCGGCGAGCGCCTCGGTCACCGCGGCGCAGTCGACGCTCGGCGTGCCGGCCGCGCGGGTCCACACCGGACCGTCGTCGGCGGTCAGCGCGACCGGCGGCTGGCTCGCCTGGCCATCGAGCCAGCACCGCGTGGTCCGGTTGACCTCGTCGACCCGGCCGACCCAGCTGCCGAGCACCCCGGCGTGCGAGAACACCGTATCGCCGACGATCGCGATCACGGCGTGCTGCGCGAGCCGCCTGGCGTAGCTGCCGCCGGCCCCGAGCGCGGCGAGCCGGCTGCGCATCCCCGCCGGCGCACCCGCCGACGCGGCCGCCGCGGGCGCCGGCGCGCCATCGAAGTCGTGGAGCCCCGCCGGCGTCACGTAGCGCAGATCGCCCGCCGCGTTCATCAGCTCGTGGTTGCCGAGCAGCTCGATGAACGCGCCCCCGGCGGCCCGCGCCTCGATCTCGAGCCGGCCGATCAGATCGAGGATGGCATGCTCGTCGTCGCCTCGGTCGAGCACGTCGCCGGTCTGCACGACCACCAGCGCGCCGCCAACCCAGCGATCGCGATCGTCGATCGCACCCGCGGCCCGCAGCGCCGCGCGCGCCGCCGCCAGATCGCCATGCAGATCACCGATCGCGACCAGCCGCGGCGGTGCCGGCAGCCGCAGTGGCAGCGGCGCGAGCGCGCAGCCCGGCGCCCCGCCCACCGGGGCCACAGCCGCCCCCCCTAGCGACATGCCCGGCGCCCCGCCGGCCGGGGCCACGCTCGGCGCCGTCCCCGCCGCAGACGCGCCCGGCGGCGCCTCCTCGTGCGGCGTAGCGCGATGACAGGCCGCCGCCAGCACGAGCAACCAAGGACCTACGCGCATCGGCCGCGATCATACGCCCGCGCCTGTGCAGGTCGAGCGCCGAAGCCGGCGGCTACCTCGGCCCCCACGCGTGCTGCGCTCGCGCCGGTGGACCGCCCATCGCCCGAGCAGGTTGCCCGTTACCGCGCGATGACCCCCGCCGAGCGCTGGCGGCAAGCCGAGCAGCTCTACTGGTCGGCCCGGCGCCTGCGCGAGGCGTACGAGCGCACGTTGCATCCGGACTGGGACGAGCAGCAGATCGCCGACCACGTGCGAAAGATCTTCCTTCGTGCAACCACGTAGTCTGTTCGAGCCATTCATCATCCGGCTTGAACGCCTTGGCGTTCCGTACTTCGTGACCGGCAGCACCGCCGGGATCCTCTACGGCGAACCGCGGCTCACCCATGACATCGATATCGTCGTGGCGCTGTCGTTGCGAGATATCCCGGCATTTGTCGACGCGTTCCCGATCGAGGAGTTCTACTGTCCACCGGAGGACGTCCTCGTGCTCGAGGTAAAGCGCGGGCAACGTGGCCATTGCACTCTGATTCACCATGACAGCGGCTTCAAAGCGGATATCTATATCGCGTTCGACCAGCTGCACACGTGGGGCTCGCGCACCGGCGCAAGCTCACGCTGGACGATCTGACGCTCTACGTCGGCCCGGTCGAATACGTCATCCTCCGCAAGCTCGAGTATTACCGCGAAGGAAATTCGGAAAAACACCTGCGAGACATCCGCGGAATGCTCGAGTCCTCGCCTGCGCAGATCGATCGAACGTTCCTCGACGACTGGATCCAGCGTCTCGGCCTCGCGGCAGAATGGCACAAGGCGCAGTCCGGGAGCTGATCGGCGCTACGGCGGGGCGTTGGCGATCAGGCCCACGACGACCGTGATGTTGTCGTCACCGCCGCGGCTGTTGGCCAGCTCGACCAGGGTCGCCGGCAGCCGGCGGTACCAGGTCATCGCGACGATGCGCTCGAGCTCGGCGTGCTCGACGTAGTTGGTCATGCCGTCGGAGCACAGGAGGAAGCAATCGCCCGCCGAGATCGGCACGCTCTTGGTATCGGCGTCGATCTCGCGCTCGAAGCCGATCGACTTGGTGATGACGTGGCGGAACTTGCTCGACCTGGCCTCGGCCTCGCTGATCGAGCCGGCGCGCAGCTGCTCGGCGATCCACGAGTGGTCCTCGGTGAGCTGGCGCAGCTTGCCGTCGCGGAACACGTAGCACCGCGAGTCGCCGGCGTGGACGACGTGCGCGCGGCCGCCGTGGACCAGCATCGCCGTCAGCGTCGTCCCCATGCCGCGCAGCTCGGGCTTGGCCCACGACGCCTCA
>Ga0302299_10002372_pt1 | contig 11507 bp, 11 predicted proteins | sample III_Fen_N3_4_FD_198795 | JGI IMG/M metagenome (GOLD analysis project Ga0302299, IMG submission 198795) | Peat permafrost microbial communities from Stordalen Mire near Abisko, Sweden - III_Fen_N3_4 | ecosystem: Environmental > Terrestrial > Soil > Wetlands > Permafrost | place: Sweden: Abisko...
GCCGGTACCTCCGTCACCTTCGGCGTGACCGGGGCGGTCGTCGCGCCATCGGGAACCGGTGGACGCTCTGGCCCGTGCTCGCTTGAGGGATTTGTCGACATAGTCACAAGCCGTTAGACCTTTCTGGCGATCGACCGACAAATGCTGTCGATGAGCCGCGACTCTAGGCCCCGCCCCCGAGACGAAGCAAGGCGGAGCAGGGCTAGGGCTCAGCCAAGTGCGCGCGGGTGGGCGGCGGCGTAGACCTCACGCAGCTTGTCCACGGTCACCAGGGTGTAGATCTGCGTCGTCGTCACCGACGCGTGTCCCAGCAGCTCTTGGACGACCCGAACGTCGGCTCCCCCGTCGAGCAGATGGGTGGCGAAGGAGTGGCGCAGAGTGTGCGGCGAAAGGTGGTCCGTCGCGAGGCCAGCTCGCTCCGCGGCGCTTCGCAGCGCCGTCCACGCGCTCTGTCGGGACAACCGACCCCCGCGCGAGTTCAAGAAGACCGCGGGCGTTCCGACTCCTGCCGCGGCCAGCGCCGGGCGGGCTCGCACCAGGTAGGCCGACAATGCCTTCGCCGCATACGACCCCAACGGAACCACGCGCTCCTTGCCGCCCTTGCCGCGGAGACGGACGATCTGGTGCTCGAGGTCGAAGTCGTCGACGTCGAGGCCGACGGCTTCGGAGATTCGAGCGCCGCAGCCGTACAGCAGCTCGAGCAGCGCTTGGTCGCGGAGGGCCCGGGGTGTCTGTTCGGCTCCGGCAGCAGCGAGCAGCCGCTCCACCTCGTCGACCGGGATGGCCTTGGGCAGACGCCTCGGCGGTTGCGGCGGCTTGACCGCAGCCGCCGGGTCCCGTTCCGCGAGGCCCTCCCGTACGGCGAACCGGTGGAGCCCACGGACGGCCACCACCGTGCGGGCAGCCGACGTCGCAGCCAGCGGTGGATGCAGGTCGTCGCCCGTACGGAGAGAGACCAGGAAGTCGGTGACGTCCAGCTCGGTCACGTCATCGGGACGCAACCGCCCCCGGGCGGTGCAGAACGTGACATACCGGCCGAGGTCGCGGCCGTACGAGAGCAGCGTGTTGCGCGCCGAGCCACGCTCGACCGCGAGATGGTCGAGGTAGGCCCGGCTGGCACGCCCGAGGGCGGTCACCGCAGCCGGTTCGCTCGGCTCAGTCGACACCGACCCGACTCTAGACGAACGAGCGGGCTCAGCCGGCGAGCACCGCTTCCAGCGAAGTGTGCGGAAGACCGAACGCGTCGGCCACCGCCTGGTAGACGATCTGGCCGTCGTGCGTGTTGAGGCCGAGCGCCAAGGCCCGGTCGTCACGGCAGGCCTGCTGCCACCCCTTGTTGGCCAGCTCGACCGCGTACGGAAGCGTCACGTTGGTCAACGCGTACGTGGAGGTGTGAGGGACGGCACCCGGCATGTTCGCGACGCAGTAGAACACCGAGTCGTGCACGCGGTAGGTCGGGTCGGCGTGCGTGGTCGCGTGCGAGTCCTCGAAGCAGCCGCCCTGGTCGATCGAGATGTCGACCAGCACCGAACCGTGCTTCATCCTCGACACGAGCTCGTTCGAGACCAGGGTGGGGGCCTTCGCGCCGGGAACCAGGACCGCCCCGATCACGAGGTCGGCGTCGAGCACCGCGCGCTCGATCTCGTACGCGTTCGACGCGACGGTCTGCATGTGTCCCTGATAGATGGCGTCGGCCTGGCGCAGCCGCGAGATGTTGCGGTCGAGCAGGAGCACCTCAGCCTGCATCCCGAGCGCGATGGCGGCGGCGTTCATGCCCGACACCCCGGCGCCGATGACGACGACCTTGGCCGCGTAGACACCGGATACTCCGCCCATCAGCACGCCGCGGCCACCGTTGGCCCGCTGCAGCGTCGCCGCGCCGACCTGGGGCGCCATGCGACCGGCGACCTCGGACATCGGCGCCAGCAGCGGCAGGGAACGGTCGGGCAGCTCGACGGTCTCGTAGGCGATGCCGGTGACGCCGCGCTCGAGGAGCGCGTCGGTGCAGGCGCGTCCGGCCGCGAGGTGGAGGTAGGTGAACAGGGTCTGGCCCGAACGCATCCGGCCGTACTCCTCCGCAATCGGCTCCTTGACCTTGAGGATCAGGTCGCCGGTCGCCCAGACGTCGTCGGCGGTCGGCAGGATCTTGGCGCCGGCTGCGACGTACTCGTCGTTCGAGATCGACGAGCCGATGCCGGCGTCGGTCTCGATGAAGACCTCGTGGCCACCTCGGACCAGCTCGACCACACCGGCAGGGGTGATGGCGACCCGGTATTCGTGGTTCTTGACCTCGCGGGGGATCCCGACCTTCATGGTGCTGCCTCTTTCGGTGGCATGAGTTTGGTTGACCGGTGCGACCAGTCCGGACGATGATGACGCAATGTTCGACATCGCGTAACCACACGGCTGATAATTCTGTCAGGAGGCGTGTCGCTCGTGCACGATTCGAAAACAGCACCGATCCGGAGGGGTCAACCGAATTCCGTTCGGACCGATCTGGACGCGGTGGATCTCTCCCTCGTCCGCTCGCTGATGACCGACGCCCGGGTGGCTAACAACGCACTCGCGCGAACCGCTGGGATCGCTCCGTCGACGGCGCTGTCTCGGGTGGCCGGGCTGCGCCGTCGTGGGGTGATCCGCGCCTACCGGGCCGAGGTCGATCTGGCGGCGCTCGGGCTGGGGCTCGAGGCCATGATCTCGGTCCGGCTGGCCAACCACACCCGCGACGAGATGGACGCGTTCATGTCCACGGTCTCGGCGCTCCCCGGGGTGATCTCGCTGTTCTTCCTGGCCGGTCAGAACGACTACCTGATCCAGCTGGCGGCCCCGGATGCGGACGCGCTGCGCGACTTCGTGCTCGAGCACTTGAGCTCCCACCCGGCCGTCCAGCACACCGAGACCACTTTGGTCTTCGAGCACCGCCAAGGAAGCAACACGCTCGGCCGGCTCAGTGCTTCGTAGCCGCAGGCGTCCTCAGCGGCCGGGGGCCGAACGCCCACGCGTCGTCGGCTGGTCGCAGCGGTGCCCAATCGGCCGCGCGGGCTGCGCAGGCGGCCAGCACGCCGACGAGCAACGACGGGTTGTGCAGCTGTCCCGCCAGGATCCCGTCGCGGAGCTCGTCGAGCGGCGCCCACGCCACCGTCATGTCGCGTTCCTCGCCGTGCCGTTCGTGCGCCGGCCCGTCGGCGAGCCGGGCTCCCCGGACGAGGTAGATCCGGATCGCTTCATCACAAAAGCCCGGGGTGGTGAGGAAGTCGACCAGCACCGACCAGCGGTCTGCGAGGTAACCGGTCTCCTCCCACAGCTCCCGCCGAGCTGCCTCGAGCGGGTCCTCCCCCGGCGCATCGAGCAGCCCCGCGGGCAGCTCCCACAGCGTCGCCTCGGCTGGGTGCCGATACTGATGCACCACGAGAACCTGGTCGGACTCATCCAACGCCAGGACGGCGACGGCGCCGGGGTGCCGCACGACTTGACGCACCACCGTGTCTCCGGCCGGTAGGGCGACCGTGTCGGCCTGGACGTCCCACACCATCCCGCTGAACACCGTTGACGACGCGAGCACCGGATGGGCACCAGCGACGTCGACGAAACGGCCAGGGGTGGGACCGGTCATGACACCGGGACGGACGCAGAGACGTCGGTGACCTCGAGCGAGACCGGTTCGTTTGCTCCGCTCTGTCGAGTCAGAGCCGCTGCAATCAGCCCGACGAACAGAGGATGAGCCCGAGTGGGACGCGAGCGCAGCTCGGGGTGGGCCTGGGTCCCGACGTAGTACGGGTGGCTCGCCCTCGACAGCTCGACGTACTCGACCAGATGCCCATCCGGCGACGTGCCGCTGAACACCAGGCCAACCTGCTCGAGCGCGGGACGGTACTCGTTGGCCACCTCGTACCGGTGTCGGTGGCGTTCGGAGACGGTGGTGGCGCCGTACGCCTCTGCCACGACTGAGCCGGGCTGCAGGACGGCGGGGTACAGCCCGAGCCGCATCGTGCCGCCCATGTCGCGCTCGCCGGCCACGACGTCGCGCTGGTCCGCCATCGTGGAGATCACGGCGTGCGGGGTCGACGGGTCGAACTCCGCCGAGTTCGCATCAGCGAGCCCGGCTTGGGACCGCGCGTACTCGATCACCATGCACTGCAGCCCAAGACACAGCCCGAGGGTCGGGATCCCGTGCGTCCGGGTGTAGTTGAGGGCGCCGAGCTTGCCCTCGATCCCCCGGACACCGAAGCCTCCAGGAACGCAGACCGCATCGACGTCGGACAGCTGCAGAGCAGCACCCTCGGGGGTCTCGCAGTCGTCGGAGGGCACCCACCGGATCGTCACGCGGGCGTCGTTCGCGAAACCACCGGCTCGCAGCGCCTCGGTGACCGAGAGGTAGGCGTCGGGCAGGTCGACGTACTTGCCGACCAGCGCGACGGTCACCGCGTGCGCCGGGCGGTGCACCCGCCGCAGCAGCTCGTCCCACTCGGTCCAGTCGACGTCACGGAACGGCAGGCCCAGCCGGCGGACGACGTACACGTCCAGACCCTCGCTGTGCAGCACCTTGGGGATGTCGTAGATGGAGGGCGCGTCCACTGCCGCCACCACGGCCTCGGTGTCGACGTCACACATGAGGCTGATCTTGCGTTTGATGCTGTCGGGGACCGCTCGGTCTGCCCGCAGCACGAGCGCATCGGGCGCGATACCGATCGAGCGGAGTGCGGCGACGGAGTGCTGCGTCGGCTTCGTCTTCAGCTCACCCGATGGCCCGATGTACGGCAGCAGGGAGACATGGAGGAAGAAGACGTTGTCGCGACCGACGTCGTGGCGCACCTGCCGGGCCGCCTCGAGGAACGGTAGGGACTCGATGTCGCCGACCGTCCCGCCGATCTCGGTGATCACCAGGTCGACGTCCGGGCCGTCCTGGGCGCGCATCCGGGTCTTGATCTCATTTGTGATGTGCGGGATCACCTGCACGGTGTCGCCGAGGTACTCACCCCGACGCTCCTTCGCGATCACAGTCGAGTAGACCTGCCCGGTCGTCACGTTCGCGATGGCGCTCAGATCCCGGTCGAGGAACCGCTCGTAGTGACCGATGTCGAGGTCGGTCTCGGCGCCATCGTCGGTGACGAAGACCTCGCCGTGCTGGAACGGGTTCATCGTCCCCGGGTCGACGTTGAGGTACGGGTCGAGTTTCTGCATCGTGACTCGAAGGCCCCGGGCCTTGAGCAAATTGCCCAGGCTGCTGGCCGTCAGGCCCTTGCCGAGGGACGACGCTACGCCGCCCGTCACGAACAGGTGCTTCGTGATCTGCTGTCTGCCGCTGTCGGGCGTTGCCACCGCGCGCTCCCGTGGTCGTCTCCAGGCGAGCGAAAGAATTCGCCGACCCACGGAAGTTCAGATTATCAGCCGATGACGGGTACCGGGCTCACCGCGCCGGAGCCGCTGCCGTAATGGCCCTGCCGACCAGCGAGCTGCTGGGCCAGGGCGAGCACGACGGCCACCCGTCCGGTGATGACGTCGGCGTCGTCGACCGTGGAGACCGCCGCCTTGGCCGCCGCGTCCCGACGGATCGCGGCGAGCACGGCGACGGAGTCGGCCGAGCCGGTCGGTCCGCTGACGACCGCGCCTGCGCTCGCCGCATCCAGCGCTGGACCCAGCGGCAGCAATGCGGCAACGGCCGTGACCTTGCTCGTCTTCGGGGTGAGCAGCACGGCAACGTTGGCGCGGACCTCGGGAGTACCGCTCGTGCTGAGAAAGCCCCCTTGGGTCAACCCAGCAAGCAGGGCGGCCGCGGGTTCGGACGCGGCGGGGGCGGCGCCCGGCTGCCGGGTCAGCAAGGCAGCCCCCAAGGCCGCGGAAGCCTGTCCGTAGGCCGAGGACCCGGAGCTGTCGACCACCGTCTCCGGCGGCGCGAGCTGACTGGTGATCCCCGCGAGAACCGTCGTCTGGGTGGGATCCGTCCAGGCCGTCGTCAGGGTCACCTGTGCGGTCACCTTTGCGCCGGATCGACCGAGGATCGCCAGCTGGTCGGTGACCATCCGGACCGGAGTGCCGGGTGCAACGACCAGCACCACCCGGGTTCCAGGCAGGGTCCGGGCGACGATCTTGTTCGCTGTAGCCGCCGCGTAGGCGTCGTCGTAGGCCAACCGCTTCTTCACCAGCGCCGGATCCGTGGTCCCGGACGCGCTCGGCGCCGCATTGACCACGTCGTTGATCCGGGTGGACAGCGGTCCCGCTCCGAGCACGACCCCGGCTGCGAGGGCGAGCAGCGCAGCACCCAGCGAGACGAGGTGGTAGCGCAGGCTCACCACGGTAGAACCTCCACGAGACGGTGAAACAGGTCAGGGCCACCTGCTGTGGCCGCAAAGGCTGCCCCGACGGCGATCAGCCCGGCTGCGGCTACGCACAGAGCGCCGACCAGTGAGACCGCGGGACGTTGCAGAGCCGCGACCGCCGCTGCGTCGACCAGCCGGTCACCGGCCCGAAGCCGCACGGCGAACAGGGAGGCCGCTGTCTCTCGATCACGGTCCAGGAGCTCGTCATACGACGCCGGCGCACCGGCCAGGACCACCAGGTCAGCCCCGCCCGCCACTGCGATGAGCACGGCCACCTCGGTAGCGGACAGACCCTCGGGCAGATCCTCTGCGACGAGCCGCTCCGCTTTGCGAACCTTGGCGGACCCGGGCGGCCCGATCACGAGATCGGGGCGCACCCGGGCGGCCACCGCGGATTCCGCGCCGGCGTCGGCACTGATGACGACGGGTCTGCGCTCACGGACCCAGGCGCGGAGGGCACGTACCTCGGTCGCGGCCCGTTCGCCCGGGGGGACGATCAGCACCGGCCGGCCTTTGATCTTGAGCTGTACGGGCGGCAGTCCCACGCCCTCCAGAAGGAGCCCCTCGTGGGCGCGCAGGTAGCCGGCCATGTCCGCACCGACCGCCTCCAGCCGTCCGGCCATCCCGACCCGAGCCCGGGTCTGTGCCGCCTCGACATCGGGACGTTCGCGCACCGCACCGTGCCCGAGCATGGTCTTGGCGTCGTACAGGCTCCCGTCATGCAACCGGACGGTCTGCCCATCACGCACGACCGACAGGAGCCCTGGTCCGACGTCGTCGACCAACGGGATCCCCGACTCGACCACGGCCGCGGCGCCGAGGGCCGGATGGCGGCCGGACAGGCTCGACCGGACATTGATCACCGCCGCAGGGCGCGCCGCGACGAGCGCTTGAGCCGAGACCAGGTCGAGGTCGAGCTGGTCGATCACCGCGATGTCGCCGACCTCGATCCGGGCGGCGACGCGACGGGTCGCCTCGGCGGGGTCGGGCCGCGTCTTGTCCGGTCGCACAGGGCGCACGGCACCGACGATCCCGGGTAGACCCGGATCGACCTTCGGTGTGCGCCAGCGTCTCACTCCACGATGCTGCCCCGCGGGGCAGCCGGGAGAACGCACCGACACGCGCCCGGGCCGGGCGGGGTGGCTTCGCCGCGATGGCTCAGCGGCTCGAGGACTTCGCCGCGTCCGCGGTCGCCAGCAGCTCTTCGGCGTGCGCGCGACCGGACGCGGAGGCGTCCAGCCCGGCGAGCATTCGGGTCAGCTCCTCGATCCGGCCGAGCCGGTCGAGCGCCGTCACCCCCGAGCGGGTGACCGACCCGGTCGACGTCTTCTCGACCACGAGGTGATGGTCCGCGAAGGCAGCCACCTGGGGCAAGTGGGTCACCACAAGCACCTGGGCCGTGCGAGCAAGCAGGGCCAGGCGCCGGCCGACCTCCACGGCGGCCCTGCCTCCTACCCCTGCGTCGACCTCGTCGAACACGAAAGTCGGCACCGGGTCGGCACCTGCGAACACCACCTCGACGGCCAGCATGACGCGGGAGAGCTCACCGCCCGAGGCGCCCTTGCCGAGCGGCCGAGGCGGCGCACCCGGGTGCGGCGCCAGCAACAGCTCGATCGAATCGGCCCCAAAAGGACCGAGCTCCCCCTCGACCACCGCCACGGTCACCACTGCGTGCGGCATGGCCAGGTCGGCCAGCTCGGTCGTCACCGCTGCACCGAACCGTGCGGCGGCCTCCTGCCGCGCTGCTGTGACCACTCCGGCGAGCTCGACCAGCTCGACCTGCAACCGGAGCACCTGCGCGGCAAGTTCTTCGCGACGGCTGCCGTCCTGGTCCAGCTGGCTCAGCGTGTCGGCTGCCGAGCTGGCCCAGGCGAGCACGGCCTCGACCGGCTCTCCGTACTTGCGGGTGAGCGTCTTCAGGGCCGCGCGGCGTTCCTGCAATGCGGCGAGCCGGGTCGGATCTGCGTCGACTCCGGCTGCGTACGACGCCAGGTCCGCCGCCACGTCGGCGGCCAGCAGTGCAATCTCCGCCAGCCGGTCGGCGATGGCCGCGAGCTCGGGGTCGTGACCCCGCACCAGGTCGAGCGCGCGTCGGGCGGCGGCGGTCAGCGCGGACACATCCGCGGCGTCGACCGCATCGTTGTCCCCCACCAGGGCGCTGTGGGCTGCGTCCGCCGCTGTGCGCAGCTCGTCGGCGTGCTCGAGGCGTTCACCCTCGACGGCGAGCTCGACGTCCTCCCCGGACGCGGGGTTCACCGCTTCGATCTCGGCCAGCCCGAACCGCAGCCGGTCCGCCTCCTGGGACCGCTCGAGGCTCGCACTGGTGAGCTCGCTCAGCTCGGCCTCCGCCCTGCGGTGGCGGTCGTACGCGGCGCGGTACCGGGCCAGCGGCTCGGTGACGGCATCGCCGGCGTATCGGTCGAGCGCGGATCGCTGGCGATCGGGTCGGAGCAGTCGCTGCTGGTCGGACTGACCGTGCACCTCGACCAGATCCTCGGCCAGCTCGGCCAGCACGCCGACCGGGGCCGACCGCCCGCCGACCCAGGCCCGAGAACGACCCTCTGCGGACACTTGGCGGGCCAGCAGCAGAACCCCGTCCTCCAGTTCGGCTCCCGCCTCGAGCGCGCGCTCTCTGGCGGCGTCGTCCGGGGACTGCCCCGCGGCCAGCACCACCCGCCCCTCGACCAACGCACGCTCGGATCCGGTACGCACCGCCCCTGAGTCAGCTCGCCCGCCGAAGAGCAGCGTCAGTCCGCTGACCACCATCGTCTTGCCGGCCCCGGTCTCGCCCGTGACCACGGTCAGTCCCGGAGCGAACGTCAGCACCGCGTCCTCGATGACCCCGAGGCCCTGCAGGTGCAGCTCCTCGATCACGCGCGGCCCGCCCGCCCGCGCCAGCCCTCGACCGAGAGGTCGAACTTGCGCACCAACCGATCGGTGAACGGCGCGTACGACAGGCGCGCCAAGCGCAGCGGCTCACCGCCACGGCGTACCTCGACCCGGTCGCCGGGCGCGAGGTCGACCGTCCGTCGCCCGTCGCACCACACCACGCCGTCGGAGGTCCCGGGAACCAGCTCGACCGCGAGGACCGACGACGGGGCTACGACCAGGGGACGCGCGAACAGGGCGTGCGCGCTGATCGGCACGAGCAACAGCGCCTGCACCTCCGGCCACACCACCGGTCCCCCGGCCGAGAAGGCGTAGGCCGTCGAGCCGGTCGGCGTGGCGCACACGACCCCGTCTCCTCCCCATCGCGAAAGCGGGCGCCCGTCGACCTCGACGATGACCTCGATCATTCTCTCGCGGGACGTCTTCTCCACGCTGGCCTCGTTGACCGCCCAGCTCGAGGCGAGCTGGACCCCGTCGCGAAGGACTACGACATCGAGGGTCAGCCGTTCCTCGACCACGTACGCGCGCGCGACCAGCCGGTCGACGACCGCGGCCAGGTCGTCCTCGTCGGCCTCAGCCAGGAACCCGACGTGGCCCAGGTTGACGCCGAGCAGGGCAGCCTCGGTACCGCGCGCGAATTCGGCGCCACGCAGCAGCGTCCCGTCTCCGCCCAGCACGACCACCAGCTCACAGCCCGCGGCGGCACCCGGCCCGGCCTCGACGATCCGGGCGTCCGGGAGGTCGAGATCGGCCGCCTCGGACGACGGCACTCGGACTTCGACACCGGACGCGATCAGCCGCGCGGCCGCCAGTCTGGCGGCCGCTGTGGCCGGCTCCCGCCCCGTATGGGTCACGAGCAGGAACGCTCGCGGCTCGGCGGTCGTGGTCACTGCGGACCCTCCTCGATGGCTCGTTGCAGGTCGGCCGGGTCCAGCGCCGGTTCACCGGCCCTGAGCCAAAGGAAGTACTCGACGTTCCCCGACGGTCCTGGCAGCGGGCTGGCGGTCACCCCGCGCACCCCAAGTCCGAGCAGCCGGGCTCGCTCCGCGATGGTACGCACCGCTTCCGCCCTCAGGGCAGGATCCCGGACGACTCCCCCGGCGCCGAGCCGTTCGCGCCCGACCTCGAACTGCGGCTTCACCATCAGCACGAAGTCAGCCCCGGGATCGGTGCAGCGACGGAGCGCGGAGAGCACCAGACCCAACGAGATGAACGACAGGTCTGCCACGACGAGGTCGGGCAGCTCGCCGGCCAGCTCCGCAGGCAGGTCAGTCAGTTGAAGCTCACGAACGTTCGTCCGATCGAGCACGAGAACCCGTGGGTCGCTCTGCAGTCGCCAGACCAATTGCCCGTAGCCGACGTCGACCGCAACCACGGCCCGTGCACCGGACCGGAGCAGCACGTCGGTGAAGCCACCGGTGGACGCACCAGCGTCAAGACAGAGCCGACCCGGGACCGTGAGGCCGTTCGGCGCGAAGGCGGCAAGGGCGCCGACCAACTTGTGAGCGCCCCGGGAGGCGAAGCCCGGATCGTCGGTGGCCCCCTTGACGTTCAACGGGTCAGCCGGCGCAACCTGGGTCGCAGCCTTCGTCGCAGCCTGCCCGGACACGCTGACCCGACCGGCGGCGATCAATTCCTGCGCATGCTCGCGCGAACGCGCCATCCCCCGTCGCACAAGCTCTGCATCCAACCGGGCACGCCGCGCCACGACTCTCTCGGCCTACTCGCCGTCGAGGTCGGCCAGCGCCTCATGCAAGCGCCGGTGGACGGTCTCGTACACGTCGGCGTGCCCCGGCGTCGGCAGGACCGCGAGCTCGTCCAAACCGGCGATCGCGGCGTCGACCCGTGAGTGCCCGCTGGGTTCCCATCCGACGACCGGTGCCGGAGGCGAAGCCTCGGTCACCGCCTCGGTCACCGCCTCGGTCACTGATCGGCGCCCGCGGACTCAGCCGCCGGCAGCTGAACGATCTGGGGTTCGTTGAGCACGATCGCCTCGACGGGAGCAGCGGGCTCGACGGGCGAGGTGTGAACGATGGGAGCCGCCTGCTCAACGGGTGCCCTGTCGACGGCGACCACCTTGGCCGGCGCCTTTTTCACCGCGACCTTCTTCACCGCAACCTTCTTGGCCGGCGCCTTCTTGGCCGGCGCCTTCTTCACCGCAACCTTCTTGGCCGACGCCTTCTTCGCCGCCGGGGTCGCCGCGTCCGGAGTCCGGTCCGACGTGTCCTGACGGCCGCCGAATGCGATGGCGGCGTCGAGCTGGGACTGAAGTCGCCCGACGAGCTGGGACACCGTGGCCAA
>Ga0302299_10002374_pt1 | contig 11501 bp, 10 predicted proteins | sample III_Fen_N3_4_FD_198795 | JGI IMG/M metagenome (GOLD analysis project Ga0302299, IMG submission 198795) | Peat permafrost microbial communities from Stordalen Mire near Abisko, Sweden - III_Fen_N3_4 | ecosystem: Environmental > Terrestrial > Soil > Wetlands > Permafrost | place: Sweden: Abisko...
TGGCCGGCGTGCTGGAGGTGGTCGACGCGCCGGGACACACTGCGGACAGCGTCTGCTTTCGCTACCGCACCCGGGATCCCGACGGAGCCGCTCGGGAGTACCTGCTCACCGGCGACACCGTGCTGGGTCGCGGAACCACGGTCGTCTCGCATCCCGACGGCCGGCTGGTGGACTACCTGCGCACGTTGGACACCCTGCGTGTCGTGATCGACCAATCCCCCCCGGACCGCCTCCTGCCCGGGCACGGCCCGATCCGGGAGGACCCGGCGGAGCTACTCGCGTTCTACCGCAGCCACCGGCTGGAGCGCTTGGCGCAGATCCGGGCCGCGCTCGACGCCGGTGATCGGAGCGTGGCGCAGGTCGTCCGTCGGGTGTACGCCGACGTCGACCACGTGCTCTGGCCGGCTGCCGAGCGCTCAGTGCGGGCTCAACTGGACTATCTGAGCGAGACCCACGGGTGAGTATGCAGCCGGGGTGGGGACGAGTGCAGCGCACCGACGGTGCGGCGGGCGTGGTCCGGCGCCCGATGCCGGTGCGGTGTCCGGTCTGCGGCACCCCGCCGGTCTTCCGCGCCCGCTACTGCTTCGCCTGTGGGGCCAGCCTCTACGTGTCGGTAGAGGCCGCCGAGGCAACCGTGGAGCGGCGGATTGTCACTGTCCTTTTCGGGGACCTCTCCGACTTCACCGCCTGGGCTGAGGATCTCGACCCGGAGCGGGTCGGTTCGGTCACCGATCGGGTGCTGGCCGCGCTGGCCACCGCCGTCGAGGATCTCGGTGGTCACGTCGACAAGCTCACCGGGGACGGCATCATGGCCGTGTTCGGCGCGCCGATCGCCCACGAGGACGACCCGGAGCGTGCGATCCGGGCGGCCGCCCGCATGCAGCAGGACGTCCGTCGCCTTCTCGAGGACGAAGTGGGCGGTGGGCGCCGACTCGGACTGCGGGTCGGGCTGAACACCGGCGAGGTGCTCGCCGGGGTGCAGGCGGCGATGGCGTACACGGTCGTCGGAGACACCGTGAACACCGCATCCCGGCTCGCGGACGCGGCCCGGATCGGAGCCATTTTCGCGGGGCGGCGCACCGCGGAGGCAACGCGGGAAGCCGCGTCCTGGCGGGCGCTCAGCCCGCTGCGGCTGCGCGGCAAGCGGACCCCGGTGTCGGCCTTCGAGCTCGTCGCGTTGCGGCCGCCGACGGCGGTCCGGCTCGGGCTTGGTGATGAGGCCCGATTCCTCGGCCGGGACGGCGAGCTGGCATCGCTCGTCGCCCGGCTGCTCGAGTGCGCCGAGCGGGGTGAACCGGCTTCGGTGTTGGTCACCGGGGATGCCGGCATCGGCAAGACACGGCTGATCACCGAGCTGATCCGGGTGACCGAGGAGCGGCCGGACACCCACGTGCTCCGGGGGCGCTGCACGCCCTACGGCGAGGGCCGGGATCTGGCGCCCGTGCTGGACTGGGTACGGACCGCTGCCGGCATTGGCGAGGGAAGTGAGCCGGCGGTGGCGTGGACCCGGCTGCGCCGCACCGTCGCTCGGCTGTGGCTGCCGGATCGACTGCCGGTGAGCGCGGTCACCGAGGCGTTGGCTGCCCTGCTGGGGCTCAGCGAGCCCCAGGCACCACAGCCGCGGGACACCGTCACCCCGGGCGGCACCGCCGGCCTGGACGACCCACTGCTCGAGGGTGTGGCCGCGTTGATGGACGGCTTGGCGCGTAGTGGACCCTTGCTGCTCGTGCTCGACGACCTGCAGTGGGGGAGCCCGGAACTACAGGCCACTGTCGGCGCCGTCATGTCCCGGCTATCCGGCCCCGTGCTCCTCCTCGGCGCCCTCCGCAGCGCTCAGCGCGACCCCCGCTCAGGGGTGATCGCCGATTGGTGGCGAAGGCTTCCTGCCCCCGACGTGCTGATTCTGGAACCCCTGGCCGAGGGCAGCAGCGAGCAGCTGCTCGGCGCCTACCTCGGCGGGGCGACGCTGGCCGAGGATGCCCGTCAGCTGCTGCTGTCCCGGGCGCAGGGCAACCCGTTCTTCCTCGAGGCGCTGCTGCACTGGCTGGTCGACCGGCGGCTGCTGGTCCGGACCGAGGGGGCGTGGCAGCTCGAGGGCCCACTGCCGGCCGACGTGCTGCCGGCCGGGGTGCAGTCCGTGCTGGCCGCCCGGATCGATGACCTGGACCCCGACGTCCGCGCCGTGCTCGGCGAAGCGGCCGTTATCGGCACCACGTTCTCGCGCAGCGCACTCGCCGCCATGCACGGTTCGGACGGGCCGCCGCTGGCCTCGGCGCTGAACGCCCTCATCGAGCGTGGGCTGGTCGTCGCGCCGACGGACCTGTCCGGCGGTGCCGGGTACGCCTTCACCCACCGGCTCACCAGGGACGTAGCGTACGAGCGGATGTCGAAGGGCGAGCGGGCTCGCCGGCACGCCGCCGTCGCCGCCTGGGCGCGGACCGAGATGCCGGGGACGCCGGGCGAGGTGGATGCCGTCGTCGCCGGCCATGCCGAGCGGGCGCTGGCCCTGGCTGCCGAGATGGGCCTCCCGGAGGACGATCTCGCCTGGCAGGCGCGCCTGGTCGGCGCCGCGGCGCTCGGCCGGCTCGGTGATTTCGCCCTCGCGCGTGACGACGACCGCGCTGCCGACGGTTTCTTCTCGCGGGCGGCCGACGCCGGCGGCCAGGCGTTGTCGCCCCGGGACGGGCTGCGGCTGGTCGTCTCGCGATGCGCTGTCCGGGTGCGTCGCCACCACAGCTCGGGCGTGGAGGAGACCCTGCAGCCGGCGCTGGTCGCCACCGATCCGGCGATCAGGGCCGCCGCGTTGGTCGTCCTCGGGGATCTGCGCCGGCGGCGCGGGGAGGTGGATGCTGCCCGCCAGGCGTTCGTGTCCGCGCTGGCCGACGCGGGCGATAGCGGTACGGACCAGGTGATGGCTGAGGCGCTGCGTCACCTGGGGCTCCTGAACTACTCCGCGGGCCGACTGCTCGAGGCCGATGCCTGCTTCCGGGATGGTCTGCAGTTGGCCGAGCGCGTCGGTGACCGTCGTGGGGCCGGCTGGGCCCTGCAGCACCTGGCCTGGACGGCGACCACCCGTGGCCGGTACGCGGCCGCCGCCGCCGCGTTGGCGCAGGCGGGTGAGGTGTTCGCGGCGCTGGAGGACAGCGGTGGCCTGTCCTGGTGCGCGGGCACGGAGGCGTTTGTCCGCCTCCTGGCCGGCCGGTTGGCGGAGGCGCGGGAGTTGGCCAGCGGCCTCGTGCCCGTCGCCGAGGCTGTCGGCGAACGGTGGGGCGTGGCCGCCTGCTTGACGATCAGTGCGCACGCAGCAGCTGAATTGGGCGACACGGACGACGCGCTGCAGGATGCCATTGTGGCCCGGGACCGCTTCGCCGAGTTGCATGACACCTGGGGCCAGACCATGGCGATCATCGCGCTCGGCGTTGCGGTGCGCTGTTCGGGTCATCCACGTCGAGCGGTCCGCATCCTGCGCGAAGCGGTTGCGCTCAGCTCGGCGGGAGCACATCCGGTGACCGGTGCCTTGGCGCACGCCATCCTCGGCTACTGCTATCTGGACAAGGGGGACCCGATCTCCGCGGAGCGCGTCGCCCGGGACGCCTTGACCTACCTGGAGGGCCTCGAACTCGAGCCGCAGGCGGTTGTGGGTGTCCAGGTCCTTCTCGCGCAGGCGCTGCGGGGGCAGGGCCGGCTTGACGACGCGCTGGCGTTGCTGGCCACGGCGGTCGACGCGGATGTCGAGCCCACCCTGCTGTTCCCGCGGCGGCAGGCGCTGGCGCACCATGCCGGCGCCTTGCTCGACGCCGGTCGGGTCCAGGAGGCCGTCGTCGAGATCGAGCGGGCGCTCGCGGTGCCGGCGGAAGATGTGCGCTCCCGGGTGGTCACACTCCGCGTCCTGGCCGCCGTACGCGCTCGCATCGGTGACCCGGGCGGAGCGCGCGAGGCACTGAACGAGGCACTGGAGATCGCCAAGGTCGCGCAGCAGCGGACGGAGGTCGAGACGACCAAGGCTGCGCTGATCGCTTTGTCGGGACTATCGGGTATGTCCGGGATGGGTGGAATGCGGCGGACGCGGTAGCTACGGGTCAGCGGGCCCGTCGAGACAGCCGTTCGCTGTCGAGCAGCAGCACCGACCGTCCGTCCAGGCGGAGCCAGCCACGGCCGGCGAAGTCAGCCAGCGCCTTGTTCACCGTCTCGCGCGACGCCCCGACGAGTTGAGCCAACTCTTCCTGGGTCAGATCGTGCTGGACCCGCAGGCCCCCGCCCTCGGCGGACTGGCCGAACCGCTGGGCCAGGTCGAGCAGCGCCTTGGCCACTCGGCCTGGTACGTCGGAGAACACCAGGTCGGCCATCGCCTCGTTGGTCCGCCGGAGTCGGCGGGCCAACGCCGCTAGCAGCTGTTCGGCGACCTCTGGTCGGGCTCGGAGCCATTCGCGGAGCTCGCCGTGGTCAAGAGCGGCCATCGTGGCCTCGGTCAGCGCCGCCGCGGTCGCGGTCCGCGGGCCCGGGTCGAACAAGGACAGCTCACCGAAGAGCTCTCCCGGCCCGAGCAGCGTCAGGATGTTCTCCCGGCCGTCCGACGCCGAACGCGAGATCTTGACCTTGCCGGCCAAGACGACGAACAGCCGGTCACCCTTCTGCCCCTCGGCGAAGACGACGTGCCCGCGGCGGACGGTGCGGCGGGTCATCGCCGCCCGCAGGTGCGCCGCCGCCTCGTGGTCCAGTCCGTCGAACAGCGGCGCCGACAGCAGGACAGCGTCGAGGGGGTCCGGTGACGGCCCCGATGGGCTTGCCGACGTTTCCATCAGCCCTCCGGGCCAGATCTAGCCGCGCACGGCGCTCCGCTGCGGGCGTAGGGCGGCGAGCCGCCCACGTCCCCAGTAACGCTTGACGGCGGGAGCGTATCCCGTGCCGGTTACACCTTCCAGATCCCCCGGGGTTGTTGCAGCCTGTGTGGGGACCGTCCCCGGGGTCATCCCCGCCTGGTCAGGGATCGCCAGGTCGATGGTGCCCGGCTCGCGCAGCGACCGCTCGACCCGCTCCATGAGCAGCGGCAGTGCCAGCAGGGTCAGGGGGAAGAGAAGCAGCAGAAAGGCGAACATAGCGACAGCTAGCATCCCCGACGAGTCGTTTCCGTACACCAGCGGGTCCCTCCCATTTGTCCGCCCATGTGTCCCCCCTAGTACCCGGTCGTGCGGGGGCGCGTCGGCGGGTTCAGCGGCAGGGCACGGATGGCGAGTGCCGGCTGCTCGCGGTAGCGCGCGATGAGCTCCGCGGTCGCCCCATCGATGCGCGCGTGCAACGAGTGGCGGTAGGCGGACAGCTGCTCCTCGGCGGCCTCCAGCCGGCCCAGCAACTCCGTCAGGGCACTCTCCGCCAGCGGGTCGTCTTCCGGCGTGTCCAGCCGCCACAGCTCCTCGAGTCCGGGTAGCGGCGGCAGGCCGGCTGCCGGCACGACCTGGAGGAGCGCATTCCGGCCGCCGTCGAGGTCGTCCGTGCGCAGGTTGCGTTGCCGCGCCCGTCGGCCGGCGCCGCCGCTGTGGCGGCCGCCGCTGCTGCTGATGGTGTCCAGCCGAGCCTGCAGGACCCGCCGCCAGTAGGAGACCCGCGTCTCCTCGTCGGCGAGCTCGTTGCGGTAGGCGCGAAGCTCGTCTAGGGCGAGGTGGTCGAAGACGGGGGAACGGACCGGCTGGGGCCGTTCGCGGCGGAACCCGGACGGCTGCTCGGGGACGCCGGGGTTGGCAGGCGGATCTGCCACGCTGCAGTCCTCCGGGCTCTCTCCGACGCTCCGGCCGCGCTCGACCGTCCCTCCTGTGCCTCGGCACTCTGGCTCCGGCCTTGAGCACGGCACCCGGCGGATACGGGCCCCTCCGCCGGCCATCTGTGGGCATCGCGGCGTCCGCAGAGCGTTCGGCGCCGCCCGGGTTGCCCCGGTGGACAGTAGATTGGGCAGGTGCCCGCCTCGATCCACGCGCCGAGCGAGACCCCGTTAGCGCGCACCCGGCGGGCCCGTCGCATCGCCCGAAAACTTGCCGCGGCCTACCCGGATGCGCGCTGCGAGCTGGCATTCAGCACGCCGTTGGAGCTGGTGGTCGCCACCATCCTGTCTGCCCAGTGCACCGACCGGAGGGTCAACGAGGTGACCCCCGCGGTCTTCGCCCGCTACCCCACGGCAGCCGACTACGCGCGCGCCGACGGTACGGAGCTGGCGGGGCTCATCCGGCCCACCGGCTTCTTCCGGGCCAAGACGACGAGGCTCATCGGCCTGGGGCAGGCCCTCGACGAGCGCTTCGACGGCACCGTGCCGGCCCGACTGGTCGACCTCGTCACGCTGCCCGGTGTGGGCCGCAAAACGGCGAATGTCGTGTTGGGCAACGCCTACGGCCTACCGGGGATCACCGTCGACACCCACGTCGGGCGCCTCGCCCGGCGGCTGGGCTGGACCACCGATATCGACCCGGTCAAGGTGGAGGCGCAGATCGCCGCGCTGATCCCGAAGACGCAGTGGACCCAGCTGTCGCACCAGCTGATCTTTCATGGTCGGCGCGTCTGTCATGCTCGCCGGCCCGCCTGCGGTGCCTGCCCGATCGCCTCCGACTGCCCGGCGTACGGCTTGGGACCGATCGACCCGGTGCTGGCCGCGCGGCTGGTCAAGTCCGCGGCTGACCCGCCGGCGTCGGTGCCGGCGTGACGGGCCCGATGCGGGGCAGGCTGGCGGCCGCATCGATGGCCGTGCTCGCGGCCGCCGGGTGCGCGGCCGGCGGAACCGCGACCGGCGGAAGGGCGGCCGGGAAGCCCGCGGTCACGGCCGGAACCTCCGGGACACCGACCGCAGGCTTGGTCGCGGCCGCGGCGCTGGCGCCCTGCCCGCCTGGCGACCCGACCGGGTCGCCGTCCCGTTCAGCCCGCGACGGGCTGCCGTCGCTGACCCTGAGCTGCCTCGGTGCCGGGCCGCCGGTGGCGCTTCCCCGGCTCGCCGGGCCGGCACTGGTCAACCTCTGGGCGGCGTGGTGCCAGCCGTGCCGGAGGGAGATGCCGGTGCTGCAGACGCTGCACGCCCTGGCCAGAGGCCGCCTGCAGGTGTTGGGCGTCGTCACCGACGACGACCGGCGCGATGCGTTGAGCGCCGCCCGCGCGCTCGGCGTGCACTATCCCTCGGTGCTGGACAGTCGGGGCACGCTGCGCCGGTCGCTGGGCTTCACCGGGCCGCCGATCACCCTTGTGGTGGACCGCGAGGGGCGGATTGCGGCACGGATCGTCGGTCCGGTGCCGGCGTTGCCGGCACTCGCCGCGGTCATCCGCCGCGAGGTCGGGGTCGCCTTGTGAGGCGGGGGAGTCCCCGGCCGCCGCGAGGGTCGTGGTGAGTCGGCACCCGGGTGGACCCATCGCACAACCTGCCCTGCCGGCCGACCTGCCGGGCTGGATCGAGCCGCTGGTCCAGGCGACGCGCTCGGTTCGTCCGGGCGAACTCCCGCCGCTCCCGGCGCCGGACGAAGGCGGCCGGGAGTCGGCGGTTCTCATGCTCTTCGGCGAGGGCCCCGCCGGGCCGGACGTGTTGCTCATCGAGCGCAGCGCGCACCTGCGCAGTCACGCCGGCCAGCCGGCCTTCCCCGGTGGCGCCGTTGATCCCGACGACGACGGGCCCGTCGCTGCGGCCCTGCGTGAGGCCGGGGAGGAGACCGGTCTGGATCCGGCCGGTGTGGAGGTCGTCGCCATCCTGCCGCCGGTGTGGCTGCCGCCCAGCGGTTTCATGGTCTATCCGGTGCTCGGTTGGTGGCGGGTGCCGTCCGCAGTCGCGGCGGGCGACCCCGGGGAGGTGGCCGCGGTCCTGCGCGTGCCGATCAGCGATCTCGTCGACCCGGCGTACCGTTGCCGGGTCCGGCACCCCAGCGGCTGGGTGGGGCCTGCCTTCGCTCTCGATGACCTGCTGGTGTGGGGTTTTACCGCCGTGCTGCTCGACCGGCTGCTCGTCCTCGGCGGGTTCGAGCAGCCGTGGGATCCCGAACGGACCATGGAGTTGCCGCCCGAGGCGCTCCGGTTGGCTGCCGGGACGCAGCCCCCTCCCGGCGCAGCGGCCGGCTGACACAGCTGCCGCGCCTACGCTGATCCCCATGCACGGCGACCTGCTGGATGTCTTCCTGCTGGCTGCCTGCGTGTTGTTCGGCATCTCCGGGTATCGGCAGGGCTTTCTCATCGGCGTGCTGTCCTTCGCCGGGTTTCTCGGCGGCGGTGCGCTGGGCGCCAAGCTGGCCCCCTCCCTCGCCCGGCGGTGGGCCGGCAGCAACGCGGCGATCGTCGGGCTGATTGTGGTGTTCGTGGCAGCCGTCGCGGGCCAGTTCCTCGCCTCCACGGTGGGTGTGATGCTGCGCCGGCGGGTCACCTGGCGGCCGGCGCAGACGGTGGACTCGGCCGCCGGGGCTGCGATCAGCATCTGCTCGGTGCTCCTCGTCGCCTGGCTCCTCGGCACCGCGGTGGCGCACTCCTCGCTCGTCGGCCTGGGTCGGCAGGCTCGCGACTCACGGGTCCTCGGGGCAGTCGACGGGGTCATGCCGGACTCCGCCCGCGTCTGGTTCTCCTCCTTCCGCCGGTTGTTGAATGACTACGCCTTTCCGCAGGTGTTCAGTTCCCTCGGCGGTGAGAATGGCCCCCAGGTGGGGCCGCCGGACCGCTCGGTGTTGACGACGCCGGCCCTGCTGGCGGCGCGGCGCGGCGTGGTGAAGATCACCGGGGACGCCGAAGCGTGTAACCGGCGGCTGGAAGGCAGCGGCTTCGTGTACGCCCCGCAGCACGTCCTGACCAACGCGCACGTCGTGGCCGGGGTGGGATCCCCGACCGTGCGAGTGAGTGCCGGCGGACCGCCGCTGCGGGCCCGGGTGGTCGCCTTTGACCCGGACCGGGACGTGGCCGTGCTCTACGTCCCGGAGTTGCGCCGCTCGCGGCTGCGCTTCGACGGGCCCGCGAAGCGGGGGGCCAGCGCGGTCGTGGCCGGGTATCCGCAGGACGGACCGTTCACCCCCGTTCCGGCACGAGTACGCGGCCTGCAGCAGGCCCGCGGCCCCGACATCTACCAGCGCCGGCAGGTCGTCCGGCAGATCTATTCGCTGCGGGCCGTGGTCCGGCCGGGCAACTCCGGTGGGCCGCTGCTCTCCCCGGCCGGCAGGGTGTACGGGGTGGTCTTCGCCGCCGCCGTCGATCGTTCGGACACCGGCTACGCGTTGACGGCCGCCGAGGTCCAACCGACGGCTCGGGCGTCGTCCGCCACCACCACCCGGGTGAGTACCGGGCAGTGCGACTGAGCATGTCAGCCCCCGCCTCAGCGCAGCGCGAGCCGCAGGTCCTCCCGACTCAGGCCGCTCAACCCCTGCGTACCCAGCCGGTCGGCCAGTGATCGCGCCTGCTCGAGGAGAGGGTCGATCGTCAGGCCGTACTGCGGTGGGCCGGGGGACAGGGCGGCGTACCCTGCCACGCGGTCCGCGCCGCGACGCAGGAGCCGGATGGCCCCCGTCGCGTTCCCGCGTTGGGCGTGGGTGAGTCCGACCGCGATCTGGGCTAGTCCTCGCCACAGTTCGCGCTGCGTGGCCGGCGCCTGCTTCCACACCGCCTCCAGGACCTCGTGCGCGGCGAACGGCTCGCCGTCCTCGATCAGCCGCTGCGCCTCCGCCAGGGCCTCCGCAGGGGGCAGCGCCGGTGCTTCCGGGGACGGCGACCGCCCCGGGACCCCCCGCGGCAGCGGACGGCCGCTGGCGTCGCGGGCCCGGGCGTTGCGCGGGCGACCCCGCTCGTCGCGGTCCCGCGGCACCGGGTCGCGCTCGGTCAGCCAGTTCAGCAGGAGCGTGTTGATCCGCTCCGGTGCCTCCTCGTGGGGATAGTGGCCGACTCCGCTGAGCAACCGCCAGTCGTACTGTGCCTCGACGTAGCGCCCGCCGCCGATCGCCGTGGCCGTCGGCATACACCCGTCCAACTCGCCGTGGACCTGCAGCGTCGGGCAGCGCACCCCGGCGGCGAGCAGTCGGGCCGCGCGCGCTCCGTCCGGCCGTGGCAGCGAGCGGACGAACCAGCGGTAGTACTCCAACGCGGAATGCGCCACGCCAGGGATGCCCATCGCGTCCCGGTAGCGACGACTCGCCTCCGCATCCGACCAGCCCGGGGCGGTCCAGGCCGCCATCAGCCGGCCCACGTTGACCGCGTCATGCCGGGTGAGCCACCGCTCGGGGAGGCGGGGGAGCTGGAAACGCAGTGCGTACGCACTGGCGCGAAGCTGAACCGGGTGCAGCCGGATCGCCGAGCGCAGGCGCAGCGGGTGCGGCATGGAGAGCACAGCGAGCCGGCGCACGATCTGTGGATGACGAGTGGCCACGGTCCAGCCGAGCAGCGCCCCCCAGTCGTGCCCGACGACCACGGCTTCGCGTTCGCCCAGAGCGCGGACCATGCCGGCGACGTCCTCGGCGAGGGTGAGCAGGTCATACCCGCGTGGCGGCTTGTCGCTGGCGCCGTACCCGCGCAGGTCCGGGGCGACCACCCGAAATCCCGCCTCGCTCAACGCCACCAACTGGGAGCGCCAGGCCCACCAGAATTCTGGGAAGCCGTGCAACAGGAGCACGAGCGGCCCGGTCCCGGTCTCGGCGGCGTGGAACCGGGCCCCGTTCGCGGAAATCTCCCGGTGGGTCCAGGGCCCCTCGACCAGGACGACCGACTCCTGCTCGACCATTCCCGCAGAGTAGGTGACGCTCTGCGCTAGTGCCTCGTGCGGACGACGTCGGTGGTCGCGGGCGCCGCTGTCGGGTTCTTCACCCAGGCGATGTCGTCCCGCACCGTCTGGATTGTCCGTTGGGGGGGTCCGACCTTCTTCATGCTCTTCACCCCGCCGAACGCCAGGCCACCGGCGATGAGCAGGTAGAGAACGCCGACGATGAGGAAACCCACGCCCAACGGCAGACCCAACCCGAAGATCCCGTAGGCCAGGGCGACGGACAGGAACAGCGTTGCCAGCAAGGCCAGAAAGCCGGCGCCACCGAGAAAGCCGGCGCCGAGGCCGGCCCGCTTGGCATCGACTGCGAGCTCGGTCTTCGCCAGTTCGATCTCATTGTGGATCAGTACGGACATATCGCGGCTGACCGTGGCGAACAGCTGCCCGACGGACTGCTCCTCGACGGGGGTGCCACCGACGGTGGTGCTAGGCACGTGCCCTACCTCCTCGACATAGTGCGACCTCGTGTGCGCTCATTCCGTCTCGCGCGCCGGGCTCGCGCACTGAGCATCGCGTACCCGCGATCGCTTACCCGGCGTTCTTCGCCGATACACAGCATGCTGGACGGTCATCCACCCTGATCGTCGGGGTCGGTTTGCGCCGGACAGCCGACGATGGCGGCCGTGTTGAGGATGCGATGCGACAATTCTGACCGTGCGGACGGGACTGGGCTGGATATATGCATTCCCGGCCGGTCGCTAGCCTGCCAGGCATGGACCAGCCGGCGCATCCGTTGCGCGAGCTCGCCGACCGGCCGGAG
>Ga0302299_10002375_pt1 | contig 11499 bp, 8 predicted proteins | sample III_Fen_N3_4_FD_198795 | JGI IMG/M metagenome (GOLD analysis project Ga0302299, IMG submission 198795) | Peat permafrost microbial communities from Stordalen Mire near Abisko, Sweden - III_Fen_N3_4 | ecosystem: Environmental > Terrestrial > Soil > Wetlands > Permafrost | place: Sweden: Abisko...
AGGACAAGATGCTGTTCGCAGAAGGCGTGCGGCTCGGCCTCGATCAGGACGACCCGATCATCCGGCAGCGCGTCGTGCAGAAGGTGCTGCTGCTGGCCGAGGAGGTGGGCGGCGCGACCCGCGAGCCCACCCGCGCCGAGCTACGCGCCGAGTACCAGCACTCACAGGCGCGCTACCACCAGCCGCCGCAGTACCACCTCATGCAGGTGTTCGCCGCGCGGCGCGAGGATCTGCCGCCCCGCGAGGGGCTCGCGACCGACGCGTTGCCCAGCGTGGGCGAGCCGTTTCCGCTGCCGCGCGAAACCCGCGCGACGCACGAAGATCTGAAGCAGGCGTATGGCGCCGCGTTCGCCGACGCGGTGGTCGCGCTCGCCGCGGGCGGCGGCTACAGCGAGCCGGTGGCCTCGAGCTTCGGCTGGCACCGCGTCCGCGTGGTCGACGTGACCCCGGGGCACGTCCGGCCGTTCGAGCAAGTCGAGCGCGAGGTGGCGTTCGATCTCCTGCTCGCGCGCCGCGAGGCCACGGTCCGCACGTTCCTCGCGCAGACCGCGGCGCGCTACGACCTCGTCGTCGACGGCAAGCCGCTCACCGGGTTCACCCCGAGCCTGCGGCTCGCGCGGCGCGAAGCCCCGTCGGGGGAGGACTGAGATGCGCCCCGCAGCTGATCCACGGGGGACGCACGATCACGGACCCGATCACGTCAACGTCAACGCAGACCGCTCGCGACCACGACAGAGGCCGGCTCGTCGAGGAATCGTGATGAATGGTCAGCGCTCCGCGCGGGTTGACAGGAAGGGCTCCCGACCAGTGCGACACTGGTTGGCCCTGATCGTCGTCGTGGGTGTCGGCCTGTCCGCGGCGCGCCCCGCCGCCGCGCACGGCATGCGGACGGCGTACATCGAGATCACCGAGGCCGCGCCCGGCCGCGCTCGCGTCGCGATCCGCGGCAAGGTCCCGGTGACCGGCGTCGAGCTCACCGCCGCCGCGCCATGCGCGGTCGCCGCGACCGCAGGTGCGGGCCTCCAGCTCGCCTGCCCCGACGGGCTCGCCGGGGCGCGGCTCGGCGTCACCGGACTCGGCCCGATCGCCAGCGAGGCGGTGATCTTCGTGACGCTGGCCGGCGGCGCGACCGCGAGCACATGCGTGACGCCCGGCAACCCGCGCTGGACGATCCCGGGCGGTGGGGACGACGGCATGCTCGGCGTCGCCGGCCGCTACGTCGCGCTCGGCCTCGAGCACATCGCGACCGGCGCGGATCACCTGCTGTTCCTGCTCGCGCTCGTGCTGTGCCTGCGCACGCTGCGCGCCGTCATGCTCGCCGAGACCGCGTTCACGCTGTCGCACACGCTGTCGTTCACCGCGAGCGCGCTCGGATGGCTGCGGGTATCGGCGACCGCCGCCGAGGCTTGCATCGCCGTGAGCCTGGTGCTGGTCGCGCTCGACGTCGGCCGGCCGCAGCGCGACGCGTCGTGGAAGACCGCGGGCCTGGCGTTCGCGTTCGGGCTGGTCCACGGCCTGGGCTTCGCCGGTGGGCTCGCCGAGATCGGCCTGCCCGCGACCGCAGTGCCCGCGGCGCTCGCCGGGTTCGCCAGCGGCGTCGAGCTCGGCCAGGTCGCGTTCTTGCTGATCGCGGTCTCGGTGCTCCGCCTGGCCGAGCGCATGCCCGGCGTCGCCCGCGCCGCGGTCCGCGCCGGCGCCTACGCGATCGGTGGCGTCGGCTGCTACTGGCTGATCGAGCGCCTCGGCGCGCTGCACGCGTGACCCGCCCCGCCGTGCGCGCCGTCGCGCCAGGGGCTCTTGCGTCCGGTCTGACTGCAACACCCAAAGGAGAAGTATGCGTACCCGTGCTCATCGCTTGTTCACCCACGCGCTCGTGCTGGCGCTCGCCATCCCGGCGTGCACCACCGAGCCGCCCCGCCCCGAGCCCGAGCCCGGGCTCGCGCCCGACGACGCGACCAGCGACACACCGCAGGCAGCCGCCGCGTGCCCGGACTTCAACTCGCTCAAGAATGCGTATTTCGGAGACCTCCATACTCACACCACGTTCTCGTACGACGCGTACACGTTCGAGACCCGCACGACACCGATGGACGCCTACGCGTTCGCCAAGGGCATGCAGATCACGATCGCCGGCGCGCATCCGGGCGGTCCGGTCACCCAGCTCGATCGCCCGCTCGACTTCGCCGCGATCACCGATCACAGCGAGCTGCTCGCGATCGACCTCGGGTGTGGTGTCACGCCCTCGGGCACGCGCTACGACCCCGACAGCCCGTTCTTCAACGATCCGAAGTGCGTCGCGGCGCGCTCGGACAACCCGGCGATGGAGAAGCTCAACTTCCCGCTCTCGATCTCGCGCCAGAAGGCGCTGTGCGACAACACCAACCCCGCAGAGTCCGCGACCTGCCGCCCGATCGTCCAGGAGGCGTGGGGTGCCGAGCAGGCCGCCGCCGCCGCCGCGCTCGATCCGTGCCGGTTCACGTCGTTCATCGCCTACGAGTGGACCAACAGCTGCACCGGCGACGGTGGCAGCGCCGCGACCTGCCACAAGAACGTGATCTTCGGCGATACCAACGTCCCCGCGGCGCCGTTCGACTCGCTGTCCAACCCGACCCAGGAGTCGCTGTGGAGCGCGCTCGACACCGGCTGCAACGGCGGGCCGTGCAACGCGCTCACCATCCCGCACAACTCCAACCTCAGCAAGGGCCAGGCGTTCAACATCCCGCAGGGCAGCGAGCAGCACGCGATGAAGTACCAGAAGCTCGTCGAGATCTTCCAGCACAAGGGCGGCAGCGAGTGCTTCTTCGATCCGGCCAACCCGAGCGACCCGACGTGCAACTTCAACTACCTCGACGCCGGCAGCACGACCGACGATCCCAACAGCTACGTGCGCACCGGGCTCGAGCGCGGCCTCATCGCCCAGGCCAACCCGGCGCAGCACAACGACCCGCTGCAGCTCGGCATCGTCGGCGCGACCGACGACCACAACGGCGCCCCCGGCAACTCGCGCGAGGACGCGTGGCCCGGCCACCTCGGCGTCAACGACGACACCGCGGCCGCGCGGATCGCCCCGGCGATGACCAACGCGGTCGGCTTCAACCCCGGCGGCGTGGCGGTCGCGTGGGCCGAGCAGAACACCCGCGCCGCGCTGTTCGCCGCGTTCCAGCGCCGCGAGACCTACGCGACGAGCGGCCCGCGCATCCAGGTCCGCATGTACCAGACCTGGGATCAGACCACCGACTTCTGCGCAGACCCCAGCTTCCCTGCGCAGATCGTCGCCGCGGGCGGCTTGCCGATGGGCAGCAACATCGCGGTGCCTGCCGGCCAGTCCGGCGCGCCGCGCATCGTGGTGTTCGCCGCGCGCGACGCCATCACCCGCGCCGACGTCGCCAACCTGGCCGAGCTCGATCTCGTGGAGTCGTGGATCGACCCGGCGACCGGCGCGGTCAAGGAGCAGGTGGTCCGCAGCAACGCGCCGACCGCGGCGGGCCAGGCCACGATGTGCCGGACGTTCACGCTGAACCCCGCCGGCGGGACCGCCACGTTCCACGCCGGCTCGCCCAGCCTGTACTACGCGCGCGTGCTCCAGGTCCCGACCAACCGGTGGTCGGTCTACGATTGCCAGGCCTCGCCGACCACCAACCCGACCGACTGCGCCCGCGGCGGCAACCTCAACATCAAGGTGGCCGAGCGCGCGTGGACCAGCCCGATCTGGTACCTGCCGTGACCCGTCAACGCACACGTCCAGGCCCCCGCTCACGTTCACGACTGTGATGAATATTCAGACGGCCGTCGTTGGCGTTGCACGTCGACCGCCCGGTCATGATGTCGCGGTCGCCGCCGCCTGCAGCGCGTCCCACAGCGCGGCGACGTGACGACGCTCGGTGCGCTCGGCCCCGATCGAGACCCGGAGGATCTGCGCGCCATCGAGCAGGCTGGGCGTGAGGTACGCGTGCCCCGACGCGTTGACCTGGCGCGCGATCGCGAGGTTCGCGGCCGAGCGCGCGGGCTCGTCGAGCCCCGCCGGCGCGAAGCGCACGCACACGGTCTGGAGCTGGACCGGCGCCATCACCTGCCAGCCCGGCGTGGCAGCGACCTGCCCGGCGAGCCAGCGCGCGTTGTCGAGATCGCGCCGGATACGCGCCCGGATCCCGGCCGCGCCCTCGTCGAGCAGGTGGAACCACAGCTTGAGCGCGCGGAACCGCCGGCCGAGCTGGATATGCCAGTCGCGGAAGTTCGAGACCTGGCCGTCCTGGGCCGTGCGCAGGTACGCAGGATCGGTGCCCATCACGCGGATCAGGTGCTGGGGATCGCGGCAGTAGAACGCGCTGCAGTCGAACCCGACGCCCAGCCACTTGTGCGGGTTCCACACCAGCGAGTCGGCGCGCTCGATGCCGTGCCACAGCGCGCGGCACTCCGGCGCGACCATCGCGGTGCCTGCCATCGCGGCGTCGACGTGGAGCCACACGCCGGTGCGCTCGGTGACCGCCGCGATCGCGTCGATCGGATCGAACGCCGTCGTGTTGGTCGTTCCCGCGGTGGCGACCACCGCGCACGGCACGAGGCCGGCTGCGAGGTCGTGCTCGATCGCCTCGGCGAGCGCGTCGACCCGGAGCGCGCGCGCCGCGTCGCACGCGATCACGCGCAGGTGGGCGCGGCCGAACCCGGCGAGCCGCGTCGCCTTATCGACCGAGCTGTGCGCCTCGGCCGACGCATAGACCACGAGCGCGCCGCCCGGGCCCTGCAGCCCGCCGACCGAGAACCCGAGCGTGCGCTCGCGGGCACAGATCAGCGCGCCGAGCGTGGCAGTGCTCGCCGTGTCCTGGATGACGCCGGTCCACGCACCGGACAGCCCGACCAGCTGGCGCAGCCAGTCCATCACGACCTCCTCGAGCTCGGTCGCCGCCGGCGAGGTCTGCCAGCTCATGCCCTGGACGCCGAGCCCGGCGCACGCCAGGTCACCGAGGATCGACGCGTAGCTCGAGTTCGACGGGAAGTACGCGAAGAACGCCGGGTGGTTCCAGTGCGTGATCCCCGGCAGCACGTCAGCCTCGAGCCGCGCGATCAGATCGCCAGCGCCGCCGCCGTGCTCGGGCGGCTCGCGCGGCAGCCGGGCCCGGATCTCGCCGGGCCGCGCACTGCTCATCACGGGGCGAGCCTCGAGGGTCTCGCGGGTCTCGGCGATCCAGTCGACGAGCGCGTGACCCAGCCGGCGAAATTGCTCCGCGTCCATGGCTCGAACATACGCCGACGACGACGCGACGTCAGTCGATGCCCGGCCAGCGATGCTGCTCGGCGAGCATCCGCGCGCCGCCCCGCGTGCGGCGCCAGCGCGCCTCGCGCTCGATGCGCTCGCGGCGCAGCTCCGGCCAGCGCTCGAGGTAAGCCTCGAGCTTGCGCGGGTCGGCGTGACCGTAGCGACGAAACGCCTCGGCGTGGGCGGAGCGGACGGCGAGTGCGCCGACGTAGCCGCCGAACCCCTGGGTCGGTACCAGCACGCCGCCGTCACTCGAGCCAGGCACCGGCGCCGCCGCGAGCGAGAACGCCTCGACCGCCTCGCCGAGATCGGGATCGATCTTGCGCAGCGTCGGGATCCCGACTGTGGCGTTGCCGAGCACGTAGTGGATCGCCTCGCCTGCTGCCTTGAGGCCGGTCTCGCCCATCGAGTGGCCATCGCCGATCGCCTTGCTGGCGCCCACGGTCATCCGCGGCAACGCGCCGGACAGGCCCTGCAGCCCGGCGACGACCCGGCGGGCCGCGTGCACCGTGGTCAGATCGGTCTTGGAGTTGGTCCGCGTGCCGGTGGCGTGCGCGACCAGGTGGCGGAAGTCGCCGAGGCCGTAGCCGTGGCCGAGCCGCGACATCTCGAGCGCGGTGATGATCGCGTTCTCGCCGCCGAACCCGACGCCGGCGAAGTGTCCCTTGCCGCCGGTCTCCCCGCTCTGGCCCCAGCCGGTGATGATCGAGGTGACGTCGAGGAAGTTGTCGAGCGCGTACGCCAGCGTGGTCACGAACACGCCCGAGCCCGCGTGACCGACCACGGTGCCCTGTGCGTCGACGTCGAACGGCGCCAGGCAGTCCGCGACGCTGCGCGCGTCGCCCGCGGGCCTGGCGGCGTTGATCGCGTCGAGCTTGTCGCGCGTCATCATCGCACCGGTGCCGAACGCCTCGAAGATGCTGTAGTCGGGCCGCATCGCCGCGTCGGCCGCCATCCACAGCACCATCGCGGGGCGCGGGTGCCCCGGGTAGTCGAGCACGAGCTGCGGCGCGATCTCGCACAGCGCGATGCTGGCGCTGGCGCACGCGCCGACCGTCACCAGCGGTGCCTGCGGGACCCGCCGCATCGCGGTGCCGGCCTGGTCGAGCCCGGCGAGCAGCGCCGGGTTGCGCATGACCCGGCTGAGGTTGAAGCCCGGCGACAGCATCGCGTTGACCAGGCCCGGACCGTGCGACGCGAGCGACGCCGCGAGCCGGTGCGCGAGCTTGTCCGGCACCTTGTCGGGCACCAGCTCGCGGCGCGGCTGCATGCCGAGCCGCCACGCCGCAATGGCGTCGAGACCGCCGAACGCGGTCGCCGAGGCGATCCGGAACTCGTGCGGCATCGGGACCAGCTCGTGCAGCGGCCGCGGTAGCGCGGCGAGCGCGCCGAGGCCCGCGTACAGGAACAGCTGCGCCTGCATCGACGGCCCGAGCCGCGGATCGTCGTCGAACAGGCCGAACATGTCCTTGAGCGCCGATTGCCGGATATCGGCGAACCCGAGCCCGGAGAGCCGGCGTAGCCCGCCGTCCTCGAGATCGTGGGGCAGCGGCGCGCCGACGTCCGACAGGACGTGCTCGGAGATCCGGGCGCGCTCGATCTGCCGGATCCCCATCGCCGCGCGCAGCTGCACGCCCCACGCGCGCTCGATGTCGTCGAGCGACAGCTCGGCGCCACCCCCCGGGCGCACGAACCGCGGCCGCACGGCCGAGCTGGTGGGATCGATCTCGACCAGGCCGGCATCGAACGCCGCGAAACCGATCGCGGCAGGATCGCGCGACACCAGCGCGCGGTGGGTCTCCGTGCTTCCGACCGCCGACATGGCGCACGGGGTCCCGATGGTGACGAGAACGGAAGAGGCGTCGAGCATGTCTGTCACCGGCCTACCGAAGTATCGGCGCGTCGCCAACCCCGCGGCTGCACCATCGCGCATCGGAGGTCATCCAGGCGGCCGCGCAGCGCTCCTGGGCCGGGATTGGCCGGACCACCAGGGGCGGCCGATCGAGCGCGGTGGCCGTTCCGCCGCATGCCGTCCCTGGCGCTGATGCGCGCCGTGATCCGCCGCAACCGTCGAGCCGCGCCCACCGCGGCTCCGCTCGATCAGCGCCCTTTCCACGTCGGCGGTCGCCGCGCCGCGAACGCGCTCGCCGCCTCTCCGAGATCCTCCGACGGCAGGAACGCCGCGTTCCACGTCGCCACGCGCTCCAGCCCCTCGGCGACTGCGCGGCGCGTCGACTGATCGAGGATCTGCTTCACGCCCCGCACGACCAGCGGCGGATTCCCCGCGATCTCGGCCGCCAGCGCGCGCGCCGCGGCGTCCACCGCCTCGCGATCCGGCACCACCTGACTCACCAGCCCGAGCTGCAGCGCCCGCGCCGCGTCGATGTCCTTGCCGGTCAGCGCCAGCTCGCGCGTCGCTGCGTCCCCGATCACCAGCGGCAGGCGCTGCAGGCTACCGAGGTCGGCCACCATCGCGACCTTGGTCTCGCGCACCGAGAACCGCGCGTCCGCCGTGCAGATCCGCAGGTCGCACGCCGTGATCAGGTCCACCCCGCCGCCGATGCACCAGCCGTGCACCGCCGCGATCACCGGCGCAGGACACTGCGCCACCGCCGTGATCGTCGCCTGCAGCTCGCCGACCAGCTTCCACAGCGCGGTCCGCCCGGCGGCCAGCCCGGCGCCCGAGAACGTCGCGCCCCACGTCGCGAACGCCTGCGGCAGATCGAGCCCGTAGCTGAACGCCTTGCCGTCGCCGCGCAGGATCACCGCGCGCAGCGCGTCGTCGCCGGCGAACCCCGCGAACACGGCGCCGAGCTCGGCGAACAGCGCTGGCGGCATCGTCGGCGACAGCAGCGACACGGTGGCGACATCGCCGTCTCGATCGACACGGAGCAGGCTGGTCATCGCCGTACCATGCCACCGCGCGGCCGCGGGTTCGACCCGGCGAGCCGCCACAATGGGCGCTCGGGTCGGCTTGCTCGCGCAGTCCACCGCGCCTCGGTGGAACCGCGTCTATCGACGGTGCGCGCCTCGCGGGCGCGCGGCACCTCGGGACGATCGCGCGGGCGACCTGCGGCTCGGCGACAAACCCCGTGTCGTCGCCCTGGTGGAGGTGAACGCGCCCTCGCAGCAGACCGTCGGCATCGAGTGTTGCCCAGCCACGCCCATGACAGGGATGACCGTCATCGTCGCCCTCGAACGTGAACTCGACGAGCGGCTTGCCATCCCGCGCACCGTGACGACAGTCGAGCTCGGCGCGGATCGCGATCATGGCGAGCTCGCCGCGCTGCTTGTCATCGAACCGGATGAACGCCGGCTGTACCAGGTCCAGCGCGTCGCGATCCCGGACCTCGGTCGTCGTGATCCGCCATGTCCCGCGGAGTCGCTGACCCGGTGTCTCAGCTCCGGCCGTCGGTCCCGCAGGGGCGCGCACGGCCGAGCTCGGGCGCGCGGGAAGGCTGAGCTGGCGCGACTCCAGTACGGGCAAGAGCGTGGTGCGGACCCGGGAAGCGACGCGCGCCTTGCGGTACTGATCTTCGAAGCCGCGCCGAGCACCGCCACCGAAGCTGACCTGCATGGGCGGCGACTGGAACAGCCCATCGGTGACGATCACGTCCCGGAACGGAAGGAGCACGGCGTGGACGAACATCGGGACGTATGGAAACAGCTCCGCAAACGGCGAGTAGAGTCCGAGGACGCCGTAGACATCGGTCCCCAGGAAGATCGAGTGCCTCTGAAGGTGCTTGAGGAGGATGAACTGATCACTCACCCGGTGCTTCCAGGACGCGATCAGGTCGCGCTCGGCGTCACCGAGAGCACCAGCTCCCTCGACGAGGAATCGCTCGCGCAGTGCGTCGTCGCCCCACACGACCTTCCGGATCGGATCGACGACCGAGGGCCCGAGCGGTTGTTCGGGTGTCGGCCGCGGAAACGCAGGGACGATGTTCCGCTGGTCGTTCACCCAGGTCAGGAGCGCTCCCCACGCACGGTAGAACAGTGCCGCATCATGCGGGGCGAGGATCATGGGTCTCGACTCCACGAGGTCATCTGGTGGAGCTACTTTCCGTCGTCGGGTCGACCAGTTTCCATACGTCCCCGTAGAAACCGTGCGTGCGGATCTCCGGCACGCGGCTTGCGGGAGCGCTCTCGCGCCGGCGGCGCTGGGCGGGCTCCCTCCGTCCTCGCAGGATCGGGTCGAGGTCGCGGATCACCGCGCCGAGCAAGGAGCAAGCCGGCTCAGGGCGCGGTCTTGACCCGCAGCGGTGGCGCCGTGACCCAGTGCTGCCAGGCCAGCAGTGCCTTTATCTGCATGGTCGGGCGACGCGCGTCGTCGATCGGCGTGTCGCCGTAGGCCGCCTTGCAGACCACGTCGAGCTCGGGCGGCAACGCGACCGGCGCCTGCTTCGCCTCGTAGTGGTGGCGCGGCACCAGCGGTACGAGCGTGGTGTCGACGCTCAGTTGCTCGCCCGGCGCGAGCGGCCGAGTCAACGGGATCTCGATGCCGTAGTAGTCGAGATCGGGATCGGGATCATTGACGCCGTACAGCACGAGCGCACGGCCGCCCTCGAACAGCACGTACGGCAGGCGCGGGCTGGCGAGCACGTGGATGACGTCGGCCGAGTGATTGACCAGCTCGAGGCGCAGGGTCACGCCACCGTGAGCGGCTGTCGGGGTGCACGAGAGCGAGAGCTTGTCGGTCATGGCGGGGCTTCCGGGAGGAGTTCGTGGAGGGGCCGCGGAGGTCGACTCCGTCGAGGGCGAAGTGCCGTGCCAGCACGCGAGCGCGAGCATGCACGAGGCTGCAAAGCCACCACGGAGCAGAGATCGCAGTGCGCGCGACATCGCGTCAGCGGGTGTCCGTCAGGGCGTGACCCTTGCGGACGCCGAGCCCGTGCTCGGCGCGGAGCTTGTTCTCGGTCGGGCCCGCGCCCGAGGCGATGGTCTCCTCCTCCTCGGCGTTCGGATACGCCGCGCCGTCGGTCGCCGCCTTCTCGCGATGGTTGTGTCCTGCGTCGTTGTGGGTCGCGTGGATGAGCTCGTGACCGAGGATCAGGAAGATCGGCGCGCTGATCTTCTTGCCCGCCGGATCGAAGCACTCGATGTCGGTGTCCTTGAGGCCGGCCTCGATCAGGATCGTGGAGTCGCCGCCGCCACCCGAGCTACCGTCGGCCTTCTCGACACTGCCCGCGCCCCGCCGCGCGCCGCCGATCGTGCGCGCAGCGCTCGGCAGGATGGTGACCGTGTGGCCCGCGCTGATCAGGCTGGTGACAACGCCGCGGCCGGCCGGCTTGGACAGCAGCTTGCCGAACTGGGTGAGGATCATCGCCTTGAACCCGGCGTACTTCGTGCCGTCGTCGCCGGTCTCGCTGATCTTGATCTGCCCGCTGCCGGCCTTGAGCTTGTCCCAGACCACCTTCAGCGCGTCGAACGCCGTCTGGGTGATCTGCTCGCCGGTCACGCCCGCCTGCGGGCCGGTACCGTCGGGCACGACCCAGTACGTGCCGAAGTCCGTCACCTCGGCGTGCCCGACCGGCCCTGCGGGCTTGTCCTTCTTGTCATCGGGATTGCGCTGGACGGCGCCGGTCGCGCCGCCCTTGCCTCCGGCGAACGGATCGAGCATGGCCTCGGCCGAACGCCCCGCGACGACGGCATCGGCCACCGCATCGGCGTGTTGCTCGTACACGTCCCCTCGCTGGCCCACGCCGCTGGCGAGTTGCACTCCACCGCGCTGCTGCACGACGTGCGCCGCCTCGTGCGCTGCGGTGTGGAGATCGGGAGCCGAGGCGAACGCCACCTGGTTGCCGGTCGCATACGCCGTCGCGCCGATCTCGCGCGAGGCTTCTGCCGCGGGGCCACCGACGTGTGCATCGACGCCGGTCACATCGTGGCGGCCGAACAACGCCTGGATCGTCTGCTGATGAGGCAGCGCGCTGCCCGCACCGGCCACACCGCGCGCGGCCGCGGCCTGCACGTCGGGACCGTCGAGGTCGCCGCGCGCCTGCACCGCGCCGAACGCCTCGCCCTGGACCACGAGCGTGGTCTTGCCCGGCGATCGCTGCACCGCGGGCTGCCCCGAGCTGGCAACGCCGGCCTCGTTCCCCCGCCGTTCTCGCTCCATGGCGCTCGAGCGTACCGGCGGCGCGAACGCCGAACAAGGTCGAGGTCATGACCGTCGCACCCGCTGCGCCAGGCCATGGTAAATTCACGAGATGTCGTCCGAAGCGCCGTCCTTGATCGAGCCGGAG
>Ga0302299_10002376_pt1 | contig 11498 bp, 12 predicted proteins | sample III_Fen_N3_4_FD_198795 | JGI IMG/M metagenome (GOLD analysis project Ga0302299, IMG submission 198795) | Peat permafrost microbial communities from Stordalen Mire near Abisko, Sweden - III_Fen_N3_4 | ecosystem: Environmental > Terrestrial > Soil > Wetlands > Permafrost | place: Sweden: Abisko...
TGACCGCGATTCTCCGTACGTTGAGGGCTTGCGCCGATGGGTAGGCTTCTCTCCTGAGATCGGAGCGCGGCCCCGTGCGCCGCGCCGGTCGAGGGGGGAGACACCACGATGAGCGAGCACGCGAACGCCACGCTGGTCCGCCGGATGATGGAGGCCATGGGTCGCGGAGACATGCAGGGGGCATCCGATGCGCTTGCCGAGGACGTGGAGTGGCACGAGATCGGCCGCGCTGAGGCTCGCCATGGAAAGGCCGAGCTCCGGACAGCCATGACCGGCGGCGCAACCGATTACACGATCACGGGTGCCATCCACGACATCGTCGCGAACGATGACCACGTGGTCGGGCTTTTCGACGCGACGGCCACCCGCGGCGGCAGGACGTTCAGCTATCGGACGGCGGAGATCTTCCACATCCGGAACGGCAAGGTCGTCGAGCGCTGGGCCTTCTCGGACGACACCGCGGCGATCGTCGCGTTCTTCGCCTAACGAACGGCGAGTCGGGCATCGGCCGGCGCGAAGCCTCAGATCGGCTAACCCTCAGATCGGCTAACCCTCGGATCGGCTAACCCTCGGACGCCGCCGCCCAGTTGCGATGCGGACCAAACCCCGCCCGTCCGCCGTCCCGCCATCTCGCCGCGTATGCTCCGGGTCATGAACGACCACGAGGCCGGCGGCGCCGCGCTCGCCGCGTCCCGGAGCCTCGAACACGCCATGCCGGAGGTCGCGCCGCTCGCCGCCTTCTCGGGTGAGCCGGGCGCCTTCGCCGAGGACGCCGTCCACGCCTACTTCGGCCCAGCGACGACGACGCTCGCAACAGGCGGCTTCCGCGCCGTGTTCGAGGCGGTGGTGGACGGACGGGCGGCCGCCGGCGTCGTCCCGATCGAGAATCTCGTCAACGGCACGGTGCGCGAGAACTACGATCTGCTCCTGGAGTTCCCGCTCGGGATCCGGGGCGAGGTTGTCGTCCCCGTCCATCTCTGCCTTGCCGCCCTGCCGGGCGAGCGCCTCGAGACAATCGAGCGGGTCTACTCCCACATCCAGGCGTTGGGCCAGGCCGACGCGTTCCTTCGTACTCGCTCCTGGACCCTTCTCACGACATACAACACCGCAGGCGCCGGGAAGTCGATCGTGGAGCGCGGGGAGCGCGCGGCCGCTGCGGTCCTGTCGCCGCGCGCGGCGGCGGGCTTTGGCCTCGAGATCCTCGCCGACGGAATCGAGAGCGTCCCGGAGAACCGGACCCGCTTCCTGGTTGTCGCCGCGCCCGGCGTCGCGATCCCGGCGCCGTCCCACGGCGCAGCGACTCCGGACGGGGCGATGCGCACGACGATCGTGCTGGGCGTCCGCAATGAGCCAGGCACACTGCTCGCCGTGCTGCGCGTCTTCGCCGACCACGGCCTGAACATCTCGAAGCTCGAGAGCCGGCCGGCCCGCGATCGTCCGTGGGAGTACGTCTTCTGGGTCGACCTCGACGCCGACGCAACCTCGCCTGCCCCGCAGGCGGCCCTCACGGCCCTCCGCGACGTCACGACCTCGATGCGCGTGCTGGGCAGCTACCGGCGCGGGGCGGAAGGCACGAGCTGAGCCGAGGGTAGGTCGAGCCGACGCGATCGTGGTCCCGATCCGGGCCCTGACGGTGGCCTGGAACGACGGCGGCTCAGGAGCGCCAGTCGACATGAGTGACGGGCGCCCGGCGCGAGGCCCTCGGGCGCGGCGATCAGGTGGCGCGGCATGGAACCGGGTCGCCACGGGCGGTGTAGAAGGGACGTCGAACACGTGGAGGGCCGTCCGCTGGACGACGCGCAGCTCATCGAACGCGCAAAGCGAGGCGACATGGCCGCGTACGCGGAGCTCGTGCGCGTCTACCAGGGGCCGGCGCTCCGGACCGCCGCGCTCCTGGCCGCCGATTCGGCGGAAGCCGAGGACGCGGTCCAGGACGCATTCGTCAAGGCGCATGGCGCGCTTGGCCGGTTTCGCGAGGGTTCGCCCTTCCGACCGTGGCTGCTGCGCATCGTCGCCAACGAGGCGCGCAACCGGCGTCGCTCCGCCGGCCGGCGCCAGGGTCTCGCCCTCCGCATCGCCGAGGACCGCCCCGCGTCCGACGCGGCTCCGTCGCCCGAGGTGGCGGTCCTCACGCGCGAGACGCGGGAAGCCCTGCTCGAGGCGGTCGGGCGCCTGCAGCCGGAGGACCGCCTGGTCATCGGGTACCGGTACTTCATGGACCTGTCGGAAGCCGAGATGGCCGCAGCCATGGGCGTCGCGCGAGGGACCGTCAAGTCGCGTCTCTCGCGGGCGCTGGCGCGCCTTCGGGTTGCCCTGCCGGAGTCGCCGCGATGAGCGGCTGGGAGCGCCAGGCAGTCGCGGCCCGACTGGCTCGCGCCTCTGACGACGAGCTGGCGGTCGCGCTGGGCGACCTGGGCCGTTCGCTCGGGGTGCCCGAGCCCGACGACCTGCCGGGCTCCGTTCTGCGACGCCTGGAGGAGCCCGGCCTGGCCGGACGGGCGCGCGGCACGGGGTGGACACGATGGTGGCGACGCCTCGCGTCAGGGAATGTGCCGCTCCGGCGCGCGCTTGTCCTCGCCGTCGTCGCGGCGCTGATCCTTGCCGCGGTGGCGGCGGCGCTCGGCTTCGGCCTCCCCGGCATCCGGATCTCCTTTGGACCGGGTCCGTCGGCCGCCCCCTCCGCCAGCGCCGCTGTCCCGACCGTTCCGAGTGTCACCGGTCCGGCGGGTGGGTCGCCAACCGTGGCGACGCCCGGCGCCGGACTGTCGCTGGGACGCCAGGTATCGCTGGACGAGGCCCGGGCAGCGGCGGGCTACCCGGTCGGCGTCCCCGGGCTCGCCGGGCTGGGGCCGCCCGATGCGGCCTGGCTCGACACGACCGCCGCGGGCGCGGTCGTGACCCTGGTCTGGGGTCCCCGCACCGGTGCCACCGCGACGGACGGGGTGGGCCTCCTCCTGAGCGAGCTGCCAGCCAGGATCGACACCGACTTCTTCCAGAAGTTCGTCGGCCCGGGAACGCAGCTCGAGCCGGTCGCCGTCGGCGACGCCGGCTGGTGGATCACGGGCGCGCTCCACTCGGTCGCCGTGGTCGGCGCGGACGGGAACGTCCGCTTCGACACCGTCCGCCTGGCTGCCAACGTCCTGCTCTGGAGCTCGGGGCAAGTGACGTTCCGGCTCGAGACGTCACTCGACCTGACGCACGCCCTCGTGCTCGCGCGGTCGGTGCGCTGAGCGGCCGGCGGGCGGAGGCGGAGCCTGGTCCAGGCAGGCGCGATCGCGGTCCAGCCCGTCCGCCCAGCCGCATCCGCCGGCACCGCCGCCCTCGACCCGGAACCATCCGGTTCGCCGCGGTGTACCTGCCGCGACGTCCACCGCCAGGAGACCCGTCCAATGCGTCGAGCAACGACCTTCATCCTCGCCAGCCTGCTCCTGGTTGCGTGCGCCGCTGCGGGCACATCCGCGCCCGGGGACCAGGCTTCGTCACTTGCTGTCGGCGCGGTGCCGACCCGGGCGGCCACCGCGTCGCCGCCAGATCCCGGCGTCCCGGCGGTCGCCGGCGGCGGGGCCGACATCGTCATGGCGCGGCAAGGCGACCGGATCGTCGCCCTCGACGCGGGCAACGGCGAACGCCTCTTCGAGGCACCGGCGGGCGTGGGCACGCCCGACTGGCGGACGGTCTACGCGACCTCACCGGACGGTTCGGGCACGCGCGTCTCACGGGTCAAGGTCGACGACGGCGGGAGCGTCGACGGCCAGCTGACGATCCCGGGCCGATTCGTGCCGGCCACGATCGGCCTTGGGAAGACGACCATCGGCCTGTCGGCGGACGGCGGGACGCTCGTGCTCGCCGACCCCGCGTCTCCAGACGGGAGCAGCCGGTTCGCCGTCCTCTCGACGGCACTCGACGCGCCGGCTTCGATCATCTCGCTGGCGGGCCGCTTCACGCTCGACACGCTGTCGCCCGACGGCCGCCGCATCTACTTCGTCGAACATCTCTCCGCGGAGGCCGGGGGCCACTACGTGGTCCGCTCGTACGACGTGTCCGCACGAGCGTTCGAGGCCGGAATCGTCGTCGACAAGCTCAACGGCGACGAAGCCATGGCCGGGACGCCGATCGAGCAGGTCGTCGGCAACGCCGGCTGGGTCTTCACGCTCTACCTCGGCCCTGACGGTCCGTTCGTGCATGCGCTGAGCACGCTCGACCGGATCGCGCTCTGCCTCGACCTGCCGCTTCCTGCGGGAACCGTGGCGAGCACGTCCGGCTGGGGCCTCGGCGTCGCCGCGGGAGCCAGAGTGATGTACGCGGCAAACGCGGCCCTGGGTCGGGTCTTCCAGCTCGCCCTCGACCAACCGAGCGTCGTTCGTGCGGCCGAGCTGCCGACGGCGGCGAGCGGGGGCCTCGTGCTTGCCAAGTTCGATGGCGCCGCCGGGGCGACCGGCAACGGCGCGGCCGTCTCGCCCGACGGTTCGATGCTCTACGTCGTCGGCCCGACGGGGCTCCAGGTAGTCTCGACGGTCGATCTGCGATTGGGTGCGCACCTGCTTGCGGATCGGACCTTGACCGGCATCGGCATCGCTCCGGACGGTCGAACGATCTACGCGCTCGGGCGCGATGGTCGGATCGTGCGCCTCGATCCGTCGACCGGGGCGGCCCTGGGCGCCCTCGACGGGACCGGCTATGACGCCATCCTGCGGGTCGCCGGCGAGCGTCCCTGAGACTCGCGGCACGGGTCGACCGTGCGAATGGCCGCAGTGGCGAGCGCGACCGGGAATTCGGGCACCGGCCACCGACCCACCGGACCGGCGGGTCGCTGATGATGGGGAACCCGGCGTCGGCCGTGCCGCGGGATGGTACGCTCGGCCGGCGGCTGCGGCGCATCGCGCCGCGCCCGGAATGATCCTTGGAGGCACCACGCGATGGCCGAAACGTTCCACGACGCCATGGTCGCGGGTTACGCGCTCTCGGAGCCGTCCCTGGTGATCGGGAGCCCGATGGACGGCATCGCGGCGCTGCCCGACGTGCGCATCCAGGTGGCGCTCTCAATGCTGAACCGTCATGGGCTCGTGGCCGGTGCGACGGGGACGGGCAAGACGAAGACGCTCCAGCTCCTCGCGGGCCAGCTCTCCCTGGCCGGGGTTCCCGTCCTGATCGCCGACATCAAGGGCGACCTGACCGGGCTTGCCCTGCCCGGCGACGCGGCCAACGCCAAGGTGGTGGCGCGCGCGACGGACCTCGCGTGGGAGTTCAAGCCGGACGGCCACCCCGTCGAGTTTCTATCGCTTTCGGGCCAGCTCGGCGCCCAGGTACGGGCGACTGTGCATTCGTTCGGGCCGCTGCTCCTCGGCCGCGTGCTCAGCCTCAACGACACGCAGACGAGCATCCTCTCGCTCGTCTTCAAGTACTGCGATGACCACCAGCTGCCGCTGCTCGACCTCGCGGACCTGACGACCACGCTCAAGTACCTCGGCAGCGACGATGCCAAGGCGATCCTCGCCGACTACGGCGGCATCTCGCCGGCAAGTCTCGGGGTCATCCTCCGCTCGATCATCACGCTCGAGCAGCAGGGCGCGGACGTCTTCTTCGGCGAGCCTGAGTTCGACGTCGACGACCTGATGCGGACGACGCCCGGGGGGCAGGGGATCATCAGCATCCTCGAGCTGTCCGACGTGATGGACAAGCCCGCGCTCTTCAGCACGTTCATGCTCTGGATGCTCGCCCAGCTCTACCATGCGCTCCCGGAGGCGGGCGACCTCCCGAAGCCCAAGCTGTGCTTCTTCTTCGACGAGGCGCACCTCCTTTTCGACGGCGCGTCGGCGTCGCTGCTTGCCCAGATCGAGCAGACGGTCCGCCTCATCCGCTCCAAGGGGGTCGGCGTCTACTTCGTCACGCAGGTGCCCACCGACGTCCCGTCGTCCGTCCTCGCCCAGCTGGGCAACCGGATCCAGCATGCGCTGCGTGTCTTCACGCCCGAGGATGCCGACAGCCTCAAGAAGACCGTCCGGACCTTCCCGATGACGGACTACTTCGAGACCGGGACGACGCTCACCTCGCTCGGCATCGGCGAGGCGCTGGTGACCGTGCTGTCCCCGCGCGGCGTCCCGACGCCGCTCGCACCCACACGGCTCCTGCCACCCGATTCCCTCATGGCGGCGCTCCCGCCCGATGAGCTCCAGCGGCGCATCCTGGCGGGCGCGCTCCATGCCACGTACGCGACCGCGGTCGACCGGCAGAGCGCGCACGAGATCATCACTGCCCGCCTCCAGGCCGCCCAGGCTGCGGTGGCGGCGATGCAGCCCGTCGCGGTCGGCGCCGCGGCCGCTGCGCACGGAGGTCCCACGCCGGCGCAGGAGCGAGCCGAGATCGAGCGCCGCGCCCGCGAGCTGGAGCGGATCCGGCGCGACGCGGAGCGCGAGGCGCGCACGCAGGCGCGGGAGGACGCCGCCGCACAGCGCGCCGCGGAGCGCGCGCGGCTCCAGCGGGAGCGCGAGATCTCCCAGGTCGGGACGACCGTGCTGCGAGGTGTGCTCGGCACGCTCTTCGGCGGCAGCAGGCGGCGCCGCTGATCGTCTCGCGGGTCAGCCGGCCCGGGTGCGCTTCCTCGTTGCTGCGGCCCGGCTCGCCTCCAGCACGTCGCGGGAGTTCGCCTTGTACTCGTCGTATCGCTCGACCGCCTCGCGGACATATTCGCCGACGGCCGCGCGATCGACGACGTCGTCGTACGCGAAGTCCCAGGTCTTGAGGACCGAGCTGCCGGCCCGAAGGACGCGACTGGAGTCGTCGAGGAGCACACCATAGAGGAAGCGAAGGCAGACGGCCTTGCGGGTCGCGTCGATCGCGCACACCCAGGTTCGCCAGTCGCCGTTGAGCGCGTACATCAGGATCCGGTACTTGATGGCGACGTCGAAGCCGGGATGCGCCTCGCGAACGGCCTCGTCGAGGGCGACCACGACAGACGCAGCCGCCGGGTCGACGCCACCGAGGTAGGTTTCGCGGGCTGCAGGGGCAGCCCCGGATTCGCTCACTCGACCTTTGTCCCTTCGACACCGGCCACCGGCTGTGGGTACTCCGGGTTCAGGGCATCGAGCCGGCCCGCGAGGATCTCGCCGACCGCCAGGTTGCGCAGCCAGTTCCGGTTGGCCGGGACCAGGTACCACGGCGCGTATGGTGTCGACGTCTCGCCGAGCATCTCGCCGAACGCGATCGCGTAGTCATCCCAGCGCGTGCGCTCGGCGATATCCGCGGGGCTGAACTTCCAGCGCTTCGTGGGATCGTCCACGCGGTCCTGGAAGCGCTGGCGCTGCTCGTCGCGGTCGATCGCGAGGAAGAACTTGACGATCGTGACGCCCTCGTCGGTGAGCATTCGTTCGAAGTTGCGGATCTGCTCGTAGCGCGCCCGCCAGCGCTCCTCCGGGACGAGCCCGTGGACCCGGACGATGAGCACGTCCTCGTAGTGGCTCCGGTTGAAGATGCCGATCTCGCCGCGCGCGGGGATGTGCTGGTGGACCCGCCACAGGTAGTCGTGGGCCAGCTCGAGCGGGCTCGGCACCTTGAACGAGGTCACCGGGGTGCCCTGCGGGTTGAACGCCCCGGCGATGACCTTGATCGTGCCGTCCTTGCCCGCCGCGTCGATCCCCTGGATGACGACGAGGACGGCGTGCTTCGCCTCGGCCCAGACGCGTTCCTGCAGGTCGGTCAGGCGCGTCAGGACCTGGGTCAGCGCATCGGTGGCCGGGCCCTTCTCCCGCCCGAGGGTGGCGGCGCAGTCGAAACGGCCGAGGTCCACCTTCGACCCGGGCTTGACCCGCAGCAGCGTCTCGAAATTCCCGCGGTCGCCCTTCTTTGCCGCCATGCCGACCTCCCAGCGGTGCACTCGCCGCGGACCCGGCTGACCCGGGGCTGCGCGTCAGGCGATCCATCGTAGGGCTCGGCCCAACGCCGTGGATAGAATGCAGGTCGATCGAGGCTGCGCGCCCCGTGGCCCACCACGCAATCCGGGGAGTCCACGCCAATGGCGACCGCCACGAACCTCGTCCCGCACAAGATCTTCCTCGCCGGGCGATGGGTCGAGTCGCCGGACATCCTCCGCATCACGAACCCGGCGCGCCCCGACGAGCCGGCCGGCCTCACCTACCAGGCGACGCCTGAGCAGTACGAGGAGGCGGTCCGGGCCGCGGTCGAGGCGTTCGAGGTGACGCGGAAGCTGCCCGCGTACGAGCGCGCTGCGACCCTCCGCTCCATCAGCGCCGGGATCCGCGCGCGCCGGGAGGAGCTGGGCCGGCTGATCGCGATGGAGGCCGGCAAGCCGATCCGCGATGCTCTCGTGGAGGTGGATCGGGCCACGCTGACGTTCCGGCTCGGCGCGGAGGAGGCGGAGCGGCTCGGCGGCGAGGTCATCCCGCTCGACCTGATGGCAAGCAGCAAGGGCCGGATCGGGATCACCCGGCGCTACCCGGCAGGTCCGGTCGCCGCGATCAGCCCGTTCAACTTTCCCCTGAACCTCGCCGCCCACAAGCTGGCTCCGGCAATCGCCGCGGGATGCTCGATCGTCCTCAAGCCGCCCTCAAAGGACCCGCTCACGATGCTCACCGTGGCGGAGATCGTGGAGGAGGCCGGGGCGCCGGCCGGATCCGTGAGCATCCTTCCGATGAGCCGCGAGCTCGGGGACCGGCTCGTCGCCGACGACCGGTTCGCGGTGCTGACGTTCACGGGATCCCCGGCGGTCGGATGGCCGATGAAGGCGCGGGCGGGCCGCAAGAGGGTGGTCCTCGAGCTCGGCGGCAACGCGGCGGTCATCGTCGACCGCACGGCCGACCTGGCCTGGGCGGTCAAGCGGATCGCGGTCGGCGCGTTCGCCTACGCCGGGCAGGTCTGCATCAGCGTCCAGCGGATCTTCGTCCATGACGACGTCCACGATGCGTTCGTCGATCGGTTCCGCGCCGCCGCATCGGGCCTCCGCCTTGGCGACCCGCTCGACGCCGCGACGGATCTCGGCCCGATGGTCGATGCGAAGGCGGCCGCGCGGACGCAGTCCTGGGTGGACGAGGCGGTGGCGGCCGGCGCGCGCGTCCTGCTCGGCGGCCGCGCGAACGGGACGTTCTTCCCGCCGACCATCCTTGCCGAAGCGCCGCTCGACGCGAAGGTCTGCTCGGAAGAGGCGTTCGCGCCGGTCGTGGTCCTCGCCCGGTTCTCTGACTTCGGCGATGCCCTGGCCCAGGCGAACAACTCGCGCTTCGGCCTCCAGGCCGGCGTCTTCACGAACGACCTGGGCAACGCGTTCCGCGCGTTCGATGGCCTCGAGGTCGGCGGCGTCATCCTGAATGACATCCCGACATATCGGATCGACCACATGCCATATGGCGGGGTGAAGGACTCCGGGCTCGGCCGTGAGGGCCTCCGCTATGCGATCGAGGACATGACCGAGATCCGGATCCTCGTCGTCGCCCAGCCCGGATAAGGTTGCCGGATATGAACGTGGAATTCGGCGGTGGCATGCCGATCCTGTGGCTTGTCGGCGTCCTGATCATCGTCCTCTTCTGGGCCCTCGTGATCGCGGCGATCGTGCTCGCGATCCGCTGGCTGATCAGGGCCGACCGGCGGGGCAGCCACGAAGGCCCCGCGACCCCCGATGCCCTGGAGATCCTGCGCCAGCGCTACGCCCGGGGGGAGATCGACGAGGCCGAATACGAGCGCCGGCAGACAGTCCTGAAAGGCTGAGCAGGACCGACGAGCCCGGGAGGGTCGCGCGCCCCGCCTCACATGTCCGCGATCGAGCGCGGCGCAAAGCGCGGGCCGCGGCGCGGGGCGTGAATCCCGGCCACCTCGATCAGCTGCACGACCCGTGCCCGATGGCCCGCGAAGGGCGCGAGCAGCTCCAGCATCCGCTCGTCGGTGCCGCGCGGCTCGCCCGCCAGCGCCTGGCAGACCGCGTGACAGAGGTGGAAGTCGCCGACGCTCACGGCATCGGCATCGCCGAACGCACGCAGGCCCACCTCGGCGGCCGTCCACGCCCCGACGAGCGGGAATGCCCGCAGGCGGGCGTACGCGTCGGGCAGCGCCATGTCTGCGCACTCCTCGGCGCGCGCGGCGTGGGCGGCCGCGAAGCGGATCGCATCGGCCCGGCGCCGTTCCAGCCCCAGCGGGTGATAGGCGTAGCCGGGCAGCCCTGCCAGCGTCCCGGGGGCCGGCGGCACACGCAGCGGTGCCGGACGTCCGGCCGACGCATCGTCCCAGGGCCCCGGTGCCGGCTCCCCGTGGCGGCGCACGAGCGCGACGAACGCCGAGCGAGCTTCCTCGCCCGTCACCTTCTGCTCGATGATCGCGGGGACCAGCGCCTCCAGGACACGGCGCGTTCGGCCGATCCGGATCCCGGGGAATCGGGCGTGGAGCTGGCGGAGGAGCGGGTGTCCGGCCACGGCCGCGCCGAACCCGCCGGCGTCGTCCAGCGCCCCGGCAAGCTCCGGCGCATGCTCGATGACCCAGCCCGCGCCCGGCCCCCACGTCTGCGCCCGGATCGCCTCACCGTCCCGGACGAGGCGGAGCGTGGCCGGCCCGTCCGGCGTCCGCGTCGCCCGCCAGGCCGATCCGTCAGCCGAGAAGCGCAGGGTCGGGTCGGCGGGTCCGCGGCGATGGACGTCCAGCGTCAGCCGGAGGTCGAGCGGCCCTGCCGAGGCGAACTGGCGGACGAGCGGGTCCAGACGGGTTCTCCCAGGTCAGGCGGCCGTCGCGAGCTGGGCTCGCCCGGTCGCCAGAGGCTCCCATCGTGGCGCATCCGGCGGACGACGTCGTCGCTGATCCGGCGGCGGCGTGCCCGCATCGCTCCGTCCTCTTCGCGGCTCGGCGGCGCTGCCGCGCGTATCGACGACAGGGTCGAGGGATCCTCCGAGGTCAACGAGACCGATGAGATACGACGCCAAGGAACCGCCCGGCCACAACTCCGAACACGAGGCCGACGGTCAGGCCGGTCAGGTTGTCGACGACGTCGGCGCTTTCGCAGGCTCGATCGAGGGCCGGTACGAGCAGCTGCGTCCCCTCGATTGCGAAGGGCAGCCCGATCGAGGCGATGAGCACGATCACCTTCAGCCGTGATCGCGGAATGAAGGCAATCGAGAGACCCAGAGGAACGAACAGCAGGACGTTGAGGCTCACGTCGTTGACGGCGAAGAGCTCCCTCAGCGGCGCCAGGCCCATCCTGGACAGATCACAGGTCCCCGTCCCGATGGTCCCGAAGGCGAGCGCCCCGCGGAGCGGGGTGAGTGTCGCGGACAGGATGGCGCCGAGACTCAATACCAGCGTCAGGGCCACGGCCCGGCGGATGCCCAGAGTCCGCGCAACCCGCCCGTTGACCACGAGGCCGACCGCTACCGAGATTGCCACCGCGGGCAGGAACCAGGGCAGCACCCTGAACTCCCCGAAATGCACGATCGCGACCAGGATCCTAAACGGCGTTGTCCCGGCCCGATGGGCGACCGATCAAGCGGTCGCCGCGGCGCCCGTGGCGC
>Ga0302299_10002377_pt1 | contig 11497 bp, 9 predicted proteins | sample III_Fen_N3_4_FD_198795 | JGI IMG/M metagenome (GOLD analysis project Ga0302299, IMG submission 198795) | Peat permafrost microbial communities from Stordalen Mire near Abisko, Sweden - III_Fen_N3_4 | ecosystem: Environmental > Terrestrial > Soil > Wetlands > Permafrost | place: Sweden: Abisko...
GGCGGTGTGGTGCCGGTGGCCGCGGCGCTGCTGGCGGTCGGCGCCGTCGTGGGGGCGCAGGTCGGCACACGGCTGCTCATGGTGTTGAGCCGGCGCGTCGCACAGTGGATCTTCATCGTGTTCGTCGCGGTCTCGGTGGTGCAGCTGCTGCTCGTGGTGCCGGACCGCGGCCAGGACTTCCCGGTGGACCCGTGGCGCGGGGTGTGGCTCGTCGTGCTGGGGCTGGTCGCGGGGGCGCTGTCGGCGATCCTCGGTGTCGGCGGCGGCGGCATCGTGGTGCCGGTGCTCATGCTGGCGTTCGGTGCCAGCGACCTCGTCGCCAAGGGCTCGTCGCTGGTGATGATGCTGCCCGGCGTGCTGAGCGGCCTGGTGGCGAACCTGCGCCGGCACAACGTCGACGTGCGGGCCGGGCTGGTCGTCGGCGCCGCGTCCGTGATCACCAGCCCGCTGGGCGCGTGGCTGGCGCACGCCGTGCCGCCGCGCGCCGGTGCGGTGCTCTTCGCGGGCTTCCTGGTGTTCGTCCTGGTCAGCATGGTGCGGCAGGCCCTGCGGCCCGACCCGCCGCAGGTGCACGACGAAGCCCCCGCGCCGGCGGTGCCGCCCCCCGACTGACGCCGGACCGTCACCAGACGCTCACGCCGGCGTCGCCGGGCGGACACGTCCGCCGACTAGCGTCGGCCGTGACGACAACACCTGGAGGGCATCGATGACCCTGACCCTGACGCTCGTCCGACACGGGCAGACCCACTTCAACGCACGCCAGCTGCTGCAGGGCAGCTGCGACTCCCCCCTCACGCGCACCGGCCGGGACGGCGTGCGGGTCACCGCGCGGCACCTCGCGCCGGCTCCGTTCGCGGCCGCCTACTCCTCCCCGTCGGGACGCGCGGTCGCCACCGCGGTCGAGATCCTGCGGCACCACCCCGACGTGCGGCTGCGCACGGACCCCGACCTGCACGAGTACGACTTCGGCACCTTCGAGCGCCGACCCGAGCGCGAGCTCGAGGCCGTCGAGCCCTGGTCCGAGCTGGTGCCCGCGGTGCTGGCGGGACGCCACCCTGGCCTGCCCGGCGGTGAGCACGGCGCCGACTTCATGGCACGCACCCGGCGCGCATTCGCGCGCATCATCGACGCACACCCCGGGGGCGAGGTGCTCGTCGTCGGGCACGGCCTGACCCTGGGTGCGTGGCTGGCCACGCTCGACTCGCGCGGCCTGGTGGCGTTGCCGAACGCGTCGGTGTCCACCGTGCGGATCGAGGCGGACGGCACGGCGCGCGTCGTGTCCGTCGGCGTGGACGTCGCCGGGCACGGCCTGCTCGCCGCCCGGCCGGTGCCCGCCGACCTGCGGGTGCCCGCCTCGGCCTGACCGCACACGACACCCCGCGCCGGGCCGTCCGGCGGGTGGGACGATGCGCCCATGACTCCCCCCGACGATGCGCCGCCCGTTGCGGCCGCCACCTGGACGGCAGCGCACCCGGACGTGCTCGGCGACGGCTGGATGGCCCGCACCCTGACCCTGCGCGACGACGCCGTGACCGCTCGCACCGGCGTGCCGCCCGTCGCCACGCTGGTGCACCGCGAGCCGGCGACGGCCCGGCGTGCCGTGCTGTACCTGCACGGCTTCGTCGACTACTTCTTCCACCCCCACGTCGCCGACGCGCTGATCGCCGCCGGCTACGACCTGTACGGCCTGGACCTGCGTGACTACGGCCGTTCGATCCGCCCCGGCCGCGACCCCAACGACTGCGCCGACCTGTCCCTGTTCACCGAGGAGATCGACGCGGCCGTCCGCACGCTGCGCCCCCGCTACGAGCGGGTGGTGCTGCTCGGTCACTCCACCGGCGGGCTGGTCGCCGCGCTGTGGGCCGACGCACGCGGCGGGCAGGGGTTGGTGGACGCCGTGGTGCTGAACAGCCCGTGGCTGGACCTGCGCGGCTCGTGGTTCGACCGGCGGGTGCTGACCCCGGTGCTCGACGTGGTGGGCGCCGTCGCGCCACGGCTCGTCGTCAGCCACCTGGCCGAGCACTACGGGTACGCGCTGCACGTCGACACGGGCGGCGAGTGGGTCTACGACCTGACGTGGAAGCCGGCCGCCGGGTTCCCGGTGCGGGCGGGGTTCGTCCGGTCGGTGCGCCGCGGCCACGCCCGGGTGGCGCGGGGGCTGGGCATCGACGTGCCGGTGCTGGTGGCGACGTCGGACGCCAACGGCCCGGACAAGAGCTGGCACGACGCACTGCTGACCACCGACTCGGTGCTGGACGTGCACCAGATGGCCGCGCTCGCACCTCGGCTCGGGCCCGACGTCACGCTGGTGACGGTGCCCGGTGGCGCGCACGACCTGGCGCTGTCGCCCACGCCGGCGCGCGAGCGCTACCTCGCCGAGGTGGTGGCGTTCCTCAGCGCCCGGCTGCCGACCGACGGCTGACGAGGACGAACGCGCTGCCGAGCAGGATCGCCGCCAGGGCCGTCGCGAGGCCCGCGGTGGACGAGCCCGCGCCGGTGGCCGCCAGCGCCGGCGTCTGCGTGGGCACCGGCTCGGGCGCCGGGTCGTCGGCGAGCACCCGCGTGGTGACGTCGCCACAGGTCGAGCCGTCGAAGGCGCCGAGGGAGTCCGCGAGCGTCGCGACCCAGTGCACGTCGCCGCTGGTGGTCGGCGTGAACGTCACCGGGCCGACGGTCCCGGCGGCGGACACGGGCAGCGGGTCCGAGACGTACACCGGCTCGACCGCGCAGGTCGCGTAGGCGGCCAGGACGACCGTCGAGCCAGCCGGGATGGCCGACCCCTCGACGGTCGCGCTCGCGGCAACCGGCGCACCCAACGCGATCCTCGCGGGTGCGACGACCCGCGAGATGCGGGCATCGACGTCGGTGCGGATCTGCACGATCGGCGTGTACGTCGAGTCGGTGGCGACGAGCGTGCCGGTATCGCCCCGCTGGAACGCGACGCTCGTGTCGACGTCGGTGCCTGCGGCGAGCACCGTGCTGGGAGTCACGGCCAGCAGGCCGTAGTTCAGCGAGTCCCACGGACCAGGGCCCGCGTCGCCCCCGTTGCTCTGGGTGGCGAACGCCATGGTGACGATGACGTCGTCGGGCAGCGTGAGCGGCGCGGCGGGCGTGAAGGTCACATCGAACGCCAACCCGCTGTAGCACCGCGACTCGCCCGCCGACCACCACCCGCGTGAGCCGCGGGCGGTGCACTCCGGACTCGTCGAGGGCCGGTAGGGCACCGCGACGTCGAGCGTCCGGGTCCACAGCACGGCACCCGCCGCGGGGACGGCGCCCGTGGAGTCCACCGCGTAGACGGTGAGGGTCAGGCCGTGCTGGTACGTCGCGCCCGCCGCGGACACACAGGGGCCGGACGGGTCGGTCAGGTCGCTCTGGCACGCCCAGCTGCTCATGCCGACGGTGATCGCATCGACCACGCGTCCGGTGCCGGGCTTCAGCGTCACCAGATCGCCGAACTCCGCCGTGCGGGTGGCCTGGTAGCCGAGGCTCGGGTAGTTGCCGGGCACCGGCGCCGGCCACGAGTCGAACGCGGCCTGGGTCCTCGGGACCGGGCCCGGTCCCGCCGCAGCACCCGCGGCACCCGCGCCGACGAGGAGCAGGACGCCGGCCACCACCGCCACGCCGACCCCGAACCGCCCTGCGCGCCGCGCGTTCGCGCCCATTGTCGGCACCATTCCCTCTCACCATCGCCGGCAGTCGACGCCCCGTGACCGGGCCCGAACGTACCGACAACCCGGACGCTTGTCCAGCACCCTTGTCCCAGGTCAACTACCCTGGATCGTGGGCACCGCAGAACCGACAGACCCGGACCGTGGTGGACCGGGCACGCCGACGGGTCGGTCCGTGTCCGCCGACGACTTCCGGCACCGGCCCGGCGGGCCGGACGAGCCACAGCGCACGTTCCACCCGCGCCGCGCGAGCCTCGGCCGGGACCGCGCCGCCGACCTGGCCCGGCTCTGGCCACGGTTCGGCCTCTCGGTGCACGACGAGGCGCTCGGCCGTGGCCCGCGCACGCCCGCCGGCCTGCTGGACACCGTCGCGCTGTTCGGCCGCACCGCGCCCCTGGTGCTGGAGATCGGCCCCGGCATGGGTGCGGCGACCGTGGCGATGGCGGCGGCCGACCCGGGGCGCGACGTGCTGGCCGTCGAGGCCCACCTGCCGGGCATCGCCGCGCTGCTGGGCCTCGTCGAACGCCACGGCCTGACGAACGTGCGCGTGGTGCACGGTGACGCGCTCGAGCTGGTCCGCGACCTGCCCCCCGGCTCGTTCGACGAGGTGCGCGCGTTCTTCCCCGACCCCTGGCCGAAGCAGCGGCACGCCAGACGGCGCCTGGTGCGCCCGGACACCGTGGCCCTGCTGCGCGGCCGGCTGGTCGTCGGGGGCCTGCTGCACCTGGCCACCGACGTTCCGGACTACGCCGCCCAGATGCTGGCAGTGCTCACCGCGGACCCCGGCCTGGTGAACGTGGACGCCTCGGACGGCTTTGCCCCGCGGCCGCCCCACCGCCCGACGACCGCCTTCGAGCGCAAGGCCGTCGCGGCCGGCCGCGGGTCCCGCGACCTCGTCTTCCGCCGCGTCAGGTAGCCGCCGGGGTCAGGCAGCAACCGTCAGGCAGAGCGGACCGGCGGGGTGTGCCAGATGCGGTCGATGTAGTCCTGCATGGACCGGTCGGAGGAGAAGTAGCCGGAGCGAGCCACGTTGAGGATCGCCGACTGCGTCCAGCCCTCCTCGTCGCGGTAGGCCTCGTCCACCCGGTCCTGCGCCGCCAGGTAGGACGAGAAGTCCGCGAGCGCGCAGAACCGGTCCTCCTGCAGCAGGTTCGAGACGAGGGGCTCGAACACCGACCGGTCGCCGCCGGAGAAGGCGCCGGACGCGATGAGGTCCAGCGCACCGCGCAACCGCGGGTCCTGCTCGTAGTACTCGCCCGGGTGGTAGCCCTTCGCGATGAGCGCCTCGACCTCCGGCTCGAGCATGCCGAACAGGAAGAAGTTGTCGTCGCCGACCAGGCGCCGGATCTCCACGTTCGCGCCGTCCTCGGTGCCGATGGTCAGCGCACCGTTGAGGGCGAACTTCATGTTGCCGGTGCCGGACGCCTCCTTGCCGGCGAGCGAGATCTGCTCCGACAGGTCAGCGGCCGGGATCAGCACCTCGGCCAGCGTGACGTTGTAGTTGGCGGGGAACGCCACGGTGAGCGCGCCGGCCACTCGCGGGTCGGCGTTGATGGTCGCCGCGACGTGGTTGATCAGGCCGATGGTCTGCTTGGCGATCCGGTACCCCGGCGCGGCCTTGGCGCCGAAGGCGAACGCCCGCGGCACGATCGAGCCCGGGTCCAGCTCCCCCGCGATGATCTGCCGGTACAGGTGCACGATGTGCAGCACCTTGAGGGTCTGCCGCTTGTACTCGTGCAGCCGCTTGACCATCACGTCGAGCATCGCGTCCTCGCGCAGCACGATGCCGTCCCGGTCGGCCAGCGTGCTCACCAGCAGCGCCTTGTTCGCCTTCTTCACGGCGCGGAACCGCTCGCGGAACTCGTCGTCGCCCGCGAACGTCTCCAGGCCCTGGAGCATCTCCAGGTCTGTCTCCCACCCGGGGCCGACCGCGTCGGTGATCAGCGCGGACAGCCCGGGGTTGGCCAGCCGGATGAATCGGCGGGGGGTGACACCGTTGGTGATGTTGGTGAACTTGTCCGGCCAGTACTCGGCGAACTGCGGCAGCACCTTGTCCCGCAACAGCTGGGAGTGCAGCTCGGCGACCCCGTTGACCTTGGAGCCGGCGATGGTGGCCAGGTAGGCCATCCGCACCGCGCGCACGGGGTGCTCGGCGATGATCGACATGCTGCGCAGGCGCAGCGGGTCGTCGCCCCAGCGCGCCCGCACCTCGTCGAGGAAGGTGTCGTTGATGCGGTAGATGATCTCCAGGTGCCGGGGCAGCAGGCGCCCCAGCAGCTCCACGGGCCACACCTCGAGCGCCTCCGGCAGCAGCGTGTGGCAGGTGTACGCGAAGCACTGCTGGGTGACCGCCCAGGCCTCGTCCCAGTCCCAGCCGCGCTCGTCGACGAGCACGCGCATGAGCTCCGGTACCGCGATCACCGGGTGGGTGTCGTTGAGCTGGAAAATCACCCGCTCCGGCAGGCGGTGCAGGTCGAAGTCCTCCGGCAGCACGGTGTCGATGAAGTCCCGGATGGAACAGGCGCAGAAGAAGTACTGCTGCTGGAGGCGCAGCTCCTTGCCCTGCGGGGTGGAGTCCTCGGGGTACAGCACCATGGAGATGTTCGCGGCACGGGTCTGGTTCTGCACCGCCTCGGCGTAGTCGCCCTCGTTGAACGCGTCGAGCTTGAAGGCCCGGGTGGCGCGGGCGCTCCACAGCCGCAGCGTGTTGACCCGGCCGTTGCGGTAGCCGGGCACCATGTAGTTGTAGGGCAGGCCCTGCACGTCCCACTCGGGGTTCCACCGTGTGCGGGTGACCCCGGCCTCGTCGACGTACTGCTCGGTGCTGCCGCCGAACTGCACGGTGACGGCCTTCTCCGGGTGCGGGAACTCCCACGGGTTGCCCAGCGCCAGCCAGCGGTCGGAGTGCTCCACCTGCCAGCCGTCGACGAACTCCTGGCGGAAGATGCCGTACTCGTAGCGGATGCCGTAGCCGATGCACGGCACGCTCATCGTCGCGAGCGAGTCGACGAAGCACGCGGCCAGCCGGCCGAGGCCGCCGTTGCCCAGCCCGGGCTCGACCTCCTCCTCCGCGATCACGTCCAGGTCGAGGCCCAGCGCGGCCAGCGCCTCGCGGGCGATGTCGTCGAGGTCCGTCGCGAGCAGCGCGTTCTCCAGCTGGCGGCCGAGCAGGTACTCCGCGGACAGGTAGGCGACCGACTTGGCCTGGGCCTTGTACTGCCGCGTCAGCGTGCCCATCCATCGCGCCATCAGGTAGTGCCGCACGGCGCGGGCCAGCGCGAGGTACTGGTCGTTGACGGAGGATCGGGCCAGCGTGACGCCCTGGCCGAAGTTCAGCTCGCGCAGGAACTCGCGCGTGAACTTCTCCACGTTGTGCTCCGGCTGGATCACCGCGGTCGGGGCGATGGGAAGGTTCTCAGTCACGCGGCGACGATATCCCGCGACTATCGCTTGCACGAAGTTGCGCAAGTGATTCCACCCCCAGTGCCCCACCGCCCTCGGCGCGGCCCCGGTGTGATACTCGGCTCGTGCCGCCACCCGCGCCCACCCCGAGCGGGACCGCCCTGCGGAGCGGACCGCACCCCCGCATCGTCGTCATGGGCGTGAGCGGGTCGGGCAAGTCCACGCTCGGCGTGGCCCTCGCGCAGGCGCTCGGGGTGCCGTTCGCGGAGGGCGACGACTTCCACAGCGCCGCGAACCGGGCCGCCATGGCCGCCGGTCATGCCCTGACCGACGCCGACCGCCTGCCCTGGCTCGAGGCCCTGCGGACGTGGGCGGCGGCCCGGCCCGCCGGCTGCGTGCTGTCCTGCTCGGCGCTGCGCCGGGCCTACCGCGACGTGCTGCGCGGCGCCGGGCCGGACGTCGTGTTCCTCGAGGTCGACGTCCCGCGGGAGGTGCTCGCCACCCGGCTGGCCGCCCGGCGCGGGCACTTCATGCCGCCGTCGCTGCTCGACTCCCAGCTGGCCACCCTGGAGCCGCTGGCCGACGACGAGGCGGGCGCACGGCTGGACGGCACCCAGCCGGTGGCTGAGCTCGTCACGGTGGCGCGGCACGTGCTGTCCTGCTGACCGGTCGTCGTCCGGCGCCTCGGCCGTGCATGCGCTGCGCCTCCCCGGGCTCCGGTGGGACGGCGGCCGGGAGGAGACGACTACGGTGAATCCCGCACAGGAACCTCTGGGTCAGTCCACAGCATCCGGCCGACCCTCCCAGGAAGGACGACGCTCATGACGACAGTGGCGACCAAGATCGGGGTGGCGGGCACGCTGGCCTTGGCCCTGGCTCTTTCCGGGTGCACGTCGGCACCCCCCGCGGGCAGCGGCGGCACGCCGCCCGCCACCCAACTGCACGACGTGTCGCAGCAGAACGACGCGCTGGACGCGTTCGTGGCGACGGAGCGGGACTCGCTGCCGACGATCGAGCAGCAGAACCCCGGGGTGTTCTCCGACGTCACCGTCCAGAGCGTCTACCCCGACACCGTCGAGTACCACTACACGTACGCGCAGCAGCTCGACCCGGTCGCCCTCGGTGAGTACTTCGACAAGATGATGCCGGGCTTCCAGGAGGCGTGCGACACCCAGGCGTTCCCGGCCATGAAGCGCGCCGGTCTCGTCGCCTCCCAGAAGGTGACCTACACCTACTACAACGCCGACGGCTCGCTGATCTGGTCCCACACCTTCACCTCGTCGTGACCGGGGCACAGCGCAGCGCAGCAGGTCAGCGCCCGTGATGGTGCCGGCCGTACCGGAGGCGAGGAACACGACGACTGCGGCCACCTCGTCCGGGCGGGTGAACCGTTCGGTCGGCGTCCCCGCGACCGCGGACGCCCTGATCTGACCGGCGGCGTCGCCGGCCCTACGCTGACGCCATGCCGGTCCTGGGCACCAAGCTGCAGGTCCCGTCACCGCGCCGCGAGCTCGTGGCGCGAGCACGGCTGGTCGACCCGCTGCCCACCGGTGCCGGCTCGATGCCTCGGCTCCTGCTCGTCGCGGCCCCCGCGGGGTTCGGCAAGACGACCCTGATGTCCCAGTGGCTGGGCGCGCCCGGCCCCGACCGGACGCTCCGGGTGGCCTGGTTGTCGCTGGATCCCGGCGACGGCGACCTGCGCCGGTTCCTCACGCACCTGGTGGCCGCGGTGCAGGTCGCCGTCCCGGAGGCCGGTGCGGAGGCCCAGGCGCTGCTGGGCACCGACGGCCCACCGCCGGCCGAGGACGTCCTGGTCAGCCTGGTGAACGATCTCGACGCACTGGCCGGGCCGACGGTGCTCGCCCTGGACGACTACCACCTCATCGACGAACCCACCGTGCACGATGCGGTGACGTTCCTGCTCGACAACCTGCCGCCCCAGGTCACCGTGGCGATGACCACTCGGGCGGACCCGCCGCTGCCGCTGTCCCGGCTGCGCGCCCGCGGCGAGCTGCGCGAGGTGCGCGCCGCCGACCTGCGGTTCACGCAGGACGAGGCCGCCGCCTTCCTCAACGACGTCATGGGCCTGCGCCTGGAGCCGGAGCACGTCGCCGCGCTCGAGAACCGGACCGAGGGATGGGTAGCCGGGCTGCAGCTCGCGGCCCTGTCGGTGCGAGGCCGGGCGGCCGACGCCGGCGCGGACATCGGCGACTTCGTCGACGCCTTCTCCGGGAGCAATCGCTTCGTCCTGGACTACCTGCTCGAGGAGGTGCTGGACGCTCAGAGCGACGAGGTCCGCGCGTTCCTGCTCGACACCTGCGTCCTCGACCAGCTCACCGGGCCCCAGTGCGACGCCCTGACGGGTCGCTCCGACGGACGGCAGGCGCTGGACGCCCTGGAACGCGCGAACCTCTTCGTCGTCCCGCTCGACGACCAGCGCCAGTGGTACCGCTATCACCACCTGTTCGCCGACGCCGTACGCTCCCGGCTCGCCGCGCACGACCCCGGCCGGGTCCGACTGCTGCACCGGCGGGCCGCCGGCTGGTACGCCGAGCAAGGGCTGCTGGACGACGCCCTCGGGCACGCGATCGCCGGCGGGGACGGCGAGCAGGTGGCCGACCTGGTGGAGCTCGTGCTGCCGGAGCTGACCAGGCACCGCGAGGACCGTGCCCTGCGGGACCGGGTCCGAGCGGTCCGGCAGGACGTGGCCCGGCGCCGGCCGCTGCTCGCCACGGCCCTCGCCTGGACGCGGCTCTCCGAGGGCGACCTCGACGGCGTCGGGCCGTGGCTGGACGCCGCGCAGGCGGCTCTCGACGCCGGGACGCCGCCGATGACGGTGGCGGTGCCGCTCGCGGTGACGCAGGCCCGGGACGACGAGCTGCGCTCCTTGCCGGCGATGATCGCGGTCTACCGCGCCTCGGTGGCCCAGGCGCGCGGTGACGTGACCGGGACGCTCGAGCACGCCCGACGCGCGCTGGAGATGGCCGGCCCGGACGACCACCTGTCGCGGGGTGCCGCGGCCGGCTACCTGGGGCTGGCCGCGTGGGCCGCCGGTGACCTCCCGACCGCCCTGGACACGTTCGGCCAGGCGGTCCGGAGCCTCGACGCCGCCGGCAAGGTCACGGACGCGCTCGGAGCCACCGTGGTGCTGGCCGCCATGTGGCTCGCGCGGGGCAGGCCCGACACGGCCCGCGGGCTGTGCGAACGGGCCCTGACGGCCGCGCAGGCCCATGCCGGACCGCCCCTGTCGACGACTGCCGACCTGCACGTCGGCCTGGCCGACGTGCTGCGGGAGATGGATGACCTCGACGCGGCGCAGGCCCACCTCCAGGCGGCCCAGGAGCTGGGGGAGCGTGCCTCGCTGCTGGAGAACCGGCACCGCTGGTTCACCACGATGGCCGGCGTCCAGCGTGCCCTCGGCAACCTCGACGGTGCGGTCGAGCTGCTCGACGCGGCCGAGGCGGCGTTCCTGCCGGGTTACTTCCCTGACGTCCGACCCGTGGCGGCCGCCCGAGCCCGCGTCCGGATCGCCCAGGGCAGGCTGCCCGACGCGTGGCACTGGGCCGACCGACGTGGCGTCGGCGTGGCGGACCAGCCGTCCTTCCTCGCCGAGGACGACCTCCTCACCCTCGCCCGCCTCCACCTGGCCGAGCACCGGGTGGGTGGCGGCCGCGCTGCGCTCCAGGACGTCATCGGGCTGCTCGACCGGATCGTGGCGGCCGCCGAGACCTGCGAGCGCGCCGGCAGCCTGGTGGAGGCGCTGGCCGTGCGGGCCCTCGTCCACCACGCGCGCGGCGACCTCGGCCCGGCGCTCGACGACCTCGGCCGTGCCCTCGTCCTCGGGGTGCCGGCCGGCTACCGGCGGCTGTTCCTCGACGAGGGTGCGCCGATGACGGAGCTCCTGGTGGCCGCCTCGCAGGGCGACGACACGGCCACCGCCGGGTTCGCGAGCGAGCTGCTGCACGCCCCCACGCGGGCGGCCGTCGCCGGTCCGTCGCTCGCCCCGGGATCGTCCACGGGACCGGCGACGCCGGCCGCGGCGGGAGAAGGGCTGAGCGACCGCGAGCTCGAGGTGCTGCGACTGCTGGCCACCGAGCTGACCGGCCCCGAGATCGCCCGCCGGCTCTTCGTCACCATCAACACCCTGCGCACCCACACCAAGCACATCTTCAGCAAGCTGGACGTCAACACCCGGCGCGGCGCCGTCAGACGAGCCACCGACGCGGGTCTGCTCTAGCCCCTGCGCCGGGCCGGCAGCCCACGGGTCACCACCGAGGTCACATCACCGTGTGATGTGGGCTCACCACCTCGACTCCTAGCGTCCTGGACATCGCCGGACACCGTGCCCGGCACCAGCGCACAGGAGCTCGACATGACCATCACCAGCAGCAACCTGACCAAGGCCGCCGGCGCCGCAGCGGTCG
>Ga0302299_10002378_pt1 | contig 11497 bp, 12 predicted proteins | sample III_Fen_N3_4_FD_198795 | JGI IMG/M metagenome (GOLD analysis project Ga0302299, IMG submission 198795) | Peat permafrost microbial communities from Stordalen Mire near Abisko, Sweden - III_Fen_N3_4 | ecosystem: Environmental > Terrestrial > Soil > Wetlands > Permafrost | place: Sweden: Abisko...
CCGATCCCCCGATGCCCATGACCCATTCTAACCGAACGTGTGTTCGACATACAAGTGATCCACAGGCCGAGTTCGCCCTCAGCAGAACACTGCTCACCACCGAAGCAACCCTCGACGGCCGGCCAAGACGACGGGCTCGCACAGGCTGGCGAGCAGCTTGAGGGGGAACCTCCTCGGGTCGGTCTGGTTCTCCAACAGCAGCGCGAACACCTCTGCGCCGACCGGGCGAGATGAACGAGCCCTCCGCGGCCACCCGTGCACGAGCGCGCGGGCGTCTGGGCACTCATGCCGACCCTGAACCAGGAGTGCGTCATGAGGCCCCGCTCCCGCCACGCATCAGCGTCCCTGACGCGAGGTCAGGAGCACTTCGCCCGCTCAGGAAGCTCTCGCGGAGTCAGGGCCGTATACGCACCTGACTGCGCGAAGTGCACCTGAATTCGCACCCGCGAGGCAGGCACGACCACCCGGGCCGACCTGCTGGCTCAGGGCAATGTGCCACCGACTCGGCCGCGCCTCACTGGCGCTCGGCTGCGCGCGCCAGCCCTAACCGGCGCTCAGCCGTTGCTCGCCAGCCCTAGCCGGCGCTCAGCCGTTGCTCGCCAGACCTAACCGGCGCGCTCGGCTGCGCTCGCCAGCCCTGGCCGGCGCTCAGCCGCGCTCGGCCTCGTCGGCACCTTCGTCGGACGCCTCGACACCAGGTCCCTCCCCAGGCTCCACGGGGGTGTGCCCGGAGAGCAGCATCCACCCCATCACGGCCAGCGACGCGACCCACAACGGCCAGCCGAGAACGATCTTCGCCACCCCCAGCCAGGCCACGTCGGCCGCGAGGTACAGCGGCACCATGATGACCAGACGCACCAGGTACACCCCGACGAGCACCCAGGTCAGCCGGGTGCACACCCGCACCATGCCGCGGTCGCGCCGCCAGGCGAACGGGTCCTCCTGGGCCCGCGGGTCCCCCGCGCCCACGATGAACCCCACGGCCGGCCAGCGGGTCACCACCGACACCAAGGTCAGCGCCAGAAAGGCCGCATTGGTCAGGATGCCGGGCAGGAAGGCCGCCTCGGCACGCCCCGACCGCACCGCGAAGAACGCGGCGATGGCGGTGGCGAAGACAGCGCCGGCGACGTGCGAGAGCGAGGAGTGCTGCACGACCCGCACCAGGGCCAGCACCACCGCGACGGCCAGCGCCGCCCCCGCGGCGATCTTGACGTCCTGCTGCCACGTCCAGAACACCACGAACACCACCGTGGGAAGGGCGGTCTCGAGCGACCCGCGCCAGCCACCGAGCGCGGTCGACAAGCGGTGCCGGATGAGAGCCTCTACCGTGTCGGGAGTCGGCGCGGCCAGCGCCGCGTCAGGCTCGTCCGTCACGCCTTGGGCACGATCTCGTAGGCCGGGTTGAAGATCGTCGGCTGGCCCCGCACCGAGGTGACGCGGCCCCGCGCGCGCAGGAAGACCCCCGGCTCGATGCCGCCGATCGTGCGCCGCCCGACCCAGACCAGGTTGACCGACCCGTTGCCGTCCCAGACCTCCGCCACGAGGGCGGGAACGCTCCGCCGCGGCGGAAGCGTCACCGTGCGCACGGTGCCGCAGACACAGGCCGGATGCCGTAGCGCGAGGGCCGTGAGGTCGTCGCCGCCCGCGTCCTCGGACTGCTCACGCAGCGACTCCGCCTGGTGCTCCGTGGGGGTCTTGGTGAGGTCCTGGAGCCGCTCTCGCAGGCCCATCACCGCACCTCGGTGATCTCAGGACCCCGCGAGAAGGGGTCGAGGGACGTGCGCTCGGCCTCGTCGTCGGCATCCAGCGCAGCGGTCTCGGCAGCCGCCGCAGCCTCGGCGTCGCGAGGAAGCGCCAGCGGAAGGAGCTCGCGCGGAGCCATCGGCTCGGTGCCGCGGACGACGACGGCGGCCTTGAAGACGTCGACGAGCGGTGCGGCGGCGGCCTCGTCGATGGCAGCCCGGCCGGACAGCACGCCACGCAGGAACCAGCGCGGCCCGTCGACACCGAGGAAGGTGGCGGGCGCGAAGACGGTGCGCCCGTCGGGGCCGGCTGACGGCATCCGGGTGCGCAGCTCGGCGCCCAGCGACCCGACGTGCTCCTCGGCGGTGCCGCCCGAGGTCTCGACTGCGGCGGCGATCTCGGTGCGGATCTCGTCCCACAGCTGCCCAGAGCGCGGCGCGGCGAACGCCTGCAGCTGCAGGGCGGAGTCCTCGATGACGGCCGTCGCGGCGTTGACCAGCTGAGTCGTCTGGTCGATCTCGAGACGCAGCTCCATGCCGGGCACGCCGCGCATCCACAGCGCTCCGAGGTCGACCCGGCCGTCGCGGCCCTCGACCTCGGTGATGTCGAACGGTCCGTCGCTGCGGTCGACGACCAGGGCAGGGGCCTCCTCGGCCTCGGGCTCGTCGTCCAGGTCGTCCATCGCCGACTCGACGTCCGGGTCGGCGAGAGCCGGTCGGTCGGAGTCCTTGGATCTCTTGAAGATGCTCACGGGTGCGGTCGTCCTCGATGTGGTCTGGGATGCTGCCGGATCAGCGGGGCTCGCTCTGGCCGAAGCCACCGGTGGATCCGTGACCAGTCTCCCCCCGGGCGCTGTCCGGAAGCGAATCCGTGTCGTCGAAGTCGGCGTGCAGGTAGTGCTGGACCACGAGCTGCGCGATCCGGTCGCCGACGCGCACCGTGAAGGGCTCGCGCGGGTCGAGGTTGACCAGGTTGACGAGCACCTCCCCGCGGTACCCCGAGTCGACCGTCCCGGGGGCGTTGACCACGGTGACGCCGTGCCGCGCCGCGAGGCCCGACCGGGGGTGCACCAGCCCGACGGTGCCGGGCGGCAGCGCGAGGGCGATGCCGGTGGGCACCAGCGCCCGCTCCCCCGGGCCGAGTGTCACCTCAGCGACGCTCGTGAGGTCGGCGCCGGCATCCCCGTCGGTGCTGTACGCCGGGATGCCCGCGTCCGGGTGCAGTCGGAGGACGGCGACGGGGACGCGGGCAGCGGCGGTCACGGTGTGGTGCGGACGTCGAGCGAGCTGCTCAGGCGGCGCACTCCCGGCAGACCAGGACGCCGGACTTCTCGCTGGCGAGCTGGCTGCGGTGATGCACCAGGAAGCACCTGGAGCACGTGAACTCGTCGGCCTGGCGCGGGAGGACCCGCACCGAGAGCTCCTCACCGGACAGGTCCGCCCCCGGAAGCTCGAAGCCCTCGGCCTGCTCGGTCTCGTCGACGTCGACGCTCGAGGCGCGCTTGTCGACGCGACGGCTCTTGAGCTCCTCGATGGAGTCCTCGGACAGCTCGTCGTCGGTCTTGCGCGGTGCGTCGTAGTCGGTTGCCATGTGCTGTGTCCACCCTTCGTCGATATGACCCGGCCCTGACAACGCACGGATGAGCGTGTTTGTGCCCGGGGGATCGCCGTGCGCCGCGATTGTGCACCATCGCGGCGCGCGGCGCCACGCCGGGTCCACCCGGTGGTTCGACGGGCGCGCCGCGCAGGACCCGTCCAGCCGCGACTGGACGGCGTCCAGGCGCCGTCCGATCGCGAATCCAGCGCGAGTCCCGCTCAGTCCAGCGGGCCCACGTGCCGGGCCGACAGCGCGCGCACCAGTGCGCCGAACTCCTCGGCCAGGCCGGGTGCCGACCCCCAGACCAGGTCGCGGGTCGGCACGTCGTCGACCGGTCCGCCCACCACCGCACCTGCCTCTCGCGCGACCAGCTCACCGGCGGCGCGGTCCCACGGGTTGAGCGCCGTCTCGTAGTAGGCGTCGAGGCGGCCGGCCGCCAGCCCGCACAGGTCCAGCGCCGCACCCCCGTGCCGGCGGATGTCGCGGACCCGCGGCAGCAGGTCGACGAGCAGCGCCGCCTGGCGCACCCGCGTGGAGGCGGCGTACCCGAAGCCGGTGCCGACGAGCGCCATCCCGAGGTCGGTGGCGTCGGTCGCGTGCAGCGTCCGGCTACCACGCGGCGTCGTCAACCGGGCTCCCCCGCCGCGGTGGGCGGAGAACAGCTCTGCGGTCTCGGGGTTCAGCACGGCGCCGGCGACCGACTCCCAGGAGCCCGCCCGGGTGGGGTCACCGGTCACCACGGCGACGGACACGGCATACGACGGGATGCCGTACAGGTAGTTGACCGTGCCGTCGATCGGGTCGATGACCCAGGTCAGCCCGCTCGTGCCGGAGGCGCTGCCCTCCTCCTCGCCCATGACGGCGTCATCCGGGCGCTCCTCGCCGAGCAGCCGCAGGATGAGCTCCTGGCTGCGCTGGTCCATCTCGGTCACCGGGTCGGTGTCGGTGGACTTGGACGTGACCCGCAGGTCGTCGGGCCGCTCGTCGACGATGAGCCGGCCCGCCGCCCTGGCCACCCGGGCGGCGACCTCCTCCAGCTCGGCGAGGTCGACGCCGTCGAGTGGTGTGGATGGTGCCGCCATCAGTCGCTGCCGCAGAGCGCCGGCTTGGCCGCCCGCAGGTTGGGGCAGCAGCCGGGCGCGCAGACCGACGGCCGCACGTCACCGGGCAGCCAGGTCGCTTGGACCATCACCTCACCGCGCGCCTCGGCGGCCCGCTCGACCAACAGGTCGACCAGCCCCTCGACGAACACCTCGTCGGCGCCCGGCGTAGGCACCCGCACGAAGGGCACCCCGATCCGCTCCGCCGTCTCGGCGGCCTCGGTGTCGAGGTCGTGCACGACCTCCATGTGGTCGGAGATGAACCCGATCGGCGCGCACACGACCGTGACCCCGCCTGCGGCGGCGAGCTCCTCGATGCGGTCGTTGACGTCGGGCTCGAGCCAGGGCTGGCTCGGCGGGCCGGACCGCGAGCAGAACACCAGCTCGCCCTCGAGCTCGACGCCGAGCTCGAGGTTCAGCTCGTCGGTGAGCCGGCGGGCCAGCCGCAGGTGCTGGTCGGTGTACAGGTTGCCCTCGCCGTCGCCCGGCCCCGAGGTGTCGTCCATCGCGTCGGGCACCGAGTGCGTGACGAACAGCAGGTGTGCGGATGCCGGGTCGGGCAGGGCGCCGACCGTCGCGACCAGGGCACGAAGCCACGACCGCCCCACCGCCGGGTGGACGGCGTACGGGCGCACCTTGTCGACCACCAGGCCGTCGGCCGCGGGGCCGACCTCGTCGACGGCGGCGGCGAGGTCCTCGCGGTACTGCCGGCACGAGGAGTAGCACGAGTAGGCGCTGGTGAGCAGGGTGAGCACCCGGGTGGCACCCAGCTCGAGCGCCTCGTGCAGCGCGTCCGCGAAGAACGGCTCGGAGTTGCGGTTGCCCCACAACAGCGGGATGTCGATGCCGCGCCGGTCGAGCTCCGCGCGCAGCCGCACCAGCAGGTCGCGGTTGAGGTCGTTGATCGGGCTGCGGCCCCCGCGGGCGAAGTAGTGCTCGCCCACGGCCTCGAGCCGGGCGTCGGGGATGCCCCGACCTGCGGTGACCCGCCGCAGGAACGGCATGACCTCGTTCGGGGACTCGGGGCCCCCGAAGGAGCCCAGGAGCACGACGTCGTAGGGGGCGAGCGCAGCCGCGGCATCAGACATGGGCACAGCGTATGCGGGCAATTCTCCGGCCTCCGGCGTGGGATCCGTCAGCCGAGCCGCCGAGATGGCACAGTCGTCACGACGACGAGCAATCCCGGGAGCCCGACATGCAGGACCTACGCCTCATCGGCGTCCACGAGGACGGCCAACACCTCCTGCTCGCGGATGCCGACGGCGGCCGATACCGACTGGGCCTCGACGAGGCGCTGCGCGCTGCGGCCCGTCGCGACCGCCCGCGGCTCGGCCAGCTGCAGATCGAGATCGAGGGCGGTCTGCGTCCGCGTGAGGTGCAGGCGCTGATCCGTCGTGGCCTGTCCGCCGAGGAGGTCGCCGACCGCGCCGGCTGGAGCGTCGAGAAGGTGCGCCGCTTCGAGGGTCCGGTGCTCGCCGAGCGCGAGCACGTAGCACGGGTCGCCCAGCAGTGTGCCGTGGGCAGCCGAGGTTCGGGTCCGGTGACCCTTGCCGAGCGGGTGGCCGAGCGCCTGCGCGACCGTGGCGTCGACCGCGAGGACGTCGAGTGGGACTCCGCGCGTGACGAGGAGGGTGTCTGGCAGCTGAACCTGACCTTCGCCGCCGGAGGCCGCCAGCGCACTGCGACCTGGCGCTACGAGCCGCTCGGCGGTTCGGTCACCCCGACCAACGACGAGGCGCGGTGGCTGGGCGAGGAGGCCGCGCCCGGCGCGATCCCGACCCCGCACCGGGCCAACCACGGCGGCGACTCCGACGTCTACGACATCGATGCCGACGGCGGTGTCGACCACGGTGTCCAGCACCGCGCGGCCTCGGAGCCGATCGACCTGATGGCCGCGATGCGCGAGCACTCGACCCGCGGCCGGCGGCGCCGGCGGCCCTCCCCCTCGAGCACGCCGGGCGAAGACCGCCCGCGCGCCGACGCCCTGCCCATCGAGGACCTCGCGACCGACGTCTCCGACGCTCCCCCGCCGCCCGCGGCACGGGGTCGCAACCCGGTCTCCGCCCACCTCGAGGAGCCGACCGAGGCCGACGACCTCGTGGGCGGCTGGCCCGAGCAGGACGACGGCTCCGTCCCGGATGACGGCTCGGCCGTCGCCGAGACCCCTGACGACGCCTCGCCACCGAAGTCGGCACCGGCCCGCAAGGGCCGCCCGAGCGTGCCCAGCTGGGACGACATCGTCTTCGGCACCAGGGGCGGCGGCTCCGGCTGAGCGTCGAGCCCGTGCACCTGCGCACCGCCGTGGTCGACGACCTGCCGGCGCTGCGTGACGTCTTTCGCAGGGCGTCGTTGGGCAACCCCGGCGACGCCGAGGCGCTGCTGGCCCATCCGGAGGTCTTCGTGCTGCCCGACACCCACGTGCTGGCCGGGCGAACCCGGGTGGCCGTCACCGACGACGGCACCGTCATGGGGTTCGCGACCACGCTCGGCACCGGTGCGGTGCGCGAGCTCGAGGACCTGTTCGTCACGCCCGAGCACCAGGGTCGCGGCATCGGCGCCGAGCTGGTCGCGGATGCGGCCACCCTCGCCCGCCGCGACGGCGCGACGCGCATCGAGGTGACCGGCAACCCCCACGCAGCGCGGTTCTACGTGCGGGCCGGCTTCGAGCAGGTGGGTGAGGTGGCCACCGAGCTCGGCCCCGGCATCCGGATGCACCTCGACCTCGGCTAGGGGCGCGGCGGCACCGGACAGACGTCGAGGTCGAACGGCAGGGTGTCGGGCGAGGGCGACGCGGCACGGGCCGCCGAGCTGTTCATCCGTCGCATGTAGTGGCGCCGGCAGAGCACCTCGTACTCGACCAGGCCCGTACTCACCGTCGCGGTGTCGCCCACCACGACCTGCTCGCCCTCGACGACCATGGCCCCGTCGACGATGCGGGCGTTGTGGGTGGCCTTGCGGCCGCACCAGCACAGCGCCTCGACCTGGAGCAGCTGTACCCGGTCGGCCAGCTCGATGAGCCGGCGCGACCCCGGGAACAGCTCGGTGCGGAAGTCAGCAGTGATGCCGAAGGCGTGCACGTCGATGTCGAGCTCGTCGACCACCCGGGCCAGCTGCTCGACCTGGGCCGGGGTGTAGAACTGGGCCTCGTCGCAGATCAGGTAGTCGACCCGGGCGCCGGACGTCAGGCGCTCGACCACCTCGTCCCAGAAGTCCAGGGCGTCGTCGACCTCGATGGCCGGGGTGGACAACCCCAGCCGCGAGGAGAGCACCGACTCGCCCATCCGGTCGAGCTTGGTGAAGATCAGGCCCTGGCGGCCACGCACGGCGTTGTTGTGGTCCATCTGCAGGGCAAGGGTCGACTTGCCGCAGTCCATCGTCCCCGAGAAGAACACCAGCTCTGCCACGAGGGGACACCCTAGGCGACGCGGGCGGCCGGCACGTGGACCACCGGCACCGCCACCTCGTCGTCGCTCAGCGACCCGTGCAGCCCCCGCAGGGCGAGCAGCTCGGGTCGGGCTCGACGCGAGTCGACGACGGCGAACCGCCCGCGCATCGCGACCACGACGTCGCCGATGCGGGCCAGGTTCTGCGGCGCGACCGCCCCGAACCACCCGGCCGCCACGGCGTCCTCGCGGGTGAGGACGATGCCGCGCTCGCCGAGCACTGCGGACCATGCCGCGTGCACGTCGTCGCGAGCCCCCGGCTCGACGTACAGCTGGGGCGCCCGAGCCTCGTTGGTGACGTGTCGCACCCCAGCGGCAAGCACCGGGTCGAGTGCGACGTCGAGCCGCAGCTCGTGCGGGGAGTCGACCATGCCGTGGTCGGCCGTGACGGTCAGCGAGCAGTCGTCGGGCAGCCGCGCGGCGAGCCGGGCGAGCTCACGGTCGACGCTCTCGAGCTCGTCACCCCACTGCCAGGAGTCGCAGCCGTGCACGTGGCCGATCTTGTCGAGGTCGCCCCAGTACAGGTGCACGAGCGCCCGGGGCGCCGACCGCACGGCCGCCAACGTCGCGTCGACCCGCTGCTCCAGGGTCGCGGCCGCGACGAACCGGCCGCCCCGCAGAGCCGCGTTGGTGAGCCCGGAGCCGTCGAAGTAGGCCGGACCGGTGCGCACCACCTCGATGCCGGCACGAGCGACAGCCTCGAAGACGGTGCCGTGCGGCTGCCACGCGAACGGGTCGGGGCCGTCCTCCCAGGACAGCTCGTTGAGCAGCAGGTCGGTGCCGGGCACGAGCACCTCGTAGCCGAGCAGGCCGTGGGCCCCCGCCGCGAGGCCGGTGCCGAAGGTGCCCATCGAGGTGGCCGTGGTCGACGGGAAGCCGCTGGCGACCCGCGCGGTCATGCCCAGGTGCGAGCGCAGCCACGGTGCGTGCCCCGCCCGGCGCGCGAGCAGGTCGTGGCCCAGCCCGTCGACGAGCACGGTCACCGCGCGCCGGGTGGGCGGCAGGTCGAAACCCGGGCGAGCCGGGGCGTCCACTCCCCCGCCCCAGGGCACGCCGAGGCTGCGGGCGACGCTCGGCAGCACGTCGGCGAGCGCGGGACCGTCACCGACCGGCGGGCGCGCGGACGGGTCGCCGGTGGACGGCATCCGGGCCGGCTCAGCCCTGGCCGATGGCGGCCGAGAGGTCGCGGGCGAAGCCGAGGGCCTGCGACAGCGCATCGTCGCCGTCGGCGGCGGCGGAGATGCGCAGCGCGATGTCGTCGCCCGTGATGGTGCCCTCGTAGCCGTGGTCGGCGTCGCACTCGGGGTCGGCGCAGGATGCCGGCACCAGGTCCAGGCGCGCGACGGTGCCCCAGCCCAGGGTCAGTGAGATCTCGCGGCCCAGGCTGCCCGGCACGTAGGTGGAGGGGTTCTCGACGACGTGGGTGAGCATCACCCCGCGCACGGCCGACAGCGGGATCGACTCGGTCGTGGCGGTGGCGACGTCCTGCGGGGCCGGGGGCTCGTCGGCGTGGTCGTCGGCGTGGGCGATCAGCAGGCGCGTCGGGGTGAGCACGAGCACCGTGATGTGCCGGCGCACCACGTCGCGGTCGAACGTGGTCTCGAGGTGCACGAGGTGGTTCTCGATGGGCTCACGCACCAGGGCCGCGGCGACGACGTCGGCGACCAGGGCGGGGTAGTAGCCGGCCCGGACGATCGCGTCGGTGAGGTCCGCGGGCAGGACGGGGGCGTCGGAGGCACTGCTCATGCCCCCATTGTGCCCGTACCGGGCCGAGGCGCTCCCCTCCGGCGGCTAGGTCAGTGATCGGCGCCCCGGGTCGGCGCGGCGGGGAGCCGGTGCCAGCACGATCTCGGCGCCGAGCACCTCGACGCCGGCGGGGTGGGCGTTGACCGGGTTGAGCTTCAGGGACGCCACCTCAGCGAGGTCGTCGGCGAGCACCGAGACCCGGGCGATGAGGTCGGCCAGCGCGGCCCGGTGCACCGGGGTGGCGCCGCGGTGTCCGTGCAGCACGGGGGCGGCCTTGACCGACGAGATCAGCTCGCTCACGGTGACGTCGGTGAGCGGTGGGATGCGGTAGGCGATGTCGTCGAGCAGCTCGGTGGGCATCCCGGCCACGCTGAACCCGATGACCGGGCCGAAGAGCGGGTCCTCGTCGGAGGTGATGACGCACGGCACGCCGGGGGTCGCCATCTTCTGCACGACGAGGCGGTCGGCGTCGAGCGGCGCGAGCCGCTCGGTGAGCGACTCCCACGCGGCCCGCAGCGACTCCTCGGTGCGCAGGTCGACCCGCACCGACCCCACGCCGCCCTGGTGCCGAAGCATCGGCGCCGTCGACTTCAGCACGACCGGGTAGCCGACCCGCTCGGCGGCGGCCACCGCCTCGTCGGCCGAGTGGGCCTCCTCCTTGCCCCAGACGTCGATGCCGTAGGCCGAGAGCAGCGCCGACGCCTCGTCGTGCGTGAGCCTGCGGCCCTTGGGGTCGACCGACAGCACGGTGTGCACGACGTCCTCGGCGATGCGGCGGTTCAGGCCGGCCGGGGCCACCGGGGTGCCGTGGTCCTTGGCCCGCCACTGCCCGTAACGGGTGGCCGCGGCGAGCGCGCGCACGGCATCCTCGGGCATCGCGTAGACCGGGATGGCGCGCGTCGCGCCGCCGGTGCCGGTCACCGAGGCGTGCCCGTCATCGACCCCTCGCATGCCGAGGAAGGTTGCCGCACAGGGCTTCGAGGAGCCGTCCGCAGCGTCGCGCACGGCGGCGGCGACGTCCTCGTCGTTGGTGACCAGCGGGGGGATGAAGCAGGTCAGCACCGAGTCGACCTTGGGGTCGGCGAAGGCGGCCGCCAGCGCCGTGCGGAACTGGGCGGCCGTCGCGTCGGTGGGCAGGGTGACCGGGCCGTGCGACACCGTGAGCTTCCAGCTGGTGCACGCGTCGGCGGTGAGCGTGCCGAGCGCCGTGGAGTTGCCGACCACGGCGACCCGGTCGCCGGCGGGAAGCGGCTGGTGTGCGACCAGCTGGGCGATGTCGAAGAGCTGGTGCACGTTCTCGACCCGCATCACGCCGGCCTGCTTGAGCATCGCGGAGAACACCTCGGGGCGAGCTTTGGTGCGGCGCACGCGGTGTCCGGGCGGCACGCCGAACGCGGAGACGCCGGACTTCACGACGATGACCGGCTTGATGAGGGCCAGGTTGCGGGCGACGCGGGAGAACTTGCGCGGGTTGCCCATCGACTCCAGGTACAGGCCGACTGCCGTCGTGGTGTCGTCGTCGATCCAGTACTGCATGAAGTCGTTGCCGGACACGTCGACCCGGTTGCCGGCCGAGCCGAACGTCGAGATGCCGAGGTTGCGACGGGCCGCCGAGGCGAGCACCGCGATACCGAGCGCGCCGGACTGGGCGAACAGGCCCAGCTGTCCGTGCGGGGGCACGGTCGGGGCGAGCGAGGCGTTGAGCCGCACCGCGGGGTCGTTGTTGATCAGCCCGAAGGAGTTGGGCCCGACGACCCGCATGCCGGCGTTGCGCGCCCGGCGCAGCAGCTCGGCCTGCAGCCGTTCGCCGTCGCGGCCCTCCTCCGCGAACCCGGACGACACCACGAGCAACGCCTTGACCCCGGCCTC
>Ga0302299_10002379_pt1 | contig 11490 bp, 14 predicted proteins | sample III_Fen_N3_4_FD_198795 | JGI IMG/M metagenome (GOLD analysis project Ga0302299, IMG submission 198795) | Peat permafrost microbial communities from Stordalen Mire near Abisko, Sweden - III_Fen_N3_4 | ecosystem: Environmental > Terrestrial > Soil > Wetlands > Permafrost | place: Sweden: Abisko...
TCGTTCTCCGTCGCCGCCGGCACGATCAAGGTTCAGGATTGCTCAGGACCGCTGACGGGCGTGATCCGCGCCGGGAGCGCAAAGTTCGAGGTCCGCCCCGTGGCGGGCGCCCACTCGGTGCGGGTCGAGTCGGGCAGCGTCGACCTGCGCCTGCTTCCGGGGTCCGATGTCCGGGTCCGGGCTCGGGTCGAGCTCGGGGAGGTCAAGGTCAAGTCCGCAGACGGTCGCACCGAATCACTCGGCGGCGAGCCGGCGGGGGAGACGGTCGTCGGTCTCGGCACCGCCACCTTCGACCTCGACGTCGTGATGGGCTCGGCCAAGGTGCGTACCCCGTGAGCACCTCGCGTCCGGCGCACCGTCCGCCCGCGGAGTGCCCCGTCTGCTCGGCACGGCTCGTCACGACCAGGCTCGGCTGCGGCGAGTGCGGGACCGAGCTCTCCGGCGAGTTCGCGCCGTGCTCGTACTGCGGCCTGCCGGACGACGACCTCACGCTGCTGCGGGTCTTCTTGACCTCTCGCGGGAACATGAAGGACCTCGAGCGGCACCTCGGCGTCAGCTACCCGACCGCGCGGCAGCGGTTCGCCGACGTGCTGGGTCGGCTCGGCTTCGAAGAGGTCGCGCCCAGGGTCGACCGCGAGCAGGTGCTGAGCGATCTGGCCGCTGGCCGGCTCGGGCTCGATGAGGCCGAGGCACAGCTGCGCGCCGACGGCGCCGGCTAGATCTGTCAGTGCCGCGCGCTTGGCTGGTGCTTGTCCGCAATCACGAACGAGGGAGCACGGATGACCGCGGCCATCGTCGCTGAAGGTTTGGTCAAGACGTACGACTCGGGCAAGGTCACGGCCCTGGCCGGCGTCGACTTCGAGGTCCCCGAGGGCACGGTTCTCGGCCTCTTGGGCCCGAACGGCGCCGGCAAGACCACGGTGGTACGCATTCTGGCCACGCTGCTCAAGCCCGACTCCGGTCGGGCTCTGGTCGCCGGGATCGACGTGGCGACGCACCCCGACGACGTGCGCCGGGCGATGGGGCTGTCGGGGCAGTACGCGGCCGTCGACGAGTACCTCACCGGCTTCGAGAACCTCGACATGGTCGGGCGGCTCTACCACCTCGGTCGGCGCCGTTCGGCCGAGCGAGCCCGAGAGCTGCTGGCCCGCTTCGATCTCGAGGATGCAGCCGACCGACCGGTGAAGACCTACTCAGGTGGCATGCGCAGGCGCCTCGACCTCGCCGGGGCGCTGGTCGCCGACCCCAAGGTCCTGTTCCTCGACGAGCCGACCACCGGGCTCGACCCGCGTAGCCGCATCGGCATGTGGGACGTGATCGCCGAGCTGGTCGCCGCAGGCACGTCGGTCCTCCTCACGACGCAGTACCTCGAGGAGGCCGATCGGCTGGCCGACTCGATCCTGGTCATCGACCACGGCCGGGTGATCGCCCGCGGGACCGCCGACCAGCTCAAGGAGCAGGTCGGCGGCGAACGGCTCGAGCTGGTCGTAGCCGATCCGGCTCGACTGGACGAGGTTCGTGCCGTCGCGGCGGAGGTGGGCAGCGGCGAACCGGGGGTCGACCGGGCGACCCGCCGGGTGACGGTTCCGGTGACCCGAGGCTCGGCGGCCCTGGTTGAGACGCTGCGGCAGCTGGACGGCTTGTCGATCGAGGTCCACGACGTCAGCCTTCGCCGGCCGACCCTGGACGACGTGTTCCTATCCCTGACCGGCCGAGAGGCGGAGGCTGACGCCTGATGAGCATCATGGCCACTTTGGGCGACGGAGCGGTCGTCGCCAAGCGCAACCTGATCAAGATCAAGCGGGTGCCAGATCTGCTCGTGTTCACCACCTTGCAGCCGATCATGTTCGTGGTGCTCTTCGCCTACGTATTCGGCGGGGCCATCACTGTGGTCTCGGGCAAGACCGGCGGCGACGGCGGCCAGGCCTACCGCGAATTCCTGATCGCCGGAGTGTTCTCACAGACCGTGATCTTCGGCGCGACGATCACGGGTGCAGGCCTGGCCGACGACATGCAGAAGGGCATCATCGACCGGTTCCGGTCGCTGCCCATGGCCCAGGGGGCGGTACTGCTCGGCCGCACGATGTCGGACGTGGCCAACAACCTCATCGTGGTGGTAGTGATGTCGCTGACCGGTTTGGTCGTGGGTTGGCGGATCACCACCTCTGTGCCCCAGGCGCTGGCCGGGTTCTTGCTCCTGCTGACCTTCGCGTATGCCTTCTCCTGGGTGATGGCCTTCGTGGGTCTGCTCGCGCCGAGCCCGGAGGTCGTCAACAACGCGTCGTTCATCGTGATCTTCCCGCTGACGTTCATCGCGAACACCTTCGTGCCGGTCCAGACGCTGCCGGGGCCGCTGCGCACGTTCGCGGAGTGGAATCCGGTCTCGTCGGTGACTCAGGCCGCGCGCGAGCTGTTCGGGAACATTCCCGCGGGCTCACCCCCGCCGCCTGGCTGGGCCCTGCAGCACGCCATCTTCTACACGCTGCTGTGGTCGGTGCTGATCCTGGTGATCTTCGTTCCGCTCGCGGGCCGGCAGTACCGCCGCGCCGCTAGCCGGTGAACGGCTGAGCGTCCAGGATCTCGACGGTGAGCTTGTTGCCGTTGGGCAGAGAGTACGACGCCTGCGTACCGACGGCCTGGTCGAGAACGGCGCCGCCGAGCGGTGACTGCGGCGAGAAGACGCTGATGTCGTGGTCGCCGGCCTGCTCCCGCGAGCCGAGCAGGAAGCTCTCGGTCTCGCCGTCAGCGGCTCCGCCGACGAAGCGCACGCTGACCACCATGCCGCCCTTGACCGTGCCGTCCGCCTGCGGAGCATCGCCGACCTGAGCGTTCTCGAGCAGCTGCCGCAGCTGGCGGATCCGGGCCTCCATCTTGCCCTGCTCCTCCTTGGCGGCGTGGTAGCCACCGTTCTCCTTGAGGTCACCCTCCTCGCGGGCCGCTTCGATCTTCTTCGCGATCTCGGTGCGGCCGGGCCCGGACAACCGCGTGTACTCCGCCTGCAACCGGTCGAAGGCGTCCTGGGAGAGCCAGGTCGTAGCCACGGTGAACTCCTAGCGAATGGGGGGACGAACAAGCGATCAGGCTAACCCACTCTTGCTGTCAGCCCCGGTCCTATGGTCAGCCCTGGAGCCGGCAGGAGAGCACCGTCCCGACGACGGCGCGTTCGCGGGTCGGCACCCGCGCCGTCTGCTGCGAGCGACCCGTCTGGGGGCCGGGGGCCACCGTGACGTCGATGGTGCCGACCACTTCTTGGTACCGGTTCTGCGCGACGACCCGGCAGACGGCGGTGGCAGCTGGGTCTTTGGTGAGGCTGAAGTCGACCTCGGTGGAGTGATCGTCGGTGACCCGGTAGCTGGAGACGACGAAATCGACCTGAGCCCGAGTTGTCTGCACCCACCAGGCGAAACCGGCCACGACGACGACGAAGACCGCAACGCCGACGAACGCCCGCCGCCGGGTCTGCGCAGGGTCCGAGGGGTGCCGCCCGTAGCGCTCATCGAGCGGTGCCTGGTCGCTCACCGGGAATGCCCCTCGCGTCTGTCGGATTGACTTGTGAGACTAGTGTCCCCGACAAACCCTTCCTGCTCTGGAGACTGTGCGTGACGAACCCCTTGCGGCTGCTGGCCGTGCATGCCCATCCCGACGACGAGTCGAGCAAGGGCGCCGCCACGATGGCCCGCTACGTCCGCGAGGGCGTCGAGGTGCTGGTGGTGAGCTGCACCGGGGGCGAGCGTGGCGACGTGCTCAACCCGGCGCTGGCCGCTGACCCGGTCGTGCTGGCCGACCTCGCGGCCGTCCGACAGCGTGAGATGCACGCGGCACGCGACATCCTGGGCGTTCAGCACGCCTGGCTCGGGTTCCACGACTCCGGCCTGCCCGAGGGCGACCCGCTCCCGCCGCTGCCCGACGGCTGCTTCGCCCTCGTGCCGCTGGAGGAGGCGAGCGAGCCGCTCGTGCGGATCGTGCGCGAGTTCCGGCCGCACGTCGTGCTGACCTACGACGAGAAGGGTGGCTACCCGCACCCGGACCACATCAAGACGCACGAGGTCTCGGTCGAGGCGTTCGACGCGGCCGGCGACCCGGAGCGCTACCCCGGCACCGGAGAGCCGTGGGAGCCGCTCAAGCTCTACTACCACCTCACGTTCCACAAGCAGCGGTTGGTCGCGTTGCACGAGGCCGCGCTCGAAGCCAAGGTCGAGTCCCCCTTCGGCCACTGGCTCGAGGGCTGGGAGGACGTGCCGGGCGACGCCGAGCGGCTGACGACCTCGATCGAGTGCGCCGACTACTTCCCGGTCCGCGACGAGGCACTCAAGGCGCACGCGACGCAGGTCGACCCGGCGGGGCCGTGGTTCGCGCTCCCCACCGACGTGCAGCGTGTTGCCTGGCCCACCGAGGACTACCAGCTCGCCCAGTCGCGCGTCACGACCGTGTTGCCGGAGACCGACCTGTTCGCGGGGATCGCGCTCCCGGCGGAGGTCTAGCCGGTGACTGCGTTGAGCGTGGTCGCTCAGGCCGCACACTCGGTTGTGGCCGCCGGGTTCGTGCGTGCCGACGACGGCCGGGCCACGGTGCTGAACGACGACACGGTCAGCCCCGGGCTGGTGGGTTCGGGCGTGGTCCTGGTTCTGGCGATCGCCGTCTTCTTCCTGATCCGGTCGTTCCTGAAGCAGCTGCGTAAGGTCCCGCCGGACCTTCCCGACGTGCCGACGTCCGCGGCCGCGCCGGAGCAGCCACCCGCCACGGGCGACCTGACCGGGCCCTAGCTCCCGCCGAGAGCGTCCAGGGCAACCAGGTCGGCGGCCGACAGCTCGAACCCACCGACGTCGGCGTTGGAACGCACGCGCTGCGCCCGGCTCGACTTGGGGATCACCACAGTGCCGTGCTGGAGGTGCCAGCGGATGATGACCTGGGCGGGCGTCCGGCCGAGCCGCTCAGCCACCGCGACGATCACCGGGTGCTCGAGGGTGCCGCCGCGAAGACCGCTGTAGCCCTCGAGCACGATGCCGCGCTCGCGGTGCCCGGCCAGCACTGCGGCGTCGAAGAGCAGCGGGCTCCATTCGATCTGGTTCACCGCCGGGGTGACGCCGGTGGCCGCCACGAGCTGGTCGATCTGCTCGAGCGAGTAGTTGCTCACGCCGATGTCGGTGGCGTACCCCTGCTCGCGTTCGTTGATCAGCGCGCTCCACAGGTCGATCCCGATCCCGGCGCCCGGCTCGTCCTCCTCCGGTGTCCAGTGGATCAGCCAGAGGTCGACATGGTCGGTGCCGAGTCGTTCGAGGCTCACGCCCAGCGTGGCGCCTTCCTCGCCGGCTCGGCTCGGCGGCACCTTGGTCGTGATGAACACTTCACTGCGGGGAACTCCGCTCCTGGCCAAAGCCTGACCGACCTGCTCCTCGTTGTCGTAGACCGTCGCCGTGTCGAGATGGCGGTAGCCCGCGTCAAGCGCGGCGGCCGTCGCGGTCACCGCCTCCGAGCCGGTGAGCTGCCAGGTGCCGAAGCCGAGCAGCGGCATCGCCCTCCCGCTCGGCAGAACCGTGGACTCGGTGGGCAGGGTGAGGGTGGGCTCCATGGTCATGATCGTGCCGTACATCGCACTCGACTGGCGACAGAGGCGGTGGAGCTCGGGTCAGCTGTCGTCGGGGCGGCGCAGGCGCTTGAGGTCCGAACGCCGCTTCTTGGCCTCCAGCCGACGTTCCACCGACGCCTTGCTGGCCTTCGTCGGGCGGCGCGGCCGTGGGGGAGGCGCGATGGCGGCGGAGAGCTCGGTGGCCAGCCGCTGCTCGGCGGCCTCGCGATTGCGCAGCTGCGACCGGTGCTCCGAGGCGGCGATGGTGAGCACCCCGTCGACGAGTCGTCCAGCGAGGCGACCGAGCGCCCGTTCGCGCTGGGTCGGACCGAGCGCCGTCGACCGGGCGACGTCGAAGCTGAGCTCGACCCGAGAATCCGTCGTGTTCACGCCCTGGCCTCCAGGGCCGGACGACCGGGAGAAGCGCCACGACAGCTCGCCCTCGGGGATCACCACCGAGCCGCGTACGTGCAACGGTCCGGGCATGGCTCCAGCATGCCGGACCGGCACCCCGCCCCGACTCGAATATCCCCGCCCGGATTCCGCCACCTGGGTCCGTCCATGCCACTAGGCCGCACCCGCGTGCTCGGGCCGCCGCCGCCCGCACGTCTCTCATCGGGGAGGATGGCGGAGTGCTCCGTCGGCTGCTCGCTCCGCAGATGCTGGCTCTGCACGTCGTCGCCGTCGTGGCCGTCCTCGCTTGTGCGTTGCTCGGGCTCTGGCAGCTCGATCGCACCCGGGCGTTCAACCAGACCGCGGTTGACCCGGCGCCCGCGCCCATCACGACGGTTACGCAGGTCGAGGGTTCGCTGCGCGACGGCGCCGCAGGCCGGTTGGTCAGTCTGGTGGGGACCTACGACGCCACCCAGCAGTTCACGGTCACGGATCGAGGCGGTGACCCGTGGGTGCTGACCGTGCTGCAGGTGGGGGCCACGGGCCCGGCGCGCCCTGGGGTGCTCGTCGTGCGAGGCCGTCTGGCGGCTGGTGCTGTGGCCCCGGCGCCGCCGACGGGCCTGGTCGAGGTGATCGGCCGTCTGCAGGCCGCTGAACCGTCCTCCGGTGCACCGGCGACTGGGTCGTACGAGCTGGCAGCTGTCAGCCCGGTCGACTTGCTCACTCGGGTGCCGTACCCCCTGTACGACGGGTACGTCGTGCTGCGCAGTCAGGTCCCGCCTGCTCCTGCGTCGCTCGCGTTGGTGCCGTCGCCGGCGGTTCCTGACACCCCGCCCGGGTACGTCTGGCAGCACGCCGGGTACGTCGCTCTGTGGTGGGCGTTCGGGCTGTTCGCGCTGTTCTTCTGGTACCGGCTGGTGAGCGATCGGTTGGCCGACAGCTAGGCTCTGCGGGTGAAATCTGCGCTGCTCCGCTACCGCGTCCTGGCTTACCTCGTCGGCGTCATGCTGCTCGTGCTGGTGTTCGTCGCGGTGCCGCTGCACTACCTGCGCGATTCGCCGGGGCTGTCGCAGATCGTTTCGCCCATTCATGGTTTCTTGTTCTTCGTCTACGTGCTCGTGACGTTCGATCTGTCCCGCTACACGAAGTGGTCGCTCCCGCGCACGCTGCTCATCATGATCTCGGGCACCATCCCGTTCATGTCCTTCGTCATGGAGCACAAGGTCAACGCAGAGGTGACCGCGGAGCTGGCCGCCCAGACCGGCGAGCTCGCGACCTAGCGCGGCAGCAGCGACTCAGTCGGTCCGCCGTACGAGCACGGCCCGGGACCCTGCGGCCAGCCACACCACGGCGGACGTGACGATCGGAAGCCCTAGGGCCACCGCTGCGATCCACCCCCACGGAACAACCAGCTGGGCCGGCGATTCGACTCCTCCGACCGACCTGGACGAGTCGCCGGTGAGGTGGACCATTGCCCAACCAGGCAGGAATCCGGCCGCCAGTCCCAGCGCCGATCCGAGCAAGGTGAGCACCCCGGCCTGCCAGGCCGCCAGGCGGCGACGCACCCGCGGAGGCGCCCCGACTGCCGCGAGCGTGGACAGGTCGGACTTGCTGTCCGCGAGCGCCAGCCCCGCCGCGCTGATCGACGCGGCGGCGCCGATCGCGATGGCCACGAAGACGATGCCGAGCAGCAGGTAGAAGTGGGCGTCCCGCGGCCGCCCAGCTTCATACTCGATCGGTTCGGTGTCGACACCGGTGATCGTGTTCAGGGCGGCATTGGCCGCGTCGGCCTCGGCACCAGTCGGGGTCCGGCCTGTCGTGGCCAGAACGACCTGACGGTTCGGCGCTACGCCGAACCTCTGGGCCAACCCAGGAGACAGCACGACGGCCGCGGGAACCGGACCGTTGCCCACCAACGCGCCCGGTGCGACGAACGTCTGGTGCGACGTAGCCGCCTTCGTCGGGTCGCTTCCCATCCAGACGCGCAGGCTCACCTGACCGTTGTCGATCAGGTACTTGCTGAAGACGACCGCGCCACCGGCGTCGAGGGCGGCCCTGGCCGGGGCCGACTCTTGCCCCGTGATGGCGGCGAGGGCGTCAGCGTCGGCGACCAGGTACGTGAACTGGTAGCCGAGGGGGCTCTGGTTGGGGTAGTGACGCTGGTCGTCGCACCGAGGGTCGACCCCGGTGGTCGAGGCGGTCGCGTTCGGTACGTCGGGCGGGCACTGGGAGGCGAGCGGAACGACCACCTCGACCCCCGGCTGCGGGCCCTGGCCTTGGTCCGCCGCTATGGGCAGGTCGATGAGCGGCCACGAACGAAGGACCGGCAGCGTGCGCGCCATCGCCGCGCGCACCGCAGCGAGCTCGGCGGGCGTAGCGGCGCCGTCCAGCGACGCGGTAACGAGGTTGGCTCGCATCCTTGGCTGGTAGGTGCGCGCGTCGATCGCATCCATGCTCGCGAAGTACAGCAACGACGCGACCGACCCGGCGACCGCCGCGGTGACGGCAGCGACCGCTGCCCCTGAGCGCAGCCGGTTGCGGGCGGCGTCGCGGGCGGCGAGGCGCGGGGTGAGCGGCAGCCGTCCCGCGCGGGCCGCCACCAGCGCAACGAGGGTCGGGGCCAGGGCGACCACGCCGAGCTCGGCCACGATCAGCCCCACCAGCAGGGTGATCTGGGACGTGCTCGACCCCAGCCCGAACTCGGTCAGGGCAAGGTGAACGACCAGGACGCTCCCGAGGCCGACGGCGAGCAGCCCGCCGATGACGACGGCCCGACGGGCGCGCCGGGTGGTCGTCCGCGAGGCACCTCGGCCGACGGCACTTGCGGCGTCGGTCTGGGCGGCCTGCCGGGCCGGGGCCAGCGCAGCCACCACAGCGGTGAGCACACCGACGGCCAGGACGACCAGGACGAGCGGGCTCACCGTCGGTAGCCCGATCCAGCGGGCCGTCCCGGTCTGTTCGAGCTGCCCGCTGAATCCCCACACGACCAGCCATGCCAGGGCGACCCCGCTCAACGCCCCGATCGCCCCGAGCACCACCCCTTCGGCAAGCACGACCCGGCGCAGCTGGGCCGGTCGGGCACCGGTGACGGCGAGCAGCCCGAGGTCCCGTCGCCGCCGCCGCAGTCCGACTGCGAACGCCGGTCCGACAAGGAGCACCACCTGGAGCAGCGCCATCACCGTGGCCAGCGCGATCACGGTCGCGGTCCCGTTGTCGACGGACCCGTACGAGAAGGTCGCGCTGCCATTGCTCCAGTCGTTGGTGCCGGTGCAGTACACGTCGTACGCCGTGCACCAGTCCGGCGGGTTCGCAAGGAGCGCCGCAGACAGCACGAGCCAGCCCTTGGCATTCAGGCCCGAGATCTCGGCCACCGTCAGCGGGCGTGGGGTGGTGACGAACCACTGCGGGGCGTCCAGGTGGTCCGGGCTCAGGCCGAGGGATCCGGGCAGGGCAACGAGCTCGCCGCGGTGGTCGACCGTCGAGGTGCTCTCGACGACACCGACGGCGGTGACCGACGACCCGTCGGCGATGCTGACGGTGGACCCCGACTCAAGGGACAGCCGTTCGGCCAGTCGCGGCGTGACCACGGCCTCCCCGACCTGTCGAGGCAGGCGACCGCTGATCACCCGGATCGTGCCTGCGAGCATCGGATCGGCCAGGTCGACCTCGGTGGCGGTCACGCCCCGAAAGGGTCGACCCTGGTAGGTCAACGAAGCCGCGCCTGAGCGCCGGACGATCACCCGGCTGCCGGGGGGCAGGTCAACGGTCGGATTCGGCACAGCCTCGCGGCTCGGTCCGTCCGACTGGAAGTTCTCGGTCGTGATCGACTGCCCAGTGACGGCCGAGCCGGCCCACTCGAGCCGAAGGTCCGCCGCCCCGAGGGCGAGCTCGGCGGACCGCAGGTGAGCCTCGGCCTCCGTTGCGACCGCGATCGACGTCGTGGCGACGGCACCGACGGGCAGCCCGATCATCAGCACGACCAGCAAAGCCCGGCCCTTCTCGCGCCAGGCGGTGCGGCGGGCCATTCGCAGCGGTACGCGCCAGGATCCTTTGCGGCTCGGCCGTCCACCGGCCGCCCCGCGCTCGGTGGCTCGCCGCTCGTCGACTGATGCGCTCACGGCTTCGCGACCGGGTCGAGGGTGTAGACCGCGGTGTCGCTGACCCGTCCGTCGCGCAGGAATACGACCCGGTCGGCCCAACCGGAGTGCCTCGCCTCGTGGGTGACGAGAAGCACCGCGGTGCCTTCGTCACAACGCTGTCGGAGCAGCCGGAGGACGGCGTCGCCCGTCTCGCTGTCGAGCGCCCCCGTGGGCTCGTCCGCGAGGAGGAGGCGCCGACCCCCGACGAGTGCGCGCGCGATGGCCACGCGCTGCTGCTGGCCGCCGCTCATGTCGTCGGGGAACCGGTCGGCTAGCCGGTGCATGTCGAGCGCCTCCAGCGAGGCCATAGCCTCGGCCCGCGCAGCTCGCGGCGACCGACCATCGAGCTCGAGCGGGAGGGCCGCGTTCTCGGCGGCCGTCAACGAGGGGATCAGGTTGAGGTCCTGGAAGACGTAGCCGACGTGCCGTCGTCGCACCTGGGCCAGGGCTGCTCGGGACAGGGTCTGCAAGGCAGCACCCTCGACGGTCACGGCGCCTGAGGTGGCGCGATCGAGGCCCCCGGCGAGGTTGAGCAAAGTGGACTTTCCCGAACCGGACGGACCCATCACCGCGACGAACTCGCCGCTGTGCAGAGTGAGGCTGACGCCCTTGAGCGCGGCGACCGCGTTCTCGCCGGACCCGTGGATCCGCGTGACGTCGTCCAGCACCAAGATCGGCTCGCTCATCGTGCCCCCACCTGGGTTTCGTCGCTCGTGGTTTGCGTCTTGGGGCGGTCGGCGTGGTCTCGGACGGCGTGGTCCCGGGCAGCAGCCGCCCGCACCAGCCGGGACTCGCAATGGTCGAGCCAGCGAACCTCGGCCTCCGACTGGAAGACCAGCGCGTCGAGCACCAGCAGCCAGGCCAGGTCTTGGGTGTCTGAAGCCGCGATCTTGAGCCGGGTCAGCTCCTGCAAGGTGCGGACGGCCTCGCTGCGCTGGCCCTGGACCAGCGCCGCGATGTCGACCCCGGGCGCGCCCACCGCCAGAGCCAGCTTGATGGCGAGCTCGTCGCGGGGTGCCTGGGTGCGACGGACGGGGGTGCTGAACCACTCACGGCAGACGGCCCGACCGGTCTCGCTGATCGCGTAGACCACGCGGTCGCTGGGCTGGTGCTCCACGCCGTGGGGCCGGTGCACGAGTCCGTCACGCTCGAGCCGCTGCAGCGTCGTGTAGACCTGCCCGATGTTGAGCGGCCAGGTGCCGCCTGTGCGCTGCTCGAAGTCGGCCTTGAGCTGGTAGCCGTGAGCGGGCCCCTCGGACAGCAGTGCGAGGATGCCGTGGCGGATAGACATACCCGATATGTATACCGAGTAGGTAGTACGCGTCAACCCTAGGCTCGACATGACTGCCCGAGTGGGTCAAAGGTAGTTCGGTCGAGCAGCGCTCCGAAGGG
>Ga0302299_10002380_pt1 | contig 11486 bp, 8 predicted proteins | sample III_Fen_N3_4_FD_198795 | JGI IMG/M metagenome (GOLD analysis project Ga0302299, IMG submission 198795) | Peat permafrost microbial communities from Stordalen Mire near Abisko, Sweden - III_Fen_N3_4 | ecosystem: Environmental > Terrestrial > Soil > Wetlands > Permafrost | place: Sweden: Abisko...
GCCCGAGCGAGCAGGCCCAGCACGACCGCGCCCAGTCCCTCGTGGAGCTGGAGCGCATCCGCGCCGCGCTCGACGCGGTGAACGCGCCCACCTCGGCCATCGCGAGCGACGAGCAGTTCCTGGCGGCCGCCGACGAGGTGCACGCCCTGGCCGAGGAGTGGTCCGACGCGGTCGACCAGCTCGACGAGCTGCTGGTGCGCTTCCGTGACCGGCCCCGTCTGCCGCGCTCCGAGGCCGAGCAGCTCAGTGCGGTGCCCGACCACGCGCCCGAGGGCCTGGCGGCGACGATGGGGGCCTACGAGTCGGCGTCCGCACGTTGCGAGCAGCTCGAGGGCGACCTCGACGAGCTGGCCGGCACGCCGAAGGGCACCTCGACCGACGTGCAGGTCATGGCCCTCGGCACCATCGACCAGGAGACGCTCTGGATGGCGCAGCGGCGGGTGCTGCTGGCCACCGAGCAGCTCGAGGTGGCCCGCCGGGCGGCGTCGCAGGCCGGGGTGCCGAACACCGATCTGCTCGCCGACGTCGAGGCCGCCAGCAAGGCGAGCAACGAGGCGCAGCAGCGCGTCGAGCGCCTCTGGCTCTCGGGCATGCTCGTGGTCAGCCTGCTCGTGTGCAGCAGCCTGCTGCTCCTCGTCACCAACCTCTACCGGTTCGTGGTCCCGCCGCTCCTCGTGGCGGCGGTCCTGGCCGCGATCTGGCTGCTCTACCTGCCCCGCCGCGCCATGCGCCGCGCCAAGGGGCACCTCGACGCCGCGCTCGCCGAGGCCGGCGCCACCGACCTCGGGGCGCTGCGCCACCGGTTCGTCGAGGACAGCCCCGACAGCGCCGCCTGGCGCCAGGCCGACGTGATCGTCGACGAGTACGAGTCGGCCATGGAGGCCTGGAACGAGCTCGTCGGCGGCATGACCGCCCAGGAGGTCGGAGCTCTCGAGGACGAGATCCACGCCCACGTCCAGGCCTACGACCCGAACCAGCGCTCGGCGCGCGGACACGTCCTCAGCCGCAACCTCGAGCACGCCCGGGCCGACCTGGAGCAGGCCAGCGACGAGTTGAGCGAGCTGCTCGAGCCCTACGGCCTGCAGCTCGACGACCTCCCGGTCGCCATCGGCGCGGCCGTCCACGAGCGCATCCAGCACGGGCGCACCGCCCGCCTCCAGCTCCAGCTCGAGGCCGCGGAGGAGGACGAGCGCAAGGTGGCGCGGCGGCTCGAGGAGTTCCTCGGCCGCATCGGGTTCACCGACGGCTCCCTCGAGGCCCGCATCGGCGCCCTCGGCTGGGCCATCGACGAGGCCCGTCGGCGCACCGCGCTGCGGGAGCTCGGCCACGAGCCCGCTGCCCTCGCCCGCGAGGAGGCCCGCCTCGAGGCCCAGGTGACCGCCGGCGCGGACCCCGGCGACGCCTCCACGGCGCCGACCGAGGTGACCCTGCCGGCCGTCACCGAGCCCGTCACCGAGGCCGAGCAGCAGGCGCGCCTCCGTCGCCGGGAGGAGCTGCGCACGGAGCTCGCCACGTTGACCCCGGTCGACGTGGCCGAGCTGCAGCGCCAGCACGACGAGCTCTCGCGGCGGATGGCCTCGCTCGGGCTCGACCTGGGGCTGCCGTCGAGCACCATCGAGCTCGACACCGACGGCCGGCTGGTCTCCACGCTGGTGCGCCTCCGGCCGAACTGGCCGGGCACGCCCGGCGACCCGATGCCGGCGCTGCTCGACGAGCCCTTCGGTGGCGTCCCGGCCGACGCCCTCAACGGCGTGCTGTCGCTGCTGGTCGAAGTCGGCGACGCCACCCAGGTGGTGCTGCTCACCGGCGACCCGGCCGTGGTGGCGTGGGCCCGCGGCGAGGCCGACCGGGGCGTGCTCAGCCTGCTCGAGCCCAGCCCGGAGACCGTCTGACCTAGTCGGTCAGCTGACGCAGGCCGTCGCGGTAGCGGCGGGCCCGCTCGACGTAGGACTGCATGCCCAGCAGGATCATGTGCGGCGCCACGCAGTCGGGGCGGATCTTGGCCGGGATGCCGAGCGCCATCGCGCCGCTGGGCACGACCATGGCGTTGGGCACCACCGCGCCGGCGCCGACCAGGGCGTTGGTCTCGACGACGGCGTTGTGCAGCACCACCGAGCCCGAGCCCACCAGCGCCTGGGCGTGGATGGTGCAGCCCTCGAGGTGCGCCAGGTGGCCGACCACGCACTCGTCGCCGACGGTGGTGGGGGTGAACGGTGTGGTGTGCAACACGGCCCCGTCCTGGATCGAGGTGCGGGCCCCCACCACGATGCGCCCGTCGTCGCCGCGGAGCACCGCGCCCGGCCAGATCGACGACTCCGCGCCGATCTCGACCGACCCGATGATGACCGCACCTGGCGCGATGTAGGCGTCGGGGTGGATGACGGGGACCTGGTCGCCGAGGGCGTAGACGGGCATGGGCGAACGCTACCCGGGCCTGCCCGCGGCTCCCGGCACCCGGAGGGCGACCTCCGCCAGGGTTCTCGACCCGGCGCGACCAGGCGCGATGCTGGTGGTGCCGCCCCGCGCGGGTGGCCGCCGGCGTCGCCCCGCACGCCGCGCGCTCTCCACGGAGTTCCCCTTGTCCCACCCCCAGCCCCCGGTCGCCGACTCGCAGCCTGTCGTCCGCACGCTCCACGGCGACGAGGTGGCCGACCCCTACAGCTGGGTCCGCGACCGCGACGACCCGCGCGTGCTCCCCCTGCTCGAGGCCGAGAACGCCTACACGGCGGCCATGACCGCGCCGATGGAGGCGCTCCAGGACACGCTGTTCGACGAGATCCGCAGCCGCATCCAGGAGAGCGACCTGTCGGTGCCGTGGCGTCGCCACGGCTGGTGGTACCAGGTGCGGACCCTCGAGGGCCTCAGCTACCCCGTGCACGTGCGGCGCCCCGACGACGGCAGCGGCACCGGACCCGACCTCGATGCTCCGGAGTCGGTCCTGCTCGACGAGAACATCGTGGCCGAGGGCCACGACTACAGCCGCGTGGGCGCGGCGGCGGTGAGCCCCGACGGCTCGCGGCTCGCCTGGTCGGTCGACCACGAGGGCGACGAGGCCCACACCCTGCGCATCCGCGACCTGGTCACCGGCCTCGACGGTGAGGAGGCCATCGCCGGCACCTCGTACGCGCTCGCCTGGGCCGCCGACAGCGCGACGGTCTTCTACACCACGCTCGACGCCACGCAGCGGCCCCACCAGGTGTGGCGCCACGTGGTGGGCGCCGACCCCGCCACCGACGTGCTGGTCGTGGAGGAGCCCGACGAGCGCTTCTTCGTCGACGTGGGCGCCAACCGCAGCGGCGACTGGATCCTCGTCGCCATGCACAGCGCCGTCACCAGCGAGGCCTGGCTGCTCGACGCCCACCGACCCACCGACCCCCTCACGCTCGTCGCCGCCCGCCAGCAGGGCGTCGAGTACCACGTCGAGGCCCACGTCGAGCGGCTGTTCATCCTGTCGAACGCCGCCGGGGCCGACGACTTCGCGCTCTACGAGACCTCCGCCGAGACGCCCGGTCCCGAGTCCTGGGAGATCGTGGTCCCCCATGTCCCGGGGGTGCGCCTCGACGACGTCGACGCCCTGCGCGACCACCTCGTGATCCACCTGCGGCGCGACGGCGTCACCGCGCTGCGCGTCGTCGACCTGACCACACGCACCTCCCGCGAGTTCGACCTCCCCGAGGAGGTGGGCACGGTCAGCCCCGGGGTCAACGAGGAGTTCGACACCGCCACCTACCGCTTCACCTACCAGTCGCTGGTCACGCCCCCGTCGGTGTTCGACGAGGACCTCGACACGGCCCGGCGAGTGCTGCGCAAGCAGCAGCCGGTGCTCGGCGGGTACAGCCCGCACGGCTTCGAGACCCGCCGGGTCTGGGCCACGGCCGACGACGGCACGCAGGTGCCGATCTCGCTGGTGCACCGCCGCGGGCTCGCCCGCGACGGCAGCGCCCCGTGCCTGCTCTACGGCTACGGCGCGTACGAGGCGAGCATGGACCCGTGGTTCTCGGCGGCGCGGCTGAGCCTGCTCGAGCGCGGCTGGGTGTGGGCCATCGCGCACGTGCGTGGGGGTGGTGAGCTCGGCCGCCGCTGGTACGAGGACGGCAAGCTGCTCGCCAAGCCCCACTCGTTCTCCGACTTCGTCGCCGCGGCCCGCCACCTCATCGACGCCGGCTACACCGCGCCCGACCGGCTCGTGGCGCGGGGCGGCAGCGCGGGCGGGCTGCTCATGGGCGGGGTCGCGAACCTGGCCCCCGAGCTGTTCCGGGCCGTCATCGCCGAGGTCCCCTTCGTCGACCCGGTGAACACCCTCCTCGACCCGAGCCTGCCGCTCACCGTCACCGAGTGGGAGGAGTGGGGCAACCCGGCGGCCGACGCCGAGGTGTACCGGTGCATCCGCGGCTACTCGCCCTACGAGAACGTGCGGCCCGAGCCCTACCCCACGATCCTGGCCACGGCCGGCTTCGAGGACCCCCGCGTCGGCTACCACGAGCCCGCCAAGTGGGTGCAGCAGCTGCGCGCGGTCACCACCGGCGAGCAGCCGGTGCTGCTGCGCACCGAGCTCGGCGCGGGCCATGCCGGCCCGTCGGGCCGCTACGACGCCTGGCGCGACGAGGCGTTCGTCCTCGCCTTCGCCATCCACGCGGTAGACGCCGGCACCTGACCGACCACCCCGACGTCCGCCCTTCTCGCGTTTCGGGGACGGTTTCGGCGCATATCGCGCCGAAACCGTCCCCAAAAGCTGCAGGAACGAGCTCGTTGGCTAGTTGGCGTTGTCCTGGTTGTAGGTGTCGATCGCCTTGGTGGCCGTGCTCTGCGCGGTGCTCATGGCGCTGTCGATGGACTGGCCGTTGATGTAGATGCCCTCGAGCATCTTGCGCAGCGCGGTCTCGTAGTCGGAGTAGGCCCCGATCAGCGCGCCCGGGTGGCGCGGGTTGATCGAGTTGAGCTCGTCGTAGCCCACCTTGAGCATCCCGCCGGCGAGGTCGGTCTTCCAGAAGTTCTGGACCTGCGGGTCGGCCGAGACGCCCTTGACCGCCGGGAGGTAGGAGCCCTGGAGGTGCCACTTGACCTGCTGCTGGATCTGCAGCATGTACTTCATGAAGTCCCACGTGGCGGCCTGCACGACCGGGGCGGTGGTGTTCATGATGTAGAAGGCGCCGCCGCTGACCCGGGCCTGGCCCGGGGTGGTGACGCCCGGGATGGGACCGGCGCCCGGCACGATCTGCTTGAGGTCCTTCGGGACGCCGCCGACGCCGAGGTCGCTCGGCTTGAGGGTGCCGCCGAGGAAGGCCTTGATGTTGGTGGCGGCCGTCGACGTCTCGACCAGCATCGCCGACTTCTGCGAGCTGAGGTCGAGGTACTGGTTGATGTTGCCGCTGGTCTTCGGGATCACGTCGATGAGGCCGTCGGCCTGCATCTGCTTCCAGAAGGTGAGGATCTGCTTGAGCTGCGGCGTGGCGAAGGTGGCCGCTGTGGCCCGGGCGGTGCGGCCGTTGCCGTTGTTCACGACGTCGACGCCCTCACCACCGAGCCAGCTCTCGATGAACCACGGGTCGAGCTTGAACGCGAAGGGCTTCGACACCCCCACCTTCTTGAGCGCCAGGGCGTCGGCACGGATCTCGGCGAACGTCTGCGGCGGCTTGTTGGGGTCGAGGCCGGCCTTCTTGAAGAGCGTCTTGTTGTAGTAGAGGATCGGCTCCGACACGTTGAGCACGGCCGGGTAGAAGACGCCCTGCACGGTGTAGTAGTTCCGCACCGCCTGCGAGGGGTACAACGTGGCCAGGCTCAGCCCGGACGCCTCCATGCAGGCCTCGCCCGGCACCACGGTCTTGCTGTCGACCATGGTCTGCATCTTGTTGTCCTCGATGTAGGCGCCGGCCGGGAGCTGCTTCGAGGGGATGCCCTGCAGGTACTTGGCCAGCACCTCGTCGTAGGACTTGCCCACGAGCTGCGGCTGCACGGTGACCTTGGACTGGCTCTTGTTGTACGACGCGGCCATCTCGGTGAGCGCGTTCTTGCTCTCGCCGGTGAGCGAGTACCAGAGCGGCACCTTGATGCGGCCCTTGCTGGCGTCGTAGCTGGTGAGGGCCTGGACCGGGCAGTCGGCTGCCGTCACCGAGCCCCCGGTGTCGGTGTTGGTGCCCGCCTTCTTCGAGCTGCTGCCGCAGGCCGCGGCCGTGACCGCGAGCACCGCGACCAGCGCGACAGACGAGACCGCCTTGAGGGGACGGCGCATGGATGGCTCCTTCGTACGGGACATGGGTTCAGCCTTTCACGGCGCCGGCGGTGAGTCCGCGCACGATCTGACGTTGGAAGATGAGCAGCAGGGCGAAGATCGGCAGCGCCACCACGACGGCGGCGGCCACGCCGAGGTTCAGGGTCTGGGCGTTCGCCGACCCGAAGGTCGCCAACCGGATCTGGGCCGTCTGCCAGCTCTCCTGGGTGGTGGAGGACTGGGGCCACAGGTACTGGTTCCACGCGGCCAGGAAGGAGATGACCGTGAACGCGGCGATGACGGGCCGGGCGAGCGGCACGGCGACGCGCGTGAGGAACCGGAAGTGCCCGAAGCCGTCGAGGCGGGCCGCGTCGCGCAGCTCCGACGGCACGCCCATGAAGCCCTGGCGGATCAGGAAGGTGCCGAGCGCGGCGGCCATGAACGGTGCGGCGAGGCCCGGGTAGGAGTTGAACCAGCCCCAGTCGCGCACCGTCTGGAGGTTGGGGATCAGGGTGACCTCGATCGGGAGCATCAGCGTGGCCATGAAGAGCGCGAACGCCAGCCGGCGGAACGGGAACCGCAGGAACGCGAAGGCATAGGCCGCCATGATCGAGGTGGCGACCTGCCCGAAGGTGATGAGCAGGGTCATCACGAGGCTCACCGTCATGGCGTGGGCGAAGCCACCGAGGTTGAAGGCGGTGCGGAACGCGCCCCACTGCGGCGACACCGGGTAGAGCGGGTAGCCCTTCTCGGCGTACGCGACCGGCGACGACACCGCGCGGATGACGGTGACGTAGATCGGGAACAGCACCACCAGCGCGAGCGCCACGAGGAGCACGTACCACCCGGCCTGCCGGAGCCGGAGGCGGGAGCGCCGCGAGCTCTCGCTGCGCACCGGTGGGGCCGCGCTACTGCTCGCCATAGTGCACCCGCCGGTTGAGCATGACGTACTGGAGCAGCGTGATCACCAACGTCACGCCGAACAGGCCGATCGACATGGCGGCACCGGTGCTGGCCTGCGCCGGGTCCTGGTGCTGCACGATCTTGTAGAGCAGCGTCTCGGTGCTCCCCGCCGGTCCGCCCTGGGTGAGGATGTCGATGGGCGCGTAGGCCTGCATCGCCACCACCACGAGCACCACGGTGAGGAACATGAGGACCGGCGACAGCATCGGCACGGTGACCTTGAAGAAGCGCCGCACCGGCCCGTAGCCGTCGAGCGTGGCGGCCTCGAGCAGCTCCTCGGGCACCGCCTGCAGGCCCGCCAGCACGATGATGAACGAGAGGCCGATGTTCTGCCACATCGACACCCACGACACCGCGAACAGCGCCCACTTGGGCTCGTTCAGCAGGTTCGACTTCAGCAGGCCCGACGCCGGGTTCAGCAGCGAGAAGAAGATCACCGACGCCACCGCGATGGATGTGGCGACCGTCGACGAGAAGATCGTCTGGAAGATCTTGATGCCGCGCAGCCGGCGGTGCGCGGCGACGGCCAGGAGCGTGCCGAGCACCAGGCCGACGGGCACCGTGTACACCACGTACACGAGACTGTGCCCCAGGCCCGAGAGGAAGTCGGAGCTGGTGAGCACGTCGCGCAGCTGGCCGTAGCCCACGTAGCGGGTGCTCGTGCCGAACGAGTTCGAGCGCTGCGCGGAGTCGACGAAGAGCTTGTAGAGCGGGTAGTAGCAGAAGATCGCGAACACGAGGAGCGACGGCGCCAGGCACACCAGCGCGGCCAGCGACTCGCCCGGCGGGTAGCGCTCCTTCAGCCGCCTCGCCAGCGGCGGGCGGCGGATCGCCTCGACCGCGACGGTGGCTTCGCCGAGCGCGTCGGTGCTCACGGCAGCCGCTCGGTGGACGACCGGTCGAAGAGGTGCACGTGGTCGGCGCTGGCCGACACGAGCACCGTGGCGTCGGGCTCGGGCACGGGCACGCTCGCGGCCTGGCGCACGGCGACCGTCTCGCCCTCGACCTCCACCAGCACCAGGGCCTCGTGGCCGAGCCACTCGACCGCGCGCACGCGGCCCCGCAACCCGGGACCCGACGCATCGGCCCCGCCACCGTCGACCACGGAGGCGGCCACCACCAGGTGCTCGGGCCGCACGCCGGCCACCACCTCGCGGCCCAGCACCTCGCGGCGCGACGCCGGGAGCTCGAGCCACCCCGCCTCCCCGATCGACACGCCGACGGCGCCGCCGTGCTCGTCGACGACACCCGGCAGCGTGTTCATGGGGGGCGTGCCGATGAAGCGCGCCACGAAGAGGTTCGCGGGCCGTTCGTACACGTCCTCGGAGGTGCCGACCTGTTGCAGCCGTCCGGACGCCATGACCGCGATGCGCGTGGCCATGGTCATGGCCTCGATCTGGTCGTGGGTGACGTAGAGGATGGTGGTGCCCAGGCGGCGGTGGAGCTCGGCGAGCTCGGCGCGCGTCTGGGTGCGGAGCTTGGCGTCGAGGTTCGACAGCGGCTCGTCCATGAGGAAGACCTTGGGCCGGGCCACGATGGCGCGGGCGAGCGCCACGCGCTGGCGCTGACCACCCGACAGGGCCGCGGGCTTGCGCCCGAGGTAGTCGCCGAGGTCGAGCACGCGCGCGGCTTCCGCCACGTACTCGTCGCGCTCGGCGCGGGTGAGCTTGCGGCGCGGTCCGCCGTCGACGGCGTACTCGCGCACCATCAGGGGCGAGGCGATGTTCTTGGCGACGGTCAGGTGCGGGTAGAGCGCGTAGCTCTGGAACACCATGGCGACGTCGCGGTGGCGTGGGTCGACCTGGTTGACGATGTCGTCGCCGATGCGGAGCGTGCCGTCGGTGATGTCCTCGAGCCCGGCGACCATGCGCAGCGCGGTGGTCTTGCCGCACCCGGACGGGCCCAGCAGCACCAGGAACTCGCCGTCCTCGACGGTGAGGTCGAGGTGATCGACCGCCGTGACGTCGCCGTACCGCTTCGACACGCCCTCGAACCGCACTCCTGCCATCGCGTCAGTCTCCCCCATCGCCGCAGTGCGCCGACGGACCCACCGCGGGCCCGGAGACGCGGGTCAGAGCCCGAGGCTGTGGTAGCCGCCGCGGAAGAACACCAGCGGCGAGCCCTCGCGGGACACCCCGAGGTCGTGGACGCGACCCAGCACGACCACGTGGTCGCCGGCCTCGTGGATGGTCTCGATGGTGCAGTCGATCCAGGCGAGCACGTCGGTGAGCTGGGGCGAGCCCGTGGCGGGCGCGGGCCGCCAGCCGAGCCCCTGGAACTTGTCGGCGCCGCTGCTCGCGAACACGCGGCACAGCGCCTCCTGGTCGGCCGCGAGGACGTTGGCGCAGAAGCGACCCGCCTCACGCACCCGGGGGAAGCTCGTGGACGTCTGCGCCGCGCAGAACCCGATGAGGGCCGGCTCGAGCGAGACCGAGAAGAACGAGCCCACGGCGAGGCCGGCCGGTGCACCGTCGTGCATGGCGGTGATGATGGTGACGCCCGTGGGGAAGTGGCCGAGCACTTGCCGGAACGCCGCTGCGTCGACGCTGGCGCCGGTGGGTTCGAAGGGGTCGGTCACCTCAGGTCCTCAGGGTCGTCGGTGCAACAGGTGGCGGCTCAGGCTACCGAGTTCGCGACCCGAGATCTGACGAGGCGTCAGGGATCGTCAGTGGGCGACCGGCGTGGGGCGGAGCGCCTCGGCGGGGACCCGCCCGTTCGTCCGGGGCTCCGCTCCCAGCACCACGGTGAGGCCCTCGGTGGCGATGAGCACCTCTTCGACGGGCGTGCCGACCGCGAGCGAGCGGGCGTGCGCCGCGAGGGCGTCGATGGTGGCGTCGTCGTGGGAGGGGTCGTGGTGGAACAGCGCCAGCCGACGCACGCCCGCCTCGGCGGCCACCTGCACCGCGAAGTCGACCGTGCAGTGGCCCCACGTGGCCTTCAGGGCGAACTCCTCGGGCGTGTACTGCGCGTCGTGGATCAGCAGGTCGGCGTCGCGGCACAGCTCGATCACCTCGGGCGCCACGGTGCGCGAGCCGTCGGCCGGTTCCTGGTGGTCGCTGATGTAGACGATGACCCGGCCGTCGATCTCGACCCGGTAGCCGTTCGTGTCGCCCACGTGGGGCACCAGCGCGGCGCGGACCTCGGCCCGACCGACCCGGAACGGGGCCGCGCCCGTCTCCCGGAAGGTCACGTCGCCGAGCAGGTCGACGATGCGCACCGGGAAGTAGGGCGGGCGCATGAAGCCGCTGAACGCCTCGGCGACGGTGCCACCCTCCTGCGGGGGCGCGTAGACGTCGAGGTGCGAGCCCGGTCGGAGGATCGGGGGGAAGAACGGGAGGCCCTGCACGTGGTCCCAGTGCAGGTGGGTGACGAGCGCGGTGCCGTGGAACGGCTGGTTCGCCGGGAGCGACTCACCCCAGAAGCGGAGGCCGGTGCCCAGGTCGAACACGAGCGGCTCGCTGCCCGGCGCGTCGACGACGACGCACGCGGTGTTGCCGCCGTAGCGACGGTTGGGCTCGCACGGGCAGGGCGTCGAGCCCCGAACCCCGTAGAAGGTGACCTTGACCAGAACACTTCCCCCTGAGAAGGGGCCCCCGATGCTGCGCCCCCGAGTGCTGCGCTCCACGCAGTGACGCGACGGTAGTCCCTGTTCCGGCCGGGATGCCCTCGCGGTGACGGCTGACACATCGGCGCCGCTGCGTGGCCGCGCGACCGCCGAGCGGGTCCCCTAGCCTCCGTCGCCATGGCTGACCCCGGCGCACCGCTCGACCCCCGCATCACCGAAGGGGTGGTGCACGCCAACGGCGTCGACGTCCACTACCTCGAAGCCGGCAGCGGGCCCCTGGCGCTGCTGCTCCACGGCTTCCCCGACTCCGCGCACACCTGGCGCCACCTCCTGCCCGCGCTCGCCGACGCCGGCTACCACGCCGTCGCGCCGTGGCTGCGGGGCTACGCGCCCACCAGCGTGCCGCCCGACGGCCGCTACCAGGTGGGCGTGCTCGCGCAGGACGCGTGCGCGCTCCACGACGCGCTCGGCGACGGTTCACCGGCCGTGCTCATCGGGCACGACTGGGGCGCGCTCGCGGGCTACACCGCGGCGGGCGCGCAGCCCGAGCGGTGGAGCAGCTTCACGGCCCTCGCGGTGCCCCCACTGGGCTCGCTGCTCGCCGGCTTCACCTCCTACACCCAGCTCCGGCGGTCCTGGTACATGTTCTTCTTCCAGAGCCCGCTCGCCGACGGTGCGGTCGCGGCCGACGACCTCGCGTTCATCGACCGCCTGTGGGCCGACTGGTCGCCCGGCTTCGACGCCGCCGCG
>Ga0302299_10002381_pt1 | contig 11481 bp, 9 predicted proteins | sample III_Fen_N3_4_FD_198795 | JGI IMG/M metagenome (GOLD analysis project Ga0302299, IMG submission 198795) | Peat permafrost microbial communities from Stordalen Mire near Abisko, Sweden - III_Fen_N3_4 | ecosystem: Environmental > Terrestrial > Soil > Wetlands > Permafrost | place: Sweden: Abisko...
TCGAGCTCAAGCGCATCCAGACCGAGGTCGGCCTGACGTTCGTCCACGTGACCCACGACCAGGAGGAGGCCATGACCATGGCCGACACCATCGCGGTCATGAACGCGGGCAGGGTCGAGCAGCTCGGTGCCCCGGCGGACCTCTACGAGAACCCGCGCACCACGTTCGTCGCGAACTTCCTCGGCCAGTCGAACTTCTTCGACGGCTCGATCACCGAGCGCGGCGCCGACGGCTACGTCACGGTCGACGTGCAGGGCAACCACGTGCGCCTGCTCGCGAGCCGCGTGCACACCGATCGCGCGAAGGTGCACGTCGGCGTCCGCCCGGAGAAGCTGCGCATCCAGTTCCTCGACGGTGCGCAGATCGGCGACAACGAGAACCGGGTCGAGGTCGTGGTGACCGACTCCTCGTTCATCGGCGTATCCACGCAGTACCTCGTCGACGCGCCGTGGGGCCAGGAGCTCACCGTCTTCGCGCAGAACACCTACCGCGACGAGCGGCTCGCGCCCGGAGCGCGGGCCATCGTCACCTGGGCGCCGGACCACGCGTTCGCGCTCGACGCGGCGCAGGACGTCGACGCCGGCGTCGAGATCGACGAGGACGCCGCGGCTCCCGATCCCGTGGGAGCCGGTTCGTGAGCGGCGGCGCCGTCGCGGCGACCGCCGCGGAGCAGCGCGACATCCGCCAGCACCCGTCCGGTGGTGGCGCGACGGAGAGCAAGGGCGTCGGCACGTCGAAGTGGACGCCGTACCTCCTGCTGGCGCCGGGCTTCCTCTGGCTGCTCGTGTTCTTCCTGATCCCGACGATCTTCCTGCTGGCGTTCTCGCTCTACAGCGGGTCGCTCGACTCGGGCTACTCGTTCGAGTTCCCGGGACAGTGGTCGAACTACAAGGCGGTCGTCGACTACTGGCCGCAGTTCGCGCGCTCGTTCGTCTTCGCCGGGCTCTCGACCGTGTTCTGCCTCGCCCTGGCCTACCCGCTGGCGTACTTCATCGCCTTCCGGTCGGGCAAGTGGAAGGCGACGCTGCTCGTCCTCGTCATCGCGCCGTTCTTCACCAGCTTCCTGATCCGCACGCTGGCGTGGAAGACGATCCTCGCCGACGACAGCCCGGTCGTGCGGTTCATGAACTGGTCGCACATCAACGACCTGCTGACGCTGCTGCACCTCACCGAGTCCGGCCGGGTGCTCAACACGCCGCTGGCCGTGGTCCTCGGTCTCACCTACAACTTCCTGCCCTTCATGGTGCTGCCCCTCTACGCGTCGCTGGACCGGATGGACCCGCGCCTCGTCGAGGCCGCACAGGACCTCTACTCCTCGCCGTGGACCGCGCTGCGCAAGATCACCTGGCCGCTCTCGCTCCCGGGTGTCGTGGCAGGCACGCTGCTCACGTTCATCCCGGCGGCCGGCGACTACATCAACGCCGAGCTCCTCGGCACGACGAAGGTGTCGATGATCGGCAACGTGATCCAGGACCAGTTCTTCGTCGTCACGGACTACCCGACGGCGTCCGCGCTGTCGTTCGTCCTCATGCTGGCGATCCTGGTCCTGGTCTTCTTCTACGTCCGCCGCTCCGGGACGGAGGACCTGGTCTGATGGCCACCACCACCGCACCCTCGCAGCCGGCCAAGGTCGCCCGGAGCACCAAGCGCCCGGGCGGGCCGATCCGCTGGGTCCGCGAGCGCATCATCCCGATCCTCGGGTCGCTGGTGCTGCTCTACATGTTCCTGCCGATCTTCGTCGTCATCGTGTTCTCGTTCAACCTGCCCAACGGCCGGTTCAACTACCAGTGGGTGCAGTTCTCGACCCAGGCGTGGACGAACCTCTGCGCGCCGGGCGGGATGTGCGAGGCGCTGCGGCTCAGCCTGGTCCTGGGCGTCCTCGCGACCCTCGGCGCTGTCATCCTCGGCACGCTCGTGGCGTTCGGCATCGCGCGCTACCGCTTCCGCGGGCGCAGCGCCAGCAACCTGCTGGTGTTCATGCCCATGGCGACCCCCGAGGTCGTCATGGGTTCGGCGCTCCTGACCTGGTTCGTGACGCTCACGTTCGCCCGCGGCATCACGACGATCCTCATCGCCCACGTGATGTTCTGCCTGAGCTTCGTGGTCGTCACGGTCAAGGCCCGCATCGCCGGCCTCGACCCGCGCCTCGAGCAGGCTGCGATGGACCTCTACGCCGACGAGCGCACGACGTTCTGGAAGGTCACCTTCCCGCTCGTCCTGCCCGGCATCGTCGGGGCGTCGCTGCTGGCGTTCTCGCTGTCGTTCGACGACTTCATCGTCACGAACTTCAACTCCGGCTCCACCGTGACGTTCCCGATGTACGTCTGGGGAGCCGCCCAGCGCGGCACGCCACCGCAGATCAACGTCGTAGGCTCTCTGATGTTCCTGGTGTCGCTCGGCATCGTCCTGGTCGCCCAGGTCGTGCAGCGGCGCCGCGCGAAGGCCTGACGCCGGACGGCGGCAGCCTCGGACGAGTGGAGGCGGTCGTTGACCGGGTCAGGGAGCACGACGTCGACGGGACGCGCCGCCATGAGCCGGCGGCAGGTCCTGCGCACCTCCGCAGCAGGGGCGGTGGCCATGGCCACCGCCCCTCTGCTGTCGGCGTGCGGCACGAAGCCCGTGGAGAGGTCGACGCTGCCACCGGACAGGTCGCAGCAGGACAGGTCCGTGAGCTTCTCCAACTGGGCGCTCTACATCGACGTCGACGAGAACGACCCCTCGAAGCACCCCACGCTGGACGCGTTCACGGCGAAGACCGGCATCAAGGTCGCCTACACCGAGGACATCAACGACCCGGACGAGCTCAACGCGAAGCTGGTCCCGTCGTTCCAGTCGGGACAGGACACCGGCCACGACATCCTCGTGCCGACGGAGGAGATCGCGACGAAGTGGCTGCGGGCCGGCTACGTCGAGGAGCTCGACCACGCGCTGCTCCCGAACGTCACCGCCAACCTCATCGACTCGCTGGCCCACCCTGCCTGGGACAAGGACCGCACCTACACCGTGCCGTGGCAGTCGGGCTGCACCGGCATCGCCTACGACTCCGCGAAGGTGAAGCCGGTCCGGACCATCACCGACCTGCTCACCCGTCCGGACCTCAAGGGCAAGGTGGCGCTCATCCACGACTGGCGCGACACGGTCGCCCTCGTGATGCTCGACATGGGCGTCGACATCACCTCCTACACCGACGACCAGTTCTTCGCCGCGTGCGACCTGGTGCAGAAGGCGGTCGACTCGGGCCAGGTCCGCAAGTTCACCGGCGGCGACTACACCGAGCTGCTCGCCAACGGCTCCGTCGACGCCTGCCTCGCGTGGTCCGGCGACATCGTGCAGCTGCAGTACGACACGCCCACGATGACGTACGCGATCCCCGAGGCCGGCCAGCTCATCTGGGCCGACGCCATGGTCATCCCGCAGCAGGCGCAGCACCGGGCCAACGCGCACGCGCTGATGAACTACTACTACGACCCGAAGGTGGCCGCCCAGGTCACCGCGACCGTGCAGTACATCTGCCCGGTCAAGGGGGCCCGTGAGGAGATGGCGAGGATCGACAAGACGCTCGTCGACAACCCGCTGATCTTCCCCGACGCCGACTTCCTGAAGACGACCCGCACGTCGCGGCTGGTCGACGAGGCGACCCAGGCGCGCTACACCGCCGCCTGGGTCAAGGTCACCGGCGGCTGACGGCGCGTCCGAGGCGATGCTGTACCGCCGTTCAGGATGTGGGGTACCCTGGCGCGGTCGCGGGAGCACGTGGCGGAGACCTCCGCCCACCCGCGGCGGCCGTATCGTCCGGAGGACCCGGGGCGGCCCGCTCCCGGAGCCGTGAGAGTCGTGCCGTTCGCACGCACCCCCCGCCCCTCGTCGTACGCCGCTGTCGCGGCTGCCTCGCACCTGCCGTTCTGGCTCGACGACGCCCGCCGTCCCGACGCCCTCGAGCCCTTCACGGGGACCGCCGACACGGACCTGCTCGTCGTCGGAGGCGGCTTCTCCGGCCTCTGGACTGCGTTGCTGGCCAAGGAGGCAGACCCGGGTCGCGACGTGCTGCTCCTCGAGGGCTCGCGCATCGGCTGGGCCGCCTCGGGCCGCAACGGCGGCTTCTGCGCCGCGTCGATCACGCACGGCCTGGAGAACGGCCTGTCGCGCTGGCCGGAGGAGATCGACGACCTCGTCCGGATGGGCCGCGAGAACCTCGATGCCATCGCCGCGACGATCGAGCGCTACGGCATCGACTGCTCCTTCGAGCGCACCGGCGACATCGCGATCGCCACCGATCCCCACCATCTCGAGGGCTTCGCCGAGGCTCCGGCCGTCGGCGCCGAGCACGGCGAGAAGCTCGAGGTCCTCGACCGCGACCAGCTCGCCGAGCTGGTCCGCTCGCCGCGCTACCTCGGCGGCATCCTCGACCGCGACGGCGTGGCGATGGTGAACCCCGCTCGTCTGGCGTGGGGTCTTCGCGCCGCCTGCCTGTCGCTCGGTGTGCGCATCCACGAGCACACCCGCGCCGTCGACTTCGGCGACATGTCGGGCGCGACGGTCGAGATCCTCACCGCGTCCGACGCCGGTGCCGGCCTGGTCCGAGCGGCGCGAGTCGCGCTGGCCACCAACGCGTTTCCGCCGCTGCTGCGTCGCCTCAAGCACTTCGTCGTCGCCGTCTACGACTACGTGCTCGTGACCGAGCCGCTCACGGCTGCGCAGTGGGACGCGATCGGCTGGGACGGCCGTCAGGGCCTGTCGAACATCGGCAACCAGTTCCACTACTACCGCCGCACCGATGACGGCCGCATCCTCTTCGGCGGCTACGACGCCATCTACCAGCCCCGCGTCGATGCGAGCCACGACCAGCGCGAGGAGTCCTTCGCCCTGCTCGCGGAGCACCTCGTCGAGGTCTTCCCGGTGCTCGAGGGAGTCCGGTTCTCGCACCGCTGGGGCGGTGCCATCGACACCTGCTCGCGCTTCTCGGCGTTCTTCGGCACGGCCCACGACGACCGCGTCGCCTATGCCGTGGGCTACACCGGCCTCGGCGTCGGGGCGACCCGCTTCGGGGCCCACGTGATGCTCGACCTGCTCGACGGTCGCGACACCGAGCGCACCCGGACCCGGATGGTCTCGAGCACGCCGCTGCCGTTCCCCCCGGAGCCGTTCCGCGGCGTGGCGATCGGCCTCACCACCTGGTCGCTCGCCCGAGCCGACCGCCGCGAGGGCCGCCGCAACCTCTGGCTGCGCACCCTCGACCGCCTCGGCCTCGGCTTCGACTCCTGACCCCACTGCCCCGGCTGAAGGTGCCCCGGAGTGCGTAAGAGGCACCTGAGGCTCCCCACCGACGGCAGGAACTCCTGACAGGTCGTCAAGCCGATCCTGGATACGCCGACGGTCTGAGGGTGGCGCCGTGCGGGATGGCCGGTGAGACTCTCCCCATGACCGAGCCCACTCGCATCACCCACTGGATCGACGGCAAGCCGAGCGGCGCCGTCGCCGAGCGCACGGGCGAGGTGCGCGACCCCGCCACCGGCGCCCTCTCCGGTCGCGTCGACTTCGCGACCCCCGCGGTCATGGACGAGGCCGTCGCCGCGGCCAAGGCCGCCTTCGCCGAGTGGGGGACGACCTCGCTGACCAAGCGCGTGAACGTGCTCTTCGCGTTCCGCCAGCTGCTCAACGAGAAGAAGGAGGAGCTCGCCGCCATCATCACCGCGGAGCACGGCAAGGTCCTCTCCGACGCCCTCGGCGAGGTCACCCGCGGCCTCGAGGTCGTCGAGTTCGCCTGCGGCATCCCGCACCTGCTCAAGGGTGGCTACTCCGAGAGCGTCTCGACCGGCGTCGACGTCTACTCCATCCGTCAGCCCCTCGGTGTCGTCGGCATCATCTCGCCGTTCAACTTCCCGGCCATGGTCCCGATGTGGTTCTTCCCGATCGCGATCGCCGCGGGCAACACCGTGGTGCTCAAGCCGAGCGAGAAGGACCCGTCGTCGGCGAACTTCATCGCCGAGCTGTGGGCCGAGGCCGGCCTGCCGGCAGGCGTCTTCAACGTCGTGCACGGCGACAAGGTCGCGGTGGACTCGCTGCTGACCCACAAGGACGTCAAGAGCATCTCGTTCGTGGGCTCGACGGCGATCGCGAAGTACGTCTACGAGACCGGCACGGCGCACGGCAAGCGGGTCCAGGCCCTCGGCGGCGCGAAGAACCACATGGTGGTCCTGCCCGACGCCGACCTCGACCTCGCGGCCGACGCCGCTGTGAACGCCGGCTTCGGCTCGGCCGGCGAGCGTTGCATGGCCATCTCCGCGCTGGTCTGCGTCGGCGACGTCGCCGACCCGCTGGTCGCGAAGATCTCCGAGCGGATGGCCACCCTGCGCATCGGCGACGGCCGCCGCGGCACCGACATGGGCCCACTGGTCACCGAGGTGCACCGCGACAAGGTGACGTCCTACATCGACGCCGGCGAGGCCGACGGCGCCACGATCGTCGTCGACGGTCGCGACCCCGAGGTCGACGGCGAGCCCGGCGGCTACTGGCTCGGGCCGACGCTGATCGACAACGTCACCACCGACATGAGCGTCTACACCGACGAGATCTTCGGCCCGGTGCTCTCCGTCGTCCGCGTCGACAGCTACGCCGAGGCCCTGCGCATGGTCAACGACCACCCGTACGGCAACGGCACGGCCATCTTCACCAACGACGGCGGCGCCGCGCGCCGCTACCAGAACGAGGTCGAGGTCGGCATGGTCGGCATCAACGTGCCGATCCCCGTGCCGATGGCCTACTTCTCCTTCGGCGGCTGGAAGTCCTCGCTCTTCGGCGACAGCCACGCGCACGGCACCGAGGGCGTGCACTTCTTCACCCGCGGCAAGGTCGTGACGAGCCGCTGGCTCGACCCGTCGCACGGCGGCATCAACCTCGGTTTCCCGCAGAACAACTGATCGCGCGAGAAGAAGGCTCGTCGCCCCTCGGGGCCGACGGGCCTTCTTCCGTTGGGGGTCCATCGTGCGGGTGAGCCCGGTAGCGTCGGCGCCATGAGGCTCAACGTCGTGCTGGACTGCCATGACCCGGACGCCCTCGTGGAGTTCTGGGAGACCGCCCTGAGCTATCGGCTCAACGAGACGCTGGACGACTACCGCGTCCTGGTGCCGAAGGCCGGCGAGATCGGCCCCGTCTTCATGCTGTCGAGGTCCAGCGACAAGAAGCGGGCCAAGAACCGGATGCACGTCGACGTGCACCCGGACAACGCGGAGGCGCACCTCACGCGCCTGCAGCGCCTCGGCGGCACGCTCGTCGGCGAGCGGGTCGAGCGCTACGGCATCTGGTGGCAGGTCATGGCCGACCCCGAGGGCAACGAGCTGTGCGTGGTGTCGGGCGGCGTCGGATACGAGGAGGGCGACGCCAGCAGCGGCTGACGGCGCCCGTCCCGTCCTTCGCCGGACCGCGTGCAATCAGGCCTTGTCGTCGCCCTCGGGCTCGTGCAGGTCGTGGTGCTGCTCGCCCGTCGGCTCGGGCAGCGTCTCCTCGGCCACGAGGTCCTCGTAGAGCTGCTCCTGCTCGGGAGTGGCGAAACCCTCCTGGATCTCGCCCGCCTCGTCGACGTACATCGCCTCGCCGGTCTCGACGTCGACCGCGGTCGACCCCTCGGGGAGGTTCGACAGGTCGGGTGCGAGCACGAGCGCCGGGAGTCCCGAGTCGGGCAGGCGCACGGTGTCGAGCTCCATCTCCGGCGTGAGCAGGACGAGGTCGCCCTCGCCGCGCTTCGGCAGCGTCTCGCGGCGGAAGTAGGCAGGTGCGATGACGTTCCAGATCACCATGAGCACGACGCCGGAGAGCAGCGCGCCGATACCGATGACGAACACGCCGCCGATACCGAAGATCGTGGTGTTGCCGTAGTCGGGGGCGGCGTACTGGATCGACGCGATGATGAAGGCGCCGAGCAGCATGATGCCGCCGAGGCCCGGCAGGATCCCCTTCTGCAGCAGCTCCTTCGGGCTGTTGGTGAGGTCGCGTCGGTAGAACCACACGCAGGCGAACCCGGTGAGCCCGTAGTAGAACGCGATCATCAGGCCGACGGCCGCGATCGAGTCGCCGAGCACGTCCTTGCTCAGCTTCGTCAGTGCGACGTAGAAGACGATCGAGACGATCCCCATCCAGACGGTCGCGACCGAGGGTGTGAGGTTGCGCGGGTGGATCGTCGCGAACTTGCTCGGGATCGCCTTGTAGGCACCCATCGACAGCGCCGTGCGGGCGGTCGGGAGGATCGTGGTCTGCGTCGACGCCGACGCCGAGGTGAGCACCGAGATGATGAGCAGCGTCTCGAAGACCTTGCCCAGCGGCGAGCTCCCGAACACCGTGGGGCCGAGGGCGTTGAACACGTCGGCCGAGTTGTCCGGGTTGGCCAGGCCGAGGTCCCCGTCGCCGACGCCGGCGAACGCCACGGTGGAGATGGACACGATCGCGTAGGTCACCAGGAGCAGCAGCGTCGAGATGATCGCGGCGCGTCCCGGCGTCTTCGCGGGGTCGGCGGTCTCCTCGTTGACGCTGACCGCTGTGTCCCAGCCCCAGTAGATGAAGACCGCGATCAGCGTCGCGGTGACCATGGCCGACAGCGAGAGGTCCGAGGGGATGAGCCAGGAGATGCTGGGCTTCAGCGAGTCAGGCGTCGCGTTGTTGCCGTAGACCTTGACCAGCGCGGTCACGGAGAAGGCGAACAGGATGACCAGCTCGATGCCCAGCAGCCCGTACTGCAGGCGGGCGCTGACCTCGATGCCCTTGTAGCAGATCCAGGTCATCACGACGATCCAGATGACGCCGGCGACGGTGCTCCAGAAGTCGCTCGCCGCCAGGTCGTCGAGGTGGAACAGCGAGAAGGTGTAGGAGCCCGCGATCTGCGCGAGGTTCGCCATCACGATGACGTCGGCGGCGATGATGCCCCAGCCGCCCAGCCAGCCGGCGCGCGGGCCGAACGCCCGGGCGGCCCAGGTGAACGTCGTGCCGCAGTCGGGCTCGGCGCGGTTGAGCTGCTGGTAGGCCACGGCGATGAGGAACATCGGGACGAAGGCCAGCAGCATGATCGCGGGTGCCTTCACGCCCACGATGCCGTCGCCGTTCGCGGTGGCCACCACGAAGCCGAGGCTCGCGGCGAGGCTGTAGGCGGGGGCCGTGGAGGCCATGCCCACCACGATGCTCGAGAAGAGGCCGAGGGCCCCTGCCTTGAGGCCCTTGTCGGATGCGAGCTCCGGATACCCGATCAGTGACTCGGTCGACTGCTGCGACATCGCCAACGACTCCTTCATGCGCCCCGTTGCGTGGGCGCAGGCTATCCACCCCGTGGAGCGTCCGTCACAGGAAGGCCGACCTTCGTTCCCCCGCGGTTCAGTGTCGCGCCGGATCCGGTACGCCGTACCCGGTGCCGCGACGGTGCGGGGGAGCGGGCTCCGCGCGCTCGACCGGGCAGCGGGCGTCCGGGCAGGCGAGCTCGTCGCACATGCGGCACATGTGCTCGCTGGTGAGGAGGTCGTCGGTGATGGCCTCGAGCATGGCCCCGGCCGCGTCGGCCAGCGCACGCACCTGGGCGTCGCCGAGTGCGGACACGGCGCGCTCGAGCACGTCACGGCGCGCGCCCAGGACCTCGAGCGCGACCCGCTCTCCCGCGGAGGTCAGGGCGAGGAGCTTGGTGCGACCGTCGAGCGCCGGGATTCGGTCGACGAGGCCGTCCCTCTCGAGCCGGTCGACGAGCTGCACGGCTCCCGGGTGCGTGATGCGCAGGCGGTCGCCGAGGAAGGCGATGGGGCGGTCGGGATACCAGAGGAGCGTGACGAGCGCCGCCGGTGCGTTCGCGCCGTGGCGCGCGACGCGGGCCGCCCCGATGGACACGCGGTCGGCGACGGCCAGGGCGAGGGTGCCGAGGACGTTGGCGGTGAAGGCCCGGTCGGCTGCGACGCCGCGGCGAGGAGGCCGCGGCGCCTCGCTCGGGATGGCGATCCCGCCCTCGCCGTAGGACCGTTCCGGCGTCTTGTGCGATCGATGCGTCATATAAGCACCTTATGCCTTAGCGTGCCCTGAGACAGGCGCCCGGCACCGGGCCGGCGCCGTGCCAGAAACGGAATCTCCCATGCGGGTCCTCTGCGTCGGCGCCGGTGGCGTCGGCTCGTCCGCCGCCCTGATCGCCGCCCGTCGCGACTTCTTCGACGCCTTCGTCGTCGCCGACCACGACGTCGCCCGTGCGGAGGCGCTCGTCGCCCGCCTCGGCGACGCTCGGTTCGTCGCCGCGCAGGTCGACGCCTCCGACGCCCATGCCGTGGCGAACCTCGCGCGCGAGCACGGCATCACGCACGTCGTGAACGCGGTCGACCCGCGGTTCGTCCTGTCGATCTTCGAGGGGGCGTTCCTCGCCGGCGCCGACTACCTCGACACCGCGATGTCACTGTCGTCGCCGCACCCGGAGAAGCCGCACGAGCTGCCCGGCGTCAAGCTCGGCGACGACCAGTTCGCCCACGACGAGTCGTGGCAGGGCGCGGGTCGTCTCGCGCTCGTCGGCATGGGCGTCGAGCCCGGTCTCGCCGACGTGTTCGCGCGCTACGCCAGCGACCACCTGTTCAGCGAGATCGACGAGCTCGGCGTCCGCGACGCAGGCAACCTCGTGATCGAGGGCTACGAGTTCGCGCCGTCGTTCTCCATCTGGACCACGATCGAGGAGTGCCTGAACCCGCCCGCGATCTGGGAGAAGGACAAGGGCTGGTTCACGACCGCGCCGTTCTCCGAGCCCGAGGTCTTCGACTTCCCCGGCGGCATCGGCCCGGTCGAGTGCGTCAACGTGGAGCACGAGGAGGTCCTCCTCATGCCGCGCTGGATCGACGCGAAGCGCGTCACCTTCAAGTTCGGCCTCGGCGACGAGTTCATCGACGTGCTCAAGACCCTGCACAAGCTCGGTCTCGACAAGACCGACAAGGTGCGCGTCGGCCACCACGAGGTGAGCCCGCGCGACGTCGTCGCCGCGTGCCTGCCCGACCCGCTGACCCTCGGCGACAAGATGACCGGCAGCACCTGCGCCGGCCTGCTCGTCACCGGCACCGGCACCGACGGGCAGCCGCGCGAGGTCTACCTGTACCACGTCGCCACGAACGAGTGGACGATGGCGGAGTACGGCGCCCAGGCCGTCGTCTGGCAGACCGCGATGAACCCCGTCGTGGCCCTCGAGCTCCTCGCGACCGGCGTGTGGTCCGGCGCGGGCGTGCTCGGCCCTGAGGCGTTCGACTCCGTCCCGTTCCTCGATCTGCTGCGCGACGGCTACGGCCAGCAGTGGGGCCTCCAGGAGCGCGACCCGAGCACCCACGCAGTCCTGACGGACTCGCTCGCGTAGCGAAGGCTGGACGTAGGCCCGGAACCCGTTGCGGTTGCGGGCCTACGCCGTTCCACGCGTCGCGCGCCATGCGGCCGCCGCGTCCGGGCCGCGCACCTCGGTGATCGTGTCGTCCAGGACGTCGGCGTACTCGTCGGCGT
>Ga0302299_10002382_pt1 | contig 11479 bp, 9 predicted proteins | sample III_Fen_N3_4_FD_198795 | JGI IMG/M metagenome (GOLD analysis project Ga0302299, IMG submission 198795) | Peat permafrost microbial communities from Stordalen Mire near Abisko, Sweden - III_Fen_N3_4 | ecosystem: Environmental > Terrestrial > Soil > Wetlands > Permafrost | place: Sweden: Abisko...
CGTGATTCGCGCGCAGAACCCGCGCGGCGAAACCGTGTACTGGGTGGGGGCGGCCGGCCCGGCGGCGGATGCCGGCGACGGCACGGACTTCCACGCCGTCGAGTCCGGCCACGTGTCGGTCACGCCGTTGCAGATCGATCTCACGAACCGCGACCTTATGCAGGGTGTCGCGGCGTGGATCGGCGCCTAGCATCGCGCGGCAAGCCACGAAGGAGAACCGGCGATCGCTGCGAACCAGACCGGCATCGGCATGACGTCGGCGCGAACGCGCACGCGGATGATCGAGCGCCTGCGCGAGCACGGCATCGCCGACGAGGTCGTCCTGGCGGCCTTGAACGCGGTGCCGCGCCATATCTTCGTCGACGAGGCGCTGGCCATCCGCGCCTACGACGACGTCCCGCTGCCCATCGGCCACGGCCAGACGATCTCGCAGCCGTGGGTCGTGGCGCGGATGACGGAACTCGCGCGCAACGGCCGCGAACTCGACGCAGTGCTGGAAATCGGCACCGGCTGCGGCTACCAGACCGCGGTGCTGGCGCACGTCGCGAAGCACGTCTACAGCGTCGAGCGCATCGGCGCGCTCGTGAACAAGGCGCGGCGCAACCTGCAGGCGCTGAAACTCGCCAACGTGTCGCTCAAGCACGGCGACGGCAGCCATGACCTGGGCGAGGACCTCGCGGTCGACGCGATCGTCATCACGGCGGGCGCGACGCACGTGCCGACCGCGCTCATTCCTTACCTCAAGATGGGCGGCAGGATGGTGCTGCCGCTGGCGCAGGCCGGCGACGAGCGCGGGGTCCAGCGGCTCACGGTGCTCGACGTGACGCCCGCGGGACTGAAGGAGCAGACGCTCGATGCGGTAAGATTTGTCCCTCTGCTTCCCGGTGTCGGCTAGTCGCTAAGGCCGCGCACCCCCAGGAAATCCTGCCGATGCGCCATTCACCGATTCCGCGGTTCGATCGTCCCCAGGCGCTTCGCCGCGGGGCCATCGTGCTGCTCGCCGTCATCCTCGGTGCCTGCGCATCGCGCACGCGCGCGCCGGTGGAGGACCGTACCGCGCAGCCCGCGCCGCCGTCGGCGTCCGCACCCGCGGCAGCGTCCGCGCCCGCGTCCCCGGCGGAAGCCGAGTCGCGTGGCCCGACGTATACCGTCAAGCGCGGCGACACGCTCTACCAGATCGCGCTCGACCACGGCCTCGATTACAAGGAACTGGCGGCGTGGAACAATCTCGAGAACCCGAACAAGATTCTCACCGGACAGGTGCTGCGGGTCACGGCGCCCGGTGACGCGACGGCGGCAGCGGCCGGCGTCACGACCGCGCCGCTGAAGGTGGCGCCCGCGGTGACGGAATCCCGGCCGGGCAACGTTGCGCCGGGTGCGCCGCCGGCATCGGCATCCGCGCCAACTGCCGCCCGCAACGCCGACAACTACAAGTCCTCGCCGAAGGCATTCAAGGAACCGTATTCCGAGCAGGCGCTGCGCGACGTCGCGCGGGCGGCGCAGGCCCCACCCGAAGTGGTGGCAGCCGCGGCGCCGTCCATCACCGCCAGGCCCGAACCGCCACGTTCAGTTTCCCCCGCCGCCGCCACGCCGTCCGCGGAGTTGGACGACGAGGACAAGCTCGACTGGCTCTGGCCGGCGAAGGGAAAAGTCGTCGTCGGCTTTTCCGAAACGGCCAACCTGAAGGGCATCGACATCGCGGGCGCCGCCGGCGAGCCCGTCATCGCCAGCGCCGCCGGCAAGGTCGTCTATGTGGGCAACGGGCTGCGCGGCTACGGCAAACTCGTCATCGTCAAGCACAACAAGACGTGGCTGTCGGCATACGCGCACAACCGCGAGATCCTGGTGAAGGAAGGCCAGCAGGTCGTACGTGGCCAGAAGATCGCGGAAATGGGCAACACCGACGCCGACCAGGTGAAGCTGCATTTCGAAATCCGGCGGCTGGGCAAGCCGGTGGATCCTGCCCGATACCTTCCGGCCGGATGAGCGCGCGACGCGCTGCGCCAGCGGACGTGCGGCGTCAGGCCGCCTGCCGCAATGCAGCCGGCGCGGGCAGCACCTCGATGGCGCGCTCGAGTGTGGCGACCAGCGCGTCGCGCTGGCGCGGCGCGGCGACGTTGCCGTAACGAAGCGTCGCAAACGACTGGCCGATGGCCGCGAAGGCTATCGCGAATTGCGGCCAGCGCAGCGCCGCACGATGCGCGAACGCCACCGGGCCCTCGTGTCCCTGCCGCGGCAGCCCGGCGCGCGCCAGGCGCCGGCAGAGATCGTCCCACAGCACCAGCGCACGCTCCTGCCGCCGGCGCCGGAACAGCAGCCAGCCGGCGAGCAACCCCGCCCACGCAAACAATGCCGCCGCCGCCATCGCCGCGATCTGCCACGCCGGCAGCTTGTCGAGCCGCCATTCCTGCCACAGTGAACGCTGCCGCTGGTAGTTGAAGCCGACGACATTGCGCCGCCAGTTGTGGTTGAGCGCATCCCACGCGAGCTGCACGTTCTTCACCCACGACGCATCGAGCCGGGCGAGGAACGGCACGCGCTCGCCCGCAGGCAGCGCGCCACCCAGGCCATTCTCGATGCGCGAGGGCGACACGGCGGCCGTCGGATCGTAGCGCTGCCAGCGGCCGTCGATCAACACTTCCGCCCACGCGTGCGCGTCGGACTGGCGCACGATCATGTAGTTGCCGCGCGGATTCATTGCGCCGCCCTGATAGCCGGTCACGATGCGCGCGGGAATTCCCGCCGAGCGCAGCAGCACGACGAACGCGCTCGCGTAGTGTTCGCAAAAGCCGCTGCGCGTGTCGAACAGGAATTCGTCGGCGGTGTCCTCCTTGAGCAGCGGCGGCGACATCGTGTAGACGAAATTCTCGCGGTTGAACCATGTCAGCACGGCGGCGATCAGCTGCCGGTCGTCCGGATATTGCGCACGCAGCTCCAGCGCCAGCTGCCGGGTTCGCGGATTGCGGTCCGGCAGCCGCAGGTTGGCGGGAGCGTCGAACCGCGCGTTGGCCGGATACGACGAAAGCAGGATCGATTGCTGCACGTAGCGCAGCGGCTGCGTGAGCGGTGAGCGCGACAGCAGCTGCTGATCGCGTGTGAGGATGGCGAGGGGACCGCTGGTGCCGGTTTCCGCGCGCGGCATTGCGGACGGCAGGTCCAGCGCGAACAGCCAGATGCGGTGGGACGGCTCCAGCGTGACCGTGTAGTTAACCACCGCATTGTCGGCCGGCGCCGGCACGCCGCCATACTGAAGGCCGCCCGCGGTCCATTTCCGGCCGTCGAAGCGCGACAGCACCGGGCCGCGCCAGTAGCGCTCGCGTGACGGCGGCACCGGCCCGTCGAAATCCACGCGGAACGCGACATCGTCCGACAGCGAGAGCTCGCTGATCTGGCCGGGCTCCATCGTTTCGGACAGCCCCGTCTGTGCCGAGTGGTCCGACGGCAAGCCCCACAGCGGCGCGGCGAGCCTCGGGAACAGCAGGAACAGCAGGACGGCGATCGGCGCGCCCTGCAGGATCATGAGGCCGCTGCGCCGCAGCGCCGCGCCGCGGGCTGCGCCAACCGCCGCGACGCCGGTGCCGTCCGTCATCGCGTCGAGCGTCGCGCCGACCAGCACGACGGCCGGGAGCACCGCGATGGCCGCCAGCAACGATTGTCCGTAGAAGAACGGCGTGATCAACAGGAAGCACGACAGGCACACGAGCAGCGTGCCGTCGCGGATCGTGCGTGTTTCCAGGAACTTGATGGCGACCAGGATGTAGAGGAACGCGACCGACGGATCGCGGCCCGACAGGTAGCCGAAGGAGCTGCGCACCGCGAACGCCGCGGCGACGGCGAACAACACAAGCGTCCAGGAGGGGATGCGCGGCGGCGGCGCCAGCGGCCGCTGGCGGTCCTGGCGCAGCACGACGAGGCGCACGACGACCAGCAGCACGCCGGTCACTGCAACCCAGATGGGCAGATGCGGCGCCTGCGGCAGCTGGGCCGACAGCAGCAGCGCGCCCAGCCACCCGATCTGGCCCGACGTCAACTGCGCGCGATCCTGCGTGGCCGCCATTGGCGCGCGACGCCGGAATCCCAGCGCGGTCGCGATGCTCACGCGCCGGTCTCCTTCGGAAACAGCGCGAGCGCCGACAATGCGCTGCGGCGATGCTCGCGTCCCTGCGATCCCGGAAGACTCGTGCCGGGCAGCGCCAGCGCAAAGGGCCGCGCGGCGCGTTCGGCGGCCATCACCCACGCCGTAAGCCGTGACAGCCGCGCCTCGTTGCCGAGCGACGCGGGCAGCGCGTTCCATGCAAGCATGACCGGTCCGCCGCCGCCGACACCGTCGAATTCCTTCGTGAACCAGCCGGCGCCGCGCGCAACGGCCTTCCACGCGACGCGCTGCGGCGGGTCGCCGCGCTGGAACTCGCGCAATCCTGCCAGGTCAGCGTCCTCGCTGTGGCGGCCGGTGGCCAGCGCATCCTGACCCGACGGGCCGGACGGCAGCGGCGGCGCGCCGATCTCCACGGCCGGATAGACGATTCCCGAGAGCGGGAAATGCACGTAGGCCCAGCCCCGCCAAAGGCCCATCGGGTAGTTCGAGGACAGCGTGACGCGTCCCAATGGCTGGCGGCCTCGCGCCGGCGCGAGTGCCTCGAGGTTCAGCGTCAGCGCCGCGCCGGCCGGAACATCGCCGATGGCGTGGGCGTCCGCGGCCGACAGCGTCACGGCGGTGCGCGCCACCGCGCCGCCGTGCAGCGCAAGCGTGAACACGACGTGGCCTCCGGCGAAGGTCTCGCCGGCCGACAACGGCGTGACCTCGATCCCCGCCAGGTTGCGAAACGTGTGCAGCAATGCTGCCGCCAGCAATCCTGCGAGCAGGAACGCGACGCCGATCCCCAGCGTCAGCGAATAGTTGAGCGATGCGACGAGCATCGTCGCGACCGTGGCGAGCAGCGCCCACCCGCGGCGCGTGGGAAGAATGTATATGCGTGAATGGCGCAGGACCACCGGTTCGTGATCGGACGGCGCCCCGCGGAACGCGCGCTGGCGTGCGCGCGCGACCCAGCCGGAAAGCCACGGCCCGTTGCGAGTGGCGTCCATACCGCGGACCGGCGTCCGCTGCCCTACGGCAACGGAACGGCGCGCACCAGTGCCTGTGCCTGCACCGCTCCCGCGCGCGTTCCGCCCGCCAGCCGATGCCCGGCAACGGCGGGGAAAACCGCCTGGACGTCCTCGGGCAACACCATCGGCCGCCCGGCGATCAGCGCCCAGGCGCGCGCCGCGGCGAGCAGCATCAGCCCGGCACGCGGGCTCAAGCCGTGGCGGCCGCCGTTGTCCCCGGCACTGGCCGAGTGACCCCGCGAGGCGGCCAGAAGCGCCTGCACATAGTCGAGCAGCGCCGGGGCGACGTGGATTTCCGAGGCTTCGCGCTGCCAGTCGGCCAGCGTTGCCGAGTCGGCGGCGGGCGGCGTGTCGGCAATGCGGATGCGCCGATCGCCGCTGACCAGCAGTTCGCGCTCGGCGGCCGGATCCGGATAGCCCAGTTCGATGGCCATCAGGAAGCGGTCGAGCTGCGATTCCGGCAGCGGATACGCGCCGATCTGCTCGACCGGATTCTGCGTCGCGATCACGAAGAAGGGATCGGGGAGCTTGCGCGTCTGGCCGTCCTGCGACACCTGCCGCTCTTCCATCGCCTCGAGCAGCGCGCTTTGCGTCTTGGGCGGCGCGCGGTTGATTTCGTCGGCCAGCACGACCGAATTGAAGATGGGGCCGGCGTGGAAGCGGAACGACTGCGCGCGCTCGTCGAAGATCGAAACGCCCAGCACGTCGGCGGGCAGCAGGTCGCTGGTGAACTGGATGCGCGAATACTTGAGGCCGAGGGTGGCCGCCAGCGCCTGCGCCAGCGTGGACTTGCCGACGCCCGGGATGTCCTCGATCAGCAGGTGGCCGCGGGCCAGCATGCAGGCCAGCGAGAGCTTCAGCGGCTCGTCCTTGCCGACCACGATGCGTCCCAATTGCTGCAGGACGGCGGCCAGGCGGCCGGCGGCGGGCGTGTTGGCCTGGGAGGCGGGGCGGACGGTCATTGGGGGACTTTCTATCCTTGGATGGTTCGGGGCATGCAAGTTTCCTGCCACTCTAACCGTGCGTCCACGCCTCGTCACGACCGGCGGGCCCGGGTTAAACTCCGTTTGGCGGTTGCCGAGGACGGACAAGAGCGTACGCGATCCTTCCCGGCAACGGTTCGTCCGCGGCGGGTCCGCAAAGTTCACCGACCATCACTCGATATTCTCCAGCCCGTTCACGCGCCGTGACCACCGCGTTCGTCACCCACCCTGTCTTCAGCCTGCACGAAATGGGGCCGTACCACCCCGAGTGCCCGGAGCGCATCGCGGCCATATCCGATCGCCTGATCGCTTCTGGGCTCGACGCCTACCTGCACCATTACGCCGCGCCCGCGGCGACCTACGAGCAGATCGCCCGCGCCCACGACACGCTGTACATCCGCGAAGTCGAGGCCGCCGTTCCGGAATCGGGGCTGCACTTCATCGACGCGGACACCGCGCTCAATCCGCACACGCTCGAAGCTGCCCGCCACGCGGCCGGCGCCGCGGTCCTCGCCGTCGACATCGTCATGCGCCGCGAATGCCGCACGGCGTTCTGCGCGGTGCGCCCGCCCGGCCATCATGCAGAGCGCAATCGAGCGATGGGCTTCTGCATTTTCAACAGCGTCGCCGTCGGTGCGGCGCATGCGATGGCCGCGCACGGGCTCGAGCGCGTCGCGATCGTCGACTTCGACGTGCATCACGGCAACGGCACCGAGAACATCTTCGCGGGCGATCCGCGCGTGCTGATGGTCTCGACGTTCCAGCATCCGCTCTACCCGTATTCGGGCATCGAGGATCCGGCGCCCAACATGGTGAACGTCCCGCTCGCGTCGGGCAGCGGCGGGGAGGAATTCCGCGCCGCGGTGCGCGACTACTGGCTGCCCGCGCTCGAAGCGCATCGGCCCCAGCTCATCCTGATCTCGGCCGGCTTCGACGCCCACCGGGAGGACCCGCTCGCCGGGCTCAAGTTCGTCGAGGCCGACTACGCCTGGGTCACGCGCGAACTGATCGCCGTGGCGGAGCGCCATGCGGAGGGGCGCGTCGTGTCGATGCTCGAGGGCGGCTACGCGCTTTCCGCGCTGGGCCGCAGCGCCGCCGAACACGTGCGCGAGCTGCTCGCGTGCTGAGCGCGGGTTAACGGCCGCGCCGCCCGCCCAGGGCGACTACGACGGTGAGCATTGCCAGCAGCGCCAGCGCCGTTTCGGACAGCGTGGGGATGGCCGTCAGGGCCCCTGGACCCGGAAACCCGACGAACAGAGTGGCGCCGGCATCGGCAATGGCCGCGGCGGTCTGCGCGTTGTAGAACCCGGGCGCGCCGCCGCCGCCGCCGGAGCGCGGAATCGTGTTCACCTGATTGCCGTTCGCAATCGCGACGACGTTGACGGTGACGTTGCACGACGCCGATGCATTCAGCGCGGCGCCCGCCAACCCGAAACTCGTTGCACCGGCCGGCGCGGTCAATGCACCTCCACAGGTGTTCGAGACAACGGGTGACGTACCAAGCACAACGCCCGCGGGCAGGAAATCGGTGAATCCCAACCCGGTGAAGACGGCGCCCGCCGGCGCGGGCGAACACGCGGCCGCGGGCGCGGTGACAGTCACGGTCAGCGTCGTGGTGCCGCCCACAGCGAGTGTCGTCTGCGCAAAACTCTTGCCGATGACCGGACCGCGCGGCGTCGTGACATCCTCATTGGTGACCAGGATGGTGTTGCCGCACGCGTCCTTCGTACTGAAATACGCACGATAGGCGCTTCCCACCGCGAGCACTTCGGGCGAACTGAAGTTGCCGGTGTTGGGCAGTCCGTCGACGAGCACGCCGTTGCCGTTCGCGTAGACGCCCGCCGGCGGCGTCCAGGTCAGGCCGTCGTCGGCGGACTCGACGTAATAGATCTGCTTTTCCAGCCGCGCGGCGGTGGTCCAGTCGCGGAACGTGTAATAGGCGCCGAGAGCGGCGCCCTGCTGCAGCGTGCGGCCCGCGTTGTGGACAAACGCAGGTGTCGACGCCGGAAAGGCCGCACACTGGTTGGCGCCGGGATTCGGAAGCATCCAGCAATACGCCGTCCCCGTGAACAAGTCGGCCTCGCTGGTCCCCCATACGCCGGACAGCACGGGCCGCGTGGCATCGGTATACGCGTAGCGACCCATGCCGCCGCCGAACAGCAACGGATTGATCGGCGGACCGCTGTTGTACTGCGTGTCCTGACGTAGATAGAGGTTGCCGTTGACCATGCCGAACGAACCCACCATGTTGCCGCCGGGGCCGACCGGCGCGTCGGTCAGCGTCGGCAGCGGGCCGCGCTGGACGACGTTCAGGTTGTTGATGTTCGCGCCGATGTTCCACACGTTGGCGTTGTAGTTGTAGCGGCCCGTGCCGGCTTCGTTCGGGGACCAGATCGTGAGAAACCACTCCGCGCCGATCTTGTCGACGCGCAGGTAGTTCACCGACGGCTCGGCGGTCGCGCCGACGCTCGGAAGCTGCGTCCACCAGCTCGCCGGCGGGTTCAGCTTGCCCAGCGTCGTGAAATTGATGCCGTCGCTGGAGGTCGCATGCGCGACGTCCGCGACCTGCATGTCGGACGGATTCTGCGTGTCTCCGCCATCCAGCACCCAGAGGTGATAGAGCGAGTCCTGCGGGTTGAACGTCGCGGTGAAGCGCAGCGAGTTGAGCGAGGCAGGATGCAGCGGCTGCCCGAGGGGCACGCCGTCCAGCAGGACCGTCGACGTGGACAGCGGAAAGGCAACCGGCGCTCCCGGCGCGGGCGTCGCGATGGCGACGGCGAACAGCGCCGCCGCGGCGAGCCGTACGGCCCGGACAAGGCGGTCCAGGCCCCGGAAGCGGAGATTGCGGGTGCGCAGATCGGCAACGGCTGGAAGAGGAATACACGCAGTCACGGCAGGCTCCATGCGATTTGCTGAACAGACTTATACCCATGCCCGGTGCGGCTCACAAGCGTCGCGGCAGCCGCTGCCGCCGGCCGGGCCGCGGCATCGGTAGAATGGCAATGGGCGACGTGCCGCGCGTGGCGGCGGCCGTGGTGTCGGACTTGCACAGGAGCAGCCAATGGACGACGGTAGGCCAATGCATCGGCGGCGGTTCCTCACGACCTGCGCGGTGCTGGGCGGCGCCGGATTTCTTCCCTCTGACGCCGTGCGGGCCGACACGCCGCCGCGCCTCTACGCGCGGACGCGCCTGATAGACGTTCACGGCCGGCCCATTCGCCTGCGTGACCTGGCCGCCGATACCAATTACGTTTTCCAGTATCCCTACGCCGCCACGCCGTGCCTGCTGGTCAAGCTTTCGCGCACTCCTTCGCCCTCGGTAAACCTGACGCGCGTCGACGGCACCGGCTATGCATGGCAGGGCGGCGTGGGATCGGAGCGCAACGTCGTCGCGTTCTCCGCCATTTGCGCGCACAAACTTGCCTACCCGACCCGCGAGGTGTCGTTCATCCGTTTCCAGCGCGAACGCTCGGCGACGTCCGCCGCGCAGGTCATCCATTGCTGCGCCGATCACAGCGTCTACGACCCGGCACAGGGCGCGCGGGTGCTGGCGGGGCCGGCGCCGCAGCCGCTGGCGGCAATCCTGCTCGAGAACGATGCCGACGACGACGGCCTGTACGCGCTCGGCACGCAGGGCGCCGAGCAATTCGACGCGTTCTTCGAGAAATACCGGATGAAGCTCAACCTGGAGTACGGCCGCGAATCCGGACGCGTGGCGGTGAACGGCACCGCGACGCTGCGCGAACTCACCGCCTACTGCCGGACGACAATCCAGTGCTAGAAACGCCCGACGCGGCGATCGTCGTCACGGGCTTGCGCAAGAATTACCGCGAAGTCGAGGCGGTCAAGGGCATCTCCTTCGCCGTCCGCGCGGGGACGACCACGGCGCTGCTGGGCGGCAACGGCGCGGGCAAGACGACGACGCTGTCGATGCTGCTCGGCGTGCTCACGCCGACGGCCGGCGCGATCTCGGTTCTCGGCTGCGACATGCTCCGCGACCCGTTTCTGGTGCTGCCGCGGATGAACTTCACGTCGCCGTACGTCGACCTGCCGCGGCGCCTGACGGTGGGCGAGAACCTGCGGGTCTTCGCCGACCTGTACGGCGTGCGCGAGCCGCGGACGCGCATCGCCGAACTCGCCGGCGAGTTCGATCTGAGGGAGCTGCTCGCGCGGCCCTACGGCAACCTGTCGGCCGGCCAGCGCACGCGTGTGTCGCTGGCCAAGGCGCTGCTCAACCGTCCTGAAGTGCTGCTGCTGGACGAGCCCACGGCCTCGCTCGACCCGGACATCGGCGACCGCATGCGCACGTATCTCGAGCGTTATCAGCGCGAGAGCCGCTGCACGATGCTGCTCGCGTCGCACAACATGGGCGAGGTCGAGCGGATGTGCGACGACGTGATCATGCTGCGCGAGGGAAGGGTGGTGGACCAAGGCTCGCCGCGGGACCTGATCGCGCGATATGGTCGCGAGAACATGGATGAGGTGTTCCTGGACATCGCGCGCGGCGGCGGCGAGGAGTCCGACCTGGGCGGACCCACACCGGAAGTGGCGGCCTGAGGCGATGCAGCCGGCGACTGGAACCGCGACGGACCTCTATCCGCAGCGCGGAGCGATGGCGTCCGCGCGCCGCGTGCGCGCGCTGATCCGCAGGCACGCGTACCTGCTGCTCAAGTCGTGGCCGCGCCTGGTGTCGATGGCCTACTACCCGACGGTCACGATGGTGCTGTGGGCGTTCCTGACCCTCTACCTGAAGCCCACCAACAGCTTTCTCAAGGATGCGCCGGGGTTCTTCATCGGCGCCGTGCTGCTCTGGGACGTGCTGTTCCGCGGCCAGCTCGGCGTCTCGCTCACGTTCATCGAGGAGATGTACTCGCGCAACCTGGGCAACCTGTTCGTGAGCCCGCTGCGCCTGTCCGAATTCATCGCGGGCCAGCTGACGATGAGCGTGTTGCGCACGCTGATCGGCGTCGGCGGCGCGTGCGTCTTCGCGTGGCTGCTGTTCCGTTATTCGATAATTTCGCTGGGCTTTCCGCTGATTGCATTCTTCTGGCTGCTGCTGGCCTTCGGCTGGAGCATCGGCCTCGCGGTATCGGCGATGATCCTGCGCTTCGGGCTGGGTGCGGAGGAACTCGCTTGGGCGGCGATATTCATCCTGGCGCCAGTGTCGGGCGTCTACTACCCGATCGGCGTACTGCCCGGGTGGCTCCAGCCGGTGGCGTGGGCCTTGCCGTCGGCGCACGTCTTCGAAGGCATGCGCGGCGTGCTGCTGGAAGGCACGTTCGCGTGGAGCCACTTCTGGTCCGCGTTGATGCTGGACGGCGTCTACCTGTGCCTGGGCGCCTTCGTGTTCCGCCTCGCGGTCAAACACGCGCGCATTCACGGCAGGCTGC
>Ga0302299_10002383_pt1 | contig 11478 bp, 7 predicted proteins | sample III_Fen_N3_4_FD_198795 | JGI IMG/M metagenome (GOLD analysis project Ga0302299, IMG submission 198795) | Peat permafrost microbial communities from Stordalen Mire near Abisko, Sweden - III_Fen_N3_4 | ecosystem: Environmental > Terrestrial > Soil > Wetlands > Permafrost | place: Sweden: Abisko...
CCGGAGCCGTCATCAGCGGCTTCGTCGACGACGGCTACTGGCTCGACCTCGGACGGCCGCTCGACTTCGTCCAGGGCTCGCGCGACCTGGTCACGGGCCTCGCCCCGAGCCCCGCGCTCCCCGGCCCAGTGGGCGACTTCATCGTGATGCCGGGGGCCGAGGTGGCCACCTCCGCGGTGCTGCGCAACGGCACGTTCGTCGGGGCGGGCGCCACGGTGGGGCCCGACGCCGTCGTCGACGGCTCGGCGCTGTTCGACGGCGCGATCGTGGCCGCCGGCGCGCACGTGAAGGACTCGGCGATCGGGTTCGGCGCGATCATCGGCTCGGGCGCCTTCCTCGACGGCGTGGTCGTCGGAGACCGCGCGATGATCGGGCCCGGCAACGAGCTCGTGCGCGGCGCGCGCGTGTGGCCCGGAGTCGCCCTCGGCGACACGGCCGTGCGCTTCTCGTCCGACCGCTGAGACCCGTGGCCGCCGCACCGCTCGTCCGCCGGTGGCGACCGGGCTGGCCGCTGAGCCTCGGCGCCACGCTCGGCTCGATGGCGCGCGGGTCGCAGGACCCGGCGTACCGGCTCACCCCCGACCGCGCCGTGTGGCGCACGATGCGCACGCCCGACGGCCCGGCGACGCAGCGGTTGTCGGTCGGCGTCGTCGACCCGGTGGAGGTCGAGTCGCAGGCCTGGGGACCGGGTGCGGCCTGGGCCACCGACCGGCTGCCGCTCACGCTCGGGGCGGCCGACGACGTCTCCACCTTCGACCCGTCGCCGCACCCGCTCGTCGCGGAGCTGTGGCGGCGCTACGGCGCGGGCATGCGCACGCCCGCGGTCGGCGTGGTGCTCGAGGTGCTCGTCGCGGCGGTTCTCGAGCAGCGCGTGACCGGCATCGAGTCGCGCCACTCGTGGCGCTGGCTGCTGCGGACGTACGGCGAGCCCGCCCCGGGGCCGGCGCCCGAGGGCATGCACGTGTTCCCGGACCCGGTCGCGCTCGGCGCCATCCCGTCGTGGGAGTGGCACGGCGCCGGCGTCGAGCGGGCGCGCTCCGACACGATCGTGCGCGCCGCGTCGTACGCCGGCCGTCTCGAGGAGTGCGTGGCGATGTCGCACGCCGACGCCCGCGCGCGGCTGCGGGCGCTGCCGGGTGTCGGCGTGTGGACCGCGGCCGAGGTGGGGCAGCGGTCGCTCGGCGACCCCGACGCCGTGTCGTTCGCCGACTTCCACGTGGCGCACACCGTCTGCTACGCCCTCGCCCGCGAGACCGACGGCACCGACGAGCGGATGGCCGAGCTGCTCGAGCCCTGGCGCGAGTCGGGTCAGCGCGGGCGCGTGGTGCGCCTCGTCGAGCGAAGCGGCATCTCGCGCCCCGCGCGCGGCCCGCGCTACGCCCCCCTCGACCACCGCCATCGCTGACCCCCGGGGACCCGAGCAACTGCCCTTGTGGTTGCTGTGCAGATCCTCTGGGCGACCACAAGAGCAGCTACTCGCGCAACCCGGGGCGTTCTAGGCTGCGCGCATGCCGACCCTGCCTGTCGTCGACGTGTCTGCCCTCGTCGCGCCGTCGTCGTCGAGCGACGCCCGGCTGGCGGCCGCCCGCGAGCTCGACGCAGCCTGCCGCGCGTGCGGCTTCGTGCTCATCACCGGGCACGGCGTCGAGCCTGCGCTGCGCGACGACCTCGAGTCGCTGTTCCGCGAGTTCTTCGCGCTGCCCGACGACGAGAAGGCGCGCATCGCCATGGCCCACGCGGGATCCGCGTGGCGCGGCTGGTTCCCGGTCGGTGGCGAGCTCACGTCCGGCGTGCCCGACCGCAAGGAGGGTGTCTACTTCGGCACCGAGCTCGGTCCCGACCACGCCCGCGTGCTCGCCGGGACGCCGCTGCACGGCGCCAACCAGTTCCCGGAGCGGCCGGCGGCGCTGCGCGAGGTGACCCTGCGCTGGATCGAGGAGGTGACGGCGCTCGGTGCGACGCTGCTGCGCGGGCTGGCGCTCGGCCTCGGGCTCGACGAGGGGTGGTTCGCGCGCACCCTCACCGCCGACCCCACGATCCTGTTCCGCGCGTTCCACTACCCGCCCGGCGACGTCGACTCGTGGGGCGTCGGCGAGCACACCGACTACGGGCTCATCACCCTGCTGGCCCAGGACCACCACGGCGGGCTGCAGGTCAAGACGCAGGGGGAGTGGGTCGACGTCCCGCCCGACCCGTACGTGCTCGTCGTCAACATCGGCGACATGCTCGACCGGATGACGCGCGGTCGCTACCGCTCCGACCCCCACCGCGTCCGCAACCTGTCCGGCCAGGACCGCGTGTCCTTCCCGCTGTTCGTCGACCCGTCGTGGGACGCCGAGGTCGTCGCGCTGCCGGGGTCGGTGTTCGACGGCGAGGTGCCCGACGACGACGCCGACGCGCGGTGGGACCGTTCCAGCGTGCACGCCTGGGAGGGCCGGTACGGCGACTACCTCACGGCGAAGGTGGCCAGGGTGTTCCCCGACCTGTTCGCCACCGTGGCCCGCGCGCCCGATTCCCGCTGAGCGGCCAGCCCGTTCTGTACCCGGTTCCTCGCCGAGGGGCTCGCCCGGCGCGGGCTGGGCCTCGGCCTCGTCGGCATCGCGGAAGGCGTCGAGACCGAGGAGCAGGCCCGCATCCTGCGCCGCGCAGGGCTCGCTGCGCGAGCAGGGTTGGCTGTTCGGCCGGCCCAGCCTGAACCCCCCACCTGACGCGCCGTTGCCCGCGGCCGATCAGAGGGCGGCGTCGAGCAGGGGCTCGATGTCGTGCAGCACCACGTGCGAGATGTCGTCGAACTGGGCGAGCTGCACGAGCACGCCGCCGTTGCCGCGCGGGTGGATGAAGACCTCCGACCACACCGGGTCGTGAGAGAGGCCGAAGGTCGCGACCCCTGCCGCGGTGAGCCGCTCGACGGCGACGTCGATGTCGGACACCTGGAAGGTGAGGTGGTGCAGTCCGCCTCGCCCCTCGGTCGTGGCGAAGAACTTGTCGAAGAACGTCGAACCCGGTGTGGGCGCCATCAGCTCGATGCGGCCGCCGTCGAACAGGAATGTCATGACGACGGCGCCGATGGGGAGCACCTCGCCGTGCGAGAAGCGCCCGCCCAGGGTGTCGCGGTAGAACGCGACGAGCGGCGCCATCGCCGGCCCCGCCACGGCGGTGTGGTCGAAGCGCGCGTTGATCGAGGCGAGCACGGGGGCGAGCGGCGAGTCGGGCACGGGTTCCCTCGGCACGGTCGGGTCGGCCGCCGGTCGGCGGCCGCTGGTCAGGATGCCGGGTCGGGCGGCAGCGGCGCCAGGTGGGCGTCGAGGTCCCGCGCCGGACGCGCCGCGGGATCCTCGAGCGCGTGCCCCACGGCGACGGCGCCCAGTGGCTGCCACGAGGCCGGATGGGCGAGCACGTCGCGCACCACGTCGGCGCAGAACACCGTCGACGAGATCCACGCGCTGCCCAGGCTCTCGGCGGCCAGCGCCACGAGCAGGTTCTGCACGGCCGCCCCGCCGGCCACGAGGAAGAGGTCGCGCTCGTGGCCGCGGCGCTGGTCGTCGGGGTAGTCGTGGGCCGCGCCGTCGAGCTGGAGGAACGGCAGGACCACCACGGGAGCGGAGCGCAGCACGTCGCCGCGACGCAGGCGGCGGCGCACGGACTCGTCGTCGAAACCGTCGAGCGTGCGCAGGTCGTCCTCCCACCGCGCCGCCATCGCATCGAGCAGGCGGGTGCGCACGCGCGCCGCGTGCTCGTCGCGGTCGTCGAGCACGACGAACCGCCACGGCGTCGTGCCGTGCGGGCTCGGGGCCGTGAGCGCCGCGGCCAGCCCGCGGCGCAGCGCGTCCAGGTCGACCGGCTCGTCGGTGAACGACCGCACGGTGCGCCGAGCGAGCACGGCATCGCGGCGTCCGGCCCGTTCGCCCTCGGCGCGAGCCTCCGCCGTCCCGAGGCGGAACAGGTCGCCGTCGCGCCTGCGCACAGTGGCCCGCGCGCCCGGCCCGTCGTCGTCGACGACGTGCTCGGCGAGTCCGCGCGCGACGGCGATCGCGAGCCCAGAAGCCTTGCCCTTGACCAGATCCGCGGCGGAGGCGACCTCGTCGGCGACGGCCGTGATCGTGGACTCCATCGTGCGGCCCTGCGCGTCGACGCGGCCGCGGTGGTCGTCGAGCACGACGACCCCGGCGACGCCGATGGCGTTGTCGGTGAGCCCCTCGCGCCACGGCCGCCCGAACGTGTCGGTGACGACGACGCCGAGACGTGCGCCCGTCGCGGCGACCCAGGCGCGACGCAGAGCGCGGGCGCTCGCGTCGGGGTCGAGCGGCAGGAGCACGACCGTGCCTGACTCCGTGTTTGACGCGTCGACGCCGGCGGCCGCCATGACGAACCCGTGCCTCGTCTCGACGATGCGCAGCGGCCCGTGCGGCGTCATGCGTGACGCGACCACGCGCACGGTCTCGTCCGTGATCGCGTCCTCGCGGTCGTCGGCCGCGACCACGCGGCCCTCCGCCTTGCTCACGACCTTGCTCGTGACGACGACGACGTCGCCGTCGCGCACCCCGGTGCTGCCGTCGGGCCACGCCGCCTTGCGCAGCAGCGGCGCGACCAGAGCGGCGAGGTCGTCGCCGGCGCGCACCTCGGGGACGCCCGGCACGGCGACCACCGTCAGGGACGGAGCGGTCACCGCCGCACGCCCGCGGCGAGATCCATTGCGGCAGCGGCGATCTCAGCGGTCGCTGGTACGTCGGTCATGAGCAGCGGCACGGCCCGCGTTGCGATCCCGAGGGGCTCGAGCGCCTCGACGGCGGACCCGTCGGTCTCGTCGTGCACGAGCCATCCGTCGAGCAGGCCGCCCGCGTCGGCACCTGCTGGGATCGCGGCGCGACGTGCGCCGTAGTGCCGGGCCACGGCGGCGGCCGACGTCTCCACGCCGATCGCCGCGAGGCACGCGTCGGCCATGCCGCGCACGGGTGCGCCGCCCACGATGGGGGACACTCCGACGACCGGGGCGGCGGTGGAGCGCAGCGCGTCGCGCACCCCCGGCACCTGCAGGATCGTGCCCACCGACACCACCGGGTTCGACGGCGGCAGCAGCACGACGTCGGCGTCCGAGATCGCTGCAAGCACACCGGGTCCCGGCGTCGCGTCGCCGGCGCCGACGAGCACGAAGCCGTGCGCCGGAAGCGCGGCCCTGTAGCGGATCCACCATTCCTGGAAGTGGATCGCGCGCCGCGTGCCGGGCGCGTCGCCGTCGACGATCACGTGGGTCTCGACGCGGTCGTCGGTCATGGGGAGCAGCTCGACGCCGGGCTGCCAGCGCGCGCAGAGCGCAGCCGTGACCGCCGAGAGCGGGTAGCCGGCGTCGAGCATCTGCGTGCGCACCAGGTGCGTCGCCGTGTCGCGGTCGCCGAGACCGAACCAGTCGGGCTGCACGCCGTAGGCGGCCAGCTCCTCCTTGACCACGAAGGTCTCGTCCTCGCGGCCCCAGCCGCGCTCGACGCTGATGCCGCCGCCGAGCGTGTACATGACCGAGTCGAGGTCGGGGCAGATCTGCAGCCCGAACAGCCGGATGTCGTCGCCGGTGTTGCCCACGACGGTGACGGTGCTGGGCCCGGCTCCCGAGGCTTCCCGCTCGCGCAGGTGGTGGAGCAGGCCGCGCAGGAAGCGGGCCCCGCCGATGCCGCCGGCGAGCACGGTGATGCGCATGGCCGCGATCCTGTCACCGTGCTCCGCGCGGGGCGTCCGGGGGTTCGGCAGGGGACTCGACGACGCGTCGGCCGGTCACGGAACGTGGTCGTGAGGCGCTGAATTTCACAATCCGCCAACATCGAGTTCACACCCGGGGTTGACTCGAACGCCTTACACGACTGTAATTCACCCGACCACGCCACGTGGTCGGCACCAGGAGAAGGCCCCGGCCGGCGGGGAAGACGGGTCCACGGGGGCCGTCGCCACCATCGCCAGCAGGCCGGAGCAGCCGCGAGGAGGTATCCCGGTGAGCCAGGTCACCATCCTGCCCCTGTCCGACGCTGAAGAGCTCGGCTGGCAGGAGCGCGCGCTGTGCGCGCAGACCGACCCGGAGGCGTTCTTCCCCGAGAAGGGCGGCTCGACCCGCGAGGCCAAGCGCGTCTGCACGACCTGCGAGGTCCGCGACGAGTGCCTGGAGTACGCCCTGGCTCACGACGAGCGGTTCGGCATCTGGGGCGGGCTCTCCGAGCGTGAGCGTCGTCGCCTCAAGAAGGCCGCCGTCTGACGCAGCGGTGCCCCTCGTGGCCGGTGATCGGCCACGGGCGGAATTGCGCCCGGTTCGTCCCGTAGTGTGACCGGGTCATGTCCACGACCGACGAGCCCACCGACGTCCTGACGCCGGCCGAGACGCCGTCCGCGCCCGTCGAACTCGCACCCGCTGCCACGTCCTCGACCGAGGGCGACGAGCGCGGCTTCCTGGAGTCCCTCGACGACCTCGAGGCGCCCGACGACGACGTCGAGCCGCGCGAGCACCGCGTCACGGCCGTGCTCGTCGCGCACGACGGCGACCGCTGGCTGCCCGCCACGCTCACCGCCCTCGTCCGCTCGACCCGGCGACCGGACCGCATCGTCGTGGTCGACACCGGCAGCACCGACGGCACCGCCGAGCTGATCGAGCGCGCCGAGTCGCTCGGCGTCGTCGACCGGGTGCTGACGCTCCCGCGCGACACCGGGTTCGGCGCCGCTGTTGCCGCAGGCCTGGCCACCGGGTCGGGATCGGCGCCGGCCCTGCCCGCCGACGCGTTCGCCTGGGTGTGGCTGCTGCACGACGACTCGGCGCCAGCGCCGTCCGCCCTGCACGAGCTGCTGCGCACATCCGACCGCTTCCCCTCCGCCGTCGTGCTCGGCCCCAAGCAGCGCGGCTGGAACAACACCGACGTGCTCGTCGAGTGCGGCGTCACCGTCGCGCGCTCGGGCAGCCGCGTCACCGGCCTCGAGCGCCGCGAGCTCGACCAGGGCCAGCACGACGGCATGCTCGACGTCCTCGCGGTCGGCAGCGCAGGCATGCTCGTGCGCCGCGACGTGTGGGACGAGCTCGGCGGCTTCGACCCGTCGCTGCCGACCTTCCGCGACGACGTCGACTTCTGCTGGCGCGCGCAGAACGCCGGTCACCGCGTGATCGTGGCGACGCCGTCGGTCGTCCACCACCGCGAGGCGGCCACCCACGGCCGCCGCCCGGTCGACGCCGGCAGCCCCAAGCACCCCGACCGCCAGCACCGCATCGACCGCGCCGCCGGGCTGCACGTGATGCGCGCCCACGCCTCCGGGCTCTCGCGCCCGTTCACGACCGCGCGGCTGATGATCGGCTCGCTGCTGCGCGCCCTCGGCTTCCTTCTCGGCAAGGCACCCGACCGCGCGCGCGACGAGTGGGGCGCCCTGCGTGACGCGCTCGGCGACCGTCGCGCGCTGGCCTCGTCGCGCGCCCGCGTCGCGGCGTCGACCGTCGCCGCCGGGTCGGTCCCGCCGTCCGACGTGCGCGAGCTGCTCGCGCCACGTACGGCGCAGGCGCGCCACCAGCTCGAGTCGCTCGCCGAGCTCGTCGCCGGGCGCGAGAGCCCCGACAGCGGTGCCGCGTCGTCGCTTCTCGAGGCCACCGCCGACGACCCCTACGGCTGGTACGTCGACGACACCCAGCCCTCGCGCGTGCGTCGCTGGCTGACCCGGCCCGGCGTCCTCCTCGTGCTCGGCCTCGTCCTCGCGACCCTCGTGGGCGCCCGCGCCCTGCTCGGCTCGGGCGTGCTCGTCGGCGGCGCGCTGCTGCCCGCGCCCGAGGGCGCCGGCGACCTGTGGGCCAGCTATCTCACCGCCTGGCACGAGGTCGGTCCCGGCTCCGCGCAGGACGCCCCGGCCTGGCTCGTCCCGCTGACGTTGCTCGCCTTCGTGCTGCGCGGCTCGGCGTCGACCGCCAACGACCTGGTGCTGCTCGGCGTCATCCCGCTGGGCGCCCTGTCGTCCTACCTCGCGATGCGCGGCCTGGTGTCGGCGACGTGGCTGCGGCTGTGGGCCGCCGTCGCCTACGCCACGCTCCCCGCCGTCACCGGCGCGATGTCGGGCGGGCGGCTCGGCACGTCGGTGGCGGTCGTGCTCCTGCCGTGGCTTGCCCGGTCGTGCGCGCGCCTGGTGGGTGTCGGCGGGACCGCGCCCACCTACCGCCGCGCGTTCGCGACCGGCCTTCTGCTGGCCGTCGTCGCGTCGTTCACGCCCGTCGTGTGGCTGCTCGCGCTCGTCCTCGGGCTCATCGCCGGCGTGACCGTCGCGCGCACGCGCGGGCACCGCTTCCGCCTGGCCGTGACCGTGCTCCTGCCCGTGGCGCTGCTCGTCCCGTGGAGCCTGCGGGTCGTGCGCCAGCCCGCGCTGCTGTGGCTCGAGCCCGGCCTGGTCGGCCCGTCCAACGTGCACCTGCGCATCGTCGACGTCGTGATGCTGCGTCCCGGCGGGACGGGCTCGACCCCGCTGTGGCTGGGCCTCGGCCTCGTGCTCGGGGGCATCGTCGCCCTCGCCGTCCCGTCCGGGCGGCGCCCTGTCCTCGCGGCCTGGGTGGTCGGTCTCGTCGCCCTCGTGCTCGGCAGCATCGAGACCCTCCTGCGCGTGACGCCGCCGCCGCTGGCGACGCCGGTGACGCCGTGGCCCGGAGTCCCCACGCTGGTGTGGGGCGGCGCGCTCATCCTCTGCGCGGCCCTCACCGTCGACCGCATCGTGCCCCGCCTGGTCGACGCCAGCTTCGGCTGGCGGCAGCCGACCGCGGTCGTCGTCGGCGTGCTGCTCGTGCTGGCGCCGCTGTGCTCGCTCGCGCTCGTGATCATCGGCGTCGACGGCCCGATCCACCGCGGCTCCCGCGAGGTCGTGCCCGCCTTCGTCGAGGCCGAGATGCGCACGCCGCAGCGGCCGCGCACGGTCGTGCTCAAGCGCGGGCCGGCCGGCTCGGTCGTCTACGACCTGCTCGCCGCGCCCACGCCGCAGACCGGCGACATCGACGTCGCGCCCGACTCGTCGGCGTACGACGCTGTCGACCATCTCGTCGCGCAGCTGTCGGCGGGTGTCGGCGGCGACGAGATCGACGGCCTCGCGACGCACGGTGTCGGGTTCGTCCTGGTGTCCGACGTCACCGGCCGTGACGACCCGCTCGTGGCGACCCTCGACGGCGAGCGCGGTCTGCGCCGGCTCTCGTCGCAGAGCGGCGACGCCGTGTGGCAGGTCGTCGGCGTCACCAGCCGCGCGCAGGTGGTCGACCCGACGGCCAACGCCGACACGGGCACCGTCGCGACGCGCGTGGCGGTCTCGGTGCCGGTGACCTCGCCCGACCCGCGCACGCCGTCGGCGATCGACAGCGCGCTCAAGGCCGGCGTGGCCGGGCGCCGGGCACTGCTCTCCGAGACGCTCGACTCGCGGTGGCGCTGGACCGTCGGCGGCGCGTCGGTGCCGTCCGACGCCTCCACCACGGCGGGCACCGCGGCCGACCCCTCGGTGCAGCAGCTTCCGCTCGCAGGCGACGCCACGCACCTCACCGCCACGTTCGACGGCGGCAGCCGCTCGGCCTGGCTGTGGGTGCAGGCCGCCGTGCTCGCCCTCACCCTCGTGCTGGCCCTGCCCTCGCGCCGCGTCGAGGAGGACGACGACGACGAGGCCGACGCGCTCGGCGACATCGACGACGGCGCCGCACCACCCGCGCCGCCCGCCCCGGCCGACGCCGCGAGCACGGTCGAGGACGCCGAGATCGCGGACGCCGCGACCGTCGGCGACCCGACCGTCGAGGACCCGACCGTCGATCCGGTGAAGGTCGATCCGGTGAAGGTCGATCCGGTGAAGGTCGACCCCGTGACCGTCCAGCCCACGACTGTCCAGCCCACGACTGTCCAGCCCACGACTGTCCAGCCCACGACTGTCCAGCCCACGACTGTCGACCCGGTGAAGGTCGATCCGGTGAAGGTTCATCCGGTGACGGTCGAGCCCGCGACGGTCGAGCCTGTGACCGTCGAGCCCGCGACTGCGCAGGCGTCAGACAGCACCGCCCCCGCGGCCCGAAAGCCTCGGCGCGCGCGCCCGTCGCGTGCCCGGACCACCTCGACGCCGCCACCGCCGGCCGAGCCGTCCGGCGCGCCCGACGACGCGACGACGGGGGAGGACGCATGAGCACCAGCACCAGCACCAGCACCAGCACCAGCACGAGCGCGGCCGCCTCGCCGACCGTGCTGAGCCGGCTGCGCCGACCGCCGATCACCGCCGCCGTCGCGGGTCTCGGCCTCGTGGTGCTCGCCGGTCTCGGCCAGCTCGCGCCGCAGCCGACCGGCGGCGCCGTCCCGCCGACCACCGAGCCGCTGGCCTCGGGCGAGCTCGTGTGCGGCGGCACGATCGCCTCGCGCACGATCGTCTCGACGGTCACGGCGGCGGTGGTCCCTACCGGGGCCGTGACCAGCGGGCGCGCCACGCTGGCCGCCCTCACGACGAAGGCGTCGGCGGCGAAGCCCACCGTCCTCGCCGCACCCGGTGCCACGGCGACCCGTCGCGCCGTCGGCGCGCCCACGCTGCCCCAGCTGGCGCAGGCGCGCGGCTCGTTCGCCGCGGGTCTCGCCGCCGACCAGCAGATGCTCGGCCTGGCCGGCGTCGGCCGTGGCCTCGCCATCGCTCCCTGCACGTCCCCGGTGTCCGACAGCTGGCTCGTGGGCGGTGCCGCGACGGTGGGTCGGCTCAGCCAGGTGCTGCTCACCAACGACGACGACCGCGCGGCCCAGGTCGACCTCGAGCTGTTCGGCCCCGGCGGGGCGGTGTCGTCGTCGGCCACCACCGGGCTCGTCGTCAAGGCGAGCAGCCGCCTCGTGGTTCGGCTCGACGCGCTGGCGCCGGGCACCAAGAACTTCGTGGTGCACGTGATCGTGCGCGCCGGGCGGGTGTCGGCGCTCGGCCTCGACCAGACCTCGGTCGGCCTCGTGCCGCAGGGGCTCACCTACCTGTCGCCCACGTTCGCCGGTACGCGGCTGGTGATCCCCGAGGTCGTCGGCACGTCGCGCACGTCACGGCTGCTGCTGCTCGCCCCGGACGCCGACGCCTCGGTGTCGGTGCGGCTCGTGACCACCGACGGCACCATCACGCCGGTGGGCCTCGACTCCGTCGACCTCCCGGCGGGCAAGGTCGTGTCGCTCGACCTCGCTCCGGCTGCTGCCGGAGAGGACGCCGGGCTGCTCATCACGTCCGACCAGCCGGTCGTGGCCGGCACCGAGGTGTCGGTCGGAGAGCGGCGCAAGTTCGCGGAGACCGACTCGGCCAGCCCGGTCGCGCCGCTCACCGAGCCCGCGCTCGTCTCGGGCCTGTCGAGCACCGGGCTGCAGACCATGGTGCTCACGGCACCGGGCAAGTCCGCCACGGTGCGCCTGCAGCTGTTCCTCAGCGGTACGACGACGCCGTCGTGGACGTCGACGGTGCACATCGACGCGGGCACGCAGGCCGCGGTCGTGCTCCCGCTCAAGGGCGGCA
>Ga0302299_10002384_pt1 | contig 11470 bp, 10 predicted proteins | sample III_Fen_N3_4_FD_198795 | JGI IMG/M metagenome (GOLD analysis project Ga0302299, IMG submission 198795) | Peat permafrost microbial communities from Stordalen Mire near Abisko, Sweden - III_Fen_N3_4 | ecosystem: Environmental > Terrestrial > Soil > Wetlands > Permafrost | place: Sweden: Abisko...
GCCGTAGTCCGCAGCATGCGTGAGGATCAGCTCGTCCCGCGCCCGCGTCATGCCCACGTAGAACAGCCGGCGCTCCTCCTGGAGCTGATAGTCGCCCTCGGGAAGCGTCTCGTCCACGAGCTCCACGGGCAGCGCGAGCGGCTCGCGCCGCGCGGTGGCCGGGAAACGGCCCGTCACCAGCCCGGGCAGGTACACCACGGGGAACTCGAGGCCCTTGGCCTTGTGGACCGTCATCACGGCAACGGCGTCCGCATCCGGGTCGATGTCCGCGGTGGCCGGGTCGTCGCCGGCGGAGATGAGCGTTGCCAGGTGCGGCGCGAGGAAGATGGCGCGGTCGTCCGGCAGGAGCGCGGACTGGGCGCGGATGATGTCGAAGAAACGCGCGAGGTTGGACAGGGCCTCCTCCGCTCCCACCGTTCCCGCCTCGGCAAGGCGCTTGAGCCAGCCGGTCTCGCGCATGAAGGCGTACGCGACCTCGCCTGCCGGCCGCTCGTGGGCGAGCTCGATGAACCTCGCGAGGTCCGCCACGAGCTTGGCGCCCGTCGTGCGGGTTTGCGGAGCGAGTCGCAGGATCCCCGGCTGGCGACCGAGCTCCTCGAGCACCTCGAGCACGGTGCGGTTCCGGCGCCGGGCCATCTGGACGATCGCCGAGAGGTCCTCCCCGCCGAGCCCGTAGAGCTCGGACGCCGCGAGCCCGTACACGTCAACCGAGGATCCGGGATCCGCGACCGCGCGCAGGAACGAGAGCAGGAGCTTGACCTCCGGCCTCGCGTAGAGGCCGCTCGTGCCCGAGAACCGCCACGGGATGCCCTCGAGGTTGAGCGAGCGCAGCACCGCATCCGCCGCCGCGTTGGAGCGGACCAGCACGGCCATGTCGCGCGCCTGTCCGCCGCTCGCCACCCTCAGCGCGATGTCCTTGGCGATCCAGTCCGCCTCCTCGGTGCCGGACGCGAACGCCTCGTGGCGGACGGGTGCCGCCTTGCCCTTCCGCGTGGCGACGAGCCGTTTCACGATCCCCGCCCGCACCTCGAGTCGGTCCGGGTCGTTGTGGCGCACGAGTCGGTACGACGCATCGAGGATGGGCGCGCGGGAGCGGTAGTTCCGCCGCAGCACGACCACCTTCGCCGCGCGATAGCGCTCGCGGAACTCGAGGATGTTGCTGATCGCCGCGCCGCGGAACTTGTAGATGGACTGGTCGTCGTCACCCACGACGGTCACATTGCGGTGCGGCTGGGCCACCAGCGCCACGAGCTCGGCCTGCGCCCGGTTGGTGTCCTGGAACTCGTCCACGAGGACGTACTTGAAGCGCCGCTGGACCGCGTCGCGAGCCACCGGGGACTCTCGCAGGAGCCGCAGGGCCAGGCTCACCTGATCACCGAAGTCGACCGCGCCGTGCCCGGCGAGGAGCCCCTGGTACATGCCGTACGCCCGCGCGAGCTCGAGTCGCCGCCTCGCCTCCTCGGCCAGCGCCAGCGCCGCATCCCCGGCCGCGCCCGGGTCTGCCTCTGCCGCCTCCATTGCGGCCGCTGCCGTCTCCGCCAGCCGCTCGGCGTGCACGAGGAACGCTGCCGGCGACACGTCCTCGTCCTTGGCGCGGCTGAAGAGGGTGGCCAGCGCGTCGAGGAACTTGGTGGGGTCGCCCAGCGGCCGATACTCGTCCAGACCGAGCTCGAAGACGCGCTCCCGCAGGAACACGACGGTCTCCGGGCGGCTCAGGACCCGCAGATCCGTTGGCAGGCCGAGCTCGAGGGCGAACTCCCGGATCAGCCGGTCGCCGAACGCGTGGAACGTGGAGATGGCCGTGTCCGTGTAGCCGTACGGGACCAGCTGGTCCACGCGGGTCTGCATCTCGTCCGCGGCCTGGTCCGTGAACGTGAGCGCGAGGATCTCCGAGGGCTTGGCGCGCCGTGTGGCGATCAGCCAGGCGATCCGCCGCGTGATGACCTGCGTCTTGCCGGTCCCGGCGCCGGCGACCACGAGCAGCGGCCCGTCGCCGTGCGTGACCGCGCGCAACTGCTCCCGATTGAGACCGGCGAGCAGGGCGTTGAGCCCGTCGCCACCCGTCGCGGCTGCGGATGCCGGGACCGCCGGGACCGCGGCGCCCCACACGGGGATCTGGACCAGGTCAGCGGCCCGGCTGCGGCGCGCGCGGCGGGTCACCTCGTGCGGTTGGGGTTCAAGGAGCTCGACCATGCGACCACCATGCCGCTGCGCCGTGTCAGCTCCGGTGTCACGGCCGATGGACCGGTCAGGACGACTTGGCGCCCGGTGAGCCCTGGCCCATCGCGTTGCGGAGCGCCTCGCCCTCCTCCTCGGAGAGGGCCGCCTCCGAGCGCCCGCCGACGATCGCCTTGGCGTAGACGCGCGTGTTCTGGCGCGCGTGGAGGCTGCTCACCACCACCCCGTCGCCGTTCGCGTCGAGCAGCGCCACGGCGAAGCTCTGGTTGCCGCCCGTGTCCTCGAACGGGTTGTAGCGCACGAGCCCGGTCCGCTGCACGGCCTTCTTCTGCACGGCCTCGATGACAGTGGCGCGCGACTTGAGCGATTCGACGCTCGAGGAGAGGGCCCCCACCTTGTCGAGCGTGGCGTGGAGCGTGGACTCGAGGCTTCGCCCGTCACCGGCACTCGTGAGGCCCGCAAGCCGGCGGTCGAGAGCGGCAAAGCGCCGCCACAGCAGCACCACGACAACGATGAGCACGATGACGGCGATGGCGAGGGCGGCGATCACAAGACCGCTGCTGGTGGGGTCCAAGGGTGTCCTCCGGTCCGACCAGCCCGAGTCTACCAGCGGGACGCCGCCATGCGGACCCGGTGTATCCTCGCCGCCGATGGCCCCGCGCCTGCGGGAGCTGCTGCACCAGGAGGCCGAGGACCCCGTCATGGCGAAGCGAGCGCGCGGCAGCGTCCGTCCCGGCCAGCGCCGGCCCATCGACCGCCGGCCCGCCACCACGCCGGTGTCCGGCACCGCGATCACCACGGCTCCCCGCCCGTCGGGCCTGACCGAGGCCGAGGAGGCGCGCGCCGCCGAGCTCGAGAAGCAGCTGCTCGACCAGGAGCGGCAGGCCGAGGTCGCCCGCGCCCGGACCAAGGAGCGGGCCACCCGCGAGGTCTACAGCGGCAGCTCGCTCAGCGTGTCCGCCCAGAAGGAGTACGCCTACGTCGGGCGGGACGTGCGCCAGATCGGCCAGATGGCCGTGCTGATGCTCGCCATCCTCTTCGGGCTCTGGTTCCTGTTCGACGTGGTGCACGTCATCACGATCTGACGGCGATCGCGATGCCTGCCCGGCGCGCAGTTCCCGGCGCCCGACCCGAGGCCCTCTTCCGTCCGCCGCCTGAGCGCCAGCCGCTCGCCGCCCGCATGCGCCCGCGAACGCTCGAAGAGTTCGTGGGCCAGGCGCAGCTCGTGGGGGAGCGCGGCCCGCTCCGCCGGTCGGTCTCGCGCGGCCATCTCTCGTCCATGCTCCTCTGGGGCCCGCCGGGCACCGGCAAGACGTCGCTCGCCCGTCTCCTCGCCGACGCCGTGGGCGCCGACTTCCGCACCGTGTCCGCCGTCATGTCCGGTGTGGCCGAGGTCCGCTCCACCATCGCCGAGGCGCAGGACCAGCTCGCGCTGTCCGGTCGCCGAAGCGTGCTGTTCATCGACGAGATCCACCGCTTCAACAAGTCCCAGCAGGACGCGCTGCTCCCGCATGTGGAGGACGGCACGGTCACGCTCATCGGCGCAACGACCGAGAACCCGTACTTCGAGGTCAACGCGGCCCTGCTGTCCCGGATGCGGGTGTGGCGCCTCGAGCCCCTCACGGATGAGGACATCGGCTCGATCGTCCGGCGGGCGCTGGCCGACGCCGAGCAGGGGCTGGCGGGGGTGCTCGGTCCCAAGGGCGGCGTGGCGCTCGGCGAGGAGGCGTTCGCCCACCTCGTGGACGTGGCCGGCGGCGACGCCCGCCAGGCGCTCACGATCCTCGAGGGCGCGACAGCGCTCGCCGAGGACGAGGAGGTGCTCGACGAGGCGGGTCGCGTCTCCCCCACGCTCGCCCACGTCGAGGGCGCCGCGCAGCAGCGCGTGCTCGCGTATGACCGCGCCGGTGACGGCCACTACGACACGGTGTCGGCGTTCATCAAGAGCCTCCGCGGCAACGACCCGGACGCGGCGCTCTACTGGCTCGCGGCGATGATCGCGGCCGGCGAGGACCCCAAGTTCGTCGCCCGGCGGCTGATCATCTCGGCATCAGAGGACGTGGGCAACGCCGACCCGCGGGCGCTCCAGGTCGCGGTCGCCGCAGCCGGGGCCCTCGACTATGTCGGGCTCCCCGAGGCGCAGTACGCGCTCGCCCAGGCGGCCACGTACATCGCCACGGCGCCAAAGTCGAACCGTTCGGGAGCCGCCTACTGGCAGGCCGTCGCCGATGTCGTGGACCGCGGCTCCCTCCCGGTGCCAAGCCACCTGCGCAATGCCGCCGACCGGCGCATGAAGGCGCACGGCATCGGCGTCGGCTACAAGTTCCCCCACGACTACGCCAACCACGACGTCGACCAGCAGTACCTGCCCGACGCGGTCAAGGACCGCCGCTACTACCTGCCCACCGACCAGGGCTACGAGCGCACGATCGGCGAGCGCATGGCCTGGCGCGAGGGCGAGCGCGAGGAGGCCCGTGCCAAGGGCCGCACGCCGCGCAACCCCGTCCCCGGGCCGACCGGCGAGGGCGGGGGGATGGGCGCCGCGTCGAAGCTGACGCGGACCCGCGAGGAGGCCCGGCGGAAGCTCGCCGACACCGAGAAGCGCGACGCCGAGGGCTGACAGGCCCACCCTTCGTGGCCCGAAGTCCGGGCCGATGGTCACTTGACTGCCGAGCGCGTCACTCCCGACGATCCATCCAATGAGCCACGCGACACGGAGGAGGTCGCTGGCGACCTGATTCTCGATCGCGGGGGTCTCCCGGCTCATGTCCTGGCGCAATCGTGTTGCGGTACTCGCCGCGCTCGCCGTCGTGCTTCCGTTAGCCACCTCGACCCCGGTGCTCGCCACCGTTCCGCGCGGCGCATCGCCGCGTGGACGCCCTCGTCGTCCTCAAGTAGCACGCTGAAACGGGCGCCTCGCCAGGTCGGCAGGGCGCCCGTTCTTCGTTCTGGTGGATCCGTCGTCAGCCGGCCGCGGCCCGCTCCAGCTCGGCCACGTCGAGCTTCTTCATCTGCAGCATCGCCTGCATGGCGCGACCGGCACGACCGGGATCCGGGTCGCCCAAGTACCGGCCGAGCGCCGCGGGGATCACCTGCCACGACACGCCGAAGCGGTCCTTGCACCAGCCGCACTGCTGGGCTTCCGGGTCACCGCCCTCGGTGATGCGCTCCCAGAGCGCGTCGAGCTCGGCTTGGGTCTCGCACACCACCATGAACGAGACGGCCTCGGTGAACGAGTACATCGGCCCGCCATTGAGACCCACGAACGGCTGCCCCGCCAGCCGGAAGTTGACCGTCATCGCCGAGCCGGGCTCACGCCCGTGGACCTCGCGGCCGACCTCGGTGTACCGCGAGACGTCGTCGATGCCGCTGTCCGCAAAGAGCGTGACGTAGAACTCGGCGGCTGCCTCTGCCTGGCCGTCGAACCAGAGGTACGGCGTGATGGGGCCTGCGAGCGTGACGGGCAACGTTGCAGCGACCGTGCCGCTCATCGGGCGCCCGCCAACTCGCCCGACAGCAGCTCGTCGAGCTTGTCGAAGCCGTCGCTCATGCCCTCGCTCATCCCCGCCTCGACCATGGCGTCCCGCGCCTGGACGGTCTGGTGCACCGAGCGAATGTGGCAGATCGTCTTGCCGCCCGCCTCGACCAGCCGGAGCTCATCGAGCGAGACGTACCCGGGCGCGCCCTCATACTCGAATGTCTGGAGCAGCGTGTACGGGTCGGCGGTCGTGCGGTGGAATGACCCGTGGAAGGCGTGCTCGAAGCCGTCCTCGCCCGAGTGGATGTAGCGGTACGAGCCGCCGTGCTCGCCGAGCTCCCAGTAGTCAATGCGCATCTGCAGCCGGCGCGGCCCGAGCCAGCGGACGATCAGCTTCGGGTCGGTCCAGGCGCGGTAGACGAGGTCGCGCGGCGCGTCGAACTCGCGCTCGACCTCGATGAACGGCGTGCCCGCGGGGGCGGTGACGCGGATGTCGGCCATAGTGTGGTTCCTCCTGACGATGATCGGGACGGTGGTCAGGGTTCCTGCTGGAGTTCGTCGAGAACCTCGTCGAGGCGCTCGAAGCGCTCCTCCCAGACGGCGCGATAGCGCTCGAGCCAGTCGTCGGCCTCGTGCAGGGCCTCGGGCTCGAGCCGCGAGAGGTTCGCGGTCCCCTGCCGGCGGCGGGACACGAGACCGGCGGTTTCGAGGACCTTGAGATGCTTGGAGATCGCGGGCTGCGACATGCTGAACGGGGCGCCGAGCTCGCCCACTGTGGCCTCGCCGGCGGCGAGACGCTCCAGGATCGCCCGACGCGTGGGGTCGGCCAGGGCGCCGAAGATGACGCTCAACTGGTCCGCGGGCGGGGTGTAGATAACCATTTGGTTATGCATGAGCGTATTGAACTCGATCCCGGGACCGCTGTCAAGCCCGTGCGTCGTCGAGCCCGAGGGCAAGCGCTGGCTGTCGGCCTTCGACCAGGTCTCGCAGCCCGCGGAGCGCCACCGGCCAGAAGAACGCCGCGTGCGGACCTGCGGCCCCGGCCGTGAGCCGGGCGTGTACGAGCTGGAGCAGCGTTCCCCCGCCGTCGAGGCCGGCCAGCCTGAAGGTCACGATCGAGCGGTGCTCCGGCACATCCGAGCGTCGGGAAACCTCGCTCCACAAGGAGTAGCTGAGCAGGCAGCCGGGTTCGGCCTCGACCACGGTGCCGCGGTCGTGCCACTCGCGGCCCTCGAGCACCACATCAATGGCGATGGGGGCGCCGGGCGTCCACGACGACGTCACCTCGGCATCGTTGAGCCATCGGCGCCGGCCGCTCTGCTGCGTCAGCGCGCTCCAGACGGCCGCAGGCGGCGCCGCGATCTCGATCTCGGTCGTGAAGGACGTCGTCGCAGGCATGCCGCCCATCGTCCTCCACGCCGGCTGACGGGGCAAGCCCGGGCGTCCTGCCGCGGAGGCGAGGCGCTCAGTCGCCGACCCGACCTCGTGCCACCGGCGACACGCCCCACGCCATCGACTCGCTTGCGGCCAGCAGCTCGCCGTGCGACGCGCCGGAGATGTAGAAGACGAAGTCCGACGCCGGGTACACCTGCTCGAAGCAGTCGAACGGGACGCCGTCGGCCGTGACCGACGCCCCGCGGAGGCGCACCACGGGCTGGTGGCCGTGCAGCTCGAGCAGGCGGCGCTCCTCGGCGGTCGGCGTGCCGACGTGGAGGTACTGCTCCTCGTGCGAGGCGGTGATGCCGAACCGATCGGCGAGCAGGCCGTAGAGCGAGCCGCCGGCCCGCAGCACGGTCTCGTCGATCTCGGGGACCAGCCGCTGCGGCAGCGCCGAGCGCTCGAGCACGCGCGCCCGCCCGCCGATGCGCCGGAGCCGGACGATGTGCCAGACGAGCTCGGCGTCGCCCAGGTCGAGCGCCCGGCGGACCGCTGGATCAGGTCGACCGCGGTCGAGCGAGAGCAGCGAGGTTGTCAATGCCTCGCCCGCCGGTCCGCGCCCGAGCGTGGCGAGCAGGTCGCCGACCCGGCTGGGCTCGGCGACGATCCGCGGCTGACCCACGAACGTGCCGACACCCTGGTGACGCACCACGCGTCCCGAGCGCTCCAGCTCGTCGAGCGCGCGACGGACCGAGATCAGGCTCACCCCGGCCAGCCGTGCGATCTCATGGCCCGGCGGGAGCAGGTCTCCGGGCTGCAGGCTCCGCTGCGCGATGAGGTCATCGACGAGCGAGATGGTCCGCTCATAGCGGAGCTGCGGCCGTCCCGGGCCGCGCTTGACCGCGGGCGCAGCAGGCGTCTCGGGCGCCGACGCCTCGGCCCCCTCTCCGACGACGATGCGGGCCATCCTGGGGTCCCCTAGCCTGCCGCCGCCACCGCTGCCATCGCCGCGTCGGCCGCCTCGAGGGTCCGGTCGATGTCCGAGTCGGTGTGCGCGGTGGAGACGAAGAGGTTCTCGTCCTGCGACGGGTGGAACAGCACGCCGCGGTCCATCATCTGGCGCCACCAGAAGGCGAACCGGTCGGGCTGCGCGTGGCGGACCGCATCGCGGTATGAGCGGATCGGCGCGTCGGTGAACCAGATCTGGCCGACCGGACCGACGCCCTGGACCTCGTGCGCGATCCCGTGGCGCTCGGCCGCCGCCTTGAAGCCGCCCAGCAGCTTTGCGCCCAGGCGGTCAAGCTCCTCGTAGACCCCCGGGCGGGCGAGGATGTCCATCGTGGCGCTCACGGCCGCCATGCCGAGCACGTTCGAGTTGTAGGTGCCCGAGTGCGAGTAGCGACCGTCGCCGATCATCTCCATGAGGCCGCGCGTCCCGCCGATCGCCGCGACCGGGAAGCCGCCGGCGATGCCCTTGGCCATCGTCGTGAGGTCGGGCGTGATGCCGAACCGCTCCTGGCCGCCGCCCCGGGCAAGCCGGAAGCCTGTGATGACCTCGTCGAAGATGAGCACGGATCCGTGCTGGGTGGCCAGCTCGCGCATCCGCTCGAGGTAGCCCGGGACCGGCATGATGCAGCCGGTGTTGAGCATCATGGGCTCGGTGAGGATCCCGGCGATCTGGTCGCCCTGCTCGGCCATCACCCGCTCGAGCGAGGCGACGTCGTTCCACTGGAGGATGACCAGCGACTCGCCCACGTGCGGCGCCATGCCCGCGCCCGCGGGGACCGGGACGGGAGCGTCGTCCGGGCCCGCCAGCTCGAGCTTGGGGTGGTTCGACCAGTACACGGTGTCCAGCCAGCCGTGGTAGTGGCCCTCGAACCGCAGAATGAGCGGGCGCCCGGTCGCGGCGCGAGCGAGGCGGACGGCGGTGCCCACGGCCTCGGAGCCGCTGTTGGCGAAACGGACCATGTCGATCGACGGGACGGCGTCCACGACCTTCTCCGCCGCCTCGGCCTCGAGCGGGTGCGGCAGGCCGAAGACGGTTCCCCGCTCGGAGATGGCCCGAACCACAGCAGCCGTCACCTCGGGGTTGCGGTGCCCGAGCAGCATGGGCCCGAGGCCCAGCAGGTAGTCGACGTAGGTGTGGCCGTCAACATCCGTGACGTGGGCGCCCTCGGCCGACGCGACGAAGGGCGGATACGGTACCCAGCCGGCCCGGACGGTGCGCGCGCTGCTGCCGACGCCGCCCGGGAGAACGCGCGAGGCGCGCTCGAACATCCGGCCGGAGATCGGGTTGGCGGCGGCCTCCTGGGCGGTCATGGGCGTCCCCTCGCTCGTGTTAGCAGACTCTGTATAAGGAGTATGATGGGTGCATGATACCCCACCCGCTGCGGCAGCACGCGTGCCCCGCGAAGGCGTAGCGGTCGGGCTCGACCTCGGCACCTCGAGCCTCAAGGGCGTCGCAGTTGACGTCGACGGAACCGTCCTCGCCCGGGCGAACGCCGGCTATTCCACCCTCCGGACCTCCCCCGGCTGCGCCGAGCAGGACCCCGCGGTGTGGCTCGTCGCCCTGGACCTCGTCGTCGCGATGCTCGCGCGGGTGGTCGATCCCTCGCGGTGGGCCGCGATCGGGCTGTCCGCCATGATCCCGACGCTGGTCGCGACCGGTCGCGATCGCGAGCCCATCGGCGCGGCGATCACCTGGGAGGACGGCCGGGCCGAGGCGCAGGGCGAGCGGCTGCGCGAGGCGCTCGGCGGGGACGCGCTCTACGCGCAGACCGGCCAGTGGGTGGACGGCCGGTATCTGCTGCCCGTCGTCATGCGCCTGCGCGAGGTCGGAGACCCGCGGGGCGATGCGCCGGTCATCGCGGCCGCCAAGGACTGGCTCTACGCGCAGCTGACCGGCGAGCTGGTCACGGACCCCTCGACCGCGACCGGGTTCGCCTGCTACGACCTGACGGCCGAGCGCTGGGACGATGCCATCCTGACCGCGGCACTGGGCGCCGCGACCGGACGGCCGAGCCTGCCCGAGGTCCGCTCATCCACGCACGCGGCGGGGCTCACTGCACGGGCGGCAGGGCGTCTGGGGCTGCCCGAGGGACTCCCGGTCGTGCTCGGCGCAGCGGATTCGGTGCTCGCCGCGCGTGGCCTCGGCGTCACGGCACCCGGGCGCGTCGCGTACGTCGCCGGCACGAGCACCGTGATCATGGGCGTGGCCGACCGGGTGGTGATCGACCCCGCGCACCGCTTCCTCGTCACGCCGCTGGACCGGCCCGGCGCCTACGGTCTCGAGATGGACCTCGTGGCGACCGGCAGCGCCGTCCGCTGGCTCGCCGGGCTCTTCGGCACACCCGCGGGCGATGAGGCGGACGTCTGGCGCCTGGCCGAGGCGCTGCCGCCGGGCGCCGACGGCGTGCTCTTCCTCCCCTACCTCGGCCCGGGCGAGCAGGGCGCGCTCTGGGACCCCGCGCTCCGCGGGACGCTGGCCGGCCTCACGCTCGCCCACGGTCGCGGCCATGTCGCGCGGGCGCTGCTCGACGGGATCACGCTCGAGAGCCGCCGGTGCACGGCGATCCTCGAGGCGGTGGCCGGTCCGCCGGGAGACATCGTGATGAGCGGGCCGTCCGCGCGATCCGGTGCCGTGATCCGCTCCCTCGCCGACGCGACCGGGCGTCCCGTCCGCTGGGCCGTCGACCCCGACCACCAGGCATCCGCATGGGGCGCGGCAGCTGTCGCGCTCGAGGCCGTGGGCGCCGGCACACCACGAATCCCCGCGCTCGCCGACGGAATCGCCCCCGACCCTCGCGCAGCCGATGTCTGGGCGCGGCTCTGGGAACGCCACGAGGCCGCCCGCCTCGCCACGGCGCCACTCGACTTCTCGACCCCCGCCGGGTCACCCATCGCAGCAGAGGTAGCCCGCTGATGAGCACGCGAACCGAGATCGGCGAGAGCGCTGACGTCCTCACCCGCCTGCTCGACGAGGGCGCCGCGCCCGTCGAAGCGATCGCCCGCGCGGTGCGCGACCGCGATGTCGACCTCGTCGTGGTCGCCGCCCGCGGCACTTCCGACCACGCGGCCATCTACGCCCAGTACGTGCTGGGGGCGCGCAACGGGCTCCCGGTGGCGCTCGCCGCGCCGTCGCTCGCGTCGGTCTACGGCGCCACGCCGCGGCTCCACAAGGCGCTCGTGCTGGGCATCTCGCAGTCGGGCCAGTCGCCGGACATCGTGGCCGTGCTCGCGGACGCCCGCCGCCAGGGCGCGCTCACCGTCGCGGTGACCAACGACCCGTCGTCCGAGCTCGCGACGGCCGCCGAGTTCACCGTTCCGATCTTCGCGGGCCCCGAGCTCGGCGTGGCGGCGACCAAGACGTACCTCGCCTCCATCATGGTGATCGCGATGCTCTCGGGCGCCCTCATCGGCGACGCCGCGTCGCGCACG
>Ga0302299_10002385_pt1 | contig 11462 bp, 7 predicted proteins | sample III_Fen_N3_4_FD_198795 | JGI IMG/M metagenome (GOLD analysis project Ga0302299, IMG submission 198795) | Peat permafrost microbial communities from Stordalen Mire near Abisko, Sweden - III_Fen_N3_4 | ecosystem: Environmental > Terrestrial > Soil > Wetlands > Permafrost | place: Sweden: Abisko...
ATCGATCCTGCAGCTTCGTCGGCGTCCGGTCGGGTCAGCGCGACCGCCAGGCGGTCCGCGACCTGGCTGCGCAGCCCATCGAGCTCGACCTGGCCCATCCGCTCGCGCAGCGCCTTGCGCGCGCGCAAGAGGCGTACGCGGATCGCGCCCGACGTGGACTCGAACACTTCGGCGAGCGCCTCGGCGTCGAGCTCGTGCCAGTAGTGCAGCTCGAGCAGCAGCTGCTGCTCTGCCGGCAGCCCCGCGAGCGCGAGCCGCAGCCGCTCGACCTCGCGCGCGCGGCCGAGCTGGCTGCCCAGCGACGGCATCAGGTCGGCGATCGACGTATGCTCGAAGTCGACGTGCTCGCCGCGCGGCAACCGGCGCAGGAAGGTGTAGAGCTGGTTGCGCGCGATCGCGAACAGGTAGGTGCGGAACGTCGAGCCGCCGCGGAACCGATCGCGCGCCGCGACGCACGCCATGAACGTGCGCTGGGCGAGCTCGTCGGCCTCGTGGCCGAGCTTGTGCTCGAAGAACTGGTAGATCGCCGCGAAGTGGCGCGCGAACAGCTGCTGGCCCGACACGCCATCGCCGGCGCGCCAGCGCTCGAGGAGCTCCAGATCCGGATCCACCGGGCGACATCGTACACCGGTGCCGCGCGCATCGGGCCCGGCATCACGCCGCGCAGCGCTCGATCAGCCGCCGCTTGAGCGCGGCCCGGGCGCGGCTGATCCGCACCCCGACCGTGCCCTCCGCGATGTTGAGCTTGCGCGCGATCTCCTGGTAGCTGCGGGCCTCGAACGTGAACAGCTCGAAGGTCTCGCGCAGCGGGGGTGACAGGTGGGACAGCTCGCGCTTGACCACGCCGACGTCGAGCTCGCGCCACCATGGCTCGTCGCCCCCGCCCTCGGCGGTCGCCGCGCACGCCGCGATCACCGCGCTGCACACGCGCTGGCGGCGCAACCGGTCGAACAGCAGGTGGCGCAACACCACCGCCATCCAGGCCCGCGAGTTGGTGATCGGCGGCAGGTACGGCGCGGCGCGCAGCCAGCGCTCGAACACATCCTGCGCGAGATCGTCGGGGTCGACCCGGCCGCGCCCGAGGTTGCGCGCCAGGCCCACGATGAAGGTGCGAAGCTCGTCGAGCGTCGCGCGTGAAACCGCGCGCGCCTCCACCCGTACTACGACATTGCCCATGGCTCTCCCATCGCCGCAGATCGGCCGCGTGCGCCGCACGCGACGTGCGCGCGGCGACCGACTGATCCGGCTCGTTTCCCTGACGGTCGCGCCAGCCGGTCAGTCGTTACAGCGGACGTGAAGCCCGCGAAACCATGGCCCGTGCCGGTGGCCGCGATGCCGCGGAGTGACGCGCCGACACGACGCGAAACGGATCGGCCGATCACCCGTGGGTCGGTAGGACCGGCCGGATCGCACAAGTGATCTCGCCCTGCCGTGCGCTTCGCCGGAATGGCACTCCCCGGCCGGAGCGCGCGCCATCTCGTCCTCGCAGGCGCGCGACGCTGCGGGGAACCTCGCGGCATCGCACGCGGACGCCTGGAACGCGCGGTGCAGCGTAGGCAGCCATGTCGAACCGTCTCGGTCTCCTTGCGGTCGCGCTGGTCGCCGGCTGTGCCACCGATCTGGAGCGCGCTCCCTCGTCGACCGCCCCGCCAGGCATGCAGCCGCCGCCCCCTGCGGTGCTCGTCCAGGCCATGATCCTGGAGGTACCGCCGTCGCGGCTGGACGACATCGCCGGCCTCAGCTTCGCGCGGCTCGCGGCCCTGCCCGACGTGACGGTGCTGACCAACCCGAGCCTCATCGTGCAAGCCGGCGTCCCGGCGAGCGTGGACATCGGCCCGTCGCCGTCGCTGCACCTCGACGTGACCAGCGAGCCACTCGCGAACGACGGCGCCTGGCTCGACCTCCGGCTGACCGGCGACGCCGAGGCGAGCACCTCGCAGCTGGTTCGCAACGCGCAGCCCATCGTCGTCCGGGCGCACCAGGCGGCAGGACCACGAGCCACCACCCTGCTCGTCCTGCGCTCGGACGTGGTCCGCAGTCAGGCCGACGTCCGCCGCCTGCGGCGCGAGCGCTGTCCCGACTGCGCGCTCGACTGAGAGGATGCCGTGCCCGAGCCCGTGCGCGTACGAGGCGACCTCCTCGATCAGCGCGTCGACGCCATCGTCAACGCGTGGAACCGCAACTTCATACCGTGGTGGCTGCTGGTCCCGAGCGGCGTGTCCGGCGCCATCAAGCGTCGCGGCGGCCATCAGCCGTTTCGCGAGGTGCGGCGCCACGGCACCTTGCGCCCCGGACAGGCCGTCGTCACGTCCGCGGGTCGATTGCCGTACAAGGCGATCATTCACGTCGCTGCACTCGACACCTGGTGGCGCTCGTCGGCGACCATCGTGGCCACGTGTGTCCGCAGCGCGCTCCGGGTCGCCGGCGACCAAGGGTTCGCGTCGATCGCCTTGCCGCTCGTCGGCTCGGGCACAGGAGGCGTCGGTGTCGACGAGTCGCTCGCGATCACCGAGTCCGAGGTCAGGGCCTCGGACTACGGCGGCGCTGTCATCGTCGTCGTCTATCCCGGCTCGCCGCGCGAGCGAAGAGCCACACCGGCGCGTGCACCATGAGGCTTGCGACCCGCGCCCGCGCGCTTGCCACCCCAGAGGATCCTGTCAGCCATCATCGGCCCTGCACAGCCGGAGCGCGGCGTCGCTGGCCGATGCCAGTCCTGTGCGCGCGCCAGCATCGATCCGTACTCGTCGGCGGGCGCGCCCGACCTGGCGTTGCCGTCGGCCCAGACCTGGCTGTTGCGCGCGGGCTGGAAGCGAGCGGGACCATGAGCCGCAAGCGGCCGATGCCCCGCAGTGGCGCTGAGCGGTTGCCGTGCCTCGGCCTATCTCGGCGGCCGGTGCGCGCTCAGTGCACGGCGAGGCTGAGCGAGCGGGCGAGGTGCTCGAGGTGAGCGGCCGCGGTGGCGGAGGTCTCGTCGCCCGCGGCCGCGCGCCGGCGCAGCTCGGGGAGCCGGTCGAGCAGGCGCCAGGTCGCGTTCTGCGCGTACCACAGCTCGACGGCGCTGCGCATCCGGGTCGCGATGTCGGCGGCGCGGGCGACGGTCTCGAGGGCGGAGATGTCGAGCGCGCCGTCGGGCCGGGCGATCCGCTCGATCAGGCGCCGCATGCCGTTGCTCGCCGCGAGCGCGATCTCTGGGGTGTCGAGGTCGACCTGGACGTCACCGGCCTCGTGGAGCTGGTCGCGCAGCTGCGGGAAGCTGGCGTGGTCGGCGCGCAGGTTGCCGAGCACGCGGCGGCGCAGCGCGGTCTCGGCGATCGCGTGCAGGATCTCGGGCACGGGGAGCTCATGAGCCACGAGCCAGCGGATCAGCGGCGCGTGGCGATCGTACGCGCTTCCGACCTCGGTCTCCGCCTCGGAGATCGAGTCGCCGAGCACCGCGCCGAGCAGGCGCTCGCGGCTGCCCGGCAAGAGCGACGACAGCGACAGCTCGTGGCCCGGGAAGTGGTGGTCGATCGCGCGGTGGGCCGCGAACACGTCGGCGGTCTTGAACGCGCCGGCCAGCTCGTCGACGATGCTCGCCCACTCGTCGCGCGGCGGCGGTGGCCGTACCCCGCCGGTGACGTGCTGCTCGCCGAGGTGGAGCCCGGCGAAGCACAGCGCGGTCGCCGCCTCGGTGAGCTGCGAGCGCACGCGCACGATGCCCGCGACCATCCGGGTCCGCCCCGAGCGCCGCTCGTGGCGATCGACGAACTCGACGTGGTAGCCGTAGACGTTGACGCTGCGGTCGGGATCGGGCTCGACGAGCGCGTGGACCGCGACGTGCGCGCACACCTTGGTGGCGTCGATCCGCGCGGGCGCGACGTGGCGCACCCAGACCTTGCGGCCGTCGCCCTCCTCCTCGACATTCGAGGTCGCGGCGCTCAGCCGATCGATCAGCTCTGGCTCGACCGGAGTACCGCCCAGGCCGTCGAGCAGCTCGGCGACGCGCGCCGCGTAGCGCAGGCACTGCACGGTCTCGATGCCCGAGAGATCGTCGAAGAACCAGCCGCAGCTGGTGAACATCAGCATGGCGTGGCGCGCGAGCTCCATCACGGACAGGGCGCGCACGCGCTCGGCGGCGTCGAGCTGGTGGGCCGCGTGGGCCGCGAGCAACCGATCGCGCGCCTCGGGGGTGCGCTCGAGCACGACGGAGATGTAGGCGTCGCGCGCCGCCCAGGGATCGCGGAACAACAGGCCACCGACGTTGTCGAGCGCCGCGGCCGCCTTGTCGCGCAGCCAGTCGAGGGTGTCACGCAGCGGGCGCCGCCACTTCTGGTTCCACCCGGCCCGGCCGCCGTTGCAGCCGCAGTCGTCGCGCCAGCGCGCGGTGCCGTGCGCGCAGCTCCACGACGAGCTCTCGACGATCTGGACCTCCCAGGTCGCGGGTACCTTGGCGCGGAACTCCGCGTAGTTGGTGAGCCGGGTCGAGTCCCAGCCGTGCTCGACCTGGCGGAGCGCCCACGCCAGGCCCATGTCGCCGTAGCGATGGTGGTGGCCGTAGGTCTCGCCGTCGGTGGCGATGTGACACAGCGTCGGCCCGCCGCCCTCGACCAGGCCGCGGCTCGTCATCCGCGCGATGATCTGGTGGCCGTTCTGGAGCAGGCGCTCGAACGCGACGGCCTGCGAGGTGGCGCCGTCGTAGAACAGGAGGTCGATCGAGCGACCCGACGGTAGCGGGCAACGGTAGACCCGGCCCGGATCGATCGCGCCGGTTCGCCATGCGCCGCCCGGCGGTCGCCACGCCTTGGCCTGGTGAGGCGCGAGCACGGTGAACGCGATGCCCTCGGCCGCGAGCGCCTCGAGCGAGGCGGTGTCGACCGCGCACTCGGGCAGCCACATGGCCTCGGGCGCGCGGCCGAACCGGTGCGTGAAGTCGGCGATGCCCCAGCGGACCTGGGTCGCGCGGTCGCGCGCCGACGCCAGCGGCATGATCATGTGGTTGTAGGCCTGCGCCATCGCCGAGCCGTGGCCACCGAACCGCGCGATGCTGGCGCGATCGGCCGCGACCAGGGCGGCGTGGACGTCGGGCGCGTGGTCCTCGAGCCACGACATCAGGGTCGGCCCGACGTTGAAGCTCATCCGCTGGTAGTTATCGACGATGTCGATGATCTGGTTCTTGCCGTCGACCACGCGCGCCGCGGCGTTGGGCCGGTAGCACTCGGCGGTGATCCGCTCGTTCCAGTCGCGGTAGGGGTGCGCGCTCGGCTGGCGCTCGACGACCTCGAGCCACGGGTTCTCGCGCGGCGGCTGGTAGAAGTGCCCGTGGATGCAGACCCACTTGTCGTTCACGGCTCTGCCGCGAATAGTACGACAGCGAGCGGCGGCGCGGTGACCACGATCGAGTGTTCGTGGTCCCGGCAGGCAACCGCCTCGGCGTCGACCCCGCCGTAGTTGCCGATGCCGCCGCCGCCGTACGCAGGGGCGTCGGAGTTGAGCAACTCGCGCCAGCGCCCGCCGCGCGGCACGCCGATCCGGTAGCCCTCGCGCGGCACCGGGGTGAAGTTCGCGACCACGACGCTCGGCGCACCGTCGGGCTGGGCGTAGCGCGCGTAGGCAAGGACGCTGGTCTCGCGATCGTCGGCGACCAGCCAGCGGAAGCCCCAGGGTTCGCAGTCGCCGGCGTGGAGCGCGGCGTGGCCGCGGTAGGCCTGGTTGAGATCAGTGACCCAGCGCATCAGCCCGGCGTGCGCGGGGTGCGACGTGATCGCCCAGTCGAGCTGCGCGTCGTGGTTCCACTCGCCCCACACGCCCATCTCTCCCCCCATGAAGAGCAGCTTCTTGCCGCGCAGGGTCCACTGGTACCCATAGAGCAGGCGCAGCGACGCGTACTTCTGCCACGGATCGCCGTGGACCTTGTTGATCAGCGAGCCCTTGCCGTGGACGACCTCGTCGTGCGACAGCGGCAGGACGAAGTTCTCGGAGTCGACGTAGAGCGAGCGAAACGTCAGCTCGTTGTAGTGCCAGCCGCGGAACAGCGGATCGTAGGCGAGCACGCCGAGCGTGTCGTGCATCCAGCCCAGATCCCACTTGTAGCCGAACCCGAGCCCGCCTTGATCGGTCGGCTGCGAGACGCCAGGCCACGACGTCGACTCCTCGGCGATGGTCTGGACGTCGGGGTACGCGGCGTAGATCGCCCGGTTGCACTGCTGGAGGAACGAGATCGCGTCGCGATCGTGGTTCGAGCCGTCGTGGTCGGGCACCCACTCGCCCTCCTTGCGCGAGTAGTTGCGGTACAGCATCGAGGCCACGCCGTCGAACCGCAGGCCGTCGATGTGGTAGCGGTCGAGCCAGGCGAGCGCCGACGAGATCAGGAACGACCTCACCTCGTGACGACCATAGTTGAAGATGAAGCTCGTCCAGTCGGGGTGAAACCCGCGGCGCGGGTCAGCGTGCTCGAACAGGTGCGTGCCGTCGAATAGCCCGAGCCCGTGCGGGTCGGTCGGGAAGTGCGCCGGCACCCAGTCGATGATCACGCCGATGCCCTGGCGATGCAGGCCGTCGACCATCGCCATCAGATCGTCGGGAGCGCCGTAGCGGGTGGTCGGCGCGAAGTAGCTGGTGACCTGATAGCCCCACGAGCCGTAGAACGGGTGCTCGAGCAGCGGCAGCAGCTCGATGTGCGTGAAGCCGAGCTGCCGGACGTACTCGCCGAGCTGCTGACCGAGCTCGCGGTAGCCGAGCACCTCGTTGTGGTGGCGCCGCCACGATCCAGCGTGGACCTCGTAGATGCTGACCGGCGCTCCGCGCGACAGCTTGGAACCGCGCTCCGCCATCCACGCCGCGTCGCCCCACTCGTGCTGCGGCTTCCAGACCACCGAGGCGGTGGCCGGTGGGTGCTCGGCGCGCGCCGCGAACGGATCGGCCTTCTCGCGAGTCACGCCATCGGGGCCAACGATCGCGAACTTGTAGCGCGCGCCGTGGCCGATGCCGGGGATGGCGAGCTCCCAGATCCCGGAGTCGCCGCGCACGGCGAGGCGGTCGCGCCCGGCGTGCCAGCCGTTCCAGTCGCCGATCACGCTCACCGCCTTGGCGTTCGGGGCCCACACCGCGAACGAGGTCCCGCTGTCCACCACGTGGGCTCCGAGCTTGTCGTAGAGCCGGTAGTGGGTGCCCTGGTTGAACAGGTACAGGTCTTCGGCGGTGAGGAGCGAGGTCACGTGGGAACAGGATCGCCCAGCTTGCTCGCGCGAACCAGCCCGGAACGCGCCCGATCGGCGATTTGCGCGTGCGCGCGGCGCGCACAGCTGCCCCGGAAGCGCGGCGATCAGCGGCCGAGTTCGGCGCGGACGCGCGCGCTGAAGTATCCTGGCCGCGCTGTGCCTGTCTCGCGCGCCGTTCCACCGTCCACGCGGCGCGACCACGAGCAGGCGCTCGCGCTGCTGGTGATGTGCGGGCTGTTCTGGAGCACGGCCGGCGTGCTCATCAAAGAGGTCGACTGGAACGTCGCGGCGATCTGGTCGGTACGCAGCGCGATCGCGGCGGCCACGCTGTGGCTGGTCCGACGGCCGTCGCTGCGACGGATCTCGGCGGCCGAGTGGCGCGCGGCGTGCGCGCTGGCCGCGACCACCGGGCTGTTCATCCTCGCGAACAAGCTGACCACCGCCGCCAACGCGATCCTGATCCAGTACTCCGCGCCGATCTGGGTCGCGCTGTTCGGGGCATGGCTGCTCGGTGAGCGGGCCAGCCGGCTCGACTGGCTCACCATCGGCGCGGTCCTGTGCGGCATCACCCTGTTCTTCGTCGAGCACCTCACGTTCGACCACGTCGCCGGCAACCTGGTCGCGCTCGCCTCAGGCGTGGCGTTCGCGCTCAGCGCGATGTCGTTCCGCAAGGTCGCGATCACCCCGGGACGCGACGGACCGAGCGATCCGCTGCGGCCTATGTTCCTGGGCTGCCTGCTCGGCGCGGTGCTCGGCGCGCCGTTTATCCTGATGTCGGCGCCGCCGGACGCGACCGGCTGGGCCGCGCTCGCGGGGCTCGGGGTGGTCCAGCAGGCCGCGGCCTACCTGTGCTACTCGCGGGCGATCCGGCACGCGACCGCGCTCGAGGCGATGCTGATCCCGGTGATCGAGCCTATCGTGTCGCCGGTGTGGGTCGCCCTGGCGTTCGGCGAGCGTCCCGGCCCGTGGGCGCTGGTCGGCGGCGCGATCGTGGTCGGCGCGGTCACGCTGCGCGCGCTGGCCGGCCGCCGAGCGGTGGTCGCGCGCCCGGCGTGACCTCGGGTCGTCACGGTGCGCGGAACCGAGCGGCCTTCTCCGGCTGGCCCAGCGCCTCGTAGATCTTCACCAGATCCTTTCGCGCCGACCGGTACCAGCTGGTCTCGCTCGCGCTCCGAGCCAGCACGGTGTAGCCCGCGAGGGTGTGGCCCTCGGCCTCGCTGTAGTGTTTCTGGAGCAGCAGCATCCGGCCGATACGGACTTCGGCCTCCGCGATGAGCGAGTGATCGGCAGGCAACGTCTCGCGGAACACGGCGAGCGACTCCTCGAACATCCGCTCCGCAACTGCGTAGTCCTTGCGCTCGAGGTACACGTTGCCGACGTTACCGTGGGCGATGGCAACGAGACGGTGCTTGTCGCCGTACACCTCACGATAGATCGCCTCGGCGCGGCGGTTCTCGGCTTCGGCGTCGTCCAGCCGCCCCGCCCACAGCGAGACGAGCGCGACATCGGTCAGCGTCGATGCGATCTTCGGATGGATCCTCCCGTACGCGCGCTCCCGGATGGTGAGCGACTCGTTCAGGATGGCAGCGTCCTCGTCGAACTTCTGCTGCGGGCCGAGCGCGCGACTGAGCTGGGTCAAGGCCTCCGCCGTCTTCACGTGATCGCGCCCGTAGAACCCCTCCACGATCGCGAGCGCCTCGCGATAGTAGCCCTCGGCCTTGTCGGCGTGCCCCCACTGGAGCTCGACCGCACCCAGGTTGGAGAGATTCTCGGCCACGCTCGGGTGCCGCTCCCCGTGGTCGCGACGCGCGATCGCGAGTGCGCGCCTGTACAGCGCGTCGGCGTCCGCATAGCGCCCGAGCGAGAACTGGGCATCTGCCAGCATCGTCAGGGTCGTGGACAGCCCGGGAGAACGCGCGGCCGCCGCGGCCTGCATGCGTACGACTTGCTCGAGAATGGCGATCGCCTCGGGAAACCGACCGACGCTCGTGAGGACCGCGCCGAGTGCTTTTTCTGCGTCGAGCGTATGCTCGTCGTCCGGTCGCAGCTCCCGGTGGCCGATGGTCATGGCGCGCCGGAGCAACGCCTCCGCCTCGGCGTAGCGCGCTTGCTCGGCGCGGAGCTCGCCGAGAGCGACCAGCGGCGCCAGCGTCGCAGCGCTACCTTCACCGCCGAGCGCGATCCTCCGATCGAGTGCGCCGCGGAGCATCGCGTCGGCGCGATCGAACGCGCCGCGCGCCTGGAATAGCCGACCCAGCGTGACGAGGAGCTCGACCTGCGTATCCGGGTCGTGGTCGAGCGCGCCAGCCTCCGCCGCACCGCGCTCGAGGATGGTCACGACGCGCAGATCCTTGTCGGGGCCAGCCTCCTGGTCGCCACCGGTCAGCAGGTCCACCATGAACTTCTGCAGCCGCTGCATGCGCCCCGCCTCGGCGACTGCAGCGTCACGCGCTGTAGCGAGCCGGGCGGTGAAGAACACGACCAGTCCGACGACGGTCGCGATCGTGAGCGCTGCCAGCGAGACCGAGCGGCGGTTGCGGGTCACGAACTTGCGCAGCCGGTAGCCAAGGCTGTCCGCTCGCGCCTCGAGCGGCTCACCGCGCAGGTAGTGGTCGAGGTCGCGGATCAACGCATCGACCGATGGGTACCGGCGCTGCGCCTCGCCTTGCATCGCAGTGAGTACCAGGACGTCGAGATCTGCCCACGCTGCGCGGCTCACCATGCCGGCAGTGCCCGAGCTGCGCGCCACGCTCGATGGCCTGTCGGGTTCAGTCTCGAGCGCGGTCCGCGCCGCCTCGCCCGGCGACAGCTTCGACCGCTCGAATGGCAACCTGCCCGCGAGCAGCTCGTAGAGCACGACCCCGAGCGCGTAGATGTCGGTATAGATGCCCACGGGATCACCGCGCAGCTGCTCGGGCGCCGCGTAGGCCGGGGTCATGAGGCGCAACCCCGTGCTCGTCTGGTCCGCCACGGCGTCGATGCTCTCGACTTGCTTGGCGATGCCGAAGTCGACCAGGCGGACACTGCCGTCGGACTTCACCAGCACGTTACTCGGCTTGAGGTCGCGGTGGATGATCGCGTGGCGGTGCGCGAACTGCACGGCCTCGCACAGCGCCCGGAACACGGCCAGCCGGTCGGCGATCGAGGCCGAGCGCTCGCGGCAATAGTCGGTGAGCGGCTCGCCGTCGACATACTCCATCACGAAGAACGGGGTGCCATCGTCGCGCGTTCCAGCGTCGTACAACCGCGCGATCCCCGGGTGGTCGAGCTGGGCCAGCAGCTTCTGCTCGCTGGCGAACCGCTCGAGGCGCGCCGGTGACAAGCCGGCGTGCGCCAGCAACTTGATCGCGACCAGGTTCCCGACGTCGGTGCGCTCCGCCAAGTAGACCACGCCCATCCCGCCTTCGCCCAGCGGGCGGACCAGCCTGTACGGCCCGAGTTGCTCGACGATGGGCCCCGCTGCCAGCACGTCGTGCGCCACCTCCGCCACCTCGCGATCGACCGGCGATCCGCCACGCGCGTCCTCGGCGAGTAGCGCGAGGACCTCGACGATCATGCCGTCTTCGTTCGCGCACGACGACTCCACGAAGGCTTGCCGCTCATGCGACGGCAACTCCGCCGCGGCGTGGAATAGCTCCTGGATTCGCTCCCAGCGCGCTGCGTCCGTCGACGCTCCCTGCCCTGTCCCTGTTGCCATGTCGTCACCTCGCCTGCGCGCAGGTCTTCGCCAGCCACGCCTTGACCACGCGCCAGTCGCGCAGCACGGTCGCCTCGGACACCTCGAGCAGCGCGGCGGTCTCGGCGACATCGAGCCCGCCGAAGAACCGGTACTCGACCATGCGGGCCTGCCGCGGGCTGCGGCGCGCCAGCTCGTCGAGCGCTGCATCGAGCGCGAGCAACTCGCCTGGCGTCGCCCCGGCAGTCGCGCTCGCTTCATCCAGCGTCACGAACGCGACGTCTCGGCCCCCGCGCTTGCGGGCGTACTTCTTCCTCGCCGCGTCGACCAGCACCTCGCGCATCGCGCGCGCCGCGATCCGCTTGAAGTGGAGGCGAGAGGTCGACGCGACTCCCGGTGAGCCCGCGAGCTTCGCCCACGCCTCATTGACCAGTGTCGTCGGGCTCAGAGAAAGCCTGAGTGAGCCGCGCCCTACACTCGAGGCCAGGCGGCGCAGCTCCTCGTACGTGGCGCTGTACAGCTGATCGAGCGCGCGCCGGTCATCCTGCGACGACGATCCCGCGGCAGCGCGAAGCGTTGCCGCGACCGCA
>Ga0302299_10002387_pt1 | contig 11461 bp, 13 predicted proteins | sample III_Fen_N3_4_FD_198795 | JGI IMG/M metagenome (GOLD analysis project Ga0302299, IMG submission 198795) | Peat permafrost microbial communities from Stordalen Mire near Abisko, Sweden - III_Fen_N3_4 | ecosystem: Environmental > Terrestrial > Soil > Wetlands > Permafrost | place: Sweden: Abisko...
CGTGGGCGTTGGCGCGGTCGTGCCGTTCGCGGTGCTGCTGCTCTGGCTGCCGCTGCGCGCCGTCGAGCGCGGTGCCCCGGCGCCGGAGGCCGAACTCCTGGCGCTCGTGCGCTCGTTGCCGATCTTCGCCCCGTTGCCTGCGCCGGCCGTCGAGCGGATCCTGGCCAGCCTCGAGCGGCTCGAGATGCCCGTCGGGGAGACGCTCATCCGCGAGGGCGAGCCCGGCGACCGCTTCTACATCCTCGCCGAGGGCGACGTGGACGTCCTGCAGGGTGGCGCGAGGATCGCGGTGCGCCACGGCGTGGATATCCTGGGCGAGATCGCGCTGCTGCGGAACATCCCGAGAACCGCCACCGTGGTCGCCGCCACGCCGCTGGTGCTCTACGCGCTCGACCGCGCGCCCTTCCTCGAGGCCGTCACCGGCCACCCGCAGGCACGCCTGAGCGCGGAGCAGGTCGCCGCCCGGCGCATGTCGGAGCTGCCCTAGCGCGTGCGGCGCGCACCTGGCCGACCGCGTGCTGCGTCCGGCAGGAGGCGGCCCGGTGTCGCGTGCGCGACACCCGCGGTGTGGCGAAGTACCCGAGACGTGGTGACCTCGTAGATGGAGCGCGGGGATCGCCCGGCGCAGTCTCATCGCATCAGGAACGTCGTCCCCACCACCCTGAGGAACCACCCGATGCATCCGACGACCGCCGAGTACCTCGTCAAGGCCCACCATCGTGATCTCGAGGTCGAGGCTGCCAACGCCAGACTCGCCGCCGAGGCCCGCAAGCAGGTGTCCGCCGAGCCGCGCCCCACGCGCTGGGGCATCCGGCTCCCGCGCCTGGTCCCGACCTTCCGACGCCGTCCGGCGCCTGGCGCCACGACCGCATAGCCCGCTGACCGACCGGCCCTCCACGCTCGGGCAGGTCGCCCGCTGACCGCCGATGTGCCCGGCGGCCGGCAGCACCGAAGAGGGCCCCGGCTTGTCCCCCGGGGCCCTCTCCGCTTGCCCGCGACGCCGGCGAGAGCCCTGGGATGCGACGGCTCGCCAGCACCGCCGCGGGCGTAGCATCGTCGACGCAGGGTCTGGGTGCGCAGAGGCTGGAGGCAGCATGGTCGCGACCGGTGAGCCGGAAGGGCTGGTCATGCGCGGCATCGTCTCAGATGCCGATTTCGACGCCATGGCGGCGGTGCAGGCCGCCTGCCGCGATGCGGACGGCCACGACTCGGCGCGGTCGGGCGAGCAGTTCCGCGACGGGCTCGGCCAGACGCCGGGCGTCGTGCACGAGGAGCAGTTCCGCCTCGCACTCGTCGGCAGTGAACCCGTGGGCTACGCCTACGGCATCACCGATGGACAGGACGAGGAGGAGGGCCGCGTCCTGTGGCACGACGGGATGGTGCGCCCGGAGTGGCGCGGGCGGGGCATCGGGCGGCGGCTCCTCGCCGAGGCGCAGCTGGCCTCGGGACGCCATGGCGATCGGCGGTTCGGGCCGGCCGTGTCGCGCGTCCGGTTCCGCGCGATGGTCCCCGAGCAGGCCGAGTCCGCGCGCCGGCTCCTCCTCCACGACGGCTATGGGGTGGTCCGGTACGGCTTCTCGATGGTGCGCCCAACGCTCGCCGACCCTCCGTCGGGCACCCTGCCCGCCGGTCTGGAGGCGCGCCCCGCGACTCGCGAGACCGCGCTCCAGATCCTGCGCTCGGCCGACGACGCCTTCCGCGACCACTGGGGGTTCGCGGACATGACTGACGACGACCGCTTGGCGTGGATCGACCATCCAGTGATGGGCCAGCTCGAAGTCTGGCAGGTGGCCTGGGACGGCGACGAGGTGGCCGGTGGCGTGCTCGGGTTCATCAACGAGCCGGAGAACGAGGAGCTCGGCCGGAAACGCGGCTACACGGAGGTCATCTTCACGCGGCGGGCGTGGCGGGGACGCGGTCTCGCCACGGCGATGATCGGGCGCAACCTGCGCCTCCTCGCCGAGCGGGGGATGACCGAGGCCGCCCTGAGCGTGGACGCGGAGAACCCGAGCGGCGCCCTGGCGCTGTATCAGAAGGTCGGATTCGAGGTCCGCAAGACCACGCTCATCCTCGAGCGGCCCGCCTAGACCTAGCCTCCGGTTCAAGGCGGTGGCCCCGGGTCAGGCGCCCCGAGTCCCGCGGCGACCGGCGTTCAGCTCGCGCGGCGGCGCAGCCCCTCGACGTCGCGGACGATCAGCGACCCGTGGTCGCGGAGGACGAGCTCGCGGTCCTCGAGCTGGGCCAGCGCCTTGTTGACGGCCTCACGCGAGGCGCCCACCCAGCCCGCGAGCTCCCGCTGCGAGAGCGGCAGGCCGATCTTGGTGCCACCGTCGACGGGCGTCCCGTACGATGCCGCGAGCTCGATGAGGCGCTGCGCGACCCGGCCTGTCACGTCGAGCGCCACGAACTCAGCCCGCAGGCGGTCCGCGTTGCGCAGGCGCCCGATGACCGATCGCAGGAGCGCCAGCGCGAGGCCCGGCTCGGTCTCGAGCGCCGAGAGGAACGCGGTCGCGGGCACGATGAGCGCCTCGCCCTCCTCGACGACCGTCACGGTGGCCATGTGGTCCTCGCCATCGATGGCCGCAAGCTCGCCGAGCACGTCGCCCGCGCCGCGGAACGCGAGGACCGTCTCCTGGCCCTCGTCCGAGAACGTCGAGACCTTCACGCGGCCGGCGAGCAGGAGGACCACGCGGCTCGAGGTGTCGCCCTCGGTGAACAGCGTCGTGCCCACGCGCAGGCGCTGGCGACGGCCGTCTCGGAATGCGCCCACAAGCGGGCCCGCTGTGGGGTCCGGTCGCCCGGTCTGGGTCGCTGCGCCGTCCATGCCCCGGAGCATAGGCGCCAGATGAGCCGAGCGCGCATACGTGGTGTGACTGATTACCGCGGCCAGCGTGGCGCTGGCCATACCGGGCGACCGGTGCTGGGGCAGAGGATCTGGGCATCGCCGACGAGCCACCCGACGGCGGGGCAGCACGAAGGAGCACACCATGGGCCGCATGTACGTCGCCAGCATCCTCACGTCGATCAGCGGCCGGACTCAGCCGGCCGAGGCTGTCGAGACCGAGCTCGTGCCGATGACCCCGGGCGCCTGGGCCGCCTGGGCACGGGACTGGGACGAGCAGGCCCACCGGACCGCACGGCCGACCGTCGCGGCGACCTCGCCGACCACCGCGCTGCGGCCCTCGGGCAGCAAGGCCTAGTGCCCGGCCTCGCGGCCGGCCGAGCTCTGCACTCGATGCCCCGGACCGCGGCATGTGCCCCCGCGATCCGGGGGATCGACCGTCTCCGGCGGGTCAGTCGGGACGGGCGAACCTCGCGCGCCCACCGCTCCAGGTCGCAAGGATGCGGATTCCGGGCAAGTCGACGGCTGGCGTGGCGTGGGGGTCGCGGTCGGCCCAGATGAGGTCGGCGATGGAGCCGGGTTCAAGGGTCCCGGCGCCGCGAGCGCCCAGCAGCTTCGCGCCCACCCGCGTGGCGGCGTCGAGCGCAGTCGCGACGTCAATCGCCTCGTCGGGCCAGATGGCCTTCCCGGTGCGGTCGAGACGTGTCGCCGCGGCGCTCACGCCGACCAGCGGATCGAGGTCGGCTGCCGGATAGTCAGAGCTGATCGCGAGCGGGATCCCCGCGGCGCGCATGGTGGCGAACGGCATGATCCGCATGGGCGCCGGAAGGGGCGCCGCGGTCAGCTCGTGGCCCATCGACGGCAGGAAGACGGGCTGGACGGCGACCGTGAGGCCCGCCCGTGCGAGCCGGCCGACCAGCGTCGGGTCCAGAACCATCGCGTGCTCCAGACGGATCGCGACGGCGGCGGCGGCGGCCGGATCGGCGGCGATCGCGTCGAGCAGGGCCCCGACCGCGCCGTTGCCGTCTGCGTGGAACGCGAGGGAGCTTCCCGCGTCCGCGGCGCGGCGAAGCAGCCCGGCGGCATCGGCCTCGGGAGCAAATCGGATCCCGGAGTGCCAGTGGCCGTCGCCCTCGCGCCTGGGGAAGCCGGCTCGATTGCCCACGGCGCGAGCGAGCCTCCCCTCAGGACCGAGTTGGGAACGGAAGGAACCCCGGAACAGCGCCGCGAGCTGGCGTCCCGTGAAGCACAGGTGCGAATACTCGCCGCCGTCGAGTAGCACCTTGGCGGTGTGCCCGGCTGTCAGGGCAGGCTCGTGGATGCGGGATCCCACGAGGAGCGGCGTGGCCGTCACGCCCTCGGCCGCGAGCGCATCCACGAGCAGGTCCGCCTGATCCGCGGGAACGGCTGCGTCGCCGATCCGGACCACGCCGTGCTCGAGGAGGCGGCGTGCGTGGGCCTGGAGGCGAGCGCGGATGTCGCCCGCGGTGTCTGGACCGGCTCGTCGGGAGGCGGCCTCGGCGTCGAACGAGGCGGCCTCGAGCAGCACGCCCGTGGGGTTGCCCCGCCGGTCGCGAGCGATCCTGCCGCCGACCGGGTCGGGCGTCCTCCGCCCAATGCCCAGCGCCTCGAGCCCGGCGCCGTTCACGGCGCTCTCGTGGAATGTGCGCGTGAGGACGTGCAGCGGCCGGTCGGGGACCGCCCGGTCGAGCTCGGCTGCGGTGGGGCTGCGGTGCTCGGCCAGGAGCAAGGGCTCGTAGCCGTGGTAGCGGAGCCAGCGTCGGCCGGTCGCCCCGTTGGCCGCGGGCTCGGCAGCGGCGAGGCTCGCGACCGTCGCCACGAGGCCCCGGACGTCAGGTGCGCGGCGGTACAGCATGTCCGTGCCCGGGTCGGCGGCGACCAGGTACGCGTGCTGGTGCGGGTCCACGAAGGCCGGCAGCACGGCGCCGTTCGCCAGCGTCCGCGTCTGGGCGTGCACGGGCATGGCGGCCCGAACCTCGGCCAGCCTGCCGACGGCCACAACGCGCCCTTCCGCAACCCCGATCGCCTCCACCGGGGGCCGGTCGTGACGCACGTAGACCGGTACGCCGCACAGGATCATCGGCTCAGTCACGCGCGACGCCCTCCCGCGGTCACGTCCCGGTGGGCGGCCGAAGCATGTCGACTCGGGTCGTCGGGTAGCCGGCGAAGTTGGCCCGGTCGATGCGGCCGTTTCGGCCCCGGGAGAACTCGATCGGCTCGCCGTCGGGGCGTCCGCCGAGCATGGTGAACGTCAGCGGGTCGTCCGTCGGCGCGAGCTCGTGGACCGGCTCCTCGGGCCGGGAGCCCAGGAGGACCAGCTTCCCGTCGCGCCACTCAACGACCGAGTCGTCCGCGAACTCGTGGTCGCGGTAGACGCCGAGCAGCTCCCGGTACGCCTCGGGGATCGCCCTTGTGGAGGCGACCTCGGCGCGATCCTCCGCTTCCTGGACAGCCGGCAGGAGCACCTCGAGCAGCTCGCGGGCCAGTGCGGGCGCGTCTCCGACCCCGTTGATCAGGACAATCGCCCCGACCTTCCCCCGTGGCGAGAAGGAGACGTTGGTGAGGTACCCCCACAGCGCCCCTGAGTGGCCGATCAGCACCGTCTCCCCGGTCCGCGTCCCATACCAGCACAGGCCCTGGGCCTCGGTCCAGTCCACCTTCGCAACGAACCTCGGGCGGTGCATCTGGGTCAGGGTGGCGCCGCGCAGCACTTGCCCATCGCCGCGCTCGAGCTCGGCGTCGCTGCGCAGCTGCTGGCCGACCCATCGGCCGAGGTTCTCCACGGTCGACCACAGCCCGCCGTCCGCCCGCATGAGGTCCGAGTCGACCTGTCGAGCGACGGCCGGTCGGTCGTCGTGGGCGCGACCGTCGTAGCCCACCGCGCGGCGCCCTTCCTGCTCGGCGTCGGGGTGCCACACCGTGTCCGACATCCCTAGGGGATCCAGCACCGAGGCGCGCACGTAGTCCTGGAACGGACGCCCGGCCACCCGCTCCACAACGATCCCGAGCAGCTCGAAGGCGAAGTTCGAGTACTTGTGGTCCGTCTCGGGCGCCGAGCGCACTCGGGCGAGGTGCAGGACCTCGAGCAGCTGCTCGGGCCGGTACATCCACATGCGGTCGAGGTCCTGCCACGGCACCTCGCCCTGCAGCCCCGACGTGTGCATCAGGAAGCGGCGGATCGTGAGCGCCTCGACCGGCCCGAACGGGTTCGTGACCTTGGCAAGCTCGGGGATGAACTGGACGACCGGGTCGTCGAGGCCCAGCAGCCCGTCATCGCGGAGCTGCAGCACGGCGGTCGCCGTCACGGTCTTGGTGATCGACGCGACCCGGAACAGCGTCCGCTCGTCGAGGCGACGTCCGGACTCGAGATCCGCGAAACCCGAGGCGTGCCACCACGCGAGCCCGTCTCGGGTGGCGATGCCGGCCGCGATCCCGGGCAGCCGGTGCCGCCTGCGGTAGGCGCCGATCTTCGACTGAAGCGCCGGGGAGACCGACGCGATGACCTCGTCCACGGCCCACTCCTGCTGCATCTTCGTGCCCGGCCGAGCCTACTGCACCCGCTGGTCGCGCATCGCGTTCGACGAGCGGATCCCAGCTGACGCTGTGGCGCCGTGTCGACCCGATCGGCCCGGTCGGGCATCATCCGCAGATGCGTATTGCCGACTTCGGGGTCGAGATCTGGATGAACCGGTGGGAGACCCGCTGCCGGTACAACCTCGCCGAGACGTGCGTGGACTCGGTCACCGTGACCGAGCTGCTCGCGCTCGCGGGCTTGGACCCCGCGGACCTCGCGGCCGAGCTCGCGCCAATGCGCCTGGGCTACGGCGCCATCGAGGGCTCCGAGCGGCTCCGAGCGGCGATCGCCGCCCTGTACGAGACCGTGCGCCCCGAGGGCGTCATCGTGACCCACGGCGCCATCGGCGCGAACCACCTCGTCTACGAGGCGCTTGTCGAGCCGGGCGACGTCGTCGTCAGCGTCGTGCCCGCGTACCAGCAGCACGTGGCCGTGCCCGAGAGCCTGGGCGCGGAGGTCCGGCAGGTCCGCCTGCGCGAGGACGAGGGCTGGCGGCTGGACCTCGACGAGCTCGCCGATGCGGCGCGCGGCGCCAAGCTGATCAGCATCACGAACCCGAACAACCCGACAGGCGCCCTGCTGGACCCGGACACGCTCGCCCGGATCGCGGTCACCGCGGGCCGCGAGAACGCGTGGATCCTCGCCGACGAGGTGTACCGCGGCATCGACCAGGATGATCCCGGGACGAGCCCGAGCTTCGCCGACCTCTACCCGCGCACGATCGCGGTCGGCAGCATGTCCAAGGCGTTCTCGCTCGCCGGGCTCCGCCTCGGCTGGATCATCGCCCCGCCGGAGGTCCTCGAGGCGGTCAGCCGCCATCGCGACTACTCGGTGATCAGCGTGGGCATGGTGGACGACTTGCTCGCGGCGCTCGCGCTGGAGCACGCCGACGCGATGCTCGCCCGGAACCGGGGGATCGTCCGCAGCAATCTCACCGTGCTCGACGGCTGGGTCGCCGAGGCGCCGCGCATCTCGTATGTGAAGCCCGCCGCCGGGACCACGGCGCTGCTCCGCTTCGACGGGCGCATGTCGTCCGAGCTGTTCTGCACGCGGCTGCTCGAGGCGGAGGGCGTGCTGTTCGTGCCCGGCAGCGCCTTCGACACGGAGGGCGTCGTGCGCATCGGCTATGCCAACGACCCGGCCGTGCTGACCGCCGGGCTCGAGCGGACGTCAGCGTTCCTGGCCACACTCGACGCATGAGCGAGAAGGTGCAGGGCCCTGCGTCCTATTTCCCGAGCATCGAGAAGAAGTACGGCCAGCCCATCGACCACTGGTTCGCGCAGCTCGAGCCGCGAGCGGACCTGCGGCACATGGAGATGGTCGAGTACCTCAAGACGCAGCACGGCCTCGGCCACGGGCACGCCAACGCGATTGTGGCCGTGTTCCGGCACAAGCACGGGCTAGGCTAGGCCGACTGGGTCGAGTCAGGGTGGCGTTTGGAGGGCGGGATGGGCGAGTTCGACGTGGTGAGCGCTCCCGGGATCGAGGCGCGCGTGTACGAGGCGGGCGACGTGGCGGGCGGCGCGGGCGCCATCGTGCTGCACGCGTGGTGGGGCCTCAACGCCGACGTCATCGCGTTTGCGGACCGGCTCGCCGCCGCCGGGTATGCCGTGGCGGCGCCCGACCTGTACCACGGTGACGTGGTCGACACGATCGAGGCCGCCGACGAGCGCGTGGGCCAGCTCGACGGTGCCGAGGGCATGTCGATTGTCCGCGCGACGGTCGAGGACCTCGCGACCAAGCTCGGGCCGGATGCCCGCCTGGCGGTCCTCGGGTTCTCGCTCGGCGCGTCGTTCGCCGTCGCCGCGGCGCACGCTGCGGTCCGCGGCACGGTCCTCTACTACGGCACCGGCGACCCGTCAGACGCGGGCGGTGCGCAGCCGGTCTTGGGCCACTTCGCCGAGACGGACCCCTACGAGGACGACGCCTGGGTGGCCCAGTTCGAGGGGATCCTCCGCTCGAGGGGCCACGACGCCGTGTTCCACCACTACCCGGGCACGGGCCACTGGTTCGCAGAGCCCTCGCGCGACGCCTACCGCGCCGACGCCGCCGAGCTCGCCTTCGAGCGGACGCTCGCGTTCCTGGAGCGTTGGCTGCACGGGTAGCGCGGCCCGTTCGACTGTCCCGGTCGGGTCTGCCCGCTCGCAGATGCCCTAGGGGGAGGGCGCTATCCGAGCGCTCCGGGCAGACTCACCGCAGATGCGCTCCCCGTGGCACGTTAGCGCCTCGAAAGTTGCGGATCCGGGGTCTCCCTCGCCAGGTCGGGCCTTCGTCGTTGGATAGGGCCCTCCGGGAGGGCATCTGCGCGACGCCAGCCGGTGTGCTTCCGCAGTCACCGGCGGCCGGGCAGGGCTGCCCGCCTATCGCGTGAGCGGGACGTCCGCGATCTGGCCCGTGGCGTACGTCGCCGGCCACACGTACGTGTAATGGCGGACGGCCTGCCACTGCCAGATGACGGCAGCGGCGAGGGTGTTCTGGCCGAGGGTCCCGGCGTCGGTCGAGAAGCGCAGCCCCGCGCCATTGGGCAGGCTGCCCGCTGGCAGGTCGAGCGAGCGCGCCAAGTCGGCGACGGCCTGCGCGTCTGTGCCGGCCGCCGCCGGGAGCACGTCGTGGAACAGGGCCCATGCGGCGGTGAAGCCCGAGAGGCCCTCCTCGGTCGGGCCGTTCCACGCCATGGTGGACGCCGGGCCGGAGACGGGGAGCGCCGACGAGGCCACCGGGGTGGACGAGCCTGTCCCGCCCGCCGCGCCGTACGGCCCCAAGTCGCCGGTCGTGCCCGAGCGCCACGCGCCGCCCCACCCGAGCGCGGCGTTGGCGCCGCTGTTCTCCGCGAGGTTGCTGCCCTGGTCCTTGGCCCACAGTGCTGCGAATCGGTCGTACACGGCGCGGGCGGTCGCGTTGAGCGCTTCCGGCCGGAACCCGCCCACCGGGCGGTCCGACGCGAAGACGCCGACCACGTCAGGTCCGAGCGCGCGGGCGAAGTCGGGGTCGCACTCAGCCATGGTCGTGCCGATGAACGCGCCCACGTGGAGGCCGGCGGCGACCATCGCCTGGCGGAACGCCACGCCGTCGGGGATGTGCGAGGCGAGGATCAGCACGTCGGGGCGCGCCGCGGCAATCGTCGGCATCAGGTCCGCGAACTGCGGCGCCAGCAGCGGGTACCCGATCCGCATGACGACCGCCGCGCCGGCAGCGGTCACGGTGCGGGCGGCCGCGTCGGCGACCGAGGTGGCGTAGTCGTCCTGGGCGGCCACGATGGCGACCCGCAGGGTGGATGCGGTCCGGCCGAGCCGCGGCGCGAGCTCCCCGACCGCGAAGGACCCGGAGTTCGTGCCCAGATTGGCTCCCGATGCGCCAACGCGGAACACCAGCGGCAGTCCCTGCCCGGTCAGGCGATCGGCCACAGCGCCCGCCTCCCAGTAGACGAGCCCCTGGGCTGACGCGGCCTCGGATGCGGCCACGGACAGGTCCGACGAGTACGCGCCGATGACGATCGACGCGCCGGCCGAGCGGACGGCCGCCATGACCGCGGGCGCGTCGGCGGCGGCCCCGAGGTTGCGAACGTCGATCTCGACCCGGCGACCACCGATGCCGCCGTCGGCGTTGACCATGTCGGCGGCGAGCTGCACGCCTCGAAGCGTCTCTCGCGCGAGTGGCGCCGCGTTGCCGCTCAGCGGGAAGACCGCCCCCACGACGATGGGGGGCCGCGGCGCCACGGCGAAGGTCCCGGCGACGAGCGCCGCGACGGCGACGAGCGCAGCCCAGGCGAGCAGGCCGCGAGACTGGGGGCGCAGGGACGGCATGGTGGGGCAGTGTAGACGCATCGGGCGCAACCCTCCCGCGGCGTCGGTCGCGGCCGCCCCTGCGTGCCCGCGGGGATTCCCTCGTATAGTCCGCGACCATGACCCGTCACGCCACGTCCCGCTGGGTCGGTGCGGCGCTCGCGCTGCTCCTCGTGGCGGCCGCGTGCGCGCCGACAACCGGCACCGGCGCTCCGGCGAGCCCGTCGAGCTCCTCGAGCATCGCCCCTGGCGCCTCGGCGTCGGTCGGGCCCCGGCCGTCAACTTCGGCCGTGGTCGCCATCACGGCGCCTGCGGTGGGCGCTTCGGTGACCGGACCGTCCGTTCACGTCGTGGTCACCTTGACCGGGGCGCAGATTGTCCAGGCGACCAGCACCGATGTCCGCCCGGACCAAGGGCACGTGCACCTGTATGTCAACAGCCAGCTGGTCTCGATGAACTACGGCCTTGAGCAGGACATCACCCTCGCCCCCGGGACGTACGTGCTCAAGGCGGAGTTCGTGGCCTCGGACCACGTGCCGTTCAACCCGCGGGTCTGGTCGTCTGACGTCTACATCACGGTCACCGGATGACCGCGCTCGTCGCCACGGGGGACGCCAACGGGGCATCGCCAGCGTGGTCCGGTGTGGCCCCGCTCGTCCGTCCCATCGCGATCATCGCCGCGCTGGGCGCCGTGGTCCTCGGCCGGTGGGCTGCGTGGCGGTCCGGCGTGGTCGACCCGATCGCGCTCGGCGCGCTCTTCGGCGCAACGATGGTCGCCCTCGTCGCAGCAGCGGGCTGGCGCCCGACGCGCCCCTCGAACGCGCGGCAGGTCGTCCGCGCGGCCGCCCTCGGCCTCGTCGGCGGGCTCGGCCTCGTCGCCACCGCGCTGGTCGGGCCCCACCCGGTCTGGTCGACGCAGCTCGTCGGCGGGTTCCCGCTGGTGCCATGGGTTGCCGCGACGATCCTCGTGGCGACCGCCGAGGAGGCCCTCCTGCGTGGCGCGCTGTTCGACGCCTTGGACCGCCCGTACGGCCCAGCGCTGGCGGTCGCCGTCACGAGCGCCGCCTTCGCGCTCATCCACGTGCCCGTCTACGGCCTGCAGGCCATCCCCCTCGACCTCGGCGTCGGCGTCGTCCTCGGCGGCCTCCGGCTGCTCTCCGGCGGTGTCGCGGCGCCGGCGATCGCCCACGTGCTGGCCGACCTCGCGGTCCTCTGGATGTGAGCGGGCGTCGCCGAGCCGGA
>Ga0302299_10002388_pt1 | contig 11461 bp, 8 predicted proteins | sample III_Fen_N3_4_FD_198795 | JGI IMG/M metagenome (GOLD analysis project Ga0302299, IMG submission 198795) | Peat permafrost microbial communities from Stordalen Mire near Abisko, Sweden - III_Fen_N3_4 | ecosystem: Environmental > Terrestrial > Soil > Wetlands > Permafrost | place: Sweden: Abisko...
GGTGGCCGGACGCGACGTTCATCCACCTGGAGCCGTTCGACTACCAGATCATCACCGAGGAGCCGGTGCTCAGCGGCACGCTCACGGATCCGCCGCTCAACCGCTACTCGCGCGCCTTCGGGCTCGGTCCGGCCCCGTGGCCGGGGACGGCGATGCCGTGGATCTTCGTGGTCGACGGGCAGGGGATCGTGCGTGCGAAGTACACGGGCATCATCGGCAGCGCCGACGTGGACGTGATGCTCAGCCTGATCACGGGCAAGGGCGTGATCGGCGGCTGACGAGCGTCCAGCCGCGACGCCCGCGCTGCGGGCCGCGGGTGCGTCTCAGCAGAGGTCGCTGGCGGCCAGCTGGATCGCGATGAACTCGTCGCGCACCTCGCGCGGGATCCCGAGGCGCTCCCCGGAGGCCGTTCGCTCCACCACCAGGGTCCGCCGAAGGTCCACGGTTGCGGGTTCACCGTCACCGGTCGGCCGGATCCGGACGGCCAAGTCGAAGGAGGACGGGCGAACCTCGATCACGGACACACCGACGAGGGCGGCGTCGGCCTCGATGGCCTCGAGGACGGCTGCCGGCGTCGCGGTGCCTGGCGGATCGGCCACGACCCGGACCTCCGCCGCCTCCTCGCCCAGGAACGCCCCCAGCACGGCGCAGCGGCCGAGGTAGGCGCCTCGGGCGAGGGCGAGCATGTCTTCGGCCGTGACGAGGCTCCGCACGTCACCGGAGGATGCCCGCTCCCAGTTGAACACCAGCCCCCACCGGGTCACGACGTCGCTGCTCACGCCGCAAGGCTACGCTCGCGGGTGGCCGGATGCGCTACGGTGGCCGCATGATCCCCCGACGACCCGGCCGCCCCCTCGGGGTCGGCGTCCAGCTTCCCGAGGTCGAGCGCGAGGTGCGCTGGCCGGAGCTCCGCGCCATCGCCCGCACGGCCGAGCAGGCCAGCTTCGACTCCATCTGGCTCGGCGACCATCTCCTGTACCGGTACGCGAGCGGCGAGACGCGTGCCCCATGGGAGGCGTGGACGACCCTCGCAGGCCTGGCGGAGGCAACCGAGCGTGTCGTCCTGGGACCGCTCGTCGCAGCGACCGCGTTCCACGCCCCGTTCATGCTCGCCAAGCAGGCGGCGACCGTGGACGAGATCTCGGGCGGCCGGCTGGTCCTCGGCCTCGGCGCTGGCTGGAACGACACGGAGTTCGCCGCGCTGGGCGCGCCGTTCGACCACCGGGTCAGCCGGTTCGAGGAGGCCTTCACGATCGTGCGCACGCTCCTCGCGTCCGGCTACATCGACTTCCAGGGCGAGTTCTTCACGGCCCGCGAGGCGGAGCTCCTGCCGCGCCCCGCGCGTCCGGGCGGTCCGCCGATCCTGGTCGGATCCATCGGGCCGCGGATGCTCGCCGCAACACTTGCCTACGCGGACTCCTGGAACGCCTGGTACGCGGACACGGGCAACAGGCCGGAGGGAGTGGCACGGCTGCGGGCCATCGTGGACGAGACGGCTGCCGGCGTGGGTCGGGACCCGGCCGAGATCGAGCGGACGGTGGCGGTCCAGGTCCGGATGCCCGGCGGCACGGGCCGGATCATGGGCGACCAGGATCCCCGGATGACGGTGCCGCCGCTCGAGGGGTCGACCGAGGTCATCGCCGAAGGGCTGCGCGCCTACGCGCGCGAGGGGATCGGCCATGTCCAGCTCGTGGTGGACCCGATAACGGAGGCCTCCGTCGCAGCTCTCGCGCCGGTGCTGGAGCTGCTCGACCGCGGGTGAGCACGGGCGGTCGGGGCGGCCGTCTTGTCACCGTGTCGGGCGCGCTCGTCGATGCAGCCGTCCCGGGCCGCGGGACCGTGTGTCACGCCCGCGTGCAGGTGCTAGCATCCGCGCCCGGTCCCGCTCGTCGATCCCGCCGCGGGATTCCGGCCAACCTACCGCGGAGCGCCAGATGCGGCCTGCCTGCTCGATCATCACCCGGCTCGCCGGCGTGCGGCTGTGAGCGTCGCGCGTTCCCGTGCCCGCGGCGAGGGCGTGTCCGAGCTGGACAAGCGGATCATCGAGCACCTCCAGCAGGACGGGCGGCGGCCGTTCACCCAGATCGCCGTGGACCTCGGAGTGTCCGAGGCAGCCGTTCGCGCCCGCACCAACCGCCTCATGGAGAAGGGCATCCTCCAGGTCGTCGGCGTCACCGACCCGCTCAAGCTCGGGTTCCAGCAGATGGTGATGATCGGCGTCAAGTGCGAGGCCGACCTCCTGATCGAGGTGGCGGAGGAGATCGCCGCATTTCCGGAGACGGACTACGTGGTCGTCACGGCCGGCACCTACGACATCCTCGTGGAGTGCGTCGCCGAGGACAACGAGGCGCTGCTCCAGTTCCTCGCCGAGCGCCTGCGCAAGATCAAGGGCGTCCGCGAGACGGAGACCTTCGTCTACCTGCGCCTGATGAAGCAGAGCTACCAGTGGGGGACCCGGTAGTGCCGGCGCAGGGTTCCGCCAGGCCGTCGGCGCAGGGTCCGGTCCGGCCGTAGCGCAGGGGTGCGTCCGGATGCCGTCGCGGGGTCCCGTCCGGCCGCCGGTGTAGCATCCGCCCCGTGAGCAGCGAGCGACCCCGTCCCGGCCCCTCCACCCGCGCGATCCGCGCCGCCTCCCGCATCCCCGACGTCCGGCAGGAGCCCACCTCCGTCCCCATCTACCAGACGGCCACGTTCTCGTCGGCGGACGCGGATGAGCTGGCCTCGGTCCTGAGCGGGGACCAGCCGGGCTATGCCTACAGCCGCATCGACAACCCCACCACGACGGCGCTGGGCGACGCGGTCGCCGAGCTGCACGGGGCCGAAGCCGGGATCACGCTCGCGACGGGCATGGCCGCCATCCACGCGGCGTTCCTCTCGATCCTCCGCGCCGGAGAGCGCCTGGTCGTCGGCCAGGTAGGCTACGGGACGACGCGCACGCAGGCCGAGAACGCGTTCGGCCGGCTGGGCGTGGACATCGCGTACGTGGACACGACGAACCTCGAGGCCGTGGAGGCCGCGCTGGCGACGCGCCCGACGCGGATCCTGCACGTGGAGACGATCGCGAACCCGACCTGCGTCGTGGCGGACCTGCCGGCACTGGCCGGGATCGCCCACCGCCACTCGGCCCTGCTCACAGTCGACAACACCTTCGCCTCGCCCGCCGTCTGCCGGCCGCTGGAGCACGGCGCGGACCTGGTGATGGAGTCGGCGACCAAGTACCTCTCCGGGCACTCGGACGTGATGGCCGGCGCCGTCGTCGGGTCTCGCGAGCGGATCGCCGCCGTGCGCTCGGCACACATCGACACCGGCGCGACCCTCGGGCCGTTCGCGGCATTCCTGGTGCTGCGCGGCATCGCGACCCTGGTGGTGCGGATGGAGCGGCAGGCGCGGACCGCGACGGCACTCGCGACGTTCCTCGAGCGTCGGGAAGGGGTGGCACGCGTCATCTACCCCGGGCTCCCCAGCCATCCGCAGGCGGATGTCGCGGCGCGGATCCTTGATTCGGGAGGCGCGATGCTGGCGGTGGAGCTCGCCGGCGGCCGCGAGGCCGGCCGCCTCTTCTTCGATGCCCTGACGATCCCGGAGCGGACCGCCAGCCTCGGCAGCGTGCACACGATGGTGGTCCACCCGCCAACCTCCTCGCACCGGGCGCTGGACGCCGCGGGTCTCGCCGCCGCCGGCATCACCGAGGGCCTGCTCCGGATCTCCGTGGGCCTGGAGGACGAGGCGGACCTGATCGCCGACCTGGCGGCCGCGCTCGAGGCTGCGCAGGCCGCCGCGCCGGGCGCCGCGCAGGCCGCCGCGCCGGGCGCCGCGCCGGGCGCCGCGCAGGCCTCCGCGTCCGCGTAGGAGCCCGTCATCGCGACCATCGCCGCGCGCCGTCCCGCAACACATCCGGTCCGCGGGATCCCGTCCCGGATCGCGGACGGCATCTGGGGCCTGCTGACGTCGGTCGACTTCGCGGTCCTCCAGATCATCGTGCTCGCCCTGTTCGCCGTGGTCGGCATGATCCTGCGGCAGATGCCGGGCTTCGCCTTCCGCTCGCCGACCGACTACGCGAACGAGATGGACAAGCTCCACACGCTCTACGACCCGGTGCTGGGCGCGGGCGTCGTGGGCACCCTCGAGCGCCTGCAGCTGTTCCAGGTGTTCAGCTCGGTCTGGTTCAGCGTCGGTCTGGTCGTCCTGATCCTCTCGATCGTCGCCTGCACCATCGACCGCACCCCGCGGCTGTGGCGCCAGAGCGCGGAGATCCGCGTGGTCCAGCCGGACGCCTTCTACGACCCGAGGCTGCCGGACCGCGCCATGCTCGCCGGCGTGGCCCCCGCGGACGCGGCGCGCGTGCTCCGGCGGCACCGGTTCGCCGTCCGGCAGGAGGTGGTGGACGGGACCACGTACCTGTACGGGGACCGGAACCGCTGGATGAAGATGGCGACGCTGCTCAGCCACGCCGGCCTCGTGCTGTTCCTGGTGGCGGCCGCGGTCACCTCGCGCCTCGGCGACGAGCAGGGCCTGGTCGTGGCCGAGGGCGAATCGATGACGGTCCAGCCCATCGGGACGCCCGGCCTGCTGCTGGTCCGGAACCTGAGCTTCGAGGCGCCGGGGTTCGAGACCGGGCATCCCACGGACTTCACCACGCACCTGGCGGTCTACCAGGACGGTAAGCAGATCGCGGACAAGGTGATCCGCGTGAACGACCCTCTGGCGGTCGCCGGCTACACGTTCCACCAGAACGGGTTCGGGCCGGCCCCGGACGTGGTCATCCGGGACGGGGCGGGGAAAGTGCTGTGGACCGGGCCCATCCCGATGACCGACGAGGCGGCCGGCTTCCCGTTCACGGAGCTCGCGGTCCCGGGGCGGGACGTGGCGCTGCAGCTCCTGCTCCAGCGGGCGGCGGACGGTGCGGGCGTGCTGCTCGTCCTCCCGTTCAAGCCCGCCGGCACCAACCCCGACGGCACGCCGGCGGCGGTCGGCCTGGAGCCCTTGGCGCTGACCCGCGGCGAATCGGGAACGAGCGCAGGGACGGACTTCTCCGTGGAGCTCCGCGGGTTCTCGCAGTACACGCTGCTGATCGCCAAGAAGGACCCGGGCCAGGGCCTCATCTGGATCGCGTTCGGGCTGCTGATCACCGGGCTGCTGATCACGTTCTGGATGCCGCGGCGCCGCGTCTGGGGGCGCCTGGACACGGACGGGCGGCTCGCGCTGGTCGTGCGCGCGGACCGCTACGTGGACGTGGGGCGGGAGTTCGGGAGCGTGCTGGACGACCTGGTGGCGGCGCGACGGACGGGACCGGACGCAGGTGCGGGAACCGCCTGACGCGACCGGGGCATCCGCCCGGCTTGCGGCTCGGAATCAGGGCCGATGCGGGACGGTGCAGATTCGCGCCCGCTATCGACACCATCTGCCCCATCCGTTAGGTTCGCCCATACCCGGTCCCACATCTGCAACCTGTTCCCGCATCAGCCTGCGGCCGGCCCGGACCGCAACGTCGGCAGGAGTCACATGACCGCCCGTCACACCGCGATCGAGACGATCGCCAACACCAAGGTCGCCTCCACCCAGGACTACATGGAGCACGCCGGCGAGGACATCTACGGCCGGTACGTGTTCCACGAGGGAGCACAGCGGCAGTATCTGGCCAAGCCCATCTTCCGGCGGCTGCGGCGCACCATCGACGGCCTCGAGCCGTTCGATCCGGTCATCGCCGACGCGGTCGCCCACGGCGTGAAGGAGTGGGCACTGGCCCACGGGGCCACCCACTACACGCACTGGTTCGTGCCGATGACCGGCTCCACGGCCGAGAAGCACGATTCCTTCCTGAACCCGACCGGCGAGGGCCAGACCATCGCCGAGTTCTCGGGCCGCAACCTGCTCCAGGGAGAGCCGGACGCCAGCTCGTTCCCGTCCGGCGGCATCCGCGCCACCTTCGAGGCCCGGGGCTACACGGCGTGGGACGTCACGAGCCCGATCTTCCTCCAGGTCGAGCCCAACGGCGTCACGATGACGATCCCGACGGCCTACGTCTCGTTCACCGGCGAGGCGCTGGACCACAAGATCCCGCTGCTGCGGTCTCAGGAGGCCCTGGGCAAGCAGGCGCTGCGGATCCTCCGCTGGTTCGACAACACCACGGCCGGCCGGGTCTTCACCAACATCGGCCCGGAGCAGGAGTACTTCCTGGTCGACCGGCGACTGGCCGAGCAGCGTCCGGACCTCGTGCTCACGGGGCGCACCCTGTTCGGCGCCCCGTCGCCCAAGGGCCAGGAGCTGGAGGACCAGTACTTCGGCCCCATCCGGGAGCGGATCCTCGCGTTCATGATGGACCTGGACCGCGAGCTGTGGCGGCTGGGCATCCCGTCCAAGACGCGCCACAACGAGGTGGCACCGGGCCAGTTCGAGATGGCGCCGGTGTACGAGCCGACGTCGGTCGGGTCCGACCACAACATGATCGTGATGAGCACCATGCGCCGGCTCGCCCCGCAGCACGGCCTCATGTTCCTGATCCACGAGAAGCCGTTTGCCGGCATCAACGGCTCCGGCAAGCACAACAACTGGTCGATGGCCACCGACAGCGGGGAGAACCTCCTCGACCCGGGCAACGACCCTCACGCGAACGCCCAGTTCCTTGCGTTCCTCATGGCCGTCGTCCGTGGCGTCGACATGCACGCGGACCTCATCCGCGCGAGCATCGCGGACGCCGGCCAGGACCACCGCCTCGGCGCGAACGAGGCGCCGCCGGCGATCATGTCGATCTTCCTCGGCTCGCAGCTCGAGGACGTCATCGGGCAGCTGGAGCAGGGCGCCGCGTCCGCCTCGAAGCGGGGCGGCCACGTGGAGCTGGGGGTCACGTCGCTCCCGGTCCTGCCGAAGGACGCCACGGACCGCAACCGGACCTCGCCCTTCGCCTTCACCGGCAACAAGTTCGAGTTCCGCGCGGTGGGATCGTCCGCCCCGATCTACTGGCCGCAGACGGTGCTCAACACGGCCGTCGCCGACTCCCTCTCGCAGCTTGCCGACGACCTCGAGAAGCTGACGTCCGGCGACTTCGAGGGTCTGACGACCATCCTCTCGGGGATCGTCAGGGATCACAAGCGGGTCCTGTTCGAGGGTAACGGCTACTCCGAGGAGTGGCACGCCGAGGCAGCCCGCCGCGGGCTGCCGAACAACCGGACCACCGTCGACGCGCTGCCGGCGTTGACCACCAAGAAGGCGATCAAGGTCTTCGCCAAGTTCGGGGTGCTCTCCGAGCGCGAGCTCCTCGCCCGCGCCGAGATCAACTGGGAGCGCTACGTCAAGGTCCAGAACATCGAGGCGAACTGCTCCCTGGACATCGCGAAGACGATGATCCTGCCCGCCACGGCGCGGTACCTGGGCCAGCTCGCGGAGGCTTCTGGATCGGGATCGAAGGGCATCAAGGCCGTTTCGGACAAGGTCGCGTCCCTCGCGGACGCGCTCGTGGACGGGATCCACGCCCTCGAGCACGCGCAGCATGCTGCCCACGAGGCCGAGTCAGTGCATGACGAGGCCGCCGCGTTCGTCAACGAGGTCATCCCCGCCCAGAACGCGCTCCGCGCGGTTGCCGACGAACTCGAGACGCTGGTGTCCGACGAGCTCTGGCCGCTGCCGAAGTACCGGGAGCTGCTCTTCCAGTACTGATCGCTCGTCCAGGCGCGGCCGGGCGCAGCCAAGGCGCGGTGCGGGGAGTCCCGGGCCGCCTCACGAAGCCCCTCGGGCGTTGGCCGGAGGGGCTTCGTGCTGTTTCGCGCAGACCGGGCCCCGCGGCCCACACGGCTGTGCCGTCGCAGATCGGGCGTATTCCAAGAAGGGCTAGCTGGACGTATCTCCGGGATCGGGGACCACCTTGCGAGGGCCCGCATGCATTCTCGGGCTATCGACCGCCGCAACCCGCCTCTGGCGCTCCCAGTCCCCGGATAAGTTCCGGTGCATGCGCCCGGGTAATCCTTCTTGGTCTGCGCTGGACTCCTTGGTCTGCGCTGAACTCGCCCCCACGGAGGATTTCCGCCTATGCCAGATCGACGCCTTCGTCGGGCGGGGACCGCCCGTCGTGCCGCACGCGATCGCGCGCCGTATGTGCTGCGCCGCGCGGGAGCGATGCTGCGGGACGCGCGTCTTGCGCTCGGCCTGAGGCAGTCGGACGCTGCTGAGCGGGCGGGCGTGAGCCAGTCGTTCTGGAGCCGGATCGAGCGCGGGGTGACCACTGCCGTGTCCGTGGAGACCCTGGCGGCGTGCGGGGCCGCCGTCGGCCTTCAGCTGGCGGCCTTCTTCGAGCGGGCACCCGGAAGCCAGCCTCCCACGCGACATCGAGCACCTGCGGCGCCAGAGCTTGCTCGTCGGGATCGCGGCGATCGGCGGCTGGCATGCGGAACCGGAGGCACTCCTCGCGAACGAAGGCCCGCGGCCACGCAGCATCGACGTGCTCCTGACCAGGAACGCTGCGCGCGAGGCCGCAGTCGTCGAGGTCTGGGACCTCCTCCTCGATGGCGGAGACGCGATGCGCGGCCTGGGCGCCAAGGTGCTCGCGACCCGGATGCGGCTCGGCCCGGAGTGGCGTGTCCAGGGTCTGCTCCTCCTCCGCCGGACGAGCCGGAACCGGGCGCTGGTGCGGGACCTCGTGCCCCTGATCGGGGCGCGCTTCCCGGCGTCGTCAGCCGGGTGGCTGAAGGCGCTCACCGATGCGGGCGCTCCCATGCCGAACGCCGCCGGATTCGCGTGGACCAGCGTGGCCGGCGACCGACTGATCGCGGCGCGGCTCCGGTAACCCGATCGAAAGCCTGGCAGGCCGACGATGTGCGTGCCGGTCCGAATTCGTCGGCCTGACTGCCGCGTCCGAGGGTGCGGGACCGCGGACCTCCTGGCCTCTCGTTCGAGTCGGTGCCCGGCATGGGGTATCATTCGCCCGCCCCTCAGCGGGCACTTTCGGTCGGGGCGTGGCGCAGCTTGGTAGCGCGCATCGTTCGGGACGATGAGGTCGGAGGTTCAAATCCTCTCGCCCCGACCATTTCGACCTCATCAGGTCCAAAGGCCTCAGCGAGGCCGTGGTCCAGCGCCTCCTGGGTCGGTTCCAGCTTCGCCACGCTGACCCCGAGCACGCGGATGCGCTCGAACAGCGTCGTCGCGAGGGCCCGCCGATCGTCGGAGTCCGCATCGGCCCACCACGCCGGAAGGTTCTCGAGATAGCGGCGGACCTCGTCGGGTGGCAGCGTCGGCCGCTCCGATCCGCCCGCAGCCTCGGCCTCCGCGGCGTCGAGCTCGCGCATCGTCTGCTCGAGGGCATGGGGATCCCGATCGCGCCGGTACGTCGCGAGCGCACGCTCGCGCTCCTCCTCGATCCGCGCCAGGCGCAGCTGGTTGGGCTCCGTCCCGGCCCCTCGGCGATACGCACCCGCGGCGGCCTCGAGGTCCCGCGCGCCCAGGCGGGCCCGCTCCAGCACGAACGGCACGATCGCCTCGTACTCGTCGCGCCCGTAGCTCTGGCCCGGAATCCGCGCGTGGCGCCCGCGGACCGTGCCGCCCGGGGGTCGGGCAGCCATGAACGCCGCACAGGCGTCCAGGTGGCGGTAGCGGTCCTTGTCGCCGACGAGCCGGCGGCCGCAGGCGGCGCACTCGAGCATCGGCAGGGCATAGGTCCGGCGCGTCTCGGGCCGGCCCGGCGAGCGGCGGTTGCGGGCCGCCCGCAAGTCCTGCACGCGGCGCCAGGTTTCCTCGTCGACGACCGCGTCCCAGTTCGCCGCCGATCCGTCGCGCAGCCGGCCCCGGTAGAGCGGCGAGGTGAGGACGCCCCGGAGGGTGTGGAGGCCGATCCCCAGCCGCCCCGCCACCTCGCGGTCGGTCAGCCCGGTGGCGGCCAGCGCGTAGGCGCGGACGGCCGTCCCGATCCGCTCGGGGTCGATCTCGACGACCTTGGCCTCGCCGGCCCGACGAAAGCCGAACGGCGGATGGCCGCCCGGGTCGCCGTGGGTCTCGCGCTTGGCGGCGTAGCCCGCGCGGACGTTGCGGCTCTGCTCGCGCGAGTTGATCTCGGCTGCCTTGCACTTGTCGACGAAGCGCTCCCAGTCGGCAGGGTTCGACGAGAGGATCCGGTCGTCGCAGATGTACACGACGACGCCCTGGCGGTGGAACCAGCGCCGGTACGAGAGCGCGAGCGCGAGGTCGCGCATGTAGCGGGCCGTGTAGCCGACGAGCAGCACGTCGAACGCGCCCGCCTCGGCCGCCGCGAGCATCGCCCGGAACTCTGGGGTGCGGGTGGCCGGTGGCTCGTCCATCGAGTCGGGGCCCGACCAGCCCGAGCGCCCGACCGTCCAGGCGAGCCCCGTGTCGGCGAGCCCGAGGGCGGCGATCGCGGTGTCCTGCATCCGGCGCTGCGAGGGCGGCCCCCATCGGTCGAGCTGGCCGGGCGTGCTCTCGCGGATCCAGCGGGCCGCCCGCAGGCCGCGCAGCTCCGTCGCCTCGCGCGGGAGGCGGGGGAGCACGGGAGCGTGGAGCGCGCTCACCGGGCGGAAGCGCCGGTGCGGCGGCGGACGCGGCGGCGGGTGCAGGACGGGGTTCGGGGGTCTGGCATCGGTCGTACGGTCATGGCGGTAGGTCGGCGGACGCGCATCGTACCCCGTCGCGGGTCTGCCTTCGCGCGCCGCTCGGCGATGTGCCGGAGGCCCTCGGCGAGGACGAAGACGAGCCGGCAGGTTCCGGGATCGTCCCCGTGCAGCGGCCCGTCGAGCGTCCGGGTCCCGGGCGCCGCGGCTGCACCCGGCCGCCTGCGCCGCCGAGCGGTGCCACGTCGCGGCATCACGCGAGCGCCTCGTCATGGAGCTCGAGCCCACCCTCGCCGAGGAGACGGAGCCAGGCGTCGGTGCCGACAGGCGTCGGACAGCGCCGCGGCTTCGGGTCGGCCAGGAGGCCCCGCAGCACCGATCGCCTGAGCTCGGCCGTGAGCCCGCGGATCGGCGCGTCGTAGCCGTCGGCCCACAGATCGGGCAGCAGCGCGACCCAGGCCTTGCCCGAGAGCCCGGGCCGCGCGATCCTGCGCCCGATGGCCGCGAGGCGCGCCGCCCGGTCGGGCGAGCCCGTTACGAACAGGACGCACCAGGTCCTCGACCACAACGCCTTCTCGTACCGCGCGAGCTTGTCCTCGATGATCGGACCATGCTCGGTCGCCTCGTCGATCTCGAGGCACAGGATCGCAGAGCCGGTGGGTCCGGCGACGGCGAGGATCCCGTCGGGGTAGACGCCGCGGAGGGTGTCGTGGCACATCGACTCGGTGAGCCAGGCGGTCATTGCGGGACCCGGGTCGGGCTCGCCCTGCTGGGCGGCCAGGAGGGCGCAGACGGTCTCGACGCCGTTGAGGCTGTGGCGGATCTGGGTCCCTGCGCGGCCGCGGGTGAGCGGGTCGTAGTGGAGGCGACGACGCCCGCGGGGACTGATCCGGAACGCGAACGGGGCACCGCCG
>Ga0302299_10002389_pt1 | contig 11460 bp, 8 predicted proteins | sample III_Fen_N3_4_FD_198795 | JGI IMG/M metagenome (GOLD analysis project Ga0302299, IMG submission 198795) | Peat permafrost microbial communities from Stordalen Mire near Abisko, Sweden - III_Fen_N3_4 | ecosystem: Environmental > Terrestrial > Soil > Wetlands > Permafrost | place: Sweden: Abisko...
CTCTTCCAGGGGTTCGCCGTCTCGACCAGCGCATCGCGCACCGCCGTGGCCGAGCAGGCCGGCGCCAAGACCCAGCTCGCCGGGGTGGTCGGGGCCGGCATCGTCGCCGTGCTGCTCCTGTTCCTCAACGGCCTCGTCGCCGACCTCCCGCAGTCGGCGCTGGCCGGCGTGGTCATCGCCGCCGCCATCTTCCTCGTCGACCTGCCGTCGCTGGGCCGCTACTGGGCCGTGCGCCGCAGCGCCCTGCTCCTCTCGCTCACCGCCACCCTCGGCGTGATCGTGTTCGGCGTCCTCCAGGGGATCCTCATCGCCATCGTGTTGGCCGTGATGCTCTTCTTCCGGCGCAGCTGGTGGCCCAACGGCGCCGTGCTCGGCACCGTCGCCGACCTCGATGGCTGGCACAGCACCGACGCCTACCCGGACGCCCGGGAGCTCCCCGGCATCGCCGTCTACCGCTGGGAGGCTCCGCTCTTCTTCGCCAACGCGGGGGCCTTCCGCCGCCAGATCCGGAGCCTGGCGATGCGGCCGGGCTGCCGTTGGATCGTGCTCCAGTGCGAGGCGATCACCGACATCGACGTCACCGCCGCGGCCATGCTGGAGGACCTCGACGAGGAGCTCAACGCCCGCGGCATCCACATGGCCTTCGTCGAGATGCGCAGCCGCCTCCAGGACATGGCGCTGCGGTACGGCCTGATGGCCACCCTCGACGCCGAGCACTTCTACCCGAGCATGGACACCGCGCTGGCTGCCATCGCCGCCGAAGACGGCAGCAGTGACGGCGGCGAGGACCGATGAACCCCATCCCCGCAGCACCCCGACCCACCACCGGAGGCAACGATGGCTGAGCGACCGACCACCATCCAACCAGTCGTGCCGCACCCGAGCGTCGACGAACGGCGCGCTCGCGGGCGATCCGTGCGCAAGGAGCTGCCCCGCCGGGACCTCGGTGACTTCGTCCCGGCACCCGACCGCGACCCCGTCGGGATCCTCACCGGCCAGGAGTCCCGACGCGTGCCCGACCTGGTGCCGTTGCGCCGTGAGCGCATGGCGGTGTCACCGTTCACCTTCTTCCGCGGCGCCGCCGCCATCTTCGCGGCCGACCTGGCGTCCTCGCCCCGGACCGGCCTGCGGGTGCAGCTCTGCGGTGACGCCCACCTCGCCAACTTCGGCGGCTTCGCGTCGCCCGAGCGGAACCTCGTCTTCGACATCAACGACTTCGACGAGACCCTGCCCGGCCCCTTCGAGTGGGACGTCAAGCGCCTCGCCGCCAGCTTCGAGGTGGCCGGGCGCTCCAACGGCCACGCCGCCGCCGACCGCGAGGCGGTGCAGCTCACGCTCGCCCGCACCTATGCCCGGGCGATGAGCCGCTTCGCGGGGATGGACCACCTCGACCTCTGGTACCTCCAGCTCGGTGCCGAGGAGATCGTCGCCGACCACGGCGCCGAGGTCTCCCCCGAGGTGCTCGCCCGGGTCCAGCGGAACATGGCCAAGGCCAGGAAGAAGGACCGCCTCAAGGCACTGACGCGCCTGACCGTGGTCGAGGACGGCGAGATCCGCTTCGCCAGCGATCCTCCCGTGCTGCAGCCGGTGTCCGAGCTGATGGGCGCCGGCGAACGGGACCAGCTGATCGGGGTGGTGCGCGAGGCGTTCCAGAACTACCGGCGCACGCTCCAGCCCGACCGACGGCAGCTGCTCGAGCGCTACCGGTTCGTCGACCTGGCCCGCAAGGTCGTCGGTGTCGGCAGCGTCGGCACGCGCTGTTGGGTCGCCCTCCTGCTCGGGCGGGAGGACGGCGACCCCCTGTTCCTCCAGGTGAAGGAGGCCGAGAGGTCGGTGCTCGAGCCCTACCTCGGGCGCTCCGCCTACCAACACCAGGGCCGACGGGTCGTGGAGGGCCAGCGCACGGTGCAGGCCGGGAGCGACATCTTCCTCGGCTGGGAGCGCATCGCCACGCCGGACGGCGCGACCTACGACCACTACTTCCGCCAGCTGTGGGACTGGAAGTACTCCGCCGACATCGACTCCATGAGCCCCGTGGTGCTCGGCATCTACTCCCAGCTCTGCGGCGTCGCCCTCGCCCGCGCCCACGCCCGCAGCGGCGACGCCGTCGCCATCGCGTCGTACCTCGGCAACGGCACGGCGCTGGGCGAGTCGATGATCGGCTTCTCGTCGGCCTACGCCGACCTCAACGAGCGCGACCACGCCGAGGCGGTGGCCCGCTGGTCGTCAGACACCGCGGCGAGCACCTGATCCGGAACGCGAACGGCGCCCGGCACGAGGCCGGGCGCCGCAGCAGACCTTCCGACGGCGGCTCGGGGTCCGTCCGCCCGCAGATCAGTTGAACCAGTTGTTCACCTCGGTCACCTTGCAGGTGATGTCGACCGGGTTGCTGATGTAGGTGTCGAGCGACCACTGGACGGTGTCGCCCTTGGTGGTGGAGACGTAGTCGTTCTCCGTCGACAGCAGCACGTTGGTCTTGGCGTTGCGGATCTCGCCGACGATGTTGATGCCGAGGTCCTTGCTCGCCGTGTTCTTGATCGTGCCGCTGAAGGTCACCGAGCCGTACTGGTCGATCTTGCAGGTGTCGGTCGTGAGCGAGTAGTCGGAGGTGCTCACGGGGCCGAACGCGTCCTGCACGTTGTTCTTCACGGAGTTGCCCGCCGCGACGAGGGCGATCACGATCACGATGGTGGCCACGGTGCCTACGGCGCCGAGCACGATGCCGGCGATCGACATGCCCTTGCCCGTGCCGGTCTCGTTCGCCTTCTTCATCCCCAGGATGCCGAAGATGATGGCGAGGATGCCGGCCACCGGGCCGAGGCACACGAAGGTCAGGATGCCGAGCACCAGCGCGGCGACGGCCATGCCGTTGGTCTGCGAGCCACCGGACGCCGGAGGCGGGGCCACGTAGTTGCCCGTGGGGGGCGGCGTGTACGCGGCCGGGCCCGGCGCGGGAGGCGGCACCGGTGCGGCGGGCGGGGGCACGGGGGCGGCCGGCGGGGGCGGGGTGCCACCTCCCGGAGGCGGAGGAGGTGTGCCCCCACCGGGGGGTGGCGGAGGCGTCGGAGGCGCGGGAGGCGGCGTCGGGGCCGCGGGAGGCGGCGTCGGAGCCGCGGGAGGCGGGGGCGGGGTCGCGCCGCCGGGGGGCGGCGGAGGGGTGGGAGCGCCGCCTTCGGGTGTGGCGTCCCCCGGGGGCGGGGTGGTGTCGGACATGACTCCTCCAGGACGTCTCACGATCAGGACCACACGGCCCTCGCGCGGACGTTAGCCGTGACAGGGCATCAGGTCACTGGATCGCCATCGGGACCTTCGGCCCAGAAACGCCCCCACGTGGGCCACGACTCGGGCACCGTTCCGAGGCCGTCGTGGTTCAGGGGCCAGTGCGCGGGCGCCTGGTCGAGGGGGTTCGGATCGGCCTCGAGGCCGTACCAGAGCTCGTGGACACGACGGACGAAGAACCACTCGCCGTCGCGGCGTTCGTAGGTGTCGCGGTACAGGATCGACTGGTGGACCCAACGGTCGCCGTCCTGGATCTGGCCGTGGCAGTAGACCGAGCCGGTGGCGTGGTCCGCGTCGACCAGGTCGATGGCGTGGGTGCCGACGTTCAGCATCGAGACCCCGATGGCCCGCAGCGACGCGTCGAACGAGACCTTGAGGGCACCGCGGCCGTAGGTGTCACGGCCGACCCTGACGTCGTCGACGAAGAGGGCGACGAGGGCGTCGAGGTCGCGGGAATCGATGGCCACGGCGTAATGGGCGGCCAGCTGCCGGATCTGCTCGTGGGCCCACAGCCGCTCGACCAGCTCGGTGACGTCGCTCTCCATGGCACGACCGTACGCGACCCGTTCAAGGTCGGCGGGCCCGGCGCCGATGAGCCGGGAGAGCCCTACCGAGGAGTCCCCATGCGCTCGCGCCGCCCAAATGCCTCCGCGCCGGTCCGACGGAGGGTCCGCTTGGCCGTGCTGGCCGTCGCCGTACTCGCGCTCGTGGCCACCGCATGCCAGCCGGACTCCGGTGGCATCTCGCCGGTCCGGCGGTCGAACGGTGCCCTGATCGACATCTCGGGCGCCCACTCCGCCGGAGGGATCATGGGCGTCGACATCATGCTCGGCCCCGACGAGTACAACCCGTGCCACCTCCAGGTCGACACCCAGAACTCCGCGGTCACCTACAACGACCGCTTCTACGCCGCCTGCCAGGACTCCGGCATCGGACGGTCGAGCTACTACCGGCACATCTCCTACACGGCAGGCGGCCCCCAGCTGGGGGCGGTGCTGTTCGGTGGGGCCGACGACAACAAGTGTGGCGGCCAGCCCTGGTGCACCGACACCGACAAGCTCGTCGTGCACGGTTGGTCCGACAAGGCCACGGCCTGGGCGCTCGAGTTCTACCCCGCGGCGAACGAGGGCGGGGTCCGCATCACCGGCCGCTTCGACCAACAGACACTGGCGAACTTCGCCTCGAGCGGGCCGATCGGCGCCATGCGCCCGATCACCGACGCCACCGCCGGGTCGTTCCGCCTGAGCGGCGGCATCGCCGGCGGACCGTGGGCCGATCGACGGTTCGAGGTCGACGCCTTCCAGATGCCCCCCTGGACCATGGTGACCTCGGCCTTCTATCCCGAGGAGGGGTTCGGGGTGCTGGTGAACTCCGGCACGGCCCTGCAGAGCTGGCCCATGGTGTCCGGCACCTACAAGATCTACGTGGTCGACCACGCCACCGGCGCCTCCACCATCGTGATCCGGAACCTCGGCCCGGGCTCGCGCCTCGACCTGGTGCCGTGGCAGCCCTGCTTCGGCCTGGCCGGAGGGCTCGACCCCAACACCGAGCAGCCGATGTGCTGACGGTGCTCGTGCGGCGCCACCCCTAACCTCGGGCCATGGCGCTCGACACCGTTCCTCCCGCGATCCCGATGGGGCCCGGTTCGGTGTCGCTGAGGCTCTACCCCCACAACGAGCTCCGGGCGACCGAGATCGTCGACCGCCTCTCCACGATGGCGGCCACGGCCGCCGACGAGGGCTTCGACGGGGTCATGACGTCGGAGCACCACGGCGGGTTCGCCGGCTACCTGCCGAACCCGCTCCAGGTGACCGGGTTCCAGCTGGCGGCCATGGCGCGGGGATGGGCGGCCGCCGCACCCGTGCTGCTGCCCCTGCGACCCGTGGCCCTGCTCGCCGAAGAGGTCGCCTGGCTCGACGCCCGCTTCCCCGGCCGGGTGGGGATCGGGGTCGGCCCCGGCTCTCTGCCGCTCGACTTCGACGCGATGGACGCGGACCTCGACGACGCGGTGCCGCGGTTCAAGCGCGACCTCCCCCGGCTCGCCGCCATGCTCCGCGGCGAGGGCCTCGGGCCCCTTGACGGCGACCGGGCCCTCTCGGCCCTCGCCCCGGCCGGACGGGTCATCCCGACGGTCAGCACGGCCATGAGCCCTGCGGCCGCGCGGCGCGCCGCGGCCTGCGGCGTCGGCGTCATCTACGACGGGGCGAGCGTCGCCGAACGCCTGCGTCGCCTCTCCGACGAGCACGCCGGCGCCGGCGGCACCGGGCCGAGGGTGCTGGTGCGCCGGGTGTGGCTCGGCGAGCCCCCGACCGCCGCCTTCGACGCCCAGTTCGACGTCTACCGCGGGTACACCCCGGCGCAGCGCCAGGAGCACTGGCGGGGCTCGGGGTGGATGACCGGCGACGACGCAGGGGCGATGGCCGACGAGCTGGCCGCCGTCCTGCATGCCAGCGGGGCCACGTGCCTCAACCTGCGGATCCACGCTCCCGGCGTCGAGCCCGACGCCGCCCAGGAACAGATCGTGGCTCTCGGACGGGAGCTCCTCCCCCGACTGCGCCCGCTCCTGGCCGGCCCGACGGGCTGAGCGCGGCCGGGCCGGAAGCGAACGGGTCCCAGTTCGGCTGCACCGCCGGGACCGGAAGGGTGTCGGGACTTCCCGAAGAAGCCCCGACGAAGAGGCACGAGCCCGGTCAGGCGGCCGGGCCGGTGGCCTCGAGGTCGCCGACGTCGCCACGCACGAGCGTGCGGTACAGCTCGGCGTAGAGGCCCTCGGCGGCGAGGAGCTCGTCGTGGCGACCGCGTTCGACGATGCGGCCGTCGTCGAGCACGAGGATCTGGTCGGCGCCGACGATGGTGGAGAGGCGGTGGGCGATCACCACCGCGGTGCGGCCCGACAGCGCCGTGGCCAGCGCCTGCTGCACCAACGACTCGTTCTCGGAGTCGAGGTGGCTGGTGGCCTCGTCGAGGACGACGACCGCAGGGTCCTTCACCAGCATGCGGGCGATGGCGAGGCGCTGGCGCTCGCCGCCCGACAGGCGATGGCCGCGCTCACCGACCACGGTGTCGTAGCCGTCGGGGAGAGCCATGATCACGTCGTGGATCTGGGCGGCCTTGCACGCCTCCACCAACTCGACGTTGGAGGCGTCGGGTCGGGCGAAGCGAAGGTTCTCGGCGACCGAGTCGTGGAAGAGGTGTGGGTCCTGGGAGACCACGCCGATGGCCGCCCGGAGCGAGTCGAGGGTGAGGTCGCGCACGTCGTGACCGTCGACCCGGAGCACGCCCTCGGTGACGTCGTAGAGGCGCGGGATGAGCGAGGACAGGGTGGTCTTGCCGGCGCCCGACGGGCCGACGAGGGCGACGAGCTGCCCGGCCTCGATGGTGGCGCTGACGTCGTGGAGGACCTCGGAGCCCGGACCGTCGTCGACCGCGCCACTCGACCCGATCTCGAGCGACCGGAGCGACACCTCGGCGCCCGACGAGTAGCGGAAGGTGACGTGGTCGATCTCGATGCGTCCGACCGGGTCGACGAGGTCGACCGCGCCCGGGCGGTCGACGAGCGGGTTCTCGAGGTCGAGGACCTCGAAGACCCGGTCGAACGAGACCAGCGCCGTCATGATGTCGACCCGGGCGTTGGAGAGGGCGGTGAGCGGGTCGTAGAGGCGGACCACCAGGGCGGCCATGGCCGCCATGGCGCCCAGGGTGATGGTGCCGGAGATGACCATCTGGCCGCCGAGCCAGTAGACGAGCACCGTCCCGATCGACCCGACGAGGGCCAGGGCGATCATGAAGGTGCGGCTGTACATGGCGCTCTTGATGCCGATGTCGCGCACCCGGCCGGCCCGGTCGCCGAAGGCCTTCGACTCGCGGTGGCCCTGGCCGAACAGCTTCACCAGCAGCGCGCCCGAGACGTTGAAGCGCTCCGTCATCTGCGTGTTCATGGCCGAGTTCAGGTCGAAGCCCTCACGGGTGATCGACGAGAGGCGACGGCCGACCCGCTTGGCCGGGATCACGAAGATCGGCAGGAGAATCAGCGCAAGGATCGTGATCCGCCACTCCAGCAGGATCATGTAGGTCAGCGTCGTGGCCAGCACGATCACGTTCGAGACGACCGAGCCGAGGGTGGTGGTGACGGCGCGCTGGGCTCCGATGACGTCGTTGTTCATCCGGCTCATGAGGGCGCCGGTCTGGGTGCGGGTGAAGAAGCCGATGGGCATCGCCGACACGTGGTCGAAGAGCTTCACCCGGAGGTCGTAGATGAGGCCCTCGCCGATGCGCGACGAGTAGAAGCGCTCGACGAACGAGAGCCCGGCGATGAAGAGAGCCGCCACGAGGGCGAGGGCGGCGAGGGCGTGCAGCAGGCCCCTGTTCCCCTCCGGGATGGCGACGTCGATGATGCGCTTCAGCACGTAGATCGGCACGAGGGCCAGCACCGACTCGAGCACGATCACCACGACGAAGGTGATGATCGCCCCTCGGTAGGGGCGGGCGAAGCCGACGACGCGGCGGGCGGTGCGGCGGTTGAGCTTCGCCCCGGCCACCTTGTCGGCGTCGGTGTTCATCATCATGTGCATCGAGGCAGGAGGTCGCATGGCGTTGCCAGGCTACGGCCGGGGGCCTCCGACGACTCCCGGACGCGCCACCGGCGCCCTCGCGGGCGCCGGTGTCAGATGGCGGAGAGTGTGGGATTCGAACCCACGGTGAGCCGAAACCCACAACGGCTTTCGAGGCCGCCCCATTCGTCCGCTCTGGCAACTCTCCGTCGGCGACACTAGCGGCCGTCCGGCGGGCCGGGCGAACGCAGATCGGCGCGATCCACCGCGCCAACGGTGCCGTCGGCAGAGCGTTCCGGGTCAGCGGCGCTCGGCGAAGAAGTCGGTCAGGAGGGCGGCGCATTCCTCGCCCCGCACGTCGGCCGTGGTGGCGAACTCGTGGTTCAGCCGGGGGTCGGAGCCCAGGTGGTAGAGCGAGCCGGTGGCCCCGGCATCGAGGTTGCGCGCCCCGTAGACCAGCCGCTCCACCCGGGCGTTCACGAGCGCGCCGGCGCACATCGGGCAGGGCTCGAGGGTGACCGCCATGGTGGCGCCGACGAGGCGCCAGGAGCCGACGGCCGCCGCCGCGTCACGCAGGGCGAGCACCTCGGCGTGGGCGGTGGGGTCGCCGGTGAGCTCACGCTCGTTGTGGCGCCGGGCGACGACCTCGCCGTCGATGACGACGACGGCGCCGATGGGCACGTCCCCGTGGGCGACCGCGGCGCGGGCCTCCTCGATCGCGAGGGCCATGAGCTCGTCGTCGGTCGCCATGGCCTCGGACCCTACTCACCCCCACCCACGGGTCGATCGAGCACGCCCCAGCGGCCCGGGACGAGCCCCCGGCTCGGCCGTGGACGCGGACGGGCCCGCTCCCCCGTGTGACGGTCAGGTGACCTGCGGCACATCGGAGTTCCCGCTGAGAGCTGCTGCCTCCCGGCCCTGACTCGGTTCACGGGTTCCGATTGCACAGGGCCCGACCGCCACACGCGAGAGCGGGCCGGCAGACAGGATACCCTGTCGCTCCCAGAGCCCGGACGGCGTGCCGAACGGGACACCCTTGGAGGGGTGCGAGAGCGGCCGAATCGGCACGCTTGGAAAGCGTGTGTGGGGAAACTCACCGTGGGTTCGAATCCCACTCCCTCCGCCAGCAGTCACGATCGGGCCCGCCCTCCGAGGCGGGCCCGATCCGTTCCCACGGCCAGACGTCAGCTCCCCTCCACCTCGAGGTGGCTCACTGCAGGCCCTCCCAGGGGTCCCGATCGAGCCACGTCGGAGCTGAAGACCCGAACGTGGCTCACTTCGGGCCCCTCCGGCGGCGCCAACTGAGCCACGTCGCGGTCAGGCGGCCTGGGATCGGGCGAACGCCCGGGCGGCGCGCACCCGCTCGAGCACGAGCTCCGGCCGCCGGAAGATCTCGTCCTCGGTGACCTCCACGACGATCCACCCGGCGGCGCGGAGGCGGCGGAACCGTCCTGCGTCGCGACGCCGGTCGGTCAGGCTGGAGTGGAAGGTCTCGCCCTGGACCTCGACGACCACCTTGAGGTCCCGGTCGGCGAAGTCGACCCGCCCGATCCACCCCTCGTCATCGCCGAGCTCGACCTGCCGCTCGAACGGCACCTCGCCCGCCCGCTCCAGGATCTCCTCGAACCTCCGCTCGAGCTTCGATCCGGTTGGTCGATACCCGAGAGGCCGCTCGGTGGCGAGCGAGCGGAGCAGAGCGAAGCCCCCGATACCGCCGGATTGCGGCAGGTCGCCCACGGAGAGATGGAAGGTCTCGAGAGACATGAGGCGGCGACGCAAGAGGTCGTCGCAGAGGTCAGCGACCTTGGCCGGGTGGAGCCGACCGGAGAGGTCGACCAACGTCCGAACGGGAGTCGTCACCTTCAGCCCGTGAACCTCGCCGATGTCCCGTTCGGGCAACCGCACCGTGCTGTGGACGATCCCGAGGTGCGGCGAGCCTCGATGGGGCGTGCGGGTGGTCAGGAGGTGAGCCGGCTCGAGCTCCCATCCCGGCACACCCCAAAGGGCCATCGCGGTATGAAGGGCGAGCACGGCATCGGATGCGTCAAGGGCAGCCGCGGCGAGGCGGCTCAATGGCGTGTCCGGCGATCCCACCACGGTCAGCACCCTCGGGCTCACCCAGGCGAGCCGGCCGCGCGCCACTGCGTGCCGCACCGACTTCGACGTCAGTCGGCACTCGCTGAGCTGCCGCCGGGACACCACTCCGTGCTGGCTCGCTGCCATGGCTGCCCAGTCTCTGTTCCCCACCATGGGAGACAGTCAACCAAGGGGGTGTGACACCCACGCAGGCCCCCCGATCGCTGCCGGTCCACCCGCAACCTGCGACGTGGCTCACTACGAGCCCCTCCAGGGGCGCCAGGTGAGCCACCTTGACGGTTGAGCGCCCGGACGTGGCTCACTTCGAGCCCCTCCAGGGGCGCCAGGTGAGCCACGTGAGGCGAAAGGCGGGTCCCGTGCCCGCCGAACGAGCCACGGGCGTGGGCGGCGGCGGCGGGGGTTGTGGGTGGTCGGTAGGCTCGGCGTCGATGGCCTACCAGTCGCTCTACCGTCGTTATCGGCCCCGTCGCTTCAGCGAGGTGCGGGGCCAGGAGCACCTGGTCAACGCGCTTCGCAACGCCGTGGTGGAGGACCGGGTCGGCCACGCCTACCTGTTCTCCGGGCCCCGCGGCACCGGCAAGACCTCCACCGCCCGCATCCTCGCCAAGGTCCTCAACTGCGAGAACCCCGTCGGCGGCGAGCCCTGTTGCGAGTGCGCCTCCTGCCTCTCGATCGAGGGCGGCACCAGCTTTGACGTCCACGAGCTCGACGCCGCCTCGAACAACGGTGTGGAGGCGGTCCGCGACCTCATCGCGAAGGCCTCGCTCGGCACCCCCGGGCGCACCAAGGTGTACATCCTCGACGAGGTCCACATGCTCTCGCCGGCGGCGTCGAACGCGCTGCTGAAGACGCTCGAGGAGCCGCCCGACCACGTCGTGTTCGTGCTGGCCACCACCGACCCGCAGAAGGTGCTGCCCACCATCCGCAGCCGCACCCAGCACTTCGAGGTCCACCTCCTCCCTGCGGTCGACCTCGAGGGCCTCGTCGACTTCGTGGTCGCCGACGCCGGGCTCGAGCTCTCGCCCGAGGGCCGCACCTACGTCCTGCGCACGGGCGGCGGCTCGGCCCGCGACACGCTCTCGGCCCTCGACCGGGTGGTGGCCGCCGGCGGCGCCCCCGACTCCACCGACGCCGTCGACGAGCTGCTCGAGGCGCTCTGCGACCACGACACCGGCCGTGCCCTCGTCGCCGTCGAGGTGGCCATGAGCCGGGGCCGCAACCCCCGGGTGCTCGGCGAGTCGCTGATCGCTCGCCTCCGCGACGTCTTCCTCGCCTCGGTGAACGCCGACCTCTCCCGCCTCTCGGAGGCCGACCAGGCCCGGGTCACCGACCAGGCCCGCCGCCTCACCGCCCCCGGCGCCACCCGCGCCCTGGAGCTGCTCGGTGACGCCTTCGTCGGGATCCAGGACGCGCTGGACCCGCGCATCCCGCTCGAGGTCGCCCTCGTCCGCCTCACCCGACCCGACGCCGACACCTCGGTCGCGTCGCTCGCCGAGCGCATCGCCCGCCTCGAGCAGGGGGCACCTCCCGCCGC
>Ga0302299_10002390_pt1 | contig 11460 bp, 9 predicted proteins | sample III_Fen_N3_4_FD_198795 | JGI IMG/M metagenome (GOLD analysis project Ga0302299, IMG submission 198795) | Peat permafrost microbial communities from Stordalen Mire near Abisko, Sweden - III_Fen_N3_4 | ecosystem: Environmental > Terrestrial > Soil > Wetlands > Permafrost | place: Sweden: Abisko...
TGTCGAGGATCGCCCGGGCGCGATCGCCGGTGAGCTCGGTGAGCACCGCGTCGTCCTTGCCGTCGCAGCTCTTGGTGTACGTCTTGTCTTCCTTGTACGCGAACGAGCCGTAGCGGACCTCGGAGAGCCGCGGCGCCCACGTGCTGAGGTCGAACGCCTCGCCGCTGCTGCCGCTGCCCACGATCACCTGCTCGTAGAGCGCCTTGGCGTTGGGCCCGTAGAACAGCTTGCGCTCGTCGCCGTGAAACACCACGTAGGTGCCGCCCTGGGCATCCTGAAGCACGGTCGCCTTGGCCTTGAGCGGCTTGACGTCGACGGGCCGTGGCGCCGGCTCCGCCGCGGCGGTCGCCCCAGGAGCGACGATCGACCAGACGATCAGGCCGAGCGCGGCAACACCTCGAGCGATCACCAGCGTCCAACCTCGTGCATGCATCGGAGAGTCATTATACGCTGCCGGGAATGCCGAATTCACCCGTCCGGGTGGCCGTCGATGTGGGATCGGTGATCGCCGATACTTACACCATCGAAGCGTTGCTCGGCCGGGGCGGAATGGGTGCGGTATTTCTCGCAAGTCACAAGCGCCTCGCGGGCAAGCAGGTCGCGATCAAGATCCTCCATACGGAGATCGCGGACACCGAGGTCATCGCGCGATTCAAGCGTGAGGCCGAGATCGCGGCCAAGCTCAACCACCCGAACATCGTCGGGGTCATCGACTACAACGTGTCGCCCGACGGCATGCCGTACCTCGTGCTCGATTACCTCGAGGGCGAGACGCTCGCCGACCGGATCGCCCGCGGGCCGCTGGCGCTCGACCACGCGATGTCGATCGTGCGGCAGGTCGGCTCGGCGCTCGCCGCCGCGCACGGCGCCGGCATCGTGCACCGCGATCTCAAGCCGCAGAACATCTTCCTGGTGACCTCGGAGATCGACGGCCGGACGATCGAGGTCGCCAAGGTCCTCGACTTCGGGATCTCCAAGATCCGCGGCTCGGAGACCGTCAAGACGCAGGACAGCGTCTTGCTCGGCACGCCGCAGTACATGTCGCCGGAGCAGGCGATCGGGCAGCACACCAGCATCGACGAACGGACCGACGTGTTCGCGCTCGGCGCGATCGTCTACGAGATGCTGTCGGGCCAGCCCGCGTTCGGTGGTGACTCGCTGCCGGCCGTCGTGTTCCAGGTGGTCTACGAACAGCCGCCGCCGCTGGCCGAGCGAGCGCCGGGCGTGCCGCCGGGGGTCATCGACGCGGTCGAGCGCGCGATGGCCAAGCCGCCGGGTGAGCGGTTCGCCACGGTGAGCGGCTTCGTCGAGGCGCTGACCGGCCGGCCGCTGGCGACGACGCGCATCCCGGCCGCGATGGCCGCGCCCCGCGCCGCCCCGCCGGGCGAGGCGTTCGCGCGGACGATGGGCTCCGGCGATCACGGCGACCTGGTGAATCCGATGCTGGCGACCGCCGCGCCCACCCCGGCGCCGCGTCCGCTGACCGCGTCGGCGCGGCCGCCGAGCCTGTCGCGCTCGTCGGCCCCGCCGGGCGCGGCGGATCCCGGCGCGGTGCCTGCGACTGCCGCGCCGACCGTCGATCTGCCCGGCGCGCGCCGGGCACAGCCGGGATCGCACCGGAGGTGGCCCGGTCTGGTGATCGCGGGGGTGATCGCGGCGGCTGTGGCGGGCGGCGCGGTCGTGGTGATGAACTCCCGAGCGCCACAGCCGCCTGCGGCCCCCGCGCAGGTCGCGGGCCCCGCACCTGCCGTCGTTGCGGCTGCCGCCGAGGCCAGGCCCGCCGAGGCCAGGCCCGCCGAGGCCAGGCCCGCCGAGGCCAAGCCCGCCGCCGCGGCGCACGCTGGCGACGAGCCTGCGCCCGTCAAGCCGGCGCCCAAGAGCCACGCCAAGTCCCCGGCGAAGCTGCCGGTGGCGCCTCACCCTGCACCGCCCACCGCCGAACCCGCCACCGCCGAATCACCCGAGGTTGGCGCGGATCTCGACGACGACGTCCCGCGCAAGCTCCACGAAGCGACCGCCGCGCTCGAGCACAAGAACTTCGAGCTCGCGGAGCGACTCGCCAACGCGATCATCAACTCGCCCGCAGGCGCAAAGCAGCGCGCCACCGCGCGGCTGATCCATGGCCAGGTCGCGTGCATCGCGCACAACGACCAGGAAGCGGCGCAGATCGACGTGCGCAACCTCGAGAGCTTCCGCGCGCTGCGGAGCCGCCTGCTCAACGTCTGCCGGAGCCATGGCGTCGTCCTGAACCCGTAGCAGCCCGCGCGTTCAGTGCACCAGCACCAGCACCCGCCGATCCGGGGCGTCGCCCCCGATCGTCAGATCGAGGTACGCCCCCGGATGCGCCAGCGCCTGCATCGTCCGCTGGGCGTCGTAGTCATCCGAGGTCTCGCGATCGTTGACCGACTTGACCCACTCGCGGCGCGCGAGCCCGATCAGCGCAGGGATCGCCGACGGCGCCACGCTCGCCGAGATGTCGACGACGTGGAGCTGGCGCTCCGGGGCCGCGGGGGGCGGGGCCGCGACCGCCTGGATCCGCTCGACGCGCACCGGATCGAAGGTCGCGACGAACACCACACAGGCCACGCACAGGCCGAGCGTCAGCAGCCGGAACACCATGGCCCCGAGCTGGTGCAACGCCGTTGCCAGCGCTGACCGCGCGGCTTCGCGGGGTTATGCGCGCGGCCGCGCGGCGCGCGTGCCAAGCTGGCAGGCCCGGCCGGCCCCGCGTGTCACTTCTTGATCTGCTGCGCGAGATAGTTCTGCTCGCCGACCTGGCGGATCAGCTCGAGCTGGGTTTCGAGCCAGTCGGCGTGCTCCTCTTCGCTCACCAGGATCTTGGTGAACAGATCCTCGCTGGCGTTGTCGGCGTTCTTGCGCGCCGTCTCGATGCCCTGGTTCAGGAACGCGATCGCCGTGTACTCGAGCTGGAGATCGCCCTCGAGCTGCTCCTTCACGGTCTCGCCGACGTGGAGCTTGTGGAGGCGTTGCAGGTTCGGCACGCCCTCGAGAAACAGGATCCGCGTGATCACCTGGTCCGCGTGGCGCATCTCATCGATCGACTCTTCGCGCACCTTGTGCGCCAATCGCTCGAAGCCCCAGTTTTCACACATCTTTGCGTGAATAAAGTACTGGTTGATCGCTGTGAGCTCGTTGGTCAGCAGGTTGTTGAGGAGCGTGAGCACCTCGTCGTTGCCCTTCATGGGACCCCTCGCATGCGCTGTTGTGGCGCGGGTGGCTACTAGCGGGTCGACCTTAACGATACGAGATCCGAGGCACAATCGCGCGGACAACCATTTCCACCCCGGGTGACCAGACGGTCCCTGAGCTCGTCCACGCAGGCGCCGCAGCCGGTCCCGGCGCCGCAGCGCTGGCCGATCTCGGCCACGGTGCGAGCACCGTCGTCGATGACTGCGTCGAGGTCGCGATCCGAAGTTGGGTGGCAGATGCAGACCAGCACGGTTTCTGACATTGATAATGCTTTTCAAATCCATCCGCGTCAAGGGCTCCCGCGCGACGCCCGTCCGGAGTAGAATTTTCTGGCGGATCCCGCGGAGTTGCGACACGCTTGCGGCGATGTTTCGTCGTCTCCTCGCGCTCGTCGTGCTGGTCGCCTGCAAGGACCCGAAGCCCGAACGACCGCCGCCGCCGCCCGCACCGCATGACGGGGTCACGCTGCTGTCGCCGGGCACAGCGCCGCTGCAGGTCGTGCGCTACCAGCTGACCAAGGGGACCCGGACGACGAGCGAGCTGGTCTACGACATCGAGAGCAAGACCTCCGATCCCACCGGCAACCGAGCCGATCCGGACGCCGGCCCGGCGGCTCCGCCTGGCAAGTCCGCCGGCAAGCCGCCGGCAAAAGGACCCACCGAGGTCACCGCCGAGGTGGGTGGCGCCAGCCCCACGTTGATCGTGACCCTCGAGACCTTGGTCCAGGACGTGCTTCCCGACGGCACCGCCAAGCTGCGCGTCGCCGTGATCAAGACCGCGGTGCGCGAGCGCGACGGCAGCCGGGTCCCCACGGATCTGGTGAGCGGCCAGGCGACCACGACCGAAGGCGTCGCGTTCCTCGAGACCCTGGCGCCCGACGGCGCGATCTCGGACGCGCGGGTCGACGCCGCGGCGAAGCTGCCGGGCCCGGCGCGCGCGCGGGTCGAGGGCTTGCTGCAGGGCCTCGTGCAGTCCGCGATGCGGCTGCCCCACGAGCCGATCGGCGCCGGCGCGACGTGGATCGAGCGCAAGCGCCTGCCCGAGGGCGGCATCCGCGTGCTGACCGAGACGACCTACACGCTGGCCTCGATCACCGGCGCGACGATCGCGTACACCAGCACCACCAAGGTCAGCGGCGGCGCGCAGACGATCGAGCAGGAAGGCGTGAAGGTCGAGGTCAGCGATCCGCGTGGCCGCGGCGAGACCAAGGGCACGCTCGATCTGTCGCGCTACGTGCTCGACGTGACGTCGACCTCCACGTTCTCGGCGGCGATGACGATCGACGCGCCCGCCGGCACGCCCGGCGCGGGGTCCTCGACCGTCGCGGTCACGGTCGGCCTCAAGATCTCACCCGCCGCGGCGGCGCCTGCCACGCAGGAGCCGGCGGCCGCCGCGCCGGATCAGGGCGCGCACAGAGCGCCGTAGCGCTTGCAGCTGCCGCCCACCGCCTCGTCGCACCGGTGGTGCAGGCCATCCGCCGGATCGAACATGCACACCGAGGCCGGCGCACACGCCGCGCCCCACTGCTGACAGGTGCCCTCGGTCGACGAGCCACAGTGCTTGTAGGTGCGATCGCCCGGATCGTACATGCAGGCATCGGCCGGCGTGCACGGCGCGCCGAAATGAAAGCACGCTCCCGCGCCCCCGGCGAGACACGTGAAGTACGCGCCGGTGCCTGCGTGAAAGCTGCAGGTCGGCGACGGACAGCCGATCGCGGGCAGCACCACGGGCGCCGCCGCCGCGACGGCTTGGCCAGGCGCCGCCGCCGGGCGCGGCGCTCCCAGGACGGTCACCGGCGCGGCCCCGACCGGCGGTGGAACGGGTTGCTTGGGGTCGGCGGGATGACCACATCCACCGACGACGAGCACAGCAAACATCGCAGTCGCGAGCCGCACGGCGGGGTTATAGCGCGGTGGTTCACGAAACGCTCATTTGGCGGGCCGCATCGCGGCGTGTAGCGTCCATCGCGATGAGGGAGCTCTTGCTGGCGACGCTGGTCGCGGTCTCCGCCTGCAGCGGTGATACCAGCGTGCCCGTGGAGCCGGCGTGCAACCCGCTCGGCGCCGGTCCTTGCATGACGCCGTGGCCGAGCTCGGTGTTCGAGGTTGACGATCCGCGCACCGCCACCGGGCGGCGGCTCGCGATCCCGGCGGGCGCGCTGCCGCGCACCGCCAACCTGACGGCGCTCGATCCCGCCGGCTGGAACCTCGCGGATGGCTTCTCGCCCGCGGCGGCGCTCGTGATGGCCTGGAGAGGCGGCGTGGCGGCCGCCGGGCTGCCGGCGCCAGGCGACGCCGGCGACTCGCTCACCACCGAGAGCCCGACCCTGATCGTCGACATGACGACCGGCGAGCGGGTCGCCCACGCCGTCGAGCTCGGCGCCCCGCCGGCCGATCCGGCCGCGGCGCAGGCGATGCTCCTGCGGCCGTCGGCGCGGCTGGTCGGCGGGCACCGCTACGCCGCCGGGATCACCACGCGGGTGCGCGCCGCCGATGGCTCCGAGCTCGCGGTGCCCACCGGGTTCGCGGCGCTGCGCGATCACAAGAGCACCGATCACGAGCTGCTCGAGGCGATGCGCCCACGGTTCGCCGAGGTGCTCGAGGCGCTCGAGGCGGCCGGGGCGCCCGCCGACGAGCTGGTGGTCGGCTGGGACTTCACGGTCGCGGCCGCGCCGGCCCCGCGCCCCGATCCGACCGCGGCGCGCGATCGCGCGATCCTGGCGTCGGCCGCGTACGCCGATCCGATCGACCTGCTGATGGCGCAGAGCCTGCTCGAGATGCGCCCGGCGCCTGATTCCGAGTGACCCTGGATCACCGGGAACGCGCCCGGCGCTTGCGCTGCCGCGCGATCCGCAGCGGGTTCGCGAGAGCCCCCGCTCCCTAGGGAAAGATGCCGCGCTCGCGGTAGCAATGCTGCAGGCGCTCGAGGCCGATCGCGTAGCTCGCGGTGCGCCAGTCGGTCTTCTGCGCGGTCACGTAGTGGCGCACGTTGGCCCACGTCTGCTTCATCCGGCGCTCGAGCCGGTCGAGCACGTCGTCGAGCTCCCACTGCTCCGCCCGCTTGTTCTGCAGCCACTCGTAGTACGAGACGATCACGCCGCCCGAGTTGCAGAGGATGTCGGGGATGACGTCGATCCCCTTGCCGAGCAGGATGTCCTCGGCCTCGGGGTAGGTCGGGCCGTTGGCGCCCTCGACCATCATCTTGACCTTGAGCGCCTTGGCCTCGGCGACGCCGACCTCGAGCTCGAGGGCGGCCGGCACGAAGATGTGGGCGTCGAGCGAGAAGAACTCGGCGCGCTCGATCTTCTGCGCGCCCTTGTAGCCGGAGACCGAGCCGGTCTTGGCGACGTGCTCGCCGAGCTTGTGCGGGTTGATGCCCTCGGGGTTGGCGATGTAGCCGCCGGCATCGCCGACGCCGACGATCACCGCGCCCTTCTGCGATAGCAGGCGCGCCGCGTAGCTGCCGACGTTGCCGAACCCCTGGATGATGACGTAGCAGCCATCGAGGTTGAAGCTGCGATCCTTGGCCCACTCGGTGATGCAGTGGACGACGCCCTGGCCGGTGGCCTCGGCGCGGCCGTAGCTGCCGCCCGACGACACGCTCTTGCCGGTGACCACGCCGCGCACGGTGTTGCGATCGCCGGCGCCGACGAGGTTCATGTACGTATCCATCATCCAGACCATGGTCTGGCTGTTGGTGTTCACGTCGGGCGCCGGGATGTCGTAGTCCGGGCCGATGTTGGAGCCGAGCGCCGCGGTGAACCGCCGCGTGATCCGCTCGAGCTCGACCTTGGTGTGCAGGCGCGGATCGACCTTGATGCCGCCCTTGCCGCCGCCGAACGGGATCTCGTGCAGCGCGCTCTTGTAGGTCATCCACGACGCCAGCGCCTTCATCTCGTCGAGGTTGGCCTCGTGGTGGTAGCGCATGCCGCCCTTGTAGGGGCCCATGATGTTGTTGTGCTGGACGCGGTAGCCCTTGAACATCTGGAATTTCCCGCTCTCCATGCGGACCGGGAAGTTGACGATCAGCTCGTTCTTGGGCTGCGCGAGGATCTCCGCGACATCGGGATCGATGTTGATGAGCTTCATCGCCTTGTCGATCTGGCGCGTCGCGATCTCGAATAGATTGCCGCGGTCTTTGAGGCTGGCGACACCGGCGTCCGGCTTGGCTGCCGGGGGTGGCGAAGCCTTGGTCTCGATACTCATGCCTCACGGCTTACCGCCCAGGTGGCGAGGTTTTCAATGCGTTCCGCAGGGCATTTCGGACGCATCACGCGCGCCGCGTCGCGTCGCGGGCGAAACCAGGATAAGAAGGGCTCTCTGCCGGACATCGATCGCATCGCTGACAAGAAGCTCGCGGCACACGTGCTCGACGGCGGTCGCCTGCGCGCGCTCGTGCTCGAGCTGTGGCAACGCACACGCATGGACTGGGGATTTGTCACAGATCGCCTCGCGACGACGTTTCGCAAGGAAACGTGGATCGGCGCACACGAGCGCCGGTTCGTCGGCGAAACGCTGTACGGCCTCGTGCGACACCTCCGCCGGATCGACACCGCGCTGGCACGCGGCCGCAAGACGTCGCGCGCGCCGCGCGATCTCGAGCGGCTGCTCGCGCTGCTCGTGCTCGAGCAGCTGATCCCCCCGGCGCGCGCCGCGACCGTGATCGGCGAGCTCGACTGGAACGCCGTGGCGGCCAGCGATGAGGCGATCGCGCACGAGCGCAAGCTCGCGACGCGGATCGGGCTGTCGGCGTCCCTGCCCGACTGGCTCGCCGACCGGCTGGTCGCCGACTGGGGCGACCAGGCCGAAGCGCTCGCGCTCGCGCTCAACCAGCGCGCGCCGATGACCGTGCGCGCCAATCTCCTGATCGGAGATCGCGACGCGCTGGCGGCCGAGCTCGGCCGCGCGCACCTCACGACGCGCCCCGGCGCGTGGTGTGACACGGCGCTCCACGTCGAGTCGCGCACCAACCTGTTCGCGCTCGACGCATTCCGCCGGGGCGCGATGGAAGCCCAGGACGAAGGCAGCCAGCTGCTGGCCGATCTCGCGGTCGCCGGCGGCGGCAAGCTCGTCATTGATTTATGCGCCGGCGCCGGCGGCAAGACCCTGGCGATCGCCGCGCGCCTGGGCAACCACGGCCGGATCATCGCGAGCGACGTCGATGACGGCAAGCTCGAGGAGCTCCGCCGCCGCGCCCGGCGCGCGCAGGTGTCGAGCGCGCAGCCGATGCACCTCGACGGCGGGCGCTGGCCCCCGGCGCTCGATGCGCTGCGCGGCAAGGCCGACGTCGTGTTCGTCGACGCCCCGTGCTCCGGGATCGGCGCCTTGCGGCGCAACCCCGAGGCGCGCTGGCGGCTGCGCGAAGCCGATCTCGCCACGTTCGCCGCGCGCCAGAAACAGATCCTCGGCGAGGCCCGCGCGCTGGTCGCGCCCGGGGGTCGGCTGGTGTACGCCACGTGCACCCTGCTCGCCGTCGAGAACGCCGACGTCGTCGCCGCGATCACGAGCCCCCAGTTCGTGGCGGTGCCGCTGGCGGACCTGCTCGGTGATCGCGCGCACGACCTCGGTGACGGTACGGCGTTCACCGTGACGCCGCATCGCCACGGCACCGATGGCTTCTATGCGCAAGTGCTGCGGCGGATCTCGTGACCCATGAGGTGACGCTCATGCTGGTTCCGCGCCGTTGGGCCATGGCGCGCGGCGCACTGCGCTATAGATAGCGCGTGGATCTACAGAGCAGCCGCGGCGTACCGGCCGCAGTCGCGCATGATAGTCTCGCTGCGCGCATGGCCGTTGATGTATCTGTCGTTCGGGACCTGGCGGCGTTACGAGCAATCGAAACCGAGTGGAGGGCGCTGGCCGCCAACGCGGGCGGTGGCTTGTTTCGCGGCCCTGACTGGCTGATCCCCTGGTGGCAGGCGTATCACGCCACGCTCGCCGCGGAGCTCTACGTCGTCGTTGGCCGCGCCACGCAGGCCGACGCCAGCGGCGTGTCCGCCGGCGACCTGGTGTGCATCGCGCCGCTGTACCGCCGCACCGCCAAGGTGGCGCTGCTCGATAACAGGGAGCTGCGGATGATCGGCGACGCGGGTCCCAGGCCCCCGGCGCTCGATCTGGTCGCGCGGCCCGGCTGGGAGGACCGCGCCGGCACGGCGATCGCCCGCAAGCTGATCGACGAGTCCGGCACCTGGGACCTCATCGATCTCGAGCCGCTCGCCGATCCGTCGCGGGTGCGGGCAAACTTGATCTCGCGGCTCGGGCCGCTCGGCTACTCGGTCGAGAGCTCGCCGTCGGCCGGCGGCGCCACGCGGATCGCGCTCGCGCTCGCGCCGGTCGACGCGAGCGACCCGTCGCGCGTCGAGGTGACCACGCCGGGCGACGATCTGATCGCGCTGCGCAAGGGCATGAGCGCGCTGCGCCGGCTGTCGCGGCTGGAGTGGGCCGAGCGCGACGAGCCCTCGCCGCTCGCCGATCCCGAGGCGATCGGGCTGCTCGAGCAGGTCGCCATGGAGCTCGGCAAGCGCGGGCACGTCCGGCTGGCGCGGCTCGATGATGCGCTCGGCGAGGCGATCGCCGTGGCGCTCGTGGTCGACGACGGCGATCGCGCCGTGGTCCTGGCGATGGCGGTCGATCCGCAGTCCGGCCGCGCCTCGGCGCGCCTGCTCCACGCGGTGGCGCTCGCGGCCCGCGCGCGCGGCTGCATCGCGCTCGACGTCGTGCAGGGCGCCGCCGAGTACACGATGCCGGCGCTGCCGTCGTCGAAGCAGCCGGTGCTCGCGGTGCGCGTGTGGGGCATGTCGGCGACCGCCTCGGTCGGCCGCACGCTATCGAGCGTCAGCCGCCGCGCCCGCCGCGCCCGCGAGACGCCCTTGGTCGCCGCCGCGCAGGCGCGCGCCGCGTGGACCCGGATCCGCACGGCGGCGGCCAGCGTCGCGCAGTACGAGCGCTACTGCCTGTACCGCGGCCAGCTGTGGACCCGCGGCATCGTGCCGGTCGCCGGCCTCGAGCTCACGTCGCTGACCGAGGCCGACTACGATCGGCTCGACGAGGCGCGCCGCAGCGAGCTGGTCGAGCAGCTCGCGTTCGACGAGCCCAGCGCGCGGGTCCGCTGGCAGCGCGGCGATCACACCGTGCTCGCCACGCTCGGCACCCGGCCGGCCGGCATCGCGTGGGCCGCGCGCGGTCCGATCGAGGCGCCGGAGCTCGGCCGCGAGCTGCGGATGGGCAAGTACGACGCCTACATCCACAGCGTCTATGTCGCGACCGCGGCGCGCGGCCGCGCCGTCGGGCCGGTCATGCTCGAGGAGATCGCCAAGCAGCTGCGCGCGATCGACGCGTATCGCTCCTGGGCGCTGATCGCCGCGGACAATCACTCGTCGCTGCGCGCGTTCCAGAAGGCGTCGTTCACGCCGGTGTGTGACGTGATCCACGCCAAGATGGCGACCGTCGATCGCGTGGTGTGCCGCCCGCCGGATCCCGAAGCGCAGGAGCTGCTCGGGCTCGACTCCTAGCGCCGCTGCGTGAAGCCGTGCTCATCTTCGACGAGGGCGCGCTCGTCGAGGTCGCGCGGCCGGGCGAGAATGTCGCATGGGGGCCGCGCTGTGCGCGCGACCGCGCGCCGCGAATGGGAGGCCCCCTGGGCTACCCGCTGTGGGGATCAGCTGATAGCGTGACGAGTCGATGGCGCGTGTGCTGCGACTACCCGACCACGGTCGGCTGCTCGTATGCACCGACCTCCAGGGCTGCATGCGCGACTTCAAGCGCATCGTCGCGCTGTTCGAGGAGGCACTGCTCGCGCACGCCGGCGACGCCCACCTGTTGTTCACGGGCGATCTGATCCACGGCCCGCACATCGATCCGGAGGACTGGCCCGACTTCCTCGGCGAGTACTACCGCGACGCGAGCGGCGAGGTGATCATCGCCTACGCCGCGCTGGCGGCGCAGTATCCCGGCCGCGTCCACGCGCTGCTCGGCAACCACGAGCACGGCCACATCGGCGGCCCGCACACCGCCAAGTTCGCGGCCGACGAGGTCGCGCTGCTCGAGCAGATCCTCGGGCCGGCCGCGACGTCGCGGATGCGCGGCATCATCCACACGTTCGCGCTCGCGGCGGTCAGCCGGTGCGGCGCGGTGTTCACCCACGGCGCCCCCGCGGCGCAGATCGATGCGCTGGCCGAGCTCGAGGCGGTCGACCTGTCGGGCGCCGAGCTCGCCAGCCCGCTCGACGTGCTCGACACCCCGATCGTCGGCA
>Ga0302299_10002391_pt1 | contig 11459 bp, 9 predicted proteins | sample III_Fen_N3_4_FD_198795 | JGI IMG/M metagenome (GOLD analysis project Ga0302299, IMG submission 198795) | Peat permafrost microbial communities from Stordalen Mire near Abisko, Sweden - III_Fen_N3_4 | ecosystem: Environmental > Terrestrial > Soil > Wetlands > Permafrost | place: Sweden: Abisko...
GGTCTGGTTGGCCCTGGCCGCCGCGATGGCCGACGGCCGCACCATCCCGGCGCTCGGCCGCGAGCCCGGCGATGGACCCTCGGCCAAGGGCGCCGGCGTGGACGCCGCACTCGTCTGCCGACCCGCTCCAGGCCTCGCTGACCTCTGGCCGGCCGGGCCCGCGTCGCTCGCCCTCGCTGACGAGACCCCGCTTGGCCGCGACCAGTCCAACAGCTCGGTCGTGCTCGGCGGCTCGCTGCTGCTCAAGGCCTACCGGCGGATCCAGCCCGGGCTCAACCCGGATCTGGAGCTCACCGCCTTCCTGTCCGAGGAGGCGGCCTTCCCGGGCGTGCCCCGCCTGGCCGGCTGGGCCGAGGCGGTCACCAAGGACGGCGGCGCAGCGACCGTGGCCATGCTCCAGGCATTCGTCGCCCACGGTGAGGACGCCTACGAAGCCACGGCGGAGCGGCTCGCCGCGCTGATTGCCGCACCCGGTCCCGCGAGCCTCGATGGGGCCACCGAGATTGCCGAGGACCTGGGGACGCTCGTCGCCGGGCTCCACGCCGCCTTGGCGAGGCCGCCGCGCGAGGCCGTGGAGTTCACGCCCCGCGCCGCCACGCACGATGAGCTCAGGGCATGGCGGCTCGAGGCTCACCGGCGGCTCAACCAGGCTATCGCCGACGTCTCGCACGTCGACCCGGTCCTGGCCGAGGAGCTCCGCGACGCGGGGACCCACATCGCTGCCCGCGCCTCGCGCTTCGAGGCCGTGGTGACCGCGCCAACGGTCATGCGCATCCACGCGGACCTCCACCTCGGCCAGATCCTGATGGCCGACGACGGCTACCGCGTCATCGACTTCGAGGGCGAGCCGCTCCGGCCCATCGAGGACCGTCGACGCCTCGATTCCCCGCTGCGCGACGTCGCCTCGCTCCTGCGCTCGCTGGACCACGTCGCCCGTTCCGCCCGCCGCCGGGCCGAGCAGCGCCATGGCGGGCCCGTCGAGCGCCCGGGCGCGGATGTCGACGCGTGGATCGAACGGGCACGAGAGCGGTTCCTCGCCGCGTATGCTGCAGGCCTGCGGCATGAGGGGTCGCAGCTCTCGCTCGACATGGACCTCCTTGACGCGTTCGAGGTGGCCAAGGAGTGCTACGAGTTCAGCTACGCCGCGACGGTGCTCCCGTCGTGGCTGTGGGCGCCGAGGGATGGCATGCGCTGGCTACTCGCGCACGGTGAGGGGTGATGGACCATCTGCGCCCGCGCCAGCCGGGTCGGGACGAGCTGTTCCTCGAGGACATCCTCAACGCACCCGCGGAGCTCACCGCCGTGGTGTCTGCGCAGCGCTTCGTGACGTCGCGCCTCCGCTGGGACGCCGCCGTCTACCGCCGCCGCCGACTCATCGGCATGGGCAGCTCGGCGTTCGCCGCCCGTGACGCGGCCGCCCGCTGGCGCCTCGACGGCCTGGACGCCGTGGCCGAGGTCGCCTCGTCGTCGGGTCTCTCCGCGGGGGGCCCCGAGACACTCGCCATCATGGTCTCGGCCTCCGGGAGGACGCCGGAGGTGCTCGACGCCGCGGCACGCCATCGCGCGGAGGGATCGAGGGTCATCGTCCTCACGGCGGAGCGGACGAGCCCGCTGGCCGCGCTCGCGGACGCCGAGATCCCCCTGCGGGCGATGTCGGTCGAGACGGCCGGGATCGCCTCGCAGACGTACCGGGCCACCGTGAGCGCCTTGCTGCTGCTCGACTCCAGCACCGCCGAGGCGGCGATCGACGGCGCCTCGCGCGCCCCGAAGGCCCTTGCCGCGTTCATTGACGGCTACTTCGAGTGGCAGGACGCCGCGGCCGACCTGCTCGACACCGGGCGCGAGCTCCACATCCTCGCCGACGGGTTCCACGCCGGGCTGGCCGAGCAGGCCGCGCTGATGTTTCGCGAGGCGCCGAGGATCGCGGCCATGCCGTTCGACACGGGCGACTGGCTCCACGTGGGCCAGTACACGTTCTATCCGGGCGATGGCGTGCTGCTCTTCGCGGGCTCGCCCCAGGACGAGGAGGCCATCGCCACCATCGGCCGGCGCGGAGGTCGGGTTGTGGTCGTCGGGCCGGCGAGAACCGGGGCGGACCTGGTGATCCCGATCACTGACGATCCCGACGACTGGGCGGTCGGCAGCCTGGTCGCCTCTACTGCGGCCGAGCTGATCGCCGCAGAGCTGTGGACGCGCGCCATCGCCATCGAGAAGGGGGAAACGAGATGATCACGGGTGAGCACGTGGCGGGCAACGGTCAAGTCATCGTCACGTACATCAGCGAGGACACGGGGGACGAGGTGGATGCGTCCGCGGTGTCCGAGGAGATCGCCGCCGACGCGCAGCGGCGAGCCGCCGCGGGTCTGCGGATCGTGGCGATGGCCGGGATGCCGCTGCGTCATGCCGCCGTCGCGTTCGGGCGAGAGGGCAGCGGCTACAACACCAAGGAAGCGGTGCTCGTCACGTACGGGCCCGCGTAGGCGCCAACGGGCGGGCGGGCCCGGACCTCAGGCGATGCCGAGCAGACGCGCGAGCACGGCGCCGGTCCCGATGGCCAGTGCGAGCGTTGACGCCGCGATGCCTGCCGCCGCCCTGCCGCCGAGCTCGCCCCGGAGGGCCGCCAATGTGGCGATGCACGGGATCGAGAGGCTGGTCACCACCGCGTACACGAACAGCTGGGCCGGTGTCATGAGCTCGCCCAGGGCGGCGGCGTGCCCGAGCTCGATGGCCGCGAACGCCATGAGCAGCTGCAGCGCGAGCTCCTTGCGCAGGAACGCGAAGCCGATCGCGACGCCGGCGATCGCCGGCAGGCCCAGCGCCCACTCGACGCCTGGGCCGATCGCGGCGGCGATCGCGTGCCACCAGCCGGCTTCGTAGACGAGGCCGAGGATCAGCGAGCCCGCGAGCATGATCGGCGTGGCCTGGACGACGAATGCCCGGAACCTCCACCAGGCCTTGGCGGCGACGTGGCGCGGGACAGGTGCGCGGAGGGGCGCCAGCTCGAGGACCAGCTCCGGCTGGCGACCGGGGATGAGCGCGTTCGCCCCGAGGCCCGCCACCACGGTCACGCCCATCACGATCCCGAACGCGCCGAGTGCGGCCGCAGGCCCGGCGAAGGGCGCGACCGCGGCGATCACCACCGCGGATCTTGCGGAGCAGGGGACCAGCGTCACGAGGAACGACCCGATGACCCGCTCGCGGCGGGTCCGCAGCACCCGCGTGCCGTAGATCGCGGGCACGTTGCAGCCGGCGGCGGCGAGCACCGGGATGGCGGCACGCCCGGGCAGGCCCAGCACGCCGAACGCGCGGTCCATCAGGACGGCCGCTGATGTGAGGTACCCGGAGTCCTCGAGCGCGGCGAGCAGGAGGTAGAACGTGAGGACGTACGGGATGCCCACCGAGAGCATGCCCAGAAGACCGCCGTCGACCGCCCAGAGGACCGCGTTCGCAAGCACGGGGACGGGGATGACGGCCGGCACGACGGCCGCCAGGACCGGTGACACGACTGCCGTCCAGCCGGCGCTGAGCGCCGCTGCCAGCACGCCGCCCACGAGCAGGACCGCGAGGAAGGCGAGCACGCTGATCGCGATGAACAGCGGGATGCCCGGCCAGGGCGACGTGCTCCAGCGGGCCACGCGATCGGCCAGGGGCTCGGGAACCTCTGTCCTCCGCTCCACCTGGGCCGCCCAGGACCCGGCGGTCGCCCAGCGCAGCGGCTCGAGCAGGCCGGACAGTCGGACGGACGCGGCACCGCGGCCGGACAGGGCGCCCGAGCGGACCGCATCGCCGAGCGGATCCGCGGCGGCCGCGGCACCGAGCGAGCGGTGGGCCTCGTTGAGTTCGGCGGCGGTGCGCCGCAACTCGCCCTCCGCGCCGTACGGATAGATCGAGGCGGGGACTGTGCCGCGCGGCGATCGGGTGCCGTCGCGCACGGCCCGCCGCTGGGCAGCCAGCCTGATCGCGTCGCCCACCGCGTCGTCGACGCCTCGACCAGCTCGCCCGCAGGTCGCGTGCACGGGGCCGTTGAGCAGCTGGCCGAGGCGCCCGGCGTCGATCTCGACGCCCCGCTTGGCGGCCTCGTCGGTCAGGTTGGCGGCAAACACCACCGGCAGCCCGAGGTCGCGGCACGCGATGGCCAGCGGCAGGTGTCGCGCGAGGTCGCCCGCGTCGGCGACCACCAGGATGGCGTCCGGCGCCGCCTCAACGAGCAGCTGCCAGAAGGGGTCGTCGCCGGCAGGAGTGTCGTCGAGGGCGCGCGTCCCGGGCAGGTCCACGAGCCAGGCGTCTCGGCCCCCCGTACTGACGCGTCGCCGCTCCAGCGTCACGGTCGTCCCGGGCGCGTTGGCAGTCTCGACGAACTTGCGGCTCGCACGGGCGAGGAACGTGGACTTCCCCACGTTGGGCCGCCCGACGAGCGCGACGACGGGGAGGTCGGCGTCGGGGCCCGCGACCCGGACTGGGTGGCAGGCTGCCGTCACGGGACCGTCTCCACTCCGATGGCTCGGGCAACATCGGCGGACAGCGCGAGGCGCACGCGCCCGAGCACCACGATGACCGGGCCGCCGAGCGGGGTGCGCGACGCCACCTTGATGACCGCCCCCGGCAGCACCCCCTCGCGGGCGAGCTCGCCGGCGTGGGCGCGGTCGACCGCCGTGACGCGCAGGCGCGAGCCGCCGCGGGCGCCGGCGAGGGTCGCAGGAGCGGGGTCGAGGGCAGGGGCGGGACGCTCGGGACTCACGGTTCCCATTCCGCCAAACCTGTCAGGGCGCGGATAGGGACCAAGGGCCTGACGCTAGGCCCTGCCGGTCACGCCCGCCATCCCCGACCCGTGACGGGAAACCCTGCTCAGCACGCTCGATCCGCGCGGAGATACCCAGATTCAGGACCCCGGGCCGGGCCACTTGCCGGGACCCATACAGGACCCTCGGACCCCATCTCGGGACGCTCGGCCCTGCCGGGCCAGGGCGCCAAAACCGCTAGTATGTCGGCAGGTTCGATGCGATTTGGTAGATTTGGGAGGTTTCAATTCGCCGTGGCGTCCCAGGCGAGCACCAAGGACCCGGGCTGGGTGACGCTCACCGAGGCGTGCCGTCTCCTTGGGGTGTCTCCCTCGACCGTCCGCCGCTGGGGCGACTCCGGGCTGGTCCGGACGTACACGACCCCCGGCGGCCACCGCCGCTTCTCGCGGGCCGGACTCGATGCCATGCTGCCGACCCGGCCGACCGGTCGCCCGTCGCTCACGGACCTCGGCGAGACGCCAGGCCGCCTCGCCAGGGGCTACCGCAAGAGCTCCGACGACGCGCCCGTCCACATGCCGTGGGTCACCGAGCTCGACGCGACCAAGCGCGACCGCTTCCGCGGCTACGGACGCGGCATCGTCACCTCGCTGCTCGCCGCGCTCGAGACCGACGACGCAGGGCGCCGCGCGGAGCTGCTCCACTCGGCTGAGGACGCGTGCTCGAACTATGGCCGCTTGGCGGCGGGGGAATCGCTCGGCGCGTCGATGACCGCGGACATCTTCCTGCGCTTCCGCCGCCCATTCCTCGACGAGCTCTCCTCCGTCGCCCGACGCCGCGAGTTCGACGCCACCGCCACCTCCGCGCTGATCGCCGACGCGAATGCCGCCCTCGACGGTCTCCTCCTGGCCACGCTCCGCGGCTGGGAGGCAGCCACTCTCGGCGCCGGCCGCCGCCCCGAGCGCTCCGCGTCCTGACCACCCCCAACGGAGTACCGACCGACGTGAACGTCCCCCGCGCCGCGCTCGAGCTCAACGCTCTGGTCGTCCATGCGCGCGCCGTCTCGAGCGACGACCGCGAGGCCTTCGCCCAGGCGGCCATGCGCGTCGCCCACGACCCTCGGGTCATCCTCCTGCGCACCTGCCACCGCGTCGAGCTCTACCACGTCGACGTTGCTTCACCCCACCTCCCGGCGCTCACCCCGCCGACTCCCCCCATCGGCGGGGAGCGCCTGGAGGGCCCCGCCGCAGCACGGCACCTGCTGACCGTCGCGGCCGGCCTGGACTCGGTCGTGGTTGGCGAGGACCAGATCCTCCACCAGCTCCGCGAGTGCCTCTCGGACCGCCACCTCCAGGGCGCCGAGCGCTGCCCGGTGGACATCGGCTCGCACGACGCCGCCGCGCTCGAGCTGGACCCGCTGATCGAGCGGCTCTTCCAGGTCGCCCTGCACCTCGGCCGGGAGACGCGGTCCTGGCGCGAGGGACCGCCGCGCTCGCTCGGCGACGTGGCCACGGACCGCGTCTCCTCCTTCATCGGCCCGCTCATCGGAAAGCGCGTGCTCGTGGTGGGCGCCGGGCGCATGGCCCGTCTCGCGGCGCTCTCGGCTTCTCGACAGGGCGCGCAGGTGCTCGTCGCCAACCGCAGCGCCGAGCGGGCGGCCGCCCTCGCCTGGGACGCCGGCGGCGAGCCCGTGGCCTACGGCGCCGAGGCCGCGCTGCCCGAGGTCGCAGCGGTCATCCCCGCCATCTCCGCTCGCTGGGAGCTCTCGCCAGCGGCCATGGCGCAGCTGATCGACGGGGCCATGCCCGTCGTCGACCTCTCGTCGCCGCCCGCGCTCGACCCGGTCCTGCGCGAACGCCTCGGGGCGCGCTTCACGAGCGTGGACGATCTCGCCCGGAGCCCGCAGGACCAGATCCGCCCGCGGCTCCGCAACCGCCTCGAGAAGGCCGTCGGCACGGCCGAGGCGCAGTTCGCGGCATGGGCGAGCGCCCGCTCGTCCGTGCCCGCCATCCAGGCGCTGAGCGAGCGGGCCGAGACGCGCAGGGCCGAGGAGCTCGACCGCCTCTTCCGCCGCCTCGAGCTTGCCGATTCGGATCGCGAGCTCGTGGAGCAGATGAGCCACCGCCTCGTCGCGGGTCTGCTGCACGCGCCAATCTCCTCGCTCCGCGAGGACGCGAACGGCGAGCTCGACCGCGCTGCCCGCGCGCTGTTCGCGCTGTAGGGAGGGGAGCGGCCATGGCGCGCACCATGCGCATCGGCACCCGCGGCAGCGAGCTTGCGCTCGTCCAGGCGCACTGGGTGGCGGACCGCCTCGCCGAGCACGGCGTAACCACCGAGATCGACATCATCCGGACCGAGGGCGACGAGCGCCCGGTGGACACGGCCTGGGGCGAGGGCGCCTTCGTGGCGCGCATCGTCGCCGCGCTGGTCGACGGGCGCGTCGACCTCGCGGTCCACTCCGCCAAGGACGTCCCGACCACAGAGCCCCACAAACTGGTCATCGCCGCGTACCCGCCCCGCGAGGACCCGCGCGACGCGCTCGTCTGCCGCGTGCGCGGCACCACGCTCGCCACGCTGCCGCTCGGCGCCCGCGTGGGCACGGACAGCCCGCGCCGCGTGGCGTTCCTGCGGGCCCAGCGACCGGACCTCGAGCTGCACCCACTCCACGGCAATGTCGACACGCGTCTCGCCAAGCTCGATCGGGGAGACTCCGACGCGCTCGTACTCGCCGTCGCCGGCCTGACGCGTCTGGGGCGCGCCGACCGGATCGACGAGGTGCTCCCGTCCGAGCTGGTCCCGTCCGCCCCGGGCCAGGGCTCGCTCGCACTGCAGACCCGCGCCGACGACGCCGCTGCGATCGCCGCGGTCGGCCTGCTCGATGACCCGGCCACGCGCGTCGCCGTCGAGGCCGAGCGCGCCCTCCTCGCCGGGACCGGCGGCGGCTGCCGGTCGCCCATCGGCGCGATCGGCACGGTCGCGGACGGCGAGCTCACGCTCATCGCCGGTGCCGCGAGGACATGGGTGCCGGGCCCGCGCGCCCTCGTGGCGACCGCCGCGGTGGCGTGGGTCCGCGGCCAGGCGGTGGCGTCCGAGCGGGCCGCGCTCGCGAGTCGCCTCGCCGGGCGCGTCGTGGCGCTCCGGACCGGTCCCCGCGTGCTGGTGACCCGCCCGGCGGGTCGCGCCCACGATCTCCTCGCCGGGCTGGGCGAGCGGGGCGTCGAGGCCGTCCAGGTGCCCGCGATCGAGATCCGCGCCGTCACCGAGGGCGGATCGCTCGACGCGGCGCTCGCCAAGGTCGACGCGGCCCAGTACATCGTCCTGACGTCGCCCAACGCGGCACGCGCGGTGCTCGACGCCGCCGTCCGCGTTGAGCTCGAGCCGCTGATGGTCCGCTGGGCAGCGGTCGGCGAGGCGACCGCCAGGGTCCTCGAGGAGGCGGAGATCGACGGCGTGTTCGTCCCGTCGGCCGCCGACGGCGAGACGCTCGCCCGCGAACTGCCGATCCGCAAGCACGACCGCGTCCTGGTCCCGCGTTCGGACATTGCGGACAGCCTGCTCGTGGAGATCCTCGCGGAGCGTGGCGCGCAGGTGACCGACGTGGTCGCCTACGAGACGGACGAGGCGCCCGAGGCGTCCCGCCCGCTCCTGGCCGCCGCCCTCGACGACGGCCCGATCGATGCGGTCATCCTGACGAGCGGCTCGACCGCGCGCGGGCTCCTCACGCTCGCCGGCGACGCGGCCCGAGCGCGGATGCTGGCGACTCCGATCATCGCCGCCGGCGCGTCGACTGCCGCTGCGGCCCGGGCCGCCGGATACCAGACCGTGATCACCGCGCCGTCGCCGGCCGCGCTCGAGCTCGCCGCCTTCACCGCCGGGGCCCTCGGGGTGGAGGACCCCGCCAGCCCATTCGATCTTGCGCTGGCCGACCACGACCAGGCCACTGGAGCCATTCGATGAGCCTCTTGTCCGATCGCCCCGACGTCGCCGCGGAGGCGGCCGTGCCGCTGCCCGACCCCGCGCACCGCCTGCGCCGGACCCGACGCACCGAGGCGCTCCGCTCGTTCGTGCGCGAGACGCGGATCCACCCCCGCCAGCTGGTCGCGCCCCTGTTCGTGTTCCCCGGAACCGGGCTGCGCGAGCCGGTCGGCTCGATGCCGGGCGTGGAGCGCGTGACGCCCGACGAGGCCGTGCGCGACGTCAAGGCGCTCGCCGCGCTCGGCGTGGGCGGCGTGATCGTGTTCGGGCTCCCGGCCGAGAAGGACAGCGTCGGCACGGGCGGCTGGGTCGCCGATGGCATCGTCCAGGAGACGTTGCGCCGCCTCCGCGACGCGGACCCGGACCTCGTGCTCATCGCGGACACGTGCCTGTGCGAGTACACCGACCACGGGCACTGCGGGCCGCTCCTCGCCGACGGCCGCGTGGACAACGACGCGACGATCGAGCTGCTCGCGCTGACGGCAGCCTCTCAGGCGGAGGCCGGCGCCGACATCGTGGCGCCGTCGGCCATGATGGACGGACAGGTGGCCGCGATCCGCCACGGCCTCGATCACCGCGGGTTCACCGACACCGCGATCCTCGCGTACGCCGCCAAGACCGCATCCGCGTTCTACGGCCCGTTCCGCGACGCCGCCGGATCGGCCCCGTCGTTCGGTGACCGGCGCGGGTACCAGATGGATCCGGCGAACGGGCGCGAGGCGATGCGCGAGATGGTCAACGATCTGGCCGAGGGCGCTGACATGCTGCTCGTGAAACCCGCCATGCCGTCGCTCGACATCCTCGCCGCGGCCCGCGCCAGCTTTGACGTGCCGATCGGCGCGTACCAGGTGAGCGGCGAGTACGCCGCGATCGAGGCCGCGGCCCGCAACGGCTGGCTCGACCGCCGACGGGCGCTGACCGAGGCGACGACCTCCATCCTGCGCGCCGGCGCGGGCTTCGTGATCACGTATGCCGCCGCGGACCTCGCGGTCTGGGCTCGGGAGGCCTCGTAGTGTCGCTCAACAACCCGCCGGGCCGACCCGTCGCCGCCACCGGCCGGCAGGCGCTGCTGCGCCAGGCTGCCTCCGACCTGTTCCCGGGCGGCGTCAACAGTCCCGTCCGCGCCTTCTCGGCCGTCGGGCGCCCGCCGCTGATCCTCGTCAGCGGCCTGGGCTCCAGGGTCCGGGACGCCGACGGCAACGTCTATCTCGACTACATCGGGTCGTGGGGCCCCGCGCTGCTGGGCCACGCCCACCCCGAGGTCGTGAGCGCCGTCCGCGAGGCGGCGATCGACGGGTTCGCGCTGGGCGCCACCGGACCGCGCGAGATTGAGCTCGGGACGCGGATCCGGGCCGCCATGCCATCGATCGAGCGGCTGCGCTTCGTGTCGTCGGGCACGGAGGCGGTGATGAGTGCCGTCCGCCTCGCGCGCGGCGCGACCGGTCGGGACCTCGTGGTGAAGTTCGCGGGCGGCTACCACGGTCATGGCGACAGCCTCCTCGTGGACGCAGGCTCCGGGCTGGCCACGCTGGCCATGCCGGGCTCCGCCGGCGTCACCGCGGGCGCGGCGCGCGACACGATCGTCGTCCCGTTCAACGACCCGGCGGCGATCGCCACGGCGTTCGAGGCGTTCCCCGGGGTCATCGCCTGCGTCATCGTCGAGCCGGTCGTCGCCAACGTCGGCGTGATCCCGCCCGACCCGGGGTTCCTCGAGTTCCTGCGGGGCCTGACCGAGAGCGACGGCGCGCTGCTCATCTTTGACGAGGTCATCACGGGCTTCCGTCTCGCCAAGGGCGGGGCGCAGGAGCTCTTCAGCATCACGCCCGACCTCACGACGATGGGCAAGATCATCGGCGGCGGCATGCCGGTGGGCGCCTATGGCGGCAGGGCCGACCTGATGCGCCTGATCGCTCCCGAGGGTCCGGTCTACCAGGCTGGGACGCTGTCGGGCCATCCCATCGCCATGGCCGCGGGCGTCGCGACCCTCGACCTGCTCACGCCGGCGGTCTACGCCGGTCTGGAGCGGACGAGTGCACTGCTCGAGGCCGGTCTGCGCGAAGCGGCGTCCGACGCCGGGCGCCAGGTGGGGATCAGCCGCGTCGGGTCGCTGCTCACGGTCTTCTTCCGCCCGACGGCCCCCAAGAACAGCGCCGAGGCGCTCGCCTCAGATCGCGACGCGTTCGCGCGCTTCTTCGGCGCCATGCTCGACGAGGGCGTGCTCCTGCCCCCGTCCCAGTTCGAGGCGTGGTTCCTCGGCGCCCAGCACACCGACGCGGACATCGACTCGACGGTCGCTGCCGCGCGGAAGGCGTTCCGGGCGTGACGACTGCAGCGTCGCCCTCCGCATCGGCCGACCCGGCGCCGCGCCCGGACGCCCGCTTCCTGCGGGCCCTGCGGAGCGAGTCCGTGGACGCCACGCCCGTCTGGTTCATGCGCCAGGCAGGGCGCGCGCTGCCCGAGTACCGCGCCGTCCGCGAGCGGGCGACGCTGCTCGAGATCACCCGCGACCCCGCGCTCTGCGCCGAGGTCACGCTGCAGCCCGTCCTCCGCCTGGGCGTGGACGCCGCGATCCTGTTCGCGGACATCACCACACCACTTGCCGGCATGGGCGTGGCGTTCGACATCGTGGAGGGGCGCGGTCCGGTCATCGAGCACCCCATCCGGACCGCCGCGGACGTGGCAGCGCTGCGCGCGTTTGCACCCGAGGCCGCGGTCGCCCCGCTGCTCGAAGCCATCTCGATCATCCGC